>Ga0335083_10011579_pt1 | contig 10591 bp, 7 predicted proteins | sample Lox_Sample_42_FD_206716 | JGI IMG/M metagenome (GOLD analysis project Ga0335083, IMG submission 206716) | Soil microbial communities from Loxahatchee National Wildlife Refuge, Florida, United States - Lox_Sample_4.2 | ecosystem: Environmental > Terrestrial > Soil > Wetlands | place: USA: Florida... | reverse complement strand
CATGGCCATACACCACCCAGACCCGCTTGCCCTGGCCCAGCGACTGCTTGGCATGGGCCAGATCGCCGTAAGGGTCGCTCAGCACCGTGGCCTGGGCGGCGCTGGACATATAGACCTTCAGGATCGGCACGGCGCCGGCATCGGAAAAATAGATGACATCGCCGGGGGTCACCTCCCCGGCCAGCATCCGCGCCGCCACATCCCAGCGCGGCTTGGTCTCGACATGGTAATAGGGCAGCAGATTGGCCGATAGCAGGGCGGCGGCGCCCAGCACCGCCAGCCGCGCGGTGCGAGGCGCGCGCCCCTCCAGCAGCGTCGCGGCGCCGATCCCGGCCAGAATGGCGAAGGGAGCGGCACTCCAGAGCAAATAACGCGGCAGCAGCAGCGGATGCCAAAGTGAGATCAGCGCGAACAGGCAAGGCAGGAACAGGAAGGCGATGCCCAGCATGATCAGCATCGCCGGGCGGCTGCGCAGCCGCTTGGCGGCGGCCCCCAGCGCCAGCAGCAGCAATATGTCAATCAACCAGACCAGGCCGGGCACCGAATGACGATTCAGGAACTTGAAGGACACCCAGTCCGCCACATGCATCAGATAGACCGCCCCGAAATTATACCAGAGCCGCGCCGCGTCGAGCGGCGGAATCCAGCCCAGGCTGTTGGTGACGGTTTGCGTCTGGAAATGCAGCATCAGCGCGTAGAAGGGCGCGGTAACCACCAGCACCGCCGCATCGGCCAGCAGGACATTGCGGGCGAAGCGCCCGCGCGCGGGCGCGAAGGGCAGCAGGCCGAGAAAGATGAGATTGGCGGCGATCAGCCAGGGCAGCCCGTCGCCCAGCACATCCAGCGCCGCCGCCGTGCCCAGCACGAAACAGAGCCAGCCCGCCCGGGCGGCGCGCAAGCCCTGCCCCGCCGCGCGCAGATCCAGCGCCAGCCGGGTCACGCCGTACAGCGCCACCAGGATCAGCGTCATCACCAGCGTGTAGGAGCGCGCCTCCTGCGCGAAGGCGAGCACGGTGGGCGAGCATCCCAGAATCAGCGCCGCCAGCACCCCGGCCAGCCTTCCGGCGATCCGCTCGGCGATCATGAACACCAGCATCACCGCCCCGGCGCCGAACAGGGCGGAGGGCAGGCGCAGCCAGAATTCCGGATGCGCGAAATGGGTGAAAGGCGAGAGCAAAAGGAAGAAGCTCGGCATATGGTGATTCTGGAAGGAATCCAGCACCAGCGCGCCGGGCTTTAGCGAGGCGCGGTTGAGGGTAAACACCTCATCGAGCCAGAACGGGCGGCTGCCGAGGCCAATGAGCCGCGGCAGCAGCGCCAGGACAAAGACGCCGAGCGGCCAGGCCCAGGCGGCAAGACAAGAGGGCTTGGCCAGGGCGGCGGCCGGCAAGCCGGAGGCGGACTCCGAAGGGATTGAAGTGCTCAAGCGCTAACCTGGGTCTGGACCTGCAATTGTACCGCAGGGGCCGCCTCGGGACGCCAATCGCGGAAGAAGGCGCGGCCGATGGCCCCTGCAAGGGCCTGCAGGTGAATTTGAACGACATCTAGATATTCATGCAGCCCCGTGGCGAGAATATGGCCAAGGGGCTTTTCCACCAGCAGCTCGCGCAGCACCTCCGCCCGCTCCATCGCCTCCGCCACGGCGGAAAGCCCGTGATGGCGGCGCAGATCGTCCAGATGCGATTCAATCCGGCGCACGCAAAGCAGCGCCGAGCGCGGGCTGGAGGGGTCGCGCAGCAGGAACTGCACCACATCCTCCGCCGAGAATTGCGCCCGGGCATAGCGTTTGAAGGCATGGTAGCCCGCCGCGCCGCGCAATATCGCGTTCCATTGCGTCAGCTCCGCCACGCGCTTCTCTTCCGCCCCGCGCGGCAGCAGGGCGGTGTATTTGATATCCAGCATGCGGGTGGTCTGGTCGGCACGCTCGATATAGCGGCCCAGCTCATAGAAATGCCAGCCCTGGTCGCGGTAGAGCGTGCCCTGGGTGATGCCGGTATGGGCCTGCACGCCCTCCTTGATCCTGGTGCAGAGGCGCGAGAGCGCATCCCCCTCCAGATCCTCCGGCGTGATGCGGGTGACGAAGCGGTGGAACACGTTCAGCTGCTTCCACATCTCCGTGCTCATCAGCGGCCGCAGCGTGCGGGCGTTGGTGCGCGCATCCTCCAGGCAGGCGGGAATGGAGTTGGTGTTGCCCCGGTCCAGCAGATAGAAGCGCTTCACATGGGTGGCGTCGGCGGAAAAGCCGCGTTCGAGAAAATTCTTCTCATCGGCGTTGATCCGGATGAGGCCGAACCAGGCCTCGGTCTCAAAGCCCGGGCTCTCGAAGCTCTGCGTCACGTCGATGAGCCGCGCCATGTTCTCGACGCGCTCCAGGTAGCGGGCCATCCAGAACAGCCCCTCGGCGTCACGGGCCAAAAGCCCGGGGTCACGCATCTGGTTCACGCCTTGCCTCCTTGGCCGAACGGCTCGGCCAGCACCCAGGTATCCTTCGAGCCGCCGCCCTGCGACGAGTTCACGATCAGGCTGCCCCGTTTCATCGCCACGCGCGAGAGCCCGCCGGGCAGCACCCAGCTTTCCTTGCCGGTGACGATGAAGGGCCGCAGGTCCAGATGACGCGGCCCGATCCCCTCCTCGGCCAAGGTCGGCCCGACGGAAAGCCCGATCATCGGCTGGCTGATCCAGTTCTCCGGATTGGCCAGGATGGTGGCGCGCACCGCCTCCAGCTCCGCCTTGGAGGCGCGCGGGCCGATGGTGATGCCATAGCCGCCACTCTCACCCACCGGCTTGGTCACCAGCTTGTCGAGATTGTCCAGCGTGTAGTTCAGCCCCTCCGCCTCGCGGCAGATATGGGTCTCCACATTCTGGATCAGCGGCGTCTCGGCGAGGTAATATTCGATGATGCGCGGCATATAGGCATAGACCGCCTTGTCATCGGCCACACCGGTGCCCACCGCGTTGGCGATGGCGACATTGCCGGCCTTCCAGGCGCCGATGAGCCCCGGCACGCCGAGCATCGAATCCGGACGGAACACTTCCGGGTCGAGGAAATCGTCATTCAGCCGGCGATAAATGGTGTGCACCGGCTTCAGCCCGGAGGTGGTGCGCATGAACACGCGTTCGTTATCGACCAAGAGGTCAGCGCCCACCACCAGCGGCACGCCCATCTCACGCGCCAGGAACACATGCTCGAAATAGGCGGCGTTGTAGATGCCCGGCGAGAGCAGCACCACCTGCGGGTCCGCGTGCCCGCCCGGCGCCACCTCCGCCATCGCGGCGCGCAGGCGCCGGCCATAATCATCCACCGGCTTCAGCTTGATGCCCGCCATCAGGTCCGGGAAGGTGCGCAGCATCAGATGCCGGTTCTCAATGACGTAGGAAACACCGGAGGGCGTGCGGGCATTATCCTCCAGCACCCGGAAATCGCCCTTCTCGTCGCGGATGATGTCGATGCCGCAGACATGCACATAGGTGCCGTGCGGCACCGGGAAATCCTTCATCTCCGGGCGGTAATTGGCGTTGCCGTACACCAGGTCGGCGGGGATGATCCCGTCCTTCACCACATGGCCCTTGCCGTAGATATCGCCCAGGAACAGGTTCAGCGCCTTCACCCGCTGGATGCAGGCGCGCTCCAGCAGGTCCCATTCAGGCGCGGTCAACACACGCGGAATACAATCAAAGGGCAAAATGCGGTCGATCGCCGTGGCATCGGAATAGACCGTGAAGGTCACGCCCAGATCGATGAGGTCGGTTTCAGCGGCGCAGGCGCGGGCGCGCAGCGCCTCCAGCCCAATCCCCTGCAGCCGCTCCGCCAGCCATTGCGGCACCGGGCCGGCATCGGGGCGGGGGGTGGTCAGTTCACAGAAAAAGCGGCCGGGATCATATTCGGGCCAAAGATGCTGGAAAATATCGTTCAAGCCAAAGCCTCCGGCGCGCGCACGCGAGAAAAGAGGGGATGAAAAAGGCGACGAAATGTTATGCGATCCGCCATGGCCTGACCGTGCCACGGCGCAAACAGCACCAGCGGGGAGGGTTTCGCCCAGCCTTTCAGCATGTATCATCTAGAATTTGGCGCCGGTGCGTCATGGTGCAAGGTAAATCTGCCGTCAAAACGTCCATATCCGCAAGATGCTCCCACCGGCCTTACATTTAATCTGTGTCATGACCATGCAAGCAATGGACCACGGCGGAAAACCGCCCGGCTACGCCCTTCCCGCACCGCCTGACGGTAAAAAACACTACGCCTCAGGCACAGGTAGGCACATGCCGGACAGTCTGGTAATTCTGCTAGAATGCAGCCTCTAGCACCTTGCGATGAAACGCTGGACCGCCAGGGCCGGATACGGAGCCCCTGGGCGCCGGTCATGGCCGCGCTGCGCGAGGTGGGAAACGAGGAGCTGGAACGCCGCACCACCGCGCTGAACCGGCAGGTGGGGCTGGCCGCCCCGCTCGGCTTGCAAGGCGGGCCGGTTTACGACCCGCTGCCAGTTCCTTTTACCGCCGCCGAGTTCGCCGGGCTGGAAGATGCCGTGCGCCAGCGCGCCGCCCTGCTCTCTCAGGTGCTGGAGGATCTCTACGGCCCGCAAAGCCTGATGCAGATCGGCAAGCTGCCCCCTGCCCTGGTGCTGGGCGATCCGCATTTCCTGCGCGCGCTGCATACGCGCGCCCCCCTCGCCGCGCCGCGCCTTGGCCTCTACGCCGCCGATGTCATCCGCGCGCCGGACGGGCGGTTTTTGCTGCTGCGCGACCATACGGGCGTCATTCCCGGGCTCGGCCATGCGCTCACGCTGCGCCGGCTTGCCACCGGCACGCTGCCGGAACTGTTCCGGGCGGGCGGGCTGCGCTCCATCCGCCCGGCGCGGGAGATCTTGGTGGACCATCTGCAGCGCGAGGCCGAGGGCGGGCTGGTCGCGGTGCTGTCGGGCGGGCTGGCGCAAGGTCCGGCCGGCCATGATGGGTTCGATGACGCGCTGCTGGCCCGGGCCCTTGGCGTATTGATGATCGAGCCCGCCGACCTCGCCACCCGCAACGGCGCCCTGCACATGAAAACGCTGAGCGGGCTGCTGCATGTGGCCACGCTGATCCGCGGTGTCTCGGGCATCGATCTCGACCCGCTGGAACAAGGCGGGCGCCCCGGCTCGGGCATTCCCGGCGCCTTCGGCGCCATCCGCGCAGGCGTGCTCTCCATGCTCAACGCCCCCGGCAGCAGGCTGCTCGAGGCGCCGGCGCTGCGGCCTTACATCCAGGAGCTGTTCGAGCCGCTGCTGGGCGAGCCGGCGCAATTGCGGCTAGCCGATGACGAGAATGTGAACACCGCCTCCACCGCGCCCTTCCTGGCCCCGGACCGGACCATCATCAAGGCCCCGCTCTGCTTTCGCCTCTTCGCCTGGCATGACGGCATGCACTGGCAGGTGCTGCCGGGCGGGCTTGGCCTGACGCTGCCCGCCGCAGGCGTGCCCGCCGGGCTCGGCATGAAGGATCTCTGGGTGCTCGACAGCGAGGAGCCGCGCATGATCTCCGGCGCCCCGCCCGCCGAGCCGCCGGAGAAGGTGAAATTCCTGGCCGCGGCGCATCTGCCCTCGCGCATTGCCGACAACCTGTTCTGGCTCGGCCGCTCGGTGGAGCGGCTGGAGGCGGCGGCGCGGCTGCTGATGCTGGCGCTGCCGCGGCTCGAATCCGGCACCTCCCTGCCGCGCGACATGGCCGAGCGCGCCTTGATTTCCCGTTGCCTCGCCCAGGCCGGGCTGCTGCCGCCAGACGTCGCGGGCGCGGCCATCTCGGGCCGGCTCCTGCGCCAGACCTTGGCGCGCCGGCGCCCCATTTCCGGGCTGTTGCAGGAGGTCGGGCGGCTGGTGGATGCCTCCTCCGAGCGGCTTTCGCCTTCGATGCTCGCCACCGTGCGCTTTGCCCTGAACCAGGCCAGGGAGGCGCTGCCCAACGAGGAGGCGGCCCTGCCCACGCTGCTGGGCTTCGCCGCCACCTTCGCGGGCATCGCGGCGGAGAACATGTCGCGCGAGGGCGGCTGGCTGTTCCTGGAAATGGGACGCCGGCTGGAGCGTGGCGAGACACTGGCGGCGACGCTGGCCATATTGCTGAACGGCCCGGTGGAACGGCTGGAGCCCGGCATGGCGCTGGGCATCGAGCTGGCTGATTCGGTGCTGAGCTATGAGTTGCGCCATGCCGGCATCATGGCCCCCGGCCCGGTGCTGGCAATGCTGCTGGCTGATCCGTCCAACCCGCGCTCGCTCGCCTTCCAGTGCACTGCGCTGCGCGCCTGCCTGGAGCGCCTGGGCGCCGATGACGATGCCGACTCCGCCCGGCAATTGCAGCAGGACGTGGCAAACCTCGCCGGCAATGCCACGGCGCTGCATGCCACGCTGAGCGCCACCGGGGCCAGGCTGCGCCTGCTCTCAGACCGCGTGCACCGGCGCTTCTTCACCCTGCTGCCGGAGGCCCATACGCTGGAAGAAGACGAGATCTTGGACGCGGCGCAATAATCAGCCAAGTTGCATCGCAACATGACCCTCTACCGCCTGCACCACGCCACCACCTATGATTATGCCGAGCCGGTCGTTATCGGCACGCATTTCATGCATCTGCTCCCGCGCGAGCGGCCAGGGCAGGTCGTGCGGGAGGCCCAGCTCGATATCTCCCCCGCGCCGGATAACCGGCGCGATGAGATCGACCATTTCGGCAACCGCACCACCAGCGTCTCATTGGCCGGGGCGCATAAGCAGTTCAGCGTCTCTCTGAGCGCGACCGTGGATGTTTTGCACCCCGCCCCGCCGCCCGCGGCGCAGACGCCGCGCTGGGAGGCGATCGCCGCCTGGGGCCAGCAGGACCCGGAGGTGGCGGAGTTCTGCCTGCCCAGCAAGCTCGCCATGCCAGCCGGCGAGATCGCCGATTACGCCGCCGTGAGCCTCTTGCCGGGACGGAAAATCCTGGACGCGCTGCTGGAGCTGAACCAGCGCGTGTTCACGGAAATGAACTACAAGCCCGGCGTGACCAATAATTGCACCACGGCGCTGCATGTTCTGCAAACGCGCACCGGGGTCTGCCAAGATTATGCGCATTTCATGCTGGCCTGCCTGCGGGCACTTGGTCTGCCGGGGCGCTATGTCTCTGGCTATCTGCGCACCCTGCCCCCGCCCGGCCAGGTGAAACGCCGCGGCGCCGACCAGAGCCATGCCTGGGTGGGCGCCTGGCTCGGCCCGGAGACCGGCTGGGTGGATTTTGACCCCACCAATAATCTGCTGGTCTGCGATGAGCATGTTACCCTGGCTTGGGGCCGGGATTTTTTGGACGTGTCGCCCCTGCGCGGCATCATCCTGGGCGGCGGCCGGCATAGTTTGCGTGTGGGCGTGGATCTGGAGCCGGTGCTGACTTAAAAAGCCCGCCAGCCGCCGCGCTGGCCGCGCACGAATAGATACCCCGCAAAGCCCAGCACCAGCAGGATGGGGATCATCAGAAACGCCGTCCAGACCAGCACCGCGCCAATGCACAGGGCCAAGCCAAAAGCAGCCAAGCGCAGCAGGATCTGCGCCAGTGAGGGTTTGGGCGGCTGGACGAATTGCCCATCGGGCGTCATGTCGAGCACCGGGCCGTTTTCATTTGCCATGGGCTGAATGTAGGGCAGCCCCGGCACGGCTTCAATCGCCATTTTTGCCACTGCCATGGCGGGCAGGCCGGGTTGGGGTTAAATATCCGCCATGCAGGATGACGATCTGTTCGGCCCGCCCGTTCCGGCTCCAGCGCCAGGCCGCCCCGCCGGGCCGCGGCCGCTGGCCGAGAGGCTGCGGCCGAAAACATTGGGCGAGGTTGTGGGGCAGGAGCACCTGCTGGGCCCGCAAGGCAGCCTGACGGGCATGCTGGCGCGCGGCTCGCTGGCCTCCCTCATCCTCTGGGGGCCGCCAGGGGTCGGCAAAACCACCATCGCCCGGCTGCTGGCGGATGCGGCGGGGCTGCAATTCCGGCAAATTTCCGCGGTTTTCTCCGGGGTCGCGGACCTGAAAAAAGTCTTCGACGAGGCCACCCGCCTGCACCGCGCGGGCAAGGCGACGCTGCTGTTCGTGGATGAGATCCACCGTTTCAACCGCGCCCAGCAGGATGCGTTTCTGCCGGTGGTGGAGGCGGGCAGCATCGTGCTGGTCGGCGCCACCACCGAAAACCCCAGCTTCGCGCTGAACGGCGCTTTGCTCTCGCGCGCCCAGGTATTCGTGCTGCGCCGGCTGGACGATGCGGCGATGGAACAGCTCCTCACCCGCGCCGAAGCCGAAACCGGCGAAACACTGCCGCTGACCGAAGGCGCCCGCGCCAGCCTGCGCGCCATGGCCGATGGCGATGGAAGGGCGCTGCTGAACATGGCCGAGCAGCTTTTCGCCCTGCCGCCCGAGCCCCGGCTGGACGAAACCGGGCTCGGCCAGCTCCTCTCCCGCCGCGCCGCCCTTTATGACCGCGACCGGGAGGAGCATTACAACCTCATCTCCGCCTTGCATAAATCCATGCGCGGCTCGGACCCGGATGCCGCCCTCTACTGGCTGGCGCGGATGTTCGCGGGCGGAGAGGACCCGCGCTATATCGCCCGGCGCATCACACGCTTTGCCGCCGAGGATATCGGCCTCGCCGACCCGCAGGCCCTGGTGCAGGCCCTCTCGGCCTGGGAGGCTTATGAGCGCCTGGGCTCGCCGGAGGGGGAGGTCTGCATCGCCCAGGCGGTGGTCTATCTGGCCACCGCGCCCAAATCCAACGCCGTCTACAAGGCCATCGGCGCGGCCAACCGCGCCGCCAAGGAAACCGGCAGCCTGATGCCGCCCATGAACATCCTCAACGCCCCCACCAAGCTGATGAAAAACCTCGGCTATGGCGCGGGCTATCAATACGACCACGACACCGAGGAGGGGTTTTCCGGCGATAATTACTTCCCCGAAGGCATGGGGCGGCCGGATTTCTACCGCCCGGTGGAGCGCGGCTTCGAGCGCGAGATTCTCAAGCGCCTCGCTTATTGGGCGAAATTGCGCGAAGAGACAGCATGACCGAGTATCAAGTTACCGAAGCCGGCGCGGAGATGCGGCTGGACCGCTATCTGCGCCGTGAAGTTCCCGGCCTCACCCAGGGCGTGCTGCAAAAGCTGCTGCGCACCGGCAAGATCCGCCTGAACGGCACCCGCGCCGAGGCCAATGCCCGCCTCACCGAGGGCGATGTGCTGAGCGTGCCCGAGATCGCGCCCCCCGCCGAAGCGCCCAAGCAGCGCCATGTGGTGAAGATGGACGAGGCGCGGATCAAGGAGCTGGAGCGCATGGTGCTCTACAGCGACGCCGCCGTCATCGTGCTCAACAAGCCCGCCGGGCTGCCGGTGCAGGGCGGCTCTGGCATCGCCGTGCATGTGGATGGCATGCTGGACGCGCTGCAGGGCGAGGCCCCCGAGCGCCCGAAGCTGGTGCACCGCCTGGACCGCGACACCTCCGGCGTGCTGGTCATCGCCCGCAGCGGCAAAGCGGCCAAAAAACTCTCCGCCGCCTTCCGCGGCCGCGATATCGAGAAAACCTACTGGGCGCTGCTGGCCGGGCTGCCGGACCAGCTTGAAGGCCGCATCGACCTGCCGCTTAAGCGCGTTGATCTCGGCTCCACCTCCCGCGCCGAGCCCGCCTCGCGCAAGGACAAGGAGGCGCAGAAGGCGATCACCGATTACCGCGTGCTGGACAAGGCCGGACGCAAATTCTGCATGATGGAGTTATCGCCGCATACCGGGCGCATGCACCAGCTGCGCGCGCATTGCCTGGCCCTCGGCACGCCGATCATGGGCGATGAAGTCTATGGCGGTGTTTTTTCGGAACATTTCGCGCAGCAGCTGCACCTGCATGCGCGCCGCCTCACCTTCCCGCATCCCGAAGGCGGGTTCCTGACCGTGGAAGCGCCGCTGCCCAAGCACATGCTGGATGGCTTGCAGTATCTCGGCTTCCCGGCCCCCGAGGCGGCAAAGCCAAGGCGCAGCGGGCGGTAAGCTTGCAGGGATGACAAGCAGGGTTTTGAATCCCGGCCTGGGTGGCTTTACGACAATCCGGTTTCGGGCGGCCCTAACCGCGACCGGGCATTCCACTCACCGCCGGGACGGCCCGGGCGCGCGTGTTGTTACCCCGCCGCTCATCACGGGCCTGGAACATCGTTCAGAAATATTTGTTGATCAGGCGGAACAGCGACCCATTCCGGCGCGGCTGCGGGGCGCCGATTCGTCAATATGCGACGCAGCGCCCCCCTGACCACGACGACGATTTTTTCCTGGAAAAGAACCGATGCAACCAGCAAGATCATGAGATAGGCTGGATAGAATGAAAATCGCAGCGGCATTCCGTGGGCAGCCTGGGCGCACAAATGGGCTTGATGAAAGCAGGAGCGAAGCGGGTATGGGATTTCCAGCTCCTTGCTGACTTTCGAGAATAAAGTGAAAAACGGGATTTGCAGCGCGAAGACCGATAACGACGCATTTCCAAGCCGACCGGCCCAGCGGGTGACACGCGGAGAGGCATCGTGCAGCACGCTGGCGGATACGAATATCAAGGCGACCTGCACGGGCAACATGGCACCGTTATGGAGGAGG
>Ga0335083_10011577_pt1 | contig 10592 bp, 7 predicted proteins | sample Lox_Sample_42_FD_206716 | JGI IMG/M metagenome (GOLD analysis project Ga0335083, IMG submission 206716) | Soil microbial communities from Loxahatchee National Wildlife Refuge, Florida, United States - Lox_Sample_4.2 | ecosystem: Environmental > Terrestrial > Soil > Wetlands | place: USA: Florida... | reverse complement strand
TACTCGTTCCATTCCAACGCTGTTCCGCCGAAGCTGCCAGACTACGCCAGCACTTTGCAAAGGCGAGCGCCCAGTGCTTGGCGGACCCGGCGAGGGAGAGGATCCGTTACAAAGACGGCGGCGATCAATCTGGTGTCGCGCGGGATTTCCGAATCAGCTGATGTTGAAGCGAATGCCCTGCGCGAGCGGAAGGTCACGGCCCCAGTTGATCGTGTTGGTCTGGCGCCGCATGTAAGCTCGCCAGGCATCCGAACCGGCCTCTCTCCCGCCGCCGGTCTCCTTCTCGCCGCCAAAGGCTCCACCAACCTCCGCGCCCGAGGTACCGATGTTGATGTTTGCGATTCCGCAATCGCTGCCCGCGGCGGAAAGGAAATGCTCCGCGCGCTGCAGACTGTCGGTGAAGAGCGCAGACGATAGACCCTGCGGCACCGCATTGTTCAGAGCGATCGCCTCCTCGATACCGCGGTATCGGATGACATAGAGGACAGGCGCAAAGGTCTCGCGCTGGACGACGCTCCAATGATTCTCCGCTCGCGCGAGCGTCGGCTGCACGAAGAACCCCGGGCGCGCGAGTACTTTCCCTCCCGTCAACAATATGCCGCCGAGCCGCTCCACTTCGGCAACCGCCTGTCGGAAGCGGATGCAGGCATCCTCGTCGATCAGAGGGCCCATCAAGGTACCGACCTCGAGCGGGTCGCCGATCTGGACCTGCCGGTACGCGGCGAGTAGTCGGTCCTCGATCTCATCGGCGCGGGATTCATGCACGATCAAACGGCGTGTGCTGGTGCAGCGCTGCCCGGCGGTGCCGATCGCTCCAAAGACGATGGCGGGGACCGCCAGATCCAAGTTCGCGGCCTCGTCCACGATCGCTGCGTTGTTGCCCGAGCATTCCAGCAGGCACCGTCCCATCCGTCCGGCAAGCGCCTGAGCAACTTGGCGGCCCACTTGGCTCGAGCCGGTGAACGACACCAGCGGCACTCGGGAATCCTCGACCAGCCACTTCGCTAGTTCCGGACTGTCGCTCGTGAACAAGGAGAAAATGCCTTCGTGGCCGATCTGTCGGGCTGCTCCGTTGACAACATGCTGGATCGCAACGGCGGTGAGCGGTGCCTTGGGTGACGGCTTCCATACCACCGTATCTCCGCAGATCGCAGCAATGAAGGCATTCCACGCCCAGACCGCGGCGGGGAAGTTGAACGCCGTGATCACGCCGACTATTCCGAGCGGGTGCCATTGCTCGTACATCCGATGCCGGGGCCGCTCGGAGTGCATGGCGTGCCCGTACAACATCCGCGACTGACCGACCGCAAAGTCCCCGATGTCGATCATTTCTTGGATCTCGCCGTCTCCCTCCTGCTTGATCTTGCCGGTTTCCAGCGCGATCAAGCTGCCGAGCGCCGACTTGTGCCGCCGCAAATCCTCGACGATCACGCGCACCAATTCGCCGCGGCGCGGCGCTGGAACCGAGCGCCAATTCTCGAAGGCCTGCGCCGCCCCGCGCAGCACGAGCCCATACTGACTGCGAGTGCAGCGGCCTACCCAGCCGATTATCTGACCGGTCGTGGGGTTGACGGACGGGAAGTGCTCGTCAGCCGGCAACCACTCCGGCCCCAGGCAGACCCCTGGATTGCGCCCTGAGATGCCGAGCTGATCCAGTAGGTCGCGAGCGGAGTTCATGGGGGCGGGATTCACGCCGCGCTGCGCAGTTCGCCGCCCAGTACGCGGAGCACCTCGCGAATGGCGACCAGCGCTTCGTCGATCTGCGCTCGGGTGACGACGAGCGGCGGCGCAAAGCGGACTACGGTGTGATGCGTATCCTTGGTGAGAACCCCGTGCTCGAGCAATTTCTCGCATACCACGCGGGCACCGATCGTTCCTGGCTTGAGCTCGACCCCGATCAACAAGCCCTTGCCGCGCACTTCGCGCACGAGCGGGCTGCGGATTCCCTGCAGCTGGCGCATGAAGTACTCGCCCTGTTCCGCTGCTTTCTCAGGGAGACGTTCTTCGAACAGCACGTCGATGGCGGCGAGCGCTACCGCAGCGGCCAATGCGTTGCCGGCGAAAGTGCTCCCATGATCGCCTGGCCGGAACACGTCCATTACGTCGCGCCGCGCCAGAAAGGCCGAGACGGGGAGCAGACCGCCCCCCAGCGCTTTTCCTAGAATCAACCCGTCGGGCCGCACCTGCTCATGCTCGCACGCGAGCAGGCGGCCCGTCCTGCCCAAGCCGGTTTGCACCTCGTCGCAGATGAGAAGGACTTCGTTTCGACGGCAGATTTCGGCGCACTGTGCCAGATATCCGGGCGGCGGGACGATGATCCCGCCTTCGCCCTGAATCGGCTCGACGAGGAACGCCACAGTACGAGGCGTAATGGCGCGCTCCAGAGCGGAGGCGTCCGCGAACGGAATGCGCACGAAGCCGGGCGGAAAAGGACCGAAACCGTCGCGATACTGCGCTTCCGAAGACAGCGCAAGGATCGCGATGGACCGCCCATGGAAGTTGCCGTCGCAGCCGATGATCTCGACTTGCTGCTCGGGCACGCCCTTCACCTTGCAGCCCCATTTGCGCGCTGCCTTGATTGCCACCTCCACCGCCTCGAGGCCTGTATTGGCGGGCAGCACCGCGTCCTGTCCTGTGATTTCGCATAGGCGCTCGAACAGCGAAGGAAGGCGGTCGTTGCGATAAGCCCTGGAAGTGACGTTGAGGGTTCCTGCCTGCTGTGCCAGGACGCGCGTCAGACGCGGATGGCAGTGCCCATGGCTGACGGCCGAGTAGGCGCTCATCATGTCCAGGAACCGGCGCCCGTGCTCGTCCCATACATGTACCCCCTCCGCACGCACGAGCGTGACGGGCAGGGGGTCATAGTTATGCGCGCCGTAGCGCCATTCGAGCTCGGAGACGCCGCGCCGGTCGTCGCGCGCCTTTGTCGCCCCCAGCACAGCCATGGCGAGTTCCGCGGTCACGCCGGCCGTGCGTTCCTCGCTGTCGGCCTGCGGGTTGTACTCTGCAATCTCCGCAGCAGCCAGACGCGGATCGCTGCTCACGGTCGCCAGCGCGTGCGCTAACGCTGCGCATTCCAGGCCCCAGGGCACGGGCGTCCCCACGCCCGGGGCTTCGGCCGGATCGATCACGTCGAGGTCTATGGTGATGCCGAACGCGGCCGTACCGCGCGTGGCGATCGCGTGTGCGTCCGCCATCACCGCTCCCAGTCCGCGCTGCTCGATCTCGTCCGCGAGAAATACGCGCACGCCCAGCCGGGCCAGCAGATCCGCCTCGTCCGGTTCGAAGCTGCGCACTCCCACCAGACAAACGTTGCCGGGGACCAGCGCGTGGCCATTCATCAAGGCTACCAACGATGGCTCGCCGTGCCCGAGGAGGCACGCCAGCGGCATCCCGTGCAGCGCGCCGCTCGGTGAAGTCGCGGGCGTATGCGCGTCCATGTGCGCATCGATCCAGATCAGCCCGAGCGACCCGCGCTCACGGAAGGCACTGGCAACACCGCTCCAAGTACCTATGGCGCAGGAGTGGTCTCCGCCAAGCACGAGTGGGAAAGCCCCGCGTTCCGCGATGCGATACACGCGCTGAGACAGCCGCGTGCACAGCGTGCGCACAGCCTCCGTTGCATCGGATTTTTCGTCGGCGGGGACGATCGCGTCCCACGTGGGATCGAGACCTGCGCGCCAAAGCTGCGTGGAAAGCGGGGAGCGCCGCAGTGCGGCCGGGCCTGATTCGCATCCGCCATCAGGTGCACCGCGACCAGAGGCCGCGCCAACGAGACAAACGGTTCGGTTGAGCATCGTGGCACTCCTAGCACCCAGGGACGCAATAGCGTTTTACCAGGGCGTGCCAATAAACCCTCCCCGCTTCTTCTAAGCATCACACATGCCAATAGCTGAAACATAGGACCACACGCGCGCAGATGGTTCAATTGGCGGGGCAATACGGAGGACTTAAGAATGCTCGCCTGTGCTCTCGCGCGATCGAAACGAGATGATGCGGTGGGCAACTGGAGCATGCGACCATGCGACGTTGTGTTGGCACCCGGGTGTCGATGCTGCTCGTCCCGCGGGACTGCGGCAAATCGCGGCCAACAACGAACTTTGCATGCACTGCAGCGCTCGACAAGATCGATGACGCGTTTCTTCGACTGCACTGAACTGTTTGCACCACACTGGGTCGCGGACCTGGTGCACTTCGCACCACATCGGACCTCGTCACGCCTGCGTTTTCTGGTTTTCCCAGCTAGAACCTTCGCTTAGCGACTCTGGCAAGAAAGCTGCTTACGCTCGAGCGAAACGGACGCAGCCGTCGCGAGTCGCGATGCTCGCGGAGCGCGGCGAATTCGACAAATGCGGCAAGAAAAGTGAGTCGATGTGCTGCCGTCCGCTGATGATCGCGGCGCTGAGTGGATGAACTCCGTCGACACAATCGGGTCTTCTGCGTTAAGCATCGTGACAGCATGAGGAACTCGCGGTGAGCGCGCTGTTTGAGCGAGCCGCAAGTGAGCTTAAGAAACGGATCTGCTCGTCGTAGATCGAGCGAACAACGGCGTGGCAGGTCGTACAAAAAATAAGAAGGGAGCAAGGAAGCGATGCGCTGATACAACTTTAGGAGAGAGCTGTGATGATGAAGCTTGCTGAGGGATACAAGGCAAAGTACTCCGCTGGACAGGAAGACGAACTTTCCCTGGAGCAGTACCTGCAACTCTGCCGGACCGATTCCAGCGTGTATGCCAGCGCCGCGGAGCGCATGTTGGCAGCGATCGGCGAGCCAGAACTCATCGACACCCGCCTAGACCAGCGGCTGTCGCGCATCTTCTCCAATCGCCTTATCAAGCGCTATCCCGCATTTGCGGAGTTCTACGGCCTGGAGGACGCGATCTCGCAGATCGTTGCGTTTTTCAGGCACGCGGCCCAGGGCCTTGAAGAGAAGAAGCAGATCCTGTATCTGCTCGGGCCGGTGGGCGGCGGCAAATCCTCCATAGCCGAGCGGCTAAAACAGTTGATGGAGCGCCGCCCCATCTACGCGCTCAAGGGTTCGCCGGTGAACGAATCGCCGCTCGGGTTGTTCGCACCAGAGGAATACGCCGACGTGCTGGAAGGCGACTACGGTGTCCCACGCCGCTATCTCACCGGGATCATGTCTCCGTGGGCGATCAAGCGGTTGCAGGAGTTCGGAGGCGACATCTCCAAGTTTCGAGTGGCGCGAATCAGCCCGTCTGTCTTGCGCCAGACGGCGATCGCCAAGACCGAGCCGGGGGACGAGAACAATCAGGATATTTCCTCTCTCGTCGGCAAGGTAGACATCCGCAAGCTCGACAAGTACGCACAGGACGACCCAGACGCTTACAGCTACTCGGGTGGGTTGTGCCTGGCGAATCAGGGCTTGCTCGAGTTTGTAGAGATGTTCAAGGCTCCCATAAAGATGTTGCATCCTCTACTCACTGCGACCCAGGAGGGCAACTTCAAAGGAACTGAAGGATTCTCTGCAATTCCATTCAATGGCGTGATTCTGGCTCACAGCAACGAGTCGGAGTGGCAGTCGTTCCGCAACAATCGCCACAACGAAGCCTTCCTCGATCGCATATATATAGTCAAGGTGCCTTACTGCCTGCAGATGTCGGAGGAGGTCAGGATCTATGAGAAGCTGATCCGCAACAGCGCGCTGGCGAAAGCGCCATGTGCGCCAGGGACCTTGGACATGATGGCGCAGTTCTCCGTGCTGTCGCGGCTCAAGGAACCGGAGAACTCGAGCATCTTCTCCAAGATGCGGGTCTATGACGGCGAGAGCCTGAAGGACACCGACCCCAAAGCCAAGTCCTACCAGGAGTATCGCGACTATGCCGGCCCTGACGAGGGGATGACTGGCGTTTCGACCCGCTTCGCCTATAAGATCCTGTCGACGGTCTTCAACTACGATCAGACGGAGGTGGCGGCGAATCCTGTGCACCTGATGTACGTGTTGGAACAGCGCATCGCCAGGGAAGACTTCCCGGACGAAACCAAGCGCAAGTATCTGGAGTTCATCAAGGGATATCTGGCTCCTCGCTACGCCGAATTCATCGGCAAGGAGATCCAGACGGCTTACCTGGAGTCGTATTCCGAATACGGCCAGAACATCTTCGACCGCTACGTCACCTACGCCGATTGCTGGATCCAGGACGAGGACTTTCGCGACCCGGACACCGGCGAGTTCTTCGATCGAGCAGCACTCAACACCGAGTTGGAGAAGATCGAGAAGCCAGCCGGCATTGCCAACCCGAAAGACTTCCGCAACGAGATCGTGAACTTCGTGCTGCGTGCGCGGGCGAACAATGCCGGGAAAAACCCTGCCTGGAGCAGTTACGAGAAGCTGCGCGAGGTGATCGAGAAGAAGATGTTCTCGAGCACCGAGGATCTCCTGCCGGTGATCTCCTTTAACGCCAAGGCCTCGGCCGAGGATCAGAAGAAGCATCAGAACTTCGTCGACCGCATGGTGGCGAAGGGCTATACCGAGAAGCAGGTGCGCCTGTTGTCCGAGTGGTACCTGCGGGTGCAGAAGTCGTCGTGAGCCAGGACCGGGACTCAGGAGTCGGAACGCCACCAGTATCCGGTCCGCGGGGATTCGCATGCCCCGGCCTGCAGGTTCCTGTCAGCGCGCGGCACCGCCATGAACTACTTGATTGATCGCCGTCTCAACGGGCGCAACAAGAGCGCGGTCAATCGCGAGCGCTTTATCCGCCGTTACAAGGAGCACATCCGGCGCTCGGTAAAGGGCATGATCGCCGAGCGCTCGATCACGGACATGGCGAAGGGTGGCGACGTAAAGGTCCCGGCCAAGGATATTTCGGAGCCAGGCTTTCGCTATGGGGCGGGCGGCGACTGGGAATCCGTTCATCCGGGGAACAAGGAGTTTGTGCGCGGCGACAAGATCCCGCGGCCGGAGGGTGGAGCTGGCAGCGGCGGCGGCAGCGATGCTGGCGCTGGCGCAAGCGTGGATGACTTCGTATTCACGTTATCGCGCGAAGAGTTCCTGAACATCTTCTTCGAGGATCTCGAGCTCCCCAACCTGATGCGAACCGCCATCGCCGAGGCTGAAGACAAGAAGTTGGTGAGAGCGGGTTACGTCAAGGATGGTACGCCCGCCAATCTCAGCGTTGCGCGGACCATGAAGACAGCACTGGCGCGGCGCATCGCCCTGAGCGGACCCTTGCGCGAGGAAATAGAGGAGGCACGCGCGGCGCTGGAAGCCGCAGCTCGTGCCGGTGAGCCACAGGTTCGCATCGCGGTCCTCGAGAATCAGATATTGGAACTCGAGGGGCGCCTGGCACGTCTCCCGTTCCTCGACGACGTGGACTTGCGCTACCGCCACCGCGTCGCTGTGCCCAGACCGGCCGCGCGCGCGGTCATGTTCTGCCTGATGGACGTCTCAGCGTCGATGGACGAGCGCAAGAAGGATCTTGCCAAACGCTTCTTCACTTTGCTGTATCTGTTCCTGACCCGTAAGTACGAGCGCGTGGAGCTGGTCTTCATCCGGCACACGGATGAAGCGCAGGAAGTCGATGAGGATACTTTCTTCTACGATACGCAGAGCGGCGGCACGGTGGTGTATTCGGCCCTGGAGCTTATGCAGCAGATCTGCGAGGCGCGCTATCCCAAGTCGGAGTGGAACATCTACGGTGCGCAGGCCTCCGACGGCGATGCCTTCGGCGCCGACCCCGCGAAGAGCGCGCGCTTCCTGCGCGAACGACTGCTGCGGCTGACGCGCTACTTCGCCTACATCGAGTGCCCGGACGAGAACCAGTCCGGAAACAGCAGCCTGTGGGTGGAGTACGAGGAGGTGGGCAGCTCCGATCTCAACTTTGCCATGCGCAAGGTCTATCAGCCGCAGGAGATCTACCCGGTGTTCCGGGATTTGTTCAGGAAGGAGAAGGTATGAGCCTGTACGGGGGCGGTGTAAGTCTCCTTCCGCACGGGCCGGAGTGGGACTTCGAGCTGCTCGAACGCTACGACAAGGTAATCTCGCAGACTGCGGGGGAGTTCGGGCTCGACACCTACCCGAACCAGATCGAAATCATCAACTCGGAGCAGATGCTGGATGCTTACGCGTCTGCCGGCCTGCCGTTGGGCTACCCGCACTGGTCTTACGGCAAGGCTTTCATCCGCCACGAGCAGGCGTACCGCAAAGGCTATCAAGGTCTGGCCTACGAAATCGTCATCAACTCCAGTCCCTGCATCGCGTATTTGATGGAAGAGAATTCCCTCATGATGCAGGCGCTCGTGATCGCGCACGCAAGCTACGGACACAACTCGTTCTTCAAGGGCAACTACCTGTTCAAGCAGTTCACCCAGGCTGACGCCATCCTCGACTATCTCGTCTTCGCTCGGCGTTACGTCATGGAGTGCGAGCAGCGCTACGGGGTGGGTGAGGTGGAGGAACTGCTGGATTCCTCGCATGCGCTGATGGAGTACGGAGTGGATCGCTATAAGCGCCCTCAGCCGCATTCGGTCAAAGAGAAGGAGGCGCGCCGCAACGAGATCGAGGAGCACGAGCGGCGCCAGTTCAACGATCTGTGGCGTACGCTGCCGCAGCCGGCACCCGCTTCAGCTACTGCTGCAGCGGCGGCGGCCAGTTTTCCCGAGGAGCCGGAAGAGAACATCCTCTACTTCATCGAGAAGTATTCCCCGCGCCTGGTTCCCTGGCAGCGGGAGCTGGTTCGCATCGTCCGAAAGCTCTCCCAGTATTTCTATCCGCAAACGCAGACCAAAGTAATGAACGAAGGGTGGGCCACATTCTGGCACTACACTCTGATCAATCGTCTCTACGAGAAAAAGCTCGTCGACGATGCGTTCATGCTGGAGTTCCTGCACGTCCACACCAATGTGGTGTCGCAACGCGGGTTCGACCAGGACGGCTACCATGGCATCAACCCGTATGCTTTGGGCTTCGCCATGATGCAGGACATTCGGCGGATCTGCGAGAATCCGACTGAGGAAGATACCACCTGGTTTCCAGAGCTGGCCGGTACGGACTGGCGCAAATCGCTGGACTTCGCGATGCGCAACTTCAAGGACGAGTCGTTCATCGCTCAGTACCTGTCGCCACGGCTTATCCGAGAGCTACGCTTATTCGTAGTGGCGGACCACGTCGGCAAAGCGGAGCTGGAGGTGGACAGCATTCACGACGAGCACGGCTACAAGCGCGTCCGGCGGATGCTGGCGGATCAATACAAACGCGAGAACCTCTTGCCGGACATCCAGGTTTCTCGCTATGAGCGGGATGGCGATCGCTCGCTCACGCTGCGTAGCCCCGTGTTTCGCGGGCGCCCGCTCGCCGAGGAACAGGCGAACGAGGTCTTGCGTCACCTCGGCCGCCTGTGGGGATTCCCCGTGCGTCTCGAGGCTGTGGATGCCGAAGGACGCATCGACGGCTATCGCGAGTGGCGGCCTTAGCCGGCATCTACGTACATCTCGGCAATCGCGGGCGCGGACATCCCAGGCGCCCCTGAAAGAGTAGGCTAGAAATCGAGTTCACGCGTGATTTGCCGGGCCCTCGACCGCGCCCGGCTGTCTTGCGTTCTGCTGTCGCAGCAAGGGTTCTCCCGCTGCTTCCAGCAGCAGCAGTTTGCGCTTTCGATCGAGTCCTCCGGCGTAGCCTGTCAGCGAACCGTCGCTGCCGATGACGCGATGGCATGGTACGACGATCGAGATCGGATTGCGCCCAACGGCAGCGGCAATTGCGCGAACGCTTCGCGGCACGCCCAAGGATTGCGCGAGCGAGAGGTAGGTCACTGTCGTCCCAAACGGGATCGCAGCGAGCCGCCGCCACACTTGCAGCTGGAACGCCGATCCCTGCGGGGCGAGCGGGATATCAAAGCCTTGGCGTGTGCCGGCAAAGTACTCATCGATCTGCGTATCGACTCGAGCGAACGGTCCCGCGCAAGGCTCATTCGTCCGTCCTTCGGGAGGCGACGCCTGGTATTTCTGTCCGACGAAATACAGACCGGTCAGCGCGTGACCATCCGATATCAGCAGGATGCGTCCGAGCGCGCTATCGATGTAAGTGTGATGTTTCATGGGTTCTCCGTTTCCAGTGATCGCCACAGGTGCATGACCGCGTAAGCGCGCCAAGGCTGCCACGCGGCTGCGCGAGCCAGCGCTTTGCGGGCATCCTTCTCGCGCATCGCCTTCAACACTCCGTAGTCGGTATGCGGGAATGCGTCGGGCCACGACAGCGCGCGCATGCCGATGTACTGGGCGGTCCATTCCCCGACGCCTGGCAGGGCCCGCAATCGCTCCAGTGTTGCCCCTACGTCGGCACCGGGATCCAATACCAGGCCGTCGACCGAAACCGCACGCGCGAGCGACACGATGGCCCTGGCGCGCGCAGCTATTACGCCGATCTCCCCGAGACTCGAGGGCGAAAGCGCCGCCACCTTCTCGACCGACGGGAATGTTTGGCTCAACGAGGGTATCGGTGTGGGGATCGGCTTGCCGAACGTGGCGGCAAAACGACCCGCCAGCGTCCGAGCTGCCTTGACGGTGATCTGTTGCCCGAGAACGGCGCGTACCGCGAGCTCGAATCCATCGAACGCGCCAGGTAGCCGAAGACCG
>Ga0335083_10011574_pt1 | contig 10594 bp, 9 predicted proteins | sample Lox_Sample_42_FD_206716 | JGI IMG/M metagenome (GOLD analysis project Ga0335083, IMG submission 206716) | Soil microbial communities from Loxahatchee National Wildlife Refuge, Florida, United States - Lox_Sample_4.2 | ecosystem: Environmental > Terrestrial > Soil > Wetlands | place: USA: Florida... | reverse complement strand
CTGGGAAGCTTCCTCCTCACCATCCTCGGCACCTTCATGACCCGGAGCGGGGTCTTCAACTCGGTGCACTCCTTCACCCAGTCCGAGATCGGTCCCACCTTCCTGGTCTTCCTCGGCGCGGTGCTGGTGGTCTCCATCGTCCTCATCGCGGTGCGGGGTCCCCTCCTCGTCCCGGAGGGAGCGGTGGGCGGGGTCGCCTCGCGCGAGTCGGCCATCTTGCTCAACAACCTCCTCTTCGCCGCGCTGACCTTCACCGTGCTCCTGGGAACGGTCTTCCCGCTGGTCCGCGAGGCGTTCTCCGGGGTGCGGATCAGCGTCGGCGCCCCGTACTTCAACCGCATGGCGGTGCCCCTCGGGGTGGCCATCCTCTTCCTGATGGGCGTGGGGCCGTCGCTCCCCTGGGGCACGGCATCGAAGGACACGGTCCGCCGGCAGTTCCTGGTTCCGGCGGCGGTCGGGGTGGCGGTGGTCCTCGCGTCGGCGCTGGCCGGGCTACGCGGTGGACTCACGCTCCTCACCTTCGGGCTGGCCGGGTTCGCGGCCACGGTCACCCTGCGGGAGATGGTGCTGCCGGTCCGGGTCCGCATGCGCGAGCAGGGAGAGGCACTCCCCCTGGCGGTCTGGCGCACCGCCACCCGGGCGCGGCGCCGCTTCGGTGGCTACGTGGTGCACTTGGCCGTGGTGCTGGTATTCGTGGCCATCGCCGCCTCGCAGTCCTACGTGGTCCACACCACCGCCACGCTCACCACGGGGCAGAGCTTCCGCCTCGGCCCGTACACCGTGCAGCTCGCCGGGCTGCGCAACGGCGTGGACCCGCATCGTCGGTGGACCGCCGCCGAAGTGGACGTGACCGACGGCCAGGGGCGCCACCACCTGCTCGCTCCGCGGATGAACTTCTACGAGCGGAGCACCGACCCCATCGGTAGCCCGGCCATCCGCTCGGCCGCATTCGAGGACTTCTACCTCACCCTCCTCGCCTTCGACGCCGCCACGCCCTCGGCGAGCTTCAACGCCTGGATCTTCCCCATGGTGTCGTGGATCTGGTGGAGCCTGCCGCTCTTCGTCCTCGGCGCGCTCTTCGCGGCCTGGCCCGAGCGCCGGCGGGCCCGGGCTGGCGCCGCGGAGCCCCTCTCGGTCCCGACCAAGGCCCGGAGCCCCGGAGCCGCGGCGTGACCCGCCGGGGACTGTGGATCGGCCTGGCGCTGGCCGCCCTGACCGCGGTGCTGCTCTTCGTCCTGGCGAGCGGGTTCGGGAGGGATCCCCACGAGGTTCCCTTCCAGCTCCGCGGCAAGCCCGCTCCCGACTTCACGCTGAAGCGGCTCGACAACGGGGCCCCGGTGAAGCTCGCCGACCTGAAGGGGAAGCCGGTGGTCCTCAACTTCTGGGCGAGCTGGTGCGGACCCTGCAAGGTCGAGCATCCGGTCATCGCCTGGGGAGCGCGGAAGTTCGGCCAGGAGGCGCAGTTCTACGGCGTGGTGTTCGAGGACACCGAGGAGAACGCCCGGGCCTTCGCCGGAGCCCCGGACCCGAGCTTCCCGCAGCTGATCGACGACCGGTCGCGCATGGCCGTGGACTACGGGGTGACCGGCGTTCCGGAGACCTACTTCATCGACGCCGCCGGCATCCTCCGCGACAAGGTGGCCGCCCCGGTGGATCCACAGACGCTCGCGGCGAAGATCGCCTCGCTGAAGCGGCCCGGCCCCGTCTCGGAGGTCGTCCGGTGACCACGCTCGTTCTGACGCTGGTGCTGAGCTCGTACGCGCCGCAGCAGGCGGGAAGCGCGCTGCTCGATCCTCCGCGCGAGGCCCGGGTGCAGGCCCTGGGGAAGCAGCTCCGCTGCCCGATGTGCCAGGGCCTCTCCATCGCCGACTCGAGCTCGTCCGCGGCCCGCGCCCAGATGGACAAGGTCCGGGAGCTGGTGGCCGCCGGGAAGTCCGACCAGGAGATCCGCGACTACTTCACCTCGCGCTACGGCGAGTGGGCGCTGCTCGAGCCGCCGGCGAGCGGGATGAACATCCTGGTCTGGATCCTGCCCCTGCTGCTGCTCGTCGGTGGAGGACTGGCCATCGCGCGCACGATGCGGCGTCCCGTGCCTCCTGCCCCCCCGGCGGCCCCCGAGGCCCGGCCGGCCTCGGAGGACCCCTACCTCGAGGCGGTCAGGGCGGAGCTGCGCCGGTGAGCGAGAGCCACTGGATCCCGGGGATCGTCGTCCTCTCGCTGGGCCTCATCGCGGGCGCGCTGTATCTCCTGTTCGGCCGCAAGCCGGTCGCTGCCGCCCGGACCGACCGGGCCCCAGACGCCCAGCGCCGGGTCGACTCGCTCCTGTCCCAGCTGCGCGAGCACCAGGCCGACAAGCACCAGACCGACGCCGCCGCCTGGGAGGCCGAGCGGGACCGCCTGGAGCGGGCCGCCGCCGACGCGATGCGCGCCCGCGACGAGGTCGCGAAGGGCGAGGAGAAGGCCACCGGAAAGGGCAAGAAGGGCACGCCCGCGGCTCCACAGGGCTTCTTCGGCCGGCATCCGCAGCTGGTGGGCGCCGCCTGGGGCGCGGCGGTGGTCGTCTTCTTCGGGGCGCTCGGCATCTGGCTGTCGCAGGACCAGAAGACGCGCGGAGCGGGCGACACCGCCACCGGGTCCGTCGGTCGCGGGGAAGCCGCGGCGCGCGGCTCCGAGTCAGACGACCAGGACTTCCAGAACGCCCTCGTCCGGGTGAGGGAGAATCCGGGTGGCGACCTGGGGCTCACCGCGGAGGTGATCCGCGAGCTCATCAGCCGCAGCGACTTCCAGCAGGCGCTTGAGCTGAACGAGCGGGCGCTGGCGGTCGACCCGTTTCGCACCGACCTCCGCGTCCACCGAGCCTTCCTGAAGGTGGTCCAGGGCGACCGGGAGGCGGGGATGGCCGAGCTGGGCAGGCTCGCCGACCTCTACCCCGACGGAAACGCGGCGCTCATCTTCCGCGGGATGATCCACATGCAGGCCCAGGAGCAGCGCCAGGCGCTCCAGGATTTCGAGGCCTACCTCGCGGTCACCCCGCCCCAGAACGTCCCGCCACAGCTCCGGGCCGGCATCGCCCAGCTGCGGGCGCAGGTGGCAGGAGCTCCCTGACCGGACGATGGCCGACCGCGACCGCCGCCCCGCCGGCGTCATCTTCGACCTGGATGGGACGCTGGCCGACTCCCTGGGGGACATCGCCTCGGCGATGAACCGGACGCTCCGGGCACACGGGTTCCCCGAGCACCCGGTCTCGGCCTACCGGACCTTCGTCGGCGAGGGCGTGCGCCGCCTGGTCGCACGGGCGCTTCCTCCGGGGACCGAGGCGGCGCAGGAACGGTTCCTCGCCGCCTACCAGGCCGACTACGCCGAGCACCTCCTCGACCAGACCCGGCTCTTCCCCGGCATCGCGAGGGTCCTCGATGTGCTCGCCGCGGCGGGAGTGCCGGTGGGGGTGCTGAGCAACAAGCCCGACGCCCCGACGCGCCGGATGGTGGACGCCCTCTGCGGCCGGTGGAGCTTCCGCGCCGTGGTGGGCGAGCGGCCGGGGGTGCCCCGCAAGCCAGACCCGGCGTCGGCGCTCGCCCTGGCCGATGCGCTCGCCGCGCCGCCGGACAGGGTGGCCCTCGTCGGCGACACCGGCGTGGACATGCTCACCGCGCGGGCGGCGTCCATGCGCCCGGTCGGCGTGCTGTGGGGCTTCCGGCCGCAGGAGGTCCTCGCCACCGGGGTCGAGGCGGCGGGGACGGGGGAGGACCTCGCCCGCCTTCTCGGGGTGAATTTGCGCTAGGAGCCCGCTGGCCATGGCCCGTGGTCCCGCGCAGCGTGCCCGGCGTCCCGCGGAGCTTCCTCCTCGAGGCGACCGGTCCGCCGCCTTGACGGTCTCTCCGGGCGTCCCGCCTCGCTATGCCGTCGTGGCAGCGGTGCGCCCCACCAGCGGCCCCGGCGCCCGTCCCCGCACGGCCCAGGCCCGGGCGTTCATCCGGATGGCTCCCTCCGGGCCGGGCGTCAGGCGCGCGCGGAGCGTCTCGCGGACGGCTGTGCGGCGCTCTTCCGGGAGCGAGACGAGGTAGGCCGAGGCCGGACCCTGCCCACCGAGGAACGGTTTCCAGTAGTCGTCGAAATCGCGGAAGACGGTGGGGACGTCGATCGACCGGGTGGTGACGTCCTCCAGGCCGGTCGCCGCGAACAGGGCCGCCAGCGGGTCGGGCGCACAGATCGCCCGGAAGCGCGCGGACTCGTCGTGGGCCTCCGCCCCCGGGTCCACCTGCTTCACGGCCTCCCAGCACCGCGCGACGAGCTCCATCCCGCCGGACATGTCCCAGACGTAGAGCGCGACCACGCCACCGGGCCGGGCGGCCCGCGCCATCTCCGCCACCATCCGTGCGCGGTCGGGGACGAAGTTCAGGACCAGTCCGGAGACGACGGCGTCGAAGTCACCGGACGACACCGGGAGCGCCTGGGCATCTCCCTCGAGGAACCTCATCTCGGCGGTGAGCCCGAGGTGGCGCGCCTGCTCGACGAACCCCGCCGACCGGTCGACTCCTACCACTGTGCGGGCACCACCGGCCTTCACCAGGACCTCGCTCAGCGCCCCGGTCCCGCAGCCCACGTCGAGCCAGCGCCGGCCCGCGGGGACCGCGAGCCAGTGGACGAACTCCCGGGCCACGGGCCGGCTCCACCGACCCATGTACGCCTCGTACGCCGGTGCGACGGTGAAGACGTCCCGGGGCGCCCGCTGGTCGCTCATCGGGCCTGTCTATCACCCCCCGGCTGCGCGCGAGCGCCACGTCCTGTCGCGGCTCACCGCGCGCAGGGCCGCCCGGGCCGCGTGGGCCACCTGCGTCGGACCGAGGTCCTGGTGACAGGGCAGCTCGATCACGTGGTGCCGGAGCCGGGTGGCCTCGGGGAACTCGATGCCGTCGCAGCGGTGGTGGAACGCTGGCCACCCCTCCCCCACCTCGACGTTCTCCGCCCGGAGCCGGGCCAGCGCCTCGTCCCGGTCCGCGACCCACAGCGGATAGAACAGCGGGCAGACGCCCGGCGGGAGCTCGCTCACCAGGGGCGGGGCCACGCCACGCAACGCCCCGAGGAGGTGGAAGAAGTTCCTCCGGCGGCGTTCCGCCACGCCGGCCAGGTCGTGGGCACGCGCGATCCGCGACATCAGCGGCGACGCTCCCAGCGCCGGCTCCTCGTCGGCTCGGGAGCCGGGAGCCCCTCGTGCGCGCGCGATGCCGAACCGGCGCCCCAGGTCGCCGACCAGGCCGGCTCGCGCCGGTGAGCGGAGCTTCCTCGGGCGCAACAGCCTTGCGAGGATGCTGCAGAGCGTGGCCCCCGGCGCCGGCCGCTCGAGCGCGGGGAGCTGGTAACCCCTCCGGCCGTTGAACACCAGCCCGCCCCCGTGTGGAACCGGCAACGAGGTGCGGAGCGAGAACACCGATGCATCGCCGGTGGTCCCGAGCGGCACGCCCCCGTCCGAGGAGAGGAGGGCCTGGGCACAGTCCTCGATGAGCACCAGGCCGTAGCGGTCGGCGAGCGCCCGGAGCTGGCTCGCCGGTCCCGGGAAGCCGGCGAAGTGCGTCAGGAGGATGCCGCGGGTGCGCGGGCCCACCCGGCGCTCGAGGTCGTCGAGGTCCACCGCCCACCGCGCTCCCACCTCGTAGAAGGCCGGGGAGGCCCCCGCGGCGAGCAGGGCGTCGACCTCCACGCCGTGGTGGTACGCCGGCACGAGCACCTCCGCTCCCTCGAGGCCGAGCACCCGGGCGGCGAGCCGGAGCGCACCCCGTCCGAGCTCGGTCCAGCACACGCGCTCGGCGGTGAACGGATGCCAGGAGAGCGGCCGCGTCCGGGAGCCGAGCTGCGCCCATCCGAGCGTGGGCTGCGCGGGAACGTACGGCGACGCCTTCGCCATCACCCTGGACGTGTGCATGCGGCGGGTCGTCGTCCAGCCCCGGGACGCGCGAGGTGTCGTCTCCCGTTCACGCCCGCGAGCGCCGGAGCGGCGAGGGTCAGCGCGCTCCACGGCCGAGCAGCACGTGCCGCACGGTGTGGAAGATGATCGCCAGGTCGAGGAACAGCGTCCCGTTCTTCACGTAGTAGAGGTCGAACTCCAGCTTGTTGCGTCCGTCCTCCACCGAGGCGCCGTAGGGGTAGCGGATCTGCGCCCAGCCGGTGATGCCCGGCTTCACCCCCTCGCGCAGCGCGTAGTACGGCACGTCGCGCGAGATGAGCTCGATGAACACCGGCCGCTCGGGACGCGGCCCGACGAAGCTCATGTCCCCGCGGAGGACGTTGAGCACCTGGGGGATCTCGTCCATCCGCGTCCGGCGGATGAATCGCCCCACCCGCGTCACCCGCTCGTCCCTGGCACGCGCCCAGACCGCGCCATTCCGCTCGGCGTCGAGCCGCATGCTCCGGAACTTCCAGAGCTCGTAGGCCCTGCCGTTCCTGCCCACGCGCTCCTGCCGGTAGAAGGCCGGCCCCTTCGAGTCGAGGCGGATGAGCACCACCAGCACCAGCATCAGCGGCGCAGAGAGGAGAAGGAGCGCGCCGGCGACCACGACGTCGAAGACCCGCTTCGAGGCCCGCCGGACCAGGCCCTGGGTCAGCTCGTCCGCGGTCGCGAACTGCACACCGTCCAGGACGTGCACCGGGATGCGGCGAAGGACGCGTTCGCAGTACTGCGCCGCCGCGAACACCCGCACCCCGGCATAGCGGCACCGGGCGAGGTCCTCGGGGGTGGCGTGCTCCTGGCCGGGTTCGGTGGCCAGGACGACCGCCTCGGCCCGTGCCCGCCGGGCCGCCTCGAGGAGGCTCTCCCCGCCGGGGCCCAGGCGCCGGGCGTCGACCACCACCGCCACCTGGGGAGCTTCCTCGGCGGTCTCCAGCAGCTCGAGCAGCCGCCGCGCGCGGTCGCCGTGGCCCACCACCAGCACCCGGCTCGGACGGGCCAGGGCGGCGCCCAGCAGCCCCCGCGCGAGGAGGACTCCGAGGATCGCCCCGAACGCTCCCCCGAGGACCACGCCCTCCGGGGGGCGGATCCGGAGCACGGTCAGCACCATCGCCACAGCGAAGACCGCCAGCCCGAGCGCCCGCACCAGCCGCGCGCCCCGGCCCCGGTCCTCGGCCGCGACCCGAAGATCATAGAGGTCGAGGAAGTACAGCGACGCCTGGTAGGCCCCGGCGAACCCCACCGAGAGAAACCCCAGCAGGGTCGCGGTCACGACCGCGGGGTGGGCATGGCCCGCGCCCGCCTCCGGTGCGAGCGCTCGGGCCAGCACCAGGGAACCGCTCGCGCAGGCGGCGGCGATCGCCACGCTCTCGGCCACGAACAGCAGCGTCTTCCGTCCCGAGACCCAATGGTTGAAGACCCGATACATCGCCCCTGCCCGCCCTTCCCGCCCGCCACCTGCGCCCGCGTCCCGGGCGCGTCTCAGCGCAGGTACGACTTCAAGTAGGGAGCGCTCGCCGGAGCAGCTCCGTTCAGCACGCACCCCACCACGCTCGCCCCGGCCAGGTGCTCGAGCGCCTGGTGGACGTGCTTGCCCGCCGTGGCATTGGCGCGGATGACCAGGACCACCGCGTCGGACAGCGTGCCGAGGATCGACGCGTCGGCGAACGGAAGCGCCGGCGGGAGATCCAGGTAGACCTCGTCGAACCCCTCGCGCACGGCGCGGAGCAGCTCCTTCATCCGCGGGCTGGCCAGCAGCTGCGTCGGCTCCTCCGCCGCCTGACCGGAGGGGATGACCGCCAGCCGGTTGGCCTTGAACCGCCGCACCACCTCGCGCAGCTCGGCGTCCCCCTGCAGCAGCTCGGACAGCCCAGGCCGTGCCCGGAACGCCAGGAGCTCCGCCACCTGCCCCCGCCGCAGGTCGGCGTCGACCAGGAGGATCCGCCGGTCGGGGTTAGCCCGCGCCGAGGTCAGCGCGAGGTTCACCGCGGTGACCGTCTTCCCCTCGCCCGGGAGCGCGGAGGTGAGGGCCACCAGCCGCATCGGGCGCGCATCCCGGAGTCGCTCCAGCCGGTAATACAGCGAGCGGTACTGCTCGGCGGCCACCGAGCCCGGCGCGGTGAGGGACACCACCCGGTCGTTCACCGGGGCCTGGGTCACGGACGTACCGTCGGCACGGTGCAGGAAGTTGTCGGAGCGGCCCTCGTCCCTCGTCTCGTTCTCTGGCATCACGGTGGTCGGTCCTCAGTTGAGGCTGTCGGGCTGTGCCCGGGGCCGCAGGGGATTGGCCGGCAGGAGCACCCGGCGCTCGGTCCGTCCGTTCATCGCCGGGACGATGGCCAGGACCGGGAACGGCAGCTCGCCGCGCAGTTGACGGTCGTCGTGGATCGTCTCGTCGCGGAGCTCCCGCATCACGCCGGTGAGCACCCCTGCGCCGATCGCTGCCACCAGCACGACCATCATCCCGCCGAAGCGGTCCGGCTTGCTGGGCACCACCGGCGGGGCCGCCGGGCTCACCAGGCTGAACAGGCGCGGCGCGTTCCGCGCCTCGATGTCCTGCGCGATCTCCGCCTCCACCTTCCGCCCGAGCACCGACTGGTACTTGGTCCGCGCGATGTCGTACTCGCGCTCCAGGCCCGCGAGCTCGGCTGCCCAGCGCGGCGTCGCATCGAGGCGCGTCTGGTAGGTCTGCATCTCGTGCTTGAGCCCGTCGACGTCCCGCTGGATGGCAGCCACCTCGCGGGTCGCCCGCACGCGCTCATCGCGCTGGGCGCCCAGCCGCGCGTCGGCCTCGGCGATCCGGACGCGGGCGGCCTTCACCTCGCGCGAGAGCCGGAGCACCTCGGGGTGGTCGTCGGTGTACTGGGTCCTCGCCGCCGCCAGCTGCTGCTCCAGCTGGTCCGCCTGGGCCTGGACCCGTCCCACCTCGGTGTCGCCTCCGTTGCGCATCAGCACGAGGTCTCCGCGCCGGGTGTCCGCCGCCCGGAGCTCCTCGGTCCGGGCCCGGAGCTCGCCCGCGAGCCGGTCCAGCTGGCGCATGTTGGCCTCCAGCTGCTCCGGGAGCTCGCCGACGTGGGCCACCTTGAAGGCGACGATCTTCTGCTGCCAGTCGTTCACCGCGCTCTGCAGCTCCTTCACCTGGGCGTCGAAGACCCGCGTCGCGTCCGCGGCCTGCGCGGCGCGCACCTCGTTGGTGATGCGGGCAAAGACGGTGGGAATCAGGTTGGCGATCTCCGCCGCCTGGCGCGGCTCGCCGGCGGCCGCCGTGACCTCGAAGGCGTTCCAGGTGGGCTTGACGTCGATGCCCTCGCGCAGCCGCTCGATGGCCGCCTCCTTTCCGCGGCGGGCGACCAGATCCGGGTAGAGCTTGAGCTCGTCCACCACCCGGCCGAGCACCGGCCCCCCGAGCATCGCCTGGCGAAGGCTGAGCAGCCGGGGCTCGACGTCGCCCACCGTCCGCTGCACCAGCTGGGCGTCGGTCTGCTGCGGCTCGACCCGCACCACCGCCGTCGCCTTCCAGACCCGGGGGCGGGTCAGGACGTAGGCGCTCCCCAGCGCCAGCACCAGCGCGGTGACGCTCGCAACCAGCCACGGGCGCCGGGTGAGCGCCCTCGCCACGTCGTCTGCCGTCAGTCCTCGATCCATCGTCTCTCCGTCAGAACGCATCCACCGTCAGCCGCGCGGCGACGATGTTCCGGGTGAGGTTGGTCTGGGCGGGATCCACGCTCCCCACCTGGTCGAGCCGGTCGTAGGTCGCCTGGAGCGCGACGTGGCGGTCGAAGCGCCACTCCGCCCCTGCCCCGACCCCGTACCCGGCCGCCACTCCCTTCTGCTGGTCCACGGTCAACGGAAACACCCCCACGTTGGGCATGGGACCGTTTCGAAAGAAGCTGCCGTAGCCGAAGAGCCGTAGCTTCTCGAGCAGCTGCCAGCTGAGCGTCAGGCTGGCGTAGTCCGCCCACACCGCCGTGCTGAATCCGCTCGCGCCCACGAGGTCGTGCCCCACGGTGAAGATCCAGTCCCAGCGCCGGGTGATTCGCTGGGAGACATCCACCTCGAACCGCGGGACGACCCCGTTCTTCTCCGGGTTCTGCTGCTCCGTGTAGAAGGCCGCGCCGCCCGAGATCTGGATGTTCGCCGACCGGCTGAGCCGGTACTTCCAGACCAGTCCCGGGCTGTGGGCGATGCCGTCGTTGCTTCCGAACTTGAACAGCTGCAGCCGGTACTCGAGGCCGAGGTCCGCCCGGCGCGTCAGCCGGTAGTCGATGCCCACGGAGGGCGAGTTGAGGAACCCCGGTGGGTGATCCGTCTCGTATACCCGGGCTCCCTCGAACCGGTAGCCGACGAGGAGGCTCCATCGGGGGGCGAGCTTCTGGCGCCAGTCGATCTCGGCGATGCCGTAGAGGGTCCGGGCCAGCGTCCGGGCCAGGCCCTGCCGCGGGAGCGAGAGCGGGTCGGTGGTGTCCCAGAACTGCGCCACGCCGTCGACGTGCGCCTCGCGCGAGAGGTCGGTGTGCAGGCCGAGCGCCGCCCGGTGGTCGAGGGTCACGTCCCCGGTCTCGGTCCGGATCAGGAGGTCCGGCTCGTAGAACCCCTCGAACTGCAGGGTGCGCTCGTTCAGCCGGAGTCCGACCTGCGGCATCACCTTGGTCA
>Ga0335083_10011573_pt1 | contig 10594 bp, 10 predicted proteins | sample Lox_Sample_42_FD_206716 | JGI IMG/M metagenome (GOLD analysis project Ga0335083, IMG submission 206716) | Soil microbial communities from Loxahatchee National Wildlife Refuge, Florida, United States - Lox_Sample_4.2 | ecosystem: Environmental > Terrestrial > Soil > Wetlands | place: USA... | reverse complement strand
ACCGACGGCCGACGCGGCTGGGCTGACCAGGTGACCGGCTGCGTGGTCGGAGCGCCCTTGCGCTCCCCTCCTCGTAGGCGCGAGGACGCTGCCGACCCGCAGCCTGCCGATCCTGGTACATTTAGGAAGAGACAGGAAATTTTGTCCTGAACAGGCAGCATAGAGCAGCATAGGTAGGAAGTAAAGAGCATGAACAAGATGAATCGAGAAGAGAGATGCAGTCCTATGCCGTAAAGCGTCGGTACGAGAGCTAGAATTTTCTGTCTTCTTCATATAAGGATGTTCACGTGGCCGGTGGCGGGACTAGCATCGAGTCGCGGGAAGGACGGTCAGATGGCCGGTGAGGACTGGCAGCGGCTTGCCGATTACGTCGTCGCACGCCGGGTCGAGCTAGGCATGCGGGACAGGCGAGCCTTTGCCGAGGCGACCGGGGTGACCGAGCGGACGCTGGGAAAGCTCGAGAACGGCCAGCATGTTTCTCCCAGCACCCTCGGCATGGTCGAGAACCGGCTCGGCTGGTCCCCAGGTTCGTGTCGGCGGATACTCGCAGGTGGGGAACCCAAGGTGGGGTCGCCGGACCTCGGGCAGGCCGAGTATGAGGACCCGACGCTATGGCACATCGCGAGCACTCCGGGGCTGCCTCCCGACGTGGTTCGCGGCCTCGTCGCCCTCGCCCGGAACTGGCGGCAAGGCGGCGATGGCACAGACGAGCAGGCCCGGCAGCGCACGTGACGCGCCCGGCCGGCTCACCAGCGCGGTCCGGTCCAGCCAGCGACGGCCTGAAATCATGGTGCGCAGCCAGTTAGGCGTGGGCGGTCGGTCGGGGTGCGGGGCGGTGACTGCCCAGGGAGACAGGGACCTCAGCCGTGCGCTGTCAGCGGCTGGCTCAGCCGCACATGGTTGCCGCTAGGCTTCGCGGAACCGACGAGCGAACAGTGACGGTGACATCAGCGCAGCTCGCGCCATCGCAGGGACATCCAGCGGCCGCGCGTACTCGCGGTCCAGCAAGTCCCGGGCCTGACGCAGATGCGCCAGCTCAGCGACCTCCATACGGGGACCGTACACCCGTCACGGCTGGACAGCTGGTCCATCGCGATCATCCGGTACTGCCCGGCGTACGCGGTCAGCGGGTTGATCGCCGCCATCTCCCACAGCGGCACGCTGGAGCGCATCCCGCCTGGCGCCAGCGTCAGCATGGGAAATCCTGTCCCCTGCTCGGTGTACCAGATCCTCGCCTGGCCCCTGTCGACGTACGGCACACGGCCTCCTCTCGCGACCCCGATTCCGAGACCAGCCTATGGCCGGGCCCCCCGCAGCGACTGGAGCGGGCATGTCGTCGCGCGCCAGACCCGCGGCCCAGGCGCAAATACTGGACGGATCATCTTCAGGGGTACTCGGCACCCCCGCACCACAACCTCAATCGCACTCGGCAGGACCATTCAGATACCCGTGTGTCCGCGGTGGCGTTCAGCCCGGACGGCACCCGGGTAGCCGCCCCGGCCGCGGTCGCACTTGTCCCTCCGGCAGATCGGGCGTAGCGTCCTGACGAAGGGGTGTCTTCGTTTATCTGCGTGTACACGAGATTGGGATTTCTCCCGGCTGCTCTGGACCTTGGTCGCGCCTAGCGCGCGGCCAGCCCGAGGTGGCACATGGCAGCGTCGCGCTAGGTAAGCCGTACTTGGCACGGGACAGTGAGCACATCACGGCGGCGCGCCTTCTTCGAAGGGATCAGGCCATGACAACAGCACCGGCTGTTTCTGCACGAACAGGGGAGGGACCCGTCGCTCACAGAAGGATCGCGGTACTGGTGGGGGTGCTGCTCAGGTCGTCCACGGTCGCCTTCACCGGTAACTTGCTCATCCAGTCGATTTCATCAGCGTGAATCGACACGACCGCACCTTCATCACCGGCGTGCTCCTGCTCGTGCTTCCCGACCTTGCGGTTCGCTCGCTGGGCTTCCTCGTTGTGAAGGTGGCGCAGTGCCTCGCCGTGGCGGCGGCGGTGTACTTCCTGACCAGCCGCAGCCAGTGGAATGACTACGTGCTGCCCGTCTACGCGCTGCCTGGCGCGGCCGGGCTCCTCCTGGCCTGGGCCTTGCTGACGTCCAGGCTGGTGTCGGCGAGCCTGTCCGTGCTGGGCATCGCGTTCCCGCTCCTATTGATGGTCCGGGCTCCTCTGGCCGAAGCGATGGCCGCCTCGTGCCCGTCAGCGCGGGCGGGGCAGGTTTAGCCGTGACGACCCGGAGATCACGTACGTCGGCGCAGGTCACGGCATCGGCAGGTCAGGACCACAGGACTAGTCGCGGGAGCACGGGGTCCAACCGTCATGAGGAGAGCGCAATGCCCGACGCTCCCGGGCCCGAGGGTGCCAAGCCCGCTGTCCGCCCATATCTGCCTCCTGCGGCCGGGCTGGGCGGATTGATGGACCGGACCGCAGCCGAGGCTGCGCTGGAGCCCCCCTCACCCGCGGCTCACCGGGTCGGATGGGGTTTCATCTCGCTGTACACGCTCGCGTATATGAGCACTAACCTGCTGTTCCTCGCGCCCCTGCTGGTCACGTTGGCCTTGAAGGTCGACTCGCTCGTCGGGATCCAGCGGGCACCGGCCAGCCTGGCGCTTGTCGCGGGGGCCGGTGCCCTGCTGGCGATGGTCGGTAATCCGTTCTTCGGCCGGATGAGCGACCGCACCACATCGCACCTGGGCATGCGGCGGCCCTGGATGATCACTGGCCTGGTGGGCGGTTCCCTCGGCATCCTCATGGTCGCACTGGCACCCAGCATCCCGGTCGTCCTTCTCGGATGGTGCATCACCCAGCTGTTCTTTAACGCGCTGCTCGCCGCGATGGTGGCGGTGCTGCCCGACCAGATCCCGGCCGTCCAGCGCGGCCAGGTCTCCGGTGTGCTGGGTGTTTGCCTGCCAGTCGGGTCAGTGTGCGGCGCGTTCGTGGTCAAGCTGTTCGCCGGCAGCCTGCTCGTCATGTTCTTGGCCCCGTGCGCGATCGGCGGATTCTTCATCCTCCTTTTCGCGGTCACCCTGAACGATCGCCGGCTGGCCAGGGCGGATAAGCCGAAATGGTCGCTGCGGGAATTTGCCGGCACGTTCTACGTCAATCCGCGGAAGAGTCCGGACTTCTCCTGGGCTTTCGCCAGCCGCTTCATGTTCGTGCTGGCTTACGCGTTCCTGACCACCTACCAGGCCTACTACCTGCTGGACAAGATCGGCACCGCCAAGGCCCATGTGCCGCAGCAGATATTCCTGGGCACACTCACCCAGTCCGCCGTCATCGTCGTCGCTTCCCTCCTCGGCGGGAGGCTCTCTGACCGGACGGGGCGGCGGAAGATCTTCGTCCTGGCCGCGTCGATCGTGTACGGCCTGGCGTTGTTCGTGATCGCCATCGCCAGCCACTTCAGCGGTTTCCTCGTCGGCATGGCCATCAGCGGGCTCGGCTTCGGCGTCTACGCGGCCGTCGACCTCGCGCTCGTGATCGACGTGCTGCCCGACAGGCGCAGCGCCGCCAAGGATCTCGGCGTGTTCAACATCGCCGGCGCACTGCCCTTCGCCATCGCGCCGGCGATCGCGCCGGCCATCCTGGCGATCGGACGCGGCGGCGGCAGCTACGGCGTGCTGTATATGGTCGCCGGACTCTGCGCCATCACCGGAGCCGTCGCCATCCTGCCGGTGAGGCGGGTCCGATGAGCACGGCATGGCCGGTGACCGGGGAGGGCTTGAAGCCCTTGACGACCAGCCACACGCCCAGCGAGAACTCCCAGGCCGCCACCGGGATCACCGGGAGCACGGCGAGCCCGGTCAACGAGGAGTGCTGCCCGAACAGCGTCGCGAATACGGCGATGATGAGCAGGGGGCCTCCGATGAGTCCCATCGCGGGAATGATGCGGGGCACGAGGCGGGACCGGTACATCAGCGAGCCCAGCAGCAGGGCGTTGATGCCCGGCATCAGGCTCTGCGAGAGCAGGAACGTCCAGTTGTAGACCGCGACGTGCGACGCGGCGGTGGTGACCAGCGCGGCCGTATTTGCTCCGGCCGCGCCGCCCAGGTCCTGCCGCAGGGTCACCAGCGACAGCAGGCTGACGACACCGGTGAAGATCATGGCGGCTTCCAGGACGCGGGCGGCGGCAAAGCCGAGCGCGGCGCCCTCGTTCTGCCGCTTGACCACCGGGTACAGCGTGACGGCGGTGCCGATGCCGGCCAGGGCGACGATCACCTCGAGCAAGCCGCCCGCGAGCACGGCCGTGTGGCCGCCGGAGCTGAGGATCCAGTCCCGGTGGTTCTTCACCGGGCCGTAGAGGGCGAGGGTGGGGATCGAGACGAAGGTGATCAGGTAGAACACGCCCGCGACGAGCGCTGTCTTCCTGGTTGAGGTCATCGGAGTCCTTTTCGCCGTTTTCGTGGCCGGGGTTCGTACGGTGGTCGCCATGTCGGTCTCCTTTTCGCGGATGGCTGAGTTACCGGGTCTTGCTCGTGGGCACAGGGGGATGGCCGGGTTCGACGTAATTGACCGAGATCAGGGGCAGGCCCAAGTCGCGCGTTTTCTGGAGCAGGCCGTAAAGCGCGGCCTGGTCGGCGACGGGGCCATGGATGATGGTGGTGCCGTCGCTGTCGTGGGTGAGGGTCAGCCCGTCGAACCAGGCGGCCCACCGGGAATCGAGGTGCCCCTTGAGGCGGATCTCGTACCGCCCAGGACGGTCGTGATGACCGGTCGGTATTTCGTTCATGGGCCGAAAGCTAGGAGTTGACATGGTGAGCTGGCATCACCACACGTGGGGATTGATGCGATGATCTGCGCGACGGGCCAGGGTTACCGGTTGCGGGTTCGCGGCAAGTCGAGTTCCGCGGCGCGGCGGACCGCGGCCCGGCGGTTGGTCACGGCGAGCTTGGCGTAAATGTGCTTGGTGTGCGTCCGCACGGTGCTCAGGGACACCATGAGCTCGCGGGCGATGGCCGGGCCGTCCAGCTCGGTTCCGAGCATCCGGAGCACGTCCAGCTCGCGTTCGCTCAGCGGCTCGATCAAGGCCTGTCTGGCGGGGCTGTCCTGCCCGGTCCCGCTCACTGCGGCCAAGAGGCGGCGGACATAGTTCCGGGTCGTCCCCTGTTTCGCGGCGGCTTTCAGCAGGGAAGCCATGGGCGGGCCCTCATCGGTGAAGACCCGGACGTAACCCTCTGGCTCAGCCAGTGTCAGTGCCCGTTCCAGGCAGGCAGGCGCAGCCAGGATGTCCCCTCGTATCTGGTGCGCGAGCGCCTGAAGCACCAGGATCTCGATGACGTGTCCCGTCCTGCCGCCCTCTTCCGCCGCCAGCAGGAGGCGCTCCAGGAGCCGGGCCGCCCCGTGGACGGAGTGCTCGGCACGCTCACCCTGGGATCGCGCCAAGAGCACCCTGGCCAGCGTGATGTGCTCGAACTCGCGGAGGTAGCTGAGGTCATCATCAACAGACAGGCCCTGCTCACGCGCCCAGCCGAGCGCTTCACCGATTCTGCCCTGCGCGATCCAGACTCTGGCCCGCAATGCCGGGACCGGCCGGACGTTCGGGAAGAAGTCGCCCACATACAGGCGCTCCGCCTCGTCGAGCAGATCGAGTGCGGCGCCCAGATCTCCCTCAGCCTGGCGTATCCGGGCCATCGCGACCCGCCAGCGGTACCGGTTCTGCGGCAGCCCGACGTGCTCGCCCAGGTCCTGGCTCCGCAGCAGCCACTGCGTGGCGGCCTGCAAGTCGTCGTACTCGCGGTGGACCTGGCTCATCCCCACGTACATGTCTGCCGTTCCCCGCAGAACCGGCCCGTCCTGCTCGGATGCACGCAGCAAGGCCTGCTCGTAGGTACGCATCGCCTCGCCGAGGCGACCTTGCGCCAGCCGGATGTCCGCCATCGCGATCGCGCAGCCGAAGATATCGGCAATCTGCCCGGACCGGCGTAGTCCCGCCGCGCATTCGGCCCACGCCGAATGCGCTGCCTCCAGGTCCCCGCTCGTCCAGAACGCGAGTCCGAGGAACCCCGCTGCCCCGGCGCGGACGCCGTGGTCCTCCGCAAGCGCAAGATCGAGCGTCCGCCGGGCGTGCCTCACGGTGCCGGGCACATCGCCCTGGACCAGGGCCAGGGCGGAACGGTAGAGCTCAATCGCCCCCGGGAGGCGGCGATATTCCTCCTCATCGGCCACGACCATCTCGGCCGCCGGGGCCGGGGATCCCTTATCCGTAGCTGCTGCCTCCGTCAGCCACCGCTCGGCGTCCCGCAGCCGGACCTCAACTTCCTCGGGCTCGCCGCCGGTCAGTAGGGCCCCGGCGACGGCAAAGCTGAGCATCGGCCTGACCCGGACCACCTCGTCGGGAAGCGCCTTGAGCCAGCTGTGCACCGTGGCTTCCTGCCTGGTGATGCGCATGGCCGGGATCGCCCGCTCGATCAGGTCCGCCGCCTGGTCGAAATCCCGGGCGGCCAATGCGTGACCGATGGCCACGGGCGGCTCGCCGTTCTGCTGGTACCACGCGCTGGCCCGCCGGTGCAGGTCTGGTACCTGGCCGGGCTGCTCGTCGAGCAGGCGCGCGTACAGCACGTCAGCGAACAGCTGGTGGTAGCGATACCACCGGCGGCGGTCATCCAGCGGGACCAGGAACAGGTTCCCGCGGTCCAGCGCCTCCAGCATCGCCTTGCCGCCACCTTGCCCGGTGACGGCATCGCACAGTTGACCGCTTAGCCGGCCCAGGATAGAGGTCTGCAGCAGGAAGGCCTGGACATCGTCGGGCTGACGCTGCAGCACCTCCTCGACCAGGTAGTCGACGATGTAACGATCATCGCCCGCGAAGTCGGCGATGAAGCCGGCCATGTCGTCTCGCCCCTGCATCGACAGCGCCGCCAGCTGGAGCGCAGCGATCCAGCCCTCGGTGCGTCCCTCCAGCGCAGCCACGTCCTGCGCGGTCAGCTGCAGGCCCATCATCTCGTTGAGGTAGGCCGCGGCCTCATCCGGCGTGAACCGCAGCTCGGCCGCGCGGATCTCGGCCAGCTCGCCGCGCGCCCGCCACCGGGCCAGCGGCAATGCGGGATCGGCCCGGCTGGCGATCACCACGTGCAGCCGCGGCGGCAGGTGGTCGAGCAGGAACGCCATCGCGTCCTGTACCTCGCGCGCGTCGATCACGTGGCAGTCGTCGAGCACCAGCACGATATCGCCCGCGACGGCGCTCAGGTCATTGAGCAGCGTGGTAAGCACGGTCTCGATCGGCTGCGGTCTGGACGCCTGCAGCAGGGCCAGCGCGTTCTCGCCGATCCCGGGGGCTGCCGTCCGCAGCGCGGCGATCACATAGGTCCAGAAGGACGCGAGGTCGTTGTCGCCCCGATCGAGCGAGAGCCACGCAGCCCGCCGCTGATCGGCCGGCGCGCCCGGTCCGGCCGCGAGCCATTCGGTGAGCAGCGTCGTCTTGCCGAAGCCGGCCGGCGCGGAGACGAGCATCAGCTTCGACGCTGACCCGCGATCCAGCCGTTCGCTGAGTCGCGGACGCGGCACCAGATCACGCCGAGACCTCGGGATATAGAACTTCGTCTCGAGCAGGGCGGCGGGCACGGCGGAGGCCGGTGCAGGTGGGAGCGGTTCGGGCGGGACTGGTTCGGGGCTGAGCGACGGGTCCTGGGCCAGGATCCGGGCCTGGAGTTCCCGCAGCGCCGGTCCGGGGTCGATACCGAGCTCGCCGGCCAGGCGGTCACGGAGCTCGGTGTAGGCGCGCAGCGCGTCGGCCTGCCGTCCGGCCCGGTACAGGGCCAGGATGAGCAGCTCCCAGAGGCGCTCGCGCAGCGGGTGCGCCCGGCACCAGGCCTCCAGTTCGGCAGCGAGCTCACCGTGGCGCCCCAGGGCCAGCCCGGCTCCGGCCCGGCATTCGATCGCCGTCAGGGTCAGCTCGTCCAGATGCGCCCGTTCGGCATCAAAAAGGCCCGCATAGCTGAACTCGGCCAGCGGCTCGCCGCGCCGCAGGCCAAGGGCCTCGCCCAGGGCGGCCGCCGCAGCCGCCGTCTCGCCGTCGGCGGCCAGCCGCTGTCCCGTCGCGACCAGCTGCTCGAAACGGACGACGTCGACCTGACCGGGACCGGCGGCAAGGGTATAGCCGGCCTCGGTGGTCAGGATCGCCGCCGCCCCGAGGGTGCGGCGCAGCTGGCCGATCTGGGCCTGCAGGGCGTTGGCCGGGTTCGCCGCCTGCCCCTCGCCCCACAGCACGTCGATCAGCCGGTCGGCACTGACCGGCTGCCCCGGCTGCATGGCGAGCAGGGCCAGCAGGACCCGCTGCTTGGCCCCGCGGACCGGCACCGGCACGCCGCCATCCAGCGCTTCGAGCTCGCCGAACAGCCGGACCTCCATGACCTCCACCGTACGGCCCTCGCCCGGGCAGCCTCACCGCACCGGCCGATATGCCGGGAATCGCCCCCGCCTCAGCGCCACGACAGTCCCCCCTCAGGCCCCGGACGCAGGCTTGCCTCCAAGACCAGGCACATCGAGGGAAGGACGAATAATGATCGAGATTGACGGCTTGACCAAGCGGTACGGGGACAAGACCGCCGTGGACCGGATGACCTTCGTGGTGGAACCGGGGGTGGTCACCGGGTTCCTACCGCTTCTGATTGCGTCGGCGTGGTCTGGCCCTATGTGCCCTGTGCGCCGGGGCACTGGCAGTATGGGGAGTCGTTGATCGCGACTCGGGGCATCCTGTTCGTGAAATTGCGTGGCTGCCGGAGTCCTCGGATGGCAGCGCTCCCTCCCGGGGGCGGTTCCGGAGTGCAGGACGCGGAGGGTGAGTGTGACTGAGTTTTACGGAATCCAGGCAGGTACCATCCCCGGCTTCACGGAGGCCGGCGGCGGGAAGTTCATGAGCGTCCAGGGCCTGCCGGACCGCACCGTGCAGAACATGGCCACGTTCATGGACAAGCTGCGCAGCATGCACGCGAAAGACCCGCTGGCGTTCGAAGTGTGCGTGCGGCACGTCGCTTCCGCAATCGAGGACCAGCGCCGCAAAGAGGGTCACACTGACCCGCGGGATGACCGCGCCCCTTGACCTTCAGCTACTGCCGGACCAGGATGCCTCCGCCGCAATCGGCCTCGCCGGTGATCGCGCGGCGGGGTCAGTGTGACAGCCGGGAAACGTGCTCGCCCACCCGGGCCGGCCCTGCTCGCACGCAACGGCCTCCTCCCGCCCGGCGCGGCACTCCGCGGGTTATCCCTGAGCCGCCCGACGTGGGGCCGGACGACGCGACCGCGACGCGAGACCTGTCAGAGCTTCGTCAGCCGGGCAAAAGGCGGCAAGATCCGCACCCTGCGCGAGCCGAACTCGACGATCACCGCGTCGTCATCCTCGATCAGGACGACCCGGCCGAGGCCGTACTTGTCGTGGGTCACCTGATCGCGAACGGCGAACTGCTCAACGGGCGGGTCCACGGGCAGGACATTGAGGGGGCTTCCGGGCAGGATACGCCGGGGCGCGGCGCGGGCAGGCTTCATCACTACCAGTATGCACCCCTATCCACTACGGAGCCCCCCTTCCCTCCGGTCCGGATGCCGCGCCTGCCGGCCGGCGGCCGGCGTCACCGGCGGCTGACCGCACCGGCGCGGGACGCAGGCGCAGGAGGCAACGGGCGCCCGGGCTTCTACGCGGCCCGTTCGGCTGAATGGAACTCCGGAACGGCCGGAAGGATGCGGGGGCGCGGTCAGCCTCCCCGCCCTCGAGTTCTCGGCTATCGTGGTCGTGCGTTCCTGCGCGAGGCCGCGGCGGACGCTCAGCCACTGCTCGGGACTCCGGCGGGCATGCGAGGCCGTCCAGCCAGCCTCCGGATTCTGATGACGTTCTCGTCGAGCCCCGTGGCGCCGTTCCGGCACCTTCAGCGGCTGACCGATACCATCGGCGTGGTCGCGCGCGCCGACGGGATCATGCCCCGGCACAGGGATGGCTACCGCGTCGACGACGTTGCCCGCGGCCTGGTGGCGGTGTGCCGCGAGCCGTCGCCGTCCGCTGAGCTCATCACCCTGGGCCGCCGCTACCTCTACTTCCTCACCCAGGCTCAGGCGGCGGACGGGAAGTTCCGCGGCTGCCTGGGCGACGACCGCCGGTGGCGCGGCCGGCCCGAAGCGCGGGATGCCTGGGGCCGGTCCCTGTGGGCCCTGGGTACCGCGGCGGCGCGGGGCCCCACCGCGGGGATCCGCGAGGAGGCCCGGACCCGGTTCGACGCGAGCGCCGCGGTGGGTTCCCCGTACCCGCATTCCATGGCGTTCGCGGCGCTCGGCGCCGCCGAGATACTCGACCGATGGCCCGGCCATCCCGGCGCGCTGTCGCTGCTCGCCATCGCCGGCACCGTCATCGGCGAGCCGCCCGCCGACGCCACGTGGCCATGGCCGGCCGCCAGGCTCAGCTACGCGAACGCGGCCATCGCCGAGGCCGTCATCGTGGCCGGCGAGAAACTCGGCCGCGGTGATCTCCTGCGGAACGGCCTGCGCATGCTCGGCTGGCTGCTGGCTGGCGAGACGCGCAACGGCCACCTGTCGGTGGTGCCGGCCGGGGGCTGGGGCCGCGACGAGGGCCGCCCGGCTTTCGACCAGCGCCCGGTCGAGGTGGCGG
>Ga0335083_10011571_pt1 | contig 10594 bp, 7 predicted proteins | sample Lox_Sample_42_FD_206716 | JGI IMG/M metagenome (GOLD analysis project Ga0335083, IMG submission 206716) | Soil microbial communities from Loxahatchee National Wildlife Refuge, Florida, United States - Lox_Sample_4.2 | ecosystem: Environmental > Terrestrial > Soil > Wetlands | place: USA: Florida... | reverse complement strand
GCCGGCGGCGTAAAAATTGAATGGCACTTTACTCAAGCTTGATTTAACTTGGGCATGAGCAAACCGATGAGCGCGAAGAAACTGCCGGAGGGCGAATTCCTCACCAAAGAAGTGATCATCGCCAACAAGCTGGGCATCCACGCCCGGCCGGCGGCGATGTTTGTCAAGGCCGCCAACCGGTTCGCGTGCGAAATTTTCGTGGAAAAGGACGGCGAGAAAATCAACGGCAAGAGCATCATGGGCCTGATGATGCTCGCCGCCGGCCCGGGCAGCAAATTGACCCTGCACGTCCGCGGCGATGACGCCTCCCAGGCAATCACTGAACTCGAAGCTCTGGTGCAACGGAAGTTTGATGAGGAATGAAACGCGAAGCGTGAAATCCCGATCGGCATTCACGCGTCACGTTTTACGTTTCAGCCTCACTTTGGACTTTGAACTTTGGGCTTCGGACTCTAGCCTGTCTCCATGGCTTCCGCTGAAATTGACATCAAATACGTCGCGCGCCTGGCGCGGCTGCAATTGACCCCCGAAGAGGAAAAAAAACTGGGTGCGCAACTCGGCCACATCCTCGGTTACATCGAGAAACTGAATGAACTCGACGTTGACGGCGTGGAACCGACCGCGCACGCCGTGCCGATGATCAACGTCATGCGTTCCGACGAAATCCGTCCGTCGCTGCCGCACGACGAGGCCTTGCGCAACGCGCCCGCCCGGGCCAACGGCCTGTTTATCGTGCCGAAAATCGTGGAATAAAATCTTTCCGGTTCGGCCTGTGCAAAAAATTCAACATCGAACATCCGACATCCAACGCCCAACATCCCAGGCGCGCTGGCAGGGGAAACCATTGGACGTTCGATGTTCGAGGTTGGGTGTTGGAGGTTTATGCAATTAAACCAACTCACCATTTCCGAGCTGCGGGCCAAACTCGCCCGGCGCGAAGTCTCTGCCCGAGAGGCCACGCAATCCTGCCTTGACCACATCAGCCGCGTGGATGGGAAGATCCACGCCTTCATCAGCCACAATGACGCCGACGCGCTGGCGCAGGCGGACGCGGCGGATAAATTGCTTGCTCAAGCCGGCGGAGCCAACCGTCCGTTGCTCGGCGTGCCGGTGGCGGTCAAGGATGTGCTGGCGGTCAAAAATCAACCGCTCAATTGCGGCTCCAAAATTCTCGGCCAGTTCGTCTCGCCTTACGATGCAACGGTTGTGGAAAAACTGAAGGCGGCGGGCGCGATAGTTTTCGGCCGTTTAAACATGGACGAATTTGCCATGGGCAGCTCGACCGAAAATTCGGCGTTCGGCGTCACGCGCAATCCGTGGGACACCACGCGGATCCCCGGTGGCTCGTCCGGCGGCTCGGCGGCGGCGGTCGCGGCGGACGAAGTCATCGCCGCACTCGGCTCGGACACGGGCGGTTCCATCCGCCAGCCCGCGGCACTTTGCGGTTGTGTGGGCCTGAAACCCACCTACGGGCGGGTTTCGCGGTATGGCCTGGTCGCTTTTGCCAGTTCGCTCGATCAAGTCGGTCCATTCACGAAGGACGTGCAGGACGCGGCCGTGATGCTGGGAGTCATCGGCGGGCACGATGCGCGCGATTCGACAAGCGTGTCGCAACCGGTACCGGATTATGCCGGCGCGCTGACGGGCGGGATCCAGGGACTCAAACTGGGCTTGCCGAAGGAATATATGATCGGCGGCCTCGACGAGGAGGTAAAACTCGCCGTGGACGCCGCCGTAAAAAAATTCCAGGAACTCGGCGCGCAGGTCATGGAAATCTCGCTGCCGCACACGGACTATGCCGTGGCGACTTATTATATCATTGCCACCGCCGAGGCGTCGGCCAACCTCGCCCGGTTTGACGGCATCCGTTACGGCGCGCGGGTGGACGGCGTGGACCCGGTGGAGCTGTACAGCCGGACCCGGGGCGCGGGCTTCGGCGCCGAGGTGAAACGCCGCATCATTCTTGGCACCTATGTTTTGAGCAGCGGTTACCATGACGCTTATTATCTGCGCGCGCAAAAAGTCCGGACGCTCATCCGCAACGATTTTTTAAAGGCATTCGAAACCGTGGACGCCATTGTGACGCCGACTACTCCGACGGCAGCCTTCAAAATCGGCGAGAAATCCGACGACCCGTTGCAGATGTACTTGAGTGACATTTTCACGATTTCCTGCAACCTGGCGGGCATTTGTGGCATCAGCCTGCCCTGCGGTTTTACGAAATCGCCCAAACTGCCGATTGGCCTGCAATTGCTGGGCAAACCGTTCGGAGAGGACGTGCTCCTGAAGATCGCCCACGCCTACCAGGGGGCCACCCACTGGCACCGGGAAAGACCACCCGTTTGAGCCCCGCTCATTGTTGCCCCCTCCCGTTTGAGCAGACAATTAGACTTGCGCTCCAAGTAACTTGATGGTTACTTAATAGGCGCCCATGGCCAGGCCCGTCAAAATCGCCGCCGTCCCGTTGCGTGATCCCAAACGCACGCGCGAGCGCATTTTGTCCGCGGCCTTGAAGGAGTTCGCCGCGCGCGGTTTTGACGGGGCACGGGTGGATGCCATTGCGCATCGCGCGGACATCAACAAGCGGATGCTCTACCATTACTTCGGCAACAAGGAACATTTATTCCGCGAGGTGCTGCGCCTGAAAATGTCCCAGCGGCAGGCGCTGGCCGAAACGTTATCGGGTGATCCGGCGGAAGGCCTCGCCTTTTGGTTTGAAACCGCCTGCCAGGACACCGACTGGGTTCGCCTGCTGGAATGGGAGGCGTTGCAGGAAACCGGGAAACGGGTGATTGACGAAAAGAGCCGGCGTGCGGCGACCGCCCGCGGATTGCAGCGTATCCGGCAACGGCAGTCCCGCGGCCAAATTTCCGCCGAACTCGATCCACGCCACGTGATGCTGGCGATGCGGTCGCTGACCATGTTTCCGGCGGCATTCCCGCAATTGACCCGGCTCATCATGGGACGGTCGGTATCCGATCCTCGGTTCCAGCGGGAACGCGCGGCGTTTCTGAAAAAGTTTGCCTCGGCCTTTCAACCATCCGCGACCCGGAATTCCCTCAAAACCAATTTGCCAGTTAAACAACAAGAATGAAAAACAACACCCTCATTTTGGGAATACTGGCGGCCGCGGCCGCGTTGTTGGCCGGCGGCTGTTCGCGCGGTTCGAATCCCGCCGCGGGCGGCGCACCACCGGTGCTGGTGGCCACCGCCTTCATCACCAATCTGCCGGTGCAGATTGATCCGCCGCCGGTGGGACACGTGACGGCCTATTCAACGGTGACCATCCACTCGCAAATCCAGGGGATGATCAGCCAGATTCATTTCCAGGAAGGACAAGCGGTGAAGACCGGCGATCCGTTGTTTACGATTGATCCGCGTCCCTCACAGGCGGCACTGGACCAGGCGCGCGCGAATTTGGAACGTGACTCCGGGCAGTTGGAATATCAAATGGCCAATTATTCCCGCGACCAAAAATTGATCACCGCAAAAATCATTTCACAGGACCAATTGGATACGGACAAGGCCAATCTCGATGCGGCCACCGGCACGGTGGCGGCGGACCGGGCGGCCATCACCAACGCGCTTTTGAACCTGGGATTTTGCAATATTAACGCGCCGGTGGATGGTGTCACCAGCGGCCTGGAATCTTACGTGGGCAACGTCGTCAAAGCGCCGGACGACACTTTGCTGACAATCAATCAGATTCATCCGATCTACGTCGTGTTTGCCGTGCCGGAGCAGTATCTGCCGAAAATCCGGGGTGAGATGAAACAGCGGCGGCTCAAGGTTCAGGCGACGTTTGAAAACATGAACGCGGCGCCGCCGGCGGGCGAACTGACTTTCATCAACAATAGCGTGGATGAAACGACCGGAACGATTCTGCTTAAGGCCACTTTTCCCAATGAGGACGGCGCATTGTGGCCCGGACAATACGTCAATGTGGAATTGACGCTGTCGGAATTGACGAACGCCGTGGTGGTGCCGTCGCAGGCCGTGCAGACCGGACAAAATGGCCAGTACGTTTATGTCGTAAAATCGGACCAAACCGTGGACGAACGCCCGGTGACCGTTGGCATCACCTATCAGGATGAAACGGTTGTGGAAAAAGGGCTGGCGGCGGGTGAAACCGTCGTGACCGATGGCCAGTTGCGGCTCGCGCCCGGCGTAAAAGTCAGTGTGAAATCAGAATGATGAAACAAATCCACCATCGCGCGACGCACCTGGGTGGTTGCTTCGTTGACCGGCCATGAGCGTTCCCGAACTGTTCATCCGCCGGCCCGTGATGACCACGCTGGTCATGTCGGCCATTTTACTGTTCGGCGTCATTGGTTACAGCCTGTTGCCGGTCAGTGACCTGCCGAGTGTGGATTACCCCACGATCAACGTTTCGGCAAGTTTGCCTGGCGCCAGCCCCGAAACCATGGCCTCCGCCGTGGCCACGCCGCTGGAGAAGCAGTTCTCCACCATCGCCGGCGTGGATTCCATGACCTCCGTCAGCGCGCAGGGCGTGTCCTCCATCACCATCCAATTTTCCCTCAGCCGCGATATTGACGCGGCGGCGCAGGACGTGCAAGCGGCCATAGCCAAGGCCGCGCGGCAGTTGCCGCCGAACATGCCCACACCGCCGACCTACAGCAAAGTCAACCCCGCCGACGCGCCCGTCCTGTATCTGGCGATGTCGTCGACGACCCTGCCGCTTTCCGCCGTGGATAACTATGCGGAGAATCTGCTGGCGGAACAGATATCGATGGTGGATGGCGTCGCGCAGGTTTCAGTCTATGGCTCGCAACAATACGCTGTGCGCATCCAGGTGGACCCGAACAGGCTGGCGGCCTACGGCCTGGGCATTGACCAGGTGGAGCAGGCGGTGGCAGCAGGTAACGTGGACCAGCCGACCGGTATCCTCTACGGAAGGCATCAGTCGTTCACGGTGGAGGCCAACGGACAGCTGGAGGACGCGGCGGCGTTTCGCCCGATGATCATTGCCTGGCGCAACGGCAATCCCGTGCGGTTGGAGCAGTTGGGCAACGTGCTCGACAGCGTCCAAAACGACAAGGTGGCGGCGTGGTACAACACGGCCACGAACAGCACCCGCGCCATCATCCTGGCCATCCAACGCCAGCCGGGAGCGAACACCGTGGCGGTGGTGGACAATATCAAGAAATTGCTGCCTCAGTTTCGCGACACCATCCCCGCGGCGGTTCATCTCGACGTGCTCTTCGACCGGTCGCAATCCATCCGGGAATCGGTGACGGACGTTGAACACACGCTCTTTCTGGCCGTTTGTCTCGTCGTCATGGTTATATTCATTTTTCTGCGGAACCTCTCGGCGACCCTCATTCCCAGCCTGGCGCTGCCGATGTCCATCATCGGCACGTTCGCCGTGATGGCTTTGCTCGGGTACAGCCTCGACAACCTGTCGCTCATGTCGCTGACGCTGTGCGTCGGCTTCGTGGTGGACGATGCCATCGTCATGCTGGAAAACATCGTCCGTCACATGGAAAACGGCGAGCCGCCGATGGAGGCGGCGCTGAAAGGCTCCCGGGAAATCGGCTTCACCATCATCTCGATGACGCTGTCGCTCACGGCGGTGTTCATTCCGGTTTTGTTCATGAGCGGTTTGCTCGGCCGCCTGCTGCACGAATTTGCCGTGACCATTGTTACCGCCGTGCTCGTGTCCGGTATGGTTTCGCTGACGTTGACGCCGATGATGTGCAGCCGGTTTGTCCATGCGGAACGCGAACGCAAGCACGGCCGGATTTACAACGCCTTCGAGCGCTTCTTCAATGCTGTGCGCGACACTTACGACCGCACGTTGCAGGTGGTGTTGCAGCATCGGCGCGCCACCCTGATGGTCTCGCTGATCATTCTGGTGATCACCCTGTTTCTATTTGTCTGGATTCCCAAGGGGTTTTTCCCCAACGAGGACACCGGCCAGATTTTTGCCATCACCGAGGCGTCACAGGACATTTCCTTCGACGCAATGCGCGCACATCAGAAGGCCGCGATGAAAATCGTCGCCGCCGATCCGAACGTGGCCGCCTTTGGATCCTTTATCGGCGCCGGCGGCGCCTCCTCCACCTTGAACGACGGCCGCATGTTCATGCGGTTAAAACCGCGCTCGGAACGCAAGTTGAGCGCGGACCAGATCATCCAGGAGCTCCGCCGGAAATTGTCGCAAGTGACGGGCATCAACGTGTATATGCAAAACCCGCCAGTGATTCGGGTGGGCGGCTATCTGACGAAGGCGTTATATCAATACAGCCTGCAGGATACCGATACAAAGGAGCTGTTCCACTGGGCGCCGATTTTAACGGACAAGATGGCCAAGCTACCCGGTTTGCAGGACGTCACGAGCGACCTGCAAATTGCCAACCCGCAGGTGAACGTGGACATTGACCGCGACAAAGCCGCCGCGCTGGGTGTGACGGCGCAGCAGGTCGAAAATGCCCTCAATTATGCCTATGGGGAAATGCAGGCTTCCACGATTTATTCCGACGTGGCCGAATACTGGGTGGTCTTCGAAGTCCTGCCACAATTTCAACTGGACCCCGCTGCCTTGTCGCAACTTTACATTGCCAGCGCGAACACCACGACCAACGGCGCTCCGATACTTGTTCCCTTGAGCGCCATCGCCCGGCTCTCGCGCAGCCTGGGACCGATGAGCATTTCGCACGTCGGCCAATTGCCTTCCGTCACGATCTCCTTCAACCTCGCCCCCGGCATGGCGCTCGGCACGGCGGTCTCGGAAATTCAGAAAGCAGAAGAACAAGTGCACCTGCCGGCGACCATTACCGGCAGTTTCCAGGGTGCGGCCCAGGTTTTCCAGGCCTCGCAACAAGGATTGCTGGCGCTGCTCATCATGGCCATTCTCGTCATCTACATCATCCTGGGCATCCTTTACGAAAGCTTCATCCATCCGCTGACGATCCTGTCCGGTCTCCCCTCGGCAGGATTTGGAGCCTTGATGACACTGATTATTTACAGTTGGTGCAATCTGAATACGCTTCACGAATTGGCGCATCCGCAAAGTATTAAAGCCTTTTTCTCCGGGTTGGTCTCGCACGCCGAACTCAATATCTACGGATTTGTAGGTTTGATCATGCTCATTGGCATTGTGAAAAAGAACGCGATCATGATGATTGACTTCGCCATCGTCGCGCAGCGCGAGCATGGCAAAAACCCGCATGACGCGATTTACGAAGGCTGCCTGTTGCGGTTCCGGCCCATCATGATGACCACCATGGCGGCGCTGATGGCCACATTGCCTATCGCGCTCGGCCTCGGCGCGGGTGGTTCCTCGCGCCAGACGCTCGGCCTGGCCGTCGTCGGCGGTTTGATGGTGTCCCAACTCCTCACCCTTTTCATCACGCCGGTGATATATCTCTATATGGAATCGGCCCACCAATGGTATCTGCGCAAGCACGCCAAACGGGCGACAATTCAAGCCCGGGTCAATCCGGCTGGTGCCTGAAAATCATCCAAAGCCGGATGCCAGTCATCGGGCTTCTCCGATCAGCGATGGCGCACTGATTGGTTCAAAACTCACACTGTCTTCAACGTTCAGCAGCAAAACGTGTTCGCCGGCAAAACGGCAGGCGAGTGTAACGGCCAGCGGCGTTTCATAATAGGCCAGTTTTATGGTGTAGGTGTCGTCGGCCGTCCACGCGCCGCTGGCCGCCACGGGTTGTTCGACCGGTGGTGTGATCCACGGCTCCGCTCCGGCATTAAAAGCTGTCCGCTGCCTGTTCCAAACACCGGAACCACAGGCGATGCGATGCTCTTGACCGAGACTGCGCACAACCAAAGTCGCGTCCGGCCCCTTGAATTCCATGGTTATCGCATCAATCTTCCCGGCGTTGGTCGGGAACAGATAGGTCCGGCCTGACACTTGTGTGGCGAGGGCCGATGTGGCAGCGCCCTGCGGCAGGTGTAACGTCAATCCGCTCAGGCTTCGCTCAAGTTCCCGGTCAGATTCGGCATCCGCCGGCAATGGCGTCGGCTGCATCGCCGGCAACAGATTGTCCCAGACCAGGTTCATGAGGGTTTGCATGTCTCGGGTCCCGCTCGTGATGGCCACGACGGCGTCCTGCTCCGGCATTACGATACAAAACTGCCCGAACGCGCCGTCGCCACGGTAAAGCCCATGCCGGCAGCGCCAGAATTGGTAGCCGTAACCCTGGTCCCAATCGCTGGTCGGATCGCTCCCGTTGGAAGTTTGTCGCGCGGTGGCCATGGCCACCCACGCCGCCGGCACCAGCTGTTTCCCGTTCCATTTGCCCTTCTGCAAATAAAGCAACCCAAACCTCGCAATGTCCTCCGTGCTTATGCTCAATCCGACGCCGCCCAAAGTGATGCCTTGCGAGCTGCTGTCCCAGGTTGCGTCTTTAATGCCGAGCGGTTCAAAGAGCCGCGGCCGCAGATAATCGAACACGGTTTCGCCCGTCACTTTTTGCACGATCGCCGACAGCATATAACTTCCCGGAGTGTTATAGACAAACAACGTACCGGGTTTGCATTCCACGGGTGCGGCGAGGAAGGCCCGGGTCATTTTTTCTCCCGACTGCGCGGAGTGTCTCAGCTCATCACCCAACCGGGCCACCGTATTCGAATCCTGTCCGCTGGACATGATCAACAGATCGCGCACGCGCATGGCCTTCAAATACGGGCTGGGGTTGGTAGGAGCGTCCTCGGGAAAAAAGGAAAGCACCGGATCATCCAGGCTGAGTTTCCCTTCGGCGATTGCCAGCCCGACGGCGGTGGACGTAAAACTTTTGCTCAGCGAGAACAGCTTGTGCGGTATATCCGGCCCATAAGGTGACCACCAGCCTTCGGCCACCACCTGACCGTGCCGGACCAACATGAAACTGTGGATCGCATTGGTCGTGGCCGATTGCCGGTCAGCGGCCTCGACGAAGGCAAGGATGGCGGCAGAGGAGATCCCCTGCGCTTCCGGCGTGCTGCGCGGCAATGCCGAACCTCCCGCCGAAACGCCAACCACACCCAGACAGGTAAGGAAAGCAGTGACAATAATTGTTTTCATGATTACGAGCGTAATGACTTGAGGGACAAATTCATGATAAGGAGAGCCGGGGAACATTTTGTATCAAGGAATTCAGTTATGTCAGGTTTAAATATTTCCGCACTTCGGGCGGCGGACCGTCGAATTTTGCCGGGGCGACATTACCGATATATTGAACGTCCTGCCAGCCCCGCGGCGTCGGATAGAACCCTGTCGCGGCGGTTGACACATACGCGCTTTGGCCGCCCGCCGCGCCTGAACCGACAACGACCACATCGTAGGACGGTCTGGTCTTGCTGCTGGCAGGAAATGGCATTCGCGGATTATGCAACTCCTGATTCGCCGGTCAACTCCGCCGCTTGCTCAAGATCCGACGGATAGTTATTGACATAAGATGTTAATATCACATAGTTTAATGAACCCAGCCAAATCGCACCGGTCAGAAAGGCATGTATGCAAACCAGCGCGAAAGGGTTCTCTCGGAACCGGGGGTTCAAAACGGCATATTCAATCTTACTCACTGGTTCGGTCTTGCCAGCGGCGGACTCTCCGTTCGGCCGGTTTCGCGGCTTGGCGCTTCGGCTGCGCCGTCAGACAATCGATTTTACCGGATTGTTTTGAATTCCTGAACAACTCATGAAACCAAAGCACAGGTTTGCCGCCAACCGATTCCCGGTTCCATCCGGAGACGGATTCACGCTGATTGAACTGAGCGTCGTCACCGCCAGCCTTGCCATCCTGGCCGTCGTATTATTGCCCGCGCTTGCCGGCACGAAACCGAACACGCGAGCTTTTCAATGCATGAACAATGAGCGGCAAATCACGCTGGGCTGGCAAATGTATGCGGCGGACAACAACGGCCTGCTCCCGCCTAATGATTATCCTTGGCTGACTGCCTACCGCGGCGCATCCGCCCAATCGCATTATGAGATGAGAAACTGGGTGGTGGGGGCAATGGCCAATTCACTGGATGCGAACAGCGGCTCACCACAGGCGGTCGCGGAGATGACTGACCCCAACACGCTGCTTTCGCCTTACGTGCATGACCCAAAAGCTTATCATTGCCCCGCTGATAACTTCATTAATCCGCTCACACGTGCCTTGAATGTTCGCAGCTATTCAATGAATTCAGCCGTGGGCACAATCGGGTTCACCTTCTACACCTCCGGTTCGCCTCCGCTGGGATCACCGGTTCAAGGTGGCTGGCTGCCGGGAAGTACCTTTTATGCCAATCAGACGGCTTGGCTGACCTTTGGCAAAATGTCATCTTTCACCCGACCAGGACCGGCCAATACCTTTGTAATCATGGATGAGAATCCATTTTCCATTAACGATGGGTCCGTTGCCATCCCTGCGGCGGCGACCCCCGGTGCCACCTATCTCATTGATTTTACTTCCGGTTTACACGGGGCGGCGGGCGTCCTCTCCTTTGCCGACGGCCACGTCATCGTTCACAAATGGCAGGATTCGCGCACGTACACCCCTCAAGGCCTGATCTCGGGTGGCCAAGGCGGCACGGGCACTCATTTCCTTTCACCAGACAACCCGGATTGCTTCTACCTGGCGTCC
>Ga0335083_10011570_pt1 | contig 10595 bp, 11 predicted proteins | sample Lox_Sample_42_FD_206716 | JGI IMG/M metagenome (GOLD analysis project Ga0335083, IMG submission 206716) | Soil microbial communities from Loxahatchee National Wildlife Refuge, Florida, United States - Lox_Sample_4.2 | ecosystem: Environmental > Terrestrial > Soil > Wetlands | place: USA... | reverse complement strand
TTTCGACGACGTGCTCTACCCCGATCAAGGCGCGATCGAGCGGCTCGACGGCGAGACGAACCTGACCGCATCCGAGCGCAACGTGCTCGCCGCCATCGACAGCGAAAAGACGATCCGCGAGCTCGTGAACCAGATGCCGGGGAGCTCCTTCGAGGTGTGCAAGATCCTCTACCAACTGCTGAACTCGCGCCTGGTGCGGCGAAAGACGCCCGTATGAGCGAGCGCGCGGGTCTGCTCGTGCGGGCGGGCGAAGAGCTCGGCTTCGTGCCCGCCGCGACGGCGAGGAGCGTCGTCGCGCTGCCGTTGGTTTCGCCGGTCGCGAGCACGCCGCTCGCGATGACGCTCGTGAACGGGCGCGTGGTGCCGGTCGTGGCGCTCGGCAGTCCGACGGGCGTGCTCGTCCTCTGCGAGCTCGACCAGGAACCGGTGGGTTTTTCGGGGCTCGACGTGATGCGGGTCGGGTTCTTCGCCGCGACCGAGCGTGGCGTCGTGGTGGACGGCCGCATCGTGCCGGAGCTCGATTTGGCCGGCGCGTGGCGCAGCCTCGAAACCGCGCTCGAGCCGCAACTCGGAGAGCCGCCGTGAGCACGCCGAGCGACGAAGCCGCGCTCGTGCGCTCGCTCGAACGGGCGCGGCGCGCGCTCGAGGGTCTCGAAGGGACGCTCGAGCAGGCGCGCGCCGCGACCGCGCGCGGCGAGACCGAGCTCGACAACGTGGGCGAAGCGGCGCGCGGCGCGCCGGGCCGCGGGCGCGAGCTCAGGGCGAGTCTGCAGCTCTTCTACGAGGCGCTCGAACGCGCGAAATTGAGCGCCTTGAACGCCGGGCTCGAAGCCGCCCGCCTCGGTGATCCGGCGGGTCGCATCGTGCTCGAGCTTTCCGGCGATCTGCGCGAGCTCGTCGGCGGCGCGCTCGAGGCGCTCGAGGCGCACGCGGCGCTCCTCGGCGAGAGCGAGCGCGAACGCGAGGGCTTTCTGAGCGGCGTCGCCGCCGCTCGCGAGACGATGGCGAGCGTCGGCAAGCACCTCGGCGCGCTCGGGCGCGAACGACAGGAGCTGCTCGGAGCCGTGGCCGGCTTCGAAGGCGCGCTCGGACCGGTCCTCGGCACCGATCCGCGCGTGGCGCGCCTCCTGCTCGAGCTCGGCGAACAATCGAAAGCGCTCGCGCAAAGCGTCGCGACGCTCGCGCGCGAGCCCGGCGCTCCGAGCGTCGAACGGGTGCGCCAAGCGCTCGCGCCGCTGCTCGAAGCGCTCGGCAAGAGCACGGAGTAGCCGTGGCGCGCGACCGCGAGCTCGATCGACTGCTCGCCGGCGAGATCGAGCGCCGCCTGCCCGCGCTGTCCACGCCGGCGGTGCCGATCATGGAGACGCGCGCCGCGCTCCATTCGCTCAAGGGCTCCGCGGCGATGGCCGGCTACGCCGATCTCGCGCTCGTGATCGGGCAGCAGAGCGCGCGCCTGCGCGGCGGGGACGCGGGAGCCCGCAGCGCTGCGGCACACGTGATGACCGGCGTGCTCGAGCGACTGCGCGCCGGCAAAGCGCCCTTCGCGACCGTGTGGCCCGAGCCGCCGCCGTCGCTCGAGCCGAGCACGCTCGATGCGCGCTACGTCGCCGAGTACCACTCCGCGATGCGCGATCGCTTCGGCGAAATCGATCAGGCGCTCGCGAGTACGGGCGACCCGGTGCCGAGCCTCGAGCAGGCGCAGCGCACCGTGCATTCGATGAAGGGCGCGTCCGCCGCGGTCGGCGACGACGTGACGGCGTGGTATTGCCACGGCCTCGAAGCGCGCCTGCGCGAGGCGAGCAGCGAGCGAGCGCTGGCGCAGGACGGCCTGGTCGAGCTTTCGCGCCATCGCGTGCTGCTCGCGCTCTTGGTCGAAGATCCGGTGCACGGGCTCGAGCGGCTGCGCGCGCTCACGGCGACGCTCGAGCCGCCCGCTTCCGCGCGCCCGCCGAGCTTCACGCCGCCGAGCGCGCCGCCCGCCCAGCCGACGACGCTCCCGCCGCCGCGCGGCCCGTCGAGTTACGAGGTGCCGCTCCGCGTGAGCCAAGGGGCGCTCGACCACGTGTTCGAGCGGCTCGAGAGCTTGGACGTGGTCGGCGACGAGCTCGCCGGCTCCGCGACGGCCGCGGCCCGCATGGGCGCGCGCCTCGCCGAGCTCCGCCTCACGCTGCTCGACGCCGTGCGTCGCGTGGGCCCGGCGCGCCCGTGGGGTCCGCCCGCCGCGGCACTCGCCGATCTCGACGCCACGGCCGAGGGCCTGCGCCGGGCCGCCGCGCGCGCGAAGCTCGGCGCCGTCACGCTGCGCAACGGGGCGAGCCTCGTCCGCACGCGCACGAGCGAGATGCGCGAGGGGCTGACGGCGCTCCGCCGCACGTCGATGGGCTGGGTCTTCGAACGCGTCGGGAGCGCCGTGCTGCGCTTCGCGGACGGCCAGGGCAAGCTCGTGCGCGTCGAGATCGCGGGCGCCGAAGTGACGGTCGATCGCGCCGTGGCGGAACGGCTGCTCGACGCCGTGATGCAGCTCGCGCGGAACGCGGTGGCCCACGGCATCCAGCCGCCGTCGGAGCGCGAAAGCGCCGGCAAGGCCGCGCTCGGCACCATCTGGCTCCGCGCGAGCCGCGAAGGAACGCTGCTCCGCGTGAGCGTCGAGGACGACGGCCAAGGCGCGGACGCCGAACGCATCCGGCGCATTGCCGTCGAGCGCGGCTTCGCGAGCCCGGAGCTGCTCGAGCACAGCACGCCGACGGAGCTCATGGGGCTCCTGCTCTTGCCCGGCATGACGACGCAAGAAGGCGCCGATCTCTTGGCGGGGCGCGGCATCGGGCTCGACCTCGTGCAATCGGCGGTGCGGCGCTTCGGCGGCACGGTGCAGCTACGCAACGGCAGCGCGGGCGGCCTCGTCGCCACGCTCGAGCTCCCGAGCGATCAGGGGCTCATCAACGTGCTCTGGGTGGAAGAGCGCGGCACCGAATTCGCCCTGCCGGTGAGCTACGCCGGCCGCGTCGGTCAGGCGACGGAAACGCCGGTACCGCGACTCTCGTCGTGCCTCGGCGAGCGCTGGACGGAGCCGGCGCGCTTCGTGATCGATCTCACCATGAACGACGCGAGCGCGATTCCGGTCGGGGTGGATCGCGTGGGCGCGATCGAGGAGTGCAGTTTGCGCGCGCTGCCGCCGCGCATCGCGGGCGCGGGTCCGTTCGGCGGCGCGGTGCTGCGCGCGGACGGAGGCCTGCGCCTGGCGCTCGACGGCCCGGCGCTCGCGGCGCGCGCTCGCGTCCTCTCGGCGCGCGTCGGACGGGCGCGACCACCGAGTGAACCCTGAGCGGGAGCGGAGCCCGAAACGAATGGACGCGTTCGTCGTCGAACCCATGGCCCCCGCGGACGTCGAGCGCGTGCGCGAGCTCGCCCGCTTGTCCGGCTCCGGCTTCGATCCGGCGGCCGAGCTCGCGCGAACGTGGGCGAAACTCTGGGTCGCGCGCGCCGCGGCGGGCGCCGCGCCGCTCGGCTTCGCGCTGGTTTGGCTCGCTGCCGACGAGGTGCACCTGCTCGACCTCGCCGTCGATCCGGCGTTTCGGCGCCGCGGCGCCGGGCGCGCGTTACTCCGAGCGGTGATTGACGGCGGCCGGGCCGCGGGCGGCACTCGCGTGTTGCTCGAAGTGAGACGCTCGAACGAGGCGGCGCTCGGCCTGTACGCTGGCGCCGGATTTTGCGAGCTCGACGTGCGGCGCGCGTACTACGCGGACAACGGCGAAGATGCGCTCGTCATGCGCCTCGATCTTGCGGTAGGAGAGAGGTCATGAGCACGCGCGTCCTCGCGAAGCGAAGGCTCGTCACGCTGACGCTCCTCCGCCGCGAAAGCATCGGTGGCCTCTACCACGTGCTGACGTTCGAAGATCCGGACGGCAGCGTCGCCTTGCCCGGTCAGTTCACGATGGTGCGCGGCGCCGAGTGGGGCGACGCTCCGCTCCTCCCTCGCCCGATGAGCTACCTCAGCGCGGGCAACACGCCGTCGATCCTGATCAAGGTGATCGGCGAAGGCACGCTGCGCATGGGGCGCGCCGAGCCGGGCGAGCCGTTCACGTTGCTCGGGCCGCTCGGGCAGCCGTGGCGCGCGCCTTCGGCGGGCCGTCGCGTCGTGCTCGTCGCCGGCGGCGTCGGCGTCGCGCCGCTCTTGTTCCTCGCCCGGCGGCTCGCTTCCGCGGGTGGGCCGAAGCCGCTCGCCGTGTACGGCGGCCGTTCGGCGCGCGATCTCCCGCTCGACGACGAGCTCGCCGAGCTCACCGAGCTTCACGTCACGACCGAGGACGGCTCGAAAGGCACGCGCGGCCGCGTCACGGACGTGCTCGGCGAGCTCCTCGCGCCCGATCGCGAAGTGTTCACCTGCGGCCCCGATCGCATGATGGCCAAAGTCGCCGAGCTCTGCGCCGCGCGCGACGTGCCGTGTGAAGCCTCGCTCGAGACGCCGATGGCGTGCGGCTACGGCGTGTGCCTCGGCTGTCCGGTGCCGACGACCGACGGCGCGTACGTCTACGCGTGCACCCAGGGGCCGTGCATCGACGCGCGGCGCGTCGATTGGTCGCGCGGCGATCACGCACCCAAGAAAGGCGTGCATGCGCCGCGGAGCAAGCCGTGAGCCTGCTCGCGGTCGACGTGGGCGGCCTCACGCTCAAAAACCCGGTGCTCACCGCGTCGGGCTGCTTCGGCTACGGCCTCGAGTACGACGACTTCTACGACGTCGCCGAGCTCGGCGGCATCTGCACCAAGGGCCTGAGCCTGCACCCGCGCGCCGGCAACCCGCCCGAGCGCATCTGTGAAACGCCGGCCGGCATGCTGAACGCCATCGGCCTCGCCAACGTCGGCGTCGAAGCATTTTGCCGCGACAAGCTCCCGATTTTGCGCGAGCGCGGCGTGACCGTCGTCGCGAACATCTTCGCGAGCAGCGTCGCGGACTTCGTCGCGATCACGGAACGATTGAACCGCGAGACGGGCGTCGCCGCGATCGAGCTCAACGTCTCGTGCCCGAACGTGACCGAAGGCGGCATCGAGTTCGGCAAGGACGCGCGCATGGCCGGCGAGGTCACACGCGCGGTCCGCGCCGCGACGAAGCTACCGGTGTGGGTGAAGATGAGTCCGGAAGCGGGCAACATCGTCGCCGTGGCGCGTGCTTGCGAAGAGGCCGGCGCCGACGCCCTCACCGCGATCAACACGATTCGCGGCATGTCGATCGACGTGGAGCAAACGAAGCTTCGCCTCGCGAACCGCACGGGCGGCTTCAGCGGCCCCGCGCTCCGGCCGATTGCGCTGCGCATCGTGTGGGAAATCGCGGGCGCCGTGGCGATCCCGGTCATCGCCATCGGCGGCGTTTCGACGACGCGCGACGCGCTCGAGTTCCTGCTCGCGGGCGCGCGCGCCGTGCAGGTCGGCACCGCGAACTTCGTCGACCCTTCGGCGGCCAAACGCGTGCTCGACGGCTTGCGCGACTACTGTGAAGCGAAGCGCGTCGACGTAAAGTCACTGATCGGTTCCGCGCGCTGATGCGCGGGCTCCGCGCCCTCGTCACTTCGTCCTTCGCCGCCGGCGCGCTCGCGGCAAGCGTGAGCGGCTGTGACACCCATCCGGGGCCGCCCGACGCCGGGCCGAGCGAGCCGAGCCCGAACGCGAGCATCCTGCCGGCGCCGCTCGCCGCGGGTCCGGATCTCGATCAAGACGTGGCCGACGCCGCGCTCACGGACGCGGGACTCGACGCGGAGGCTCCGCTCCCGCCCGCTCCGGCCCGCGAAGACACCCCGCTCGGCGCCGATACCGAAGAGCTCCACGATTCGTCCGGCGTCACGCTGCACGCGCGCCTGCGCTGGCTCGACGTACCGCTCCCGCCGCGCTTGCCCGAAGCGAACGCCGACGCGCTCGACCGCGCCCGTAGCGCGGCGACCTTCGACCTCGACGTGACGGCCGCGGCCGCCGGCCGCTTGCGCGTCGTGCTCGCGTCGCCGCGCTTCGTCTTGCCCATGAACACCGAGCTCCGCGCGCGCACGGCGAATTACGGCCACGTCTTGCTCTGGCCGGACGGCAGCCGCTACGCCGTCGTGCAGCCCGGCGCGCTCCGAAACCTCTTGAACGAGCGGCGCGCCGACGTGGTGCCGCTCGCGCACGTCGCCGGGACGGCGCGCGGAACCTCCGTCGCGTTCGGGTTCCCGGCCGAAAGGGCGGTGCTCGTGAGCGCGCTCGGCCGCGTCGAGCTCGAGCAAGCGCACGTGGCCGCGTCGGGCGGCGGCGCGGCGCTGCTCTGCCGCTTCCTCGTCGAAATCGCGGGCGTGCATCCCGACAGTGCCGCGTGCCGCGCCGACTTCGTGCCGGTGCGCGCCGAGTTCACGTGGGCGGAGGGCGGACGGTTCGTGTTCGAGGCCACGACGCTCGAGCGCGAAAGCGCGCTCGACGCCGCCTCGTTACGTACGCCGCCATCGACCGCCAGCCACTTGATCGGCGAAGTCCCGCTGCCGCCCCCGGCGTTGCTCGCCGATCGCGCGCAGCTCCGCTCGCTCCGCTTCCACCCCGCGGCGGCGCGCCCCGCGAAGGACGCACCGAAGGACGGCCTCGCGCTCGTGAACGGCGACGACGTGCTGAGGTACGCCCTCATCGACGGCTTGCCCGTCGCGCGGCTCGAGGCCAAAAGCGCGCCGCTTTTGCTCGATCTCGTGGCCGGCAGCTACGCGGTCTCGGCGCGCACCTTCCTGGGTGACGACGTGACGCCGCCCGCCATCGTCGCGGTGCCGGGGCGCTTCGTCGCCGCCGAGGCGCCGCGCCCGGAGCCGTGACGCGGGGAGTCGAAGGCTCAATTCGGCGCCGGCTCGAGCCCCGACGCGTAATCCTCTTCGGTGAGCTCCGTCTCACCGTAACCCTGCTCTTCGAGCCGCGCGTGCAGCGCCTCGTTCGCCACTTCGAGCACCTCGAGCCGGGTCGTGAACAAGAAGTACTGATCCTCGGGCACGGGCGGCAGCGTCTCGAGGCGGCGCTCGAGAAATGGGCGATCCTCAGGGGCACAGCGCAGCATCGAGCGCGGCCCGTCGTGCTCGCTCGAGCCGTGGATGGCGTCGTAGGCGATACCCACGGGGTTGACCCACAGAAAGGCCACCCGCGAGCAGAGCTGCCAGTCGTGGACGTTCGGCGAGGGGATGCGCCAGAACCCGGGAACCACGGTCCGTACCACTTCCCCGAAGTAGGCCCCGACCGCCCGCGCGACGAGAGCCGGGATTTCGGGCCGCTCGGCGAGCGACTCGCGGACGGTGCTCACGTAGTGGTCGAGGACCGGCAGGGTTTCAGCGGTGAAATCGAGCTCGAACCCGAGCGCCCGCCGGACGTACTCGAGGCACGCCGCCGCATACTCCGGCACAGGTTCGGGGGGGAGGGCCAAGGGCCCGAGCATACCCGCGCCAACGGCCGTAGCATACCCGCCGAGCCCGGAGCAGAGCCCGACGGGTACTTCCGGGCTTTCGTGTTAGCCTCCGCATCTCCTCCCCCCATGCGTCTCGGCATCCTGAGCGACATCCACGCCAACTACGAAGCTCTGGGAGCCGTCGTCGAGGCATTCAAGGGAGAGACGGTCGATCGTTACTACTGTCTCGGTGACACGGTCGGCTACGGCGGCTCGCCGAACGAGTGTTCCGATCTCGTGCGCGATCTCGTCGTCGCGACGATCCTCGGCAACCACGACGCCGCCGTCGCGGGCCGCATGGACTACTCGTACTACTACGAGGCCGCGCGCCACGCGCTCGATCTCCACGCGCAGCTCCTCTCCGAAGAGAACATGCGCTGGCTCAAGGGCCTTCCGTACCAGCTCAAGCTCGACGAGATCGGCGTGCACCTTTGCCACGGCTCGCCCGTGCGTCTCGAAGAGTTCGAGTACATCTTCGCTCCCGAACAAGCGCGTGAATGCCTGCCGCTCTACGACGAGCTCGGCCACATCACGCTCATCGGCCATTCGCACCTGTGCAAGGTGTTCGCACTCACGCCGAACAGCGTCGAGGAGCTTCCGCCCATCGACTTCGATCTCCAACCCGATCGCAAGTACATCGTGAGCGTCGGCTCGGTGGGCCAGCCGCGCGACTACGACAACCGCGCGAGCTACACCGTCTTCGACAGCGACAAGAAGCGCTTCGAGTTCAAGCGCATCGAGTACGACATCGAGACCGCGGCCGACAAAGTCTTGCGCGCGAAGCTCGAGCGCAACTTCGCGCATCGCTTGTTCATCGGCGTCTGAGCCACGCCGCGCGCGCCGTGCGAGCGCACCCGTCGGCGTCGGCGTGCGAACGGGTCACGCGTGGTTCGGTTTTGGTTTGAGGCGGGCCCGGTGTCGCGAAGTGAACGGCGCGGGGACCACGCCGTTCCACCCGCGCGTCACTGTTCGATCGTCCAATCGCTCTTGTCGCCCGCGTCCTGCACGGCGACGCCGAGCGCCGCGAGCTCGCTGCGAATCGCGTCGCTTTTTGCGAAATCCTTGGCCTTGCGCGCGGCCGTGCGCTCGAGCAGCTTCGCGTCGATCGCCTCGGCGGTGAGCCCGCGCAAACGGAGTCGGCGCGCGCGCGTGCGCGCCGCGTACGCCTCCGGTTCGCATTGAAACAGCCCGAGCTGACCCGCGATGCGGTACATCGCCGAGAGCAGGAACTGCGCGCCCGCGCCGGCCGCCGCGACGAACGCGGCGTCCTTCTTCTTCTTCGTGGCGGTGTCCGCGAGCTCGTGCCCCATGCGCGTGAGCTCGCCGAGCGCCGCGAGCGCGACGGGCGTGTTCAGATCGTCGTCGAGCGCGCCTTCCGCCTCCCTGAGCGCGCGATTCGAAGCGTCGCGGTAGCCGAGGAGCTCCGGCCCGAGCTTCGCCGGCATCGTGAGCCCGGGGTCGACCATGCCGCCGAGGCGCCTGAGCGCCGAATAAGCGTGATCGACGCGGCGTTCGGCCTCGTCCACGCCCGGGAACACCACGCGTCCGTCGGCGAGCTGCTCCGTGTCGAACTGGATCGGCCCGCGGTAGTGCGCGCTCAAGAAGAACATGCGCAACGCTTCCGGATCGTTCCGCTCGAACACGTCGCTGACCGTGACGAAGTTGCCGAGCGACTTCGACATCTTCTCTTTGTCGACGTTCAAGAATCCGTTGTGCATCCAGATGCGCGCGAGCGGCGTATGATCGGGGAACGCGGCTTCGCTCTGCGCGATCTCGTTCTCGTGGTGCGGGAAGATCAGATCCATCCCGCCCGTGTGCACGTCGAACGGCTGTCCGAGGTAGTGCGTGCACATCGCCGAGCACTCGATGTGCCAGCCCGGCCTCCCGAGACCCCACGGGCTCTCCCAGCCCCATTCGCCGGCGGGGGCGCCCTTCCACAGCGCGAAATCCAGCGGATCGCGCTTGTGCGCGTTCGTCTCGACGCGCGCGCCCGCGACGAGCTCGTCGAGCTTCCGGCGCGAGAGCTTGCCGTAGCCCGGGAAGCTCCGCACCGCGAAGTACACGTCGCGCACGCCGGGCGCCATCTCGACCACGTACGCCGCCTCGCGCTCGACGAGCCGCGTCACGATGTCGCAGATCTGCGGCAGGTGCTCGCTCACGCGCGGTTCGTGATCGGGCGCGAGACAGCCGCTCGCACGGATCTGCTCCTGGTAAATCGTGGCCATGCGCCGCGAGAGGGCGAGCGGTTCTTCGCCGTCACGCGCCGCGCGTTCGAGGATCTTGTCGTCGACGTCCGTGATGTTCCGCACGTACTTGACCTTCACCCCGAGACTCCGGAGCCTGCGCACCAACAAGTCCGGGGCGAGCGCCGAACGCGCGTGGCCGGCGTGCGGCGCGTCGTAAACGGTCGGGCCGCAACAGTAGACGCCGACTTCACCGGCACGAACCGGGACGATGGGTTCGACCTGACGCGTGAGCGTGTTGTAAAGCGACGGAAGCGCGGTCACGGGTGGGAGCTTAGCAATCTTGGCAGCCCAGATCTCGCTCAGCCCGGGGTGCGGCTCTCGCGCCAAGCCGCGTACTTCACGAGCTCCTGCCGCACCAAGGCCAGGCACACGGAGACGACCGCGGCGTCGTCGAGCTGGCCGAGACCGGGAATGGCGTCCGGTACGAGGTCGAACGGCGCGAGCACGTAGAGCAGCGCGAAGACCGCCGCGCCGACGACCCAGTACGGGACCGCCCGGTAGTCGCGCGTCCAGTAGTCGCGCACGAGGGCGAGGAGGAGCTTCGCGTCGTCGACGACGCGCGCGAGCCGGCCGCCGCGTTCGAGCTTTTTCCCGATGGCGTCCGCGTGCTCGAAGACGCGCGCCACGTCGCTCTCGGTCACGCGGGCGGCCCCGCGCGCCACGAAGTCGCGATCGATGCGGCGCATCAGTTCCAGCGTCCTCGCGCCGCGGCGCGCTCGGGCGGACGCCAGCCGCGCCAGCGATCGTGGTCCTCCCGCGGGCGTCCGCCACGAAACGGACGCACGAGCAGGAGCCCGGTCAAAAAGCCGCCCACGTGCGCCATGATCGCCACGCCGCCGGTCTCGGGGTCGCTCGCCGGCCCGAAGCCGGTCCAGAGTTGAATCGCGAACCACGCGCCGATCACGATCCACGCGGGCAGC
>Ga0335083_10011568_pt1 | contig 10596 bp, 6 predicted proteins | sample Lox_Sample_42_FD_206716 | JGI IMG/M metagenome (GOLD analysis project Ga0335083, IMG submission 206716) | Soil microbial communities from Loxahatchee National Wildlife Refuge, Florida, United States - Lox_Sample_4.2 | ecosystem: Environmental > Terrestrial > Soil > Wetlands | place: USA: Florida... | reverse complement strand
ACCCCGCCCGGCGCGAAGGCGCCCCTATAGGCGCGTCGACCGGGCCGGTCAAGCCATCCTTCCGCCCCGTTCGTGACATGGCGCGCAGCCGCTCAGTCGGCCGGCCCGGCCAGGATCTGCGCGGCGATGGCCGCCGAAGGAACACCCGACGGCAGGCTGCGGCCCATGCCGAGCCGCCCCAACCGCCGGCGCTCGGCCGACGAGGGAATGCGCATGGCCTCGCGATACTTCGCGACCGTGCGGCGCGCGATCTCGATGCCCTCGCCCTTGAGCAGATCGACGATGCGATCGTCGCTGAGCGGCTGGCGCGCGTTCTCGCCGCCGACCAGATGGCGGATGCGCGAGCGCACCGACTCGGAGGACACGACGACGCCCGGCGTGCGCGCGGGCAGCGCCGAGGTGAAGAAGTACTTCAGCTCGAAGATGCCGCGCGGCGTCGCGATGTACTTGTTCGAGGTGACGCGGCTCACCGTGCTCTCGTGCAGGTCGGTGGCGACGGCGATGTCGCGCAGCACCAGCGGACGCAGCGCGCTGACGCCGTGGCGGAAGAAGCCGTCCTGCTGCTTCACGATCTCGCGGGCGACGCGCAGGATCGTGGTCGCGCGCTGCTCCAGGGTCTTCACCAGCCAGTTGGCCGACTGGAACCGCTCGGCGACGAAATCGCGATCGGGCTTGGCGCGCGCGCCCTTCATCAGCGTCGCGTGGTAATTGCGATCGACCAGCACCTTGGGCAACGCATCGGTGTTGAGCTCGATGTGCCAGCCCTCCTCGCCCGTCTCGGCGTCCTTGGCCGGCGTGAGGAACAGATCGGGCGCCACGGGCTGGATCGGCTCGAAGTCGAATTTCTGGCCGGGCCTGGGATCGAGCGTGCGCAGCTCGCCCAGCATGTCGCGGAGATCTTCCTCATCGACGCCGCAGCGGCGGCGCAGCTGGCCCAGCTCGCCGCTGGCGACGAGGTCGAGATTGTCGAGGAAGATCTTCATCGCCGGATCGAGGCGGTTGCGCTCGGCAAGCTGCGCGCCCAAGCACTCGGCGACGGTGCGGGCGAAGAGTCCCGCGGGCTCGATGGAGCGCAGGCGCGCCCACACGCGGTCCACGTCGGCGAGTTCGACGGAGAGCGCCTCGGCGATGGCCGGCGCCTCGAGGCGGCAATAGCCCGCCTCGTCGAGACCCTCGGCGAGCTTCAGCGCAATGCGCTTGTCGGCGGCTTCCGAGAAGAGAAGGTCGATCTGTTCCAGCACGTGGGCGGCGAGCGACTTCGGCCGGTCGGCCGCGAAGTCGAGCGCGTCGGGTGCATCGTCGCGCTGGCCGCCGCGGCTCGGCAGCGGCTCGCCGCCACGATCGGCGAATTCACGCGTCCAGCGCTCGTCGGCATCGGCCAGAGCGGGGGCCGCGGCCGCCAGCGCCTCGGCGGTGTCGCGCGGCGTGTCGGCGGGGGCGGCTTCCGCTTCCGCCGGGCCCTCGTCGGAGGAGCCTTCGGAGAGCAGCGGGTTCTTTTCGAGTTCCTGTTGGATATAGGCGGCGAGTTCGAGGTGGGAGAATTGCAGCAGCTTGATGGCCTGCTGAAGCTGCGGCGTCATCGCGAGCGTCTGCCGCGACGTCAGGACGAGACTCGGACCGATACGCATGTGCCCCCACCCCGAAGGCCCCTACCCGGCCCTCAGGATGCTTATAGCAAGAGGTGTGCCAAACTCTACAGTTTCAGTGTGCGAAAATATCCACCTCAGGCCAGCCGGCAAGGTCGAGGCGGGCGCGGGTGGGCAGGAAGCGGAAGGCAGCCTGGGCGAGCTCGGTCCGGCCCTCGCGCTCGAGCAGCGCCTCGAGCTTGGCCTTCAGCGCATGCAGGTAGAGGACGTCGGAGGCGGCGTAGGTCATCTGCTCCTCGGTGAGCGTGTCGGCGCCCCAGTCCGAGGTCTGCTGCTGCTTGGAGAGGTCGACGCCCAGCAGCTCCTGGCAGAGGTTCTTCAGCCCGAACCGGTCGGTGAAAGTACGGCAGAGCTTGGCCGCGATCTTGGTGCACCAGACCGGCTCGCAGCGCACGCCGAGCGCGTGCTCCAGCATGGCGATATCGAAGCGGCCGAAATGGAAGAGCTTCAGCACCTTCGGATCCGCCAGCAGGGCCGAAAGCCGCGGCGCCTCGTAGGGGCCCTTCGGCATCTGCACGAGATGGGCGTTGCCGTCGCCGCCCGAGAGCTGGACCAGGCACAGCCGGTCGCGATGGGGGTTCAGCCCCATGGTCTCGGTGTCGACCGCCACGACCGGGCCGAACGTGACGTCGGCCGGCAGGTCGCCGCGATGGAGCTTGATGGTCACTAGAGAAGGCCCTCCAGCATGGTGCCCAGGAGAAGACTCGAACTTCCACGCCTCGCGGCGCTAGTACCTGAAACTAGTGCGTCTACCAATTCCGCCACCTGGGCACGGCATGCGGGGCTAGCTGAGGGGCGCTGAAGTAAGACCCGGCCGGCCCGATGTCAACCATCCGGCCCCTCGTCCGGCCCCTCGTCCGGCCTTGCACTGTAACGACGTTCGGCTATAGGCCGTAGCTCATGAGCATCAAGCAGGTCACGATCTTCGGGGGCTCGGGCTTCATCGGCCGGGCGATCGTCCACGCCCTCGCCGCCGAGGGCTATCTCATCAAGGTCGCCGTGCGCCGCACCGAGCTCGCCGAGGTGCTGAAGACGGCGGGCGATGTCGGCCAGATCAGCCTGGTGCGCGCCAACCTGCGCATGCCGCAATCGGTCGCCGCGGCCGTCGCCGGCAGCCAGGCCGTGATCAACGCCGCGGGCGTGCATTTCGAGCGCGGCAAGCAGAGCTACCAGGCGGTCCATGCCGGCGGCGCCAAGACCATCGCCGATGCGGCCTCGGCCTTCGGCATCGAGCGGCTGATCCACGTCTCCGGCCTCGGCGCCGAGCAGCGCGCCAGCACCAGCCGCTACATCAAGTCCAAGATCGCGGCCGAGGACGCCATCATCAAGGGCTTCGAGAAGGCCACGATCCTGCGGCCCGGCGCCGTTTTCGGCACCAACGACCAGTTCTTCAACGCCATGGCGCGCGCCGCCTGCAGTGCGCCCGTCATGCCGCTGATCGGCAACGGCAAGGCAAAGGTGCAGCCGGTCTATGTCGGCGATGTCGGCGCCGCCGCCGCGGCCGTGCTGCGCCGGCCCGACACGGCCAAGACCGTGTTCGAGCTGGGCGGTCCGCGCGTCTACACCTACCGCGAACTCACCGAGCTGATGCTGCGCGAGATCGATCGCAAGAGGATGATCCTGCCGATGCCGGCCGGCCTGATGAAGATCGCCGCGTTCTTCGCCCAGCCGATCGCGCTGCTGGGTCTGCGTCCGCCGCTCACGGTGGCGCAGGTCGAACTGATGACCATGGACATCGTCGCCCGCCCCGGTGCGCCCGGCCTCGCCGAGCTGGGCATCGCGCCGACCGCGGCCGAGGCCATCCTGCCGAGCTATCTCGACCGCTACCGCGTCGGCGGCCGCTACAACCAGCACGCTCCGGCGTAACGCACTTTTGTCATCCCGAGCGAATAGCGAGGGATCGTTAGGCTGCGCCTGATGCCAAAGGATCCCTCGCTTCGCTCGGGATGACAGAGGTCATTAGTCCTATATCGGTATCTTTGTGTCGCCGTCACGAGCCTGAAGCCGCGACGCGCCAAGAATCCGGTCCCGAATCGGGACAATTAGGTCAATAATATTGACTATTCCAGAGAGGGCGCTAAAAGTGACCTCCCGGACGCAGCTTTAGCGCGGTTGGCGTGCGGCTTGCGTAATAAAATTACACAAATTTGGTGCGAGAGGGCCGCCATGGCCGAGAGGATGCTGAAGTTCGTCGGAACGGCCCAGGCCCTGCCGCCCAAGCGGCCGGCGGCCGAGCGGCGCCGCGACTTCCAGGAGATCTACGCAATCTATGCCCGCGAGAAGGCGTCGGAGCAGGCCGCGCGCTGCAGCCAATGCGGCGTGCCCTTCTGTCAGATCCATTGTCCGCTGCACAACAACATCCCCGACTGGCTGAAGCTCACCGCCGAGGGCCGGCTCGACGAGGCCTATGAGCTGTCGTCGGCGACCAACAACTTCCCCGAGATCTGCGGCCGCATCTGTCCGCAGGATCGGCTGTGCGAAGGCAACTGCGTGATCGAGAAGGGCTTCGAGTCCGTCACCATCGGCTCGGTCGAGAAGTTCATCACCGACACCGCGTGGGAGAAGGGCTGGGTGAAGCCGATCCAGCCGCGGCGCGAGCGCGCCGAGAGCGTCGGCATCGTGGGCGCAGGCCCGGCGGGGCTCGCCGCCGCCGAGCAGCTGCGCCGCAAGGGCTATCAGGTCGCGGTCTACGATCGCTACGATCGCGTCGGCGGCCTGCTGATCTACGGCATCCCGAACTTCAAGCTCGAGAAGGAAATCGTGCAGCGCCGCGAGAAGCTGCTGCGCGACTCCAAGGTCGCGTTCCACCTGAATTGCGACGTCGGCCGCGACGTGACGATGGCGCAACTGCGCGAGCGGCACGATGCCGTGCTGATCGCGACCGGCGTCTACAAGGCGCGCGACATCGCGGCACCCGGCGTCGGCCTGCCCAACATCGCCGCCGCGCTCGACTATCTCACGGCATCCAACAAGCACGGGCTCGGCGACACGGTCGAAGCCTTCGAGTCGGGCGCGCTCGATGCCAAGGGCAAGCATGTCGTGGTGATCGGCGGCGGCGACACCGCCATGGACTGCGTGCGCACCGCCGTGCGCCAGGGCGCCAAGTCCGTGAAGTGCCTCTATCGCCGCGACCGCGCGAACATGCCGGGCTCGCAGCGCGAGGTGAAGCATGCGGAGGAAGAGGGCGTCGAATTCGTGTGGCTCTCCGCCCCGCAGGGCTTCCTCGGCAAGAGCAAGGTGAGCCATGTCCGCGCCGTGCGCATCCATCTCGGCATGCCCGACGCCTCGGGCCGCCAGACGCCGCAGGAGATCCCCAACAGCCACGTCAACATCGAGGCCGATCTCGTTTTGAAGGCGCTGGGCTTCGATCCCGAGGACCTGCCGTCGACGCTGGGCGCACCGGATCTCGGCGTCAGCGACTGGGGCACGGTGCGGATCGACTGGCGCAGCATGATGACCAATCTCGACGGCGTGTTCGCCGCCGGCGACATCGTGCGCGGCGCCTCGCTGGTCGTGTGGGCGGTGCGCGACGGGCGCGACGCCGCCGAGCGCATCCATTCGTACCTCACGACGAAGACGGCGGCCGTCGCCGTCGCGGCGGAGTAGGCGATGCTGACGCTCTACGACTTCATGGGCTCGGGCAACGGCTACAAGGTGCGGCTGGTGCTGGCGCATCTCGGCCTGCCCTACACGCTGATCGAGCGCGACATCCTGAAGGGCGAGACGCGGACGCCCGAGTTCCTGGCCAAGAACGCCAACGGGCGCATTCCCACCTTGCAGCTCGAGGACGGCACGCACCTCGCCGAATCAGATGCGATCATCTGGTATCTCGCCGAGGGCACGGTGCTCGCGCCGCAGAGCCGATTGGCGCGCGCGCAGACGCTGCAATGGATGTTCTTCGAGCAGTACAGCCACGAGCCCTACATCGCCGTGGCCCGCTTCTGGCGGCATTTCCTGACCAAGCTCTCGCCCCTGCAGGAGATGGACCTGCCGGGCCGCATGGAGAAGGGCTACGCGGCGCTGGGCGTCATGGAGCAGCATCTCGCGCGCCGCAGCTTCTTCGTCGACGAGCGCTTCGGCCTCGCCGACGTGGCGCTCTACGCCTACACGCATGTCGCGGGCGAGGGCGACTTCAACCTCGACAATTTCCCGCACGTGAACGCCTGGCTGGCGCGCGTCGCCGCCCAGCCCGGCCACGTCACCATCGAGCACAAGAACTGACCGGAGGAGAAAGCCATGCCGATGATCAACGTCCAGATGTTCGAGGGCCGCACGCTCGAGCAGCGCCGAAAACTCGCGAAGGAACTGACCGACGCCACCTGCAAGGCGCTCGGCTGCACGCCCGACGCCGTCCAGATCATCCTGACCGACGTGAAGAAGGAGAACTGGGCCGAAGCGGGGAAGCTGTTTTCCGACTAACTGTCATCCCGAGCTCATAGCGAGGGACCCTTACCGACCCAGTAAAGGTCCCTCGGCTGCGCCTCGGGATGACAAAGGGGTTTTGTCATGTCCGCATCCGAATTCGTCCGCCAATACCTCGAAGGCACGCAACGCCTGACCGACGCCTATGGCTACAACCCCGCCGAGGGAAGCGATTCCTGCGGCGTGGGGCTGGTCGTGGCGCTGGACGGCAAGCGGCGGCGTGACGTCGTCGTGGCCGGCATCGATGCGCTGAAGGCCGTGTGGCATCGCGGCGCCGTCGACGCCGACGGCAAGACCGGCGACGGGGCGGGCATCCATGTCGAGATCCCGCAGGCCTTCTTCCGCGAGCATGTGCGCGAGATCTCGGGCCGCGACCCCGAGGTCGAGGGCCGCATCGCCGTCGGCACCGTGTTCCTGCCGCGCACGGATTTGGGCGCGCAGGAGCGCTGCCGCATCATCGTCGAGACGGAGATCCTGCGCGCCGGCCACACGATCCTGGGCTGGCGGCAGGTGCCGGTCGACATCTCGGTGATCGGCGAGAAGGCCAATGCGACGCGGCCGGAGATCGAGCAGATCCTGATCGGCCGCGGCGATGCCAGGCTCGACAACCGCGAGTTCGAGAAGCAGCTCTACATCCTGCGCCGGCGCATGGAGAAGGCGGCGATCGCCGAGAACATCGCCGAGTTCTACGTCTGCTCGCTGTCGTGCCGCTCGCTGATCTACAAGGGCATGTTCCTGGCCGAGCATCTCTCGGCCTTCTACCCCGACCTTCTGGACGAGCGCTTCACCTCGCGCTTCGCGATCTTCCACCAGCGCTACTCGACCAACACCTTCCCGCAATGGAAGCTCGCCCAGCCGTTCCGCGTGCTGGCGCACAATGGCGAGATCAACACGCTGTTGGGCAACGTCAACTGGATGAAGAGCCACGAGGCGCGGCTGGCGCACGAAGGCTTCGGCCGCGCCATCGAGGACCTGAAGCCCATCATCCAGCCCGGCGCGTCGGACTCTTCCGCGCTCGACAACGTGTTCGAGCTGCTGGTGCGCGGCCATCGCAACCTGCCGATGGTCAAGGCGATGATGATTCCCGAGGCCTCGTCGTTCAACCCGAACGTGCCCCCCAAGCATCGCGCCATGTACAACTACGTGAACGGCGTCATGGAGCCGTGGGATGGCCCGGCCGCGATTGCCGCCGTCGCGGGCAAGTGGGCGCTGGTCGGGCTCGACCGCAACGGCTTGCGTCCCATGCGCTTCGTGCGGACCTCGACCGAGCTGCTGATCGCGGGCTCCGAGGCCGGCATGGTGCCGCAGGACGAGGAGAAGATCGTCGAGAAGGGCCGGCTGGGTCCCGGCGAGATGCTGGCCGTCGACATGGACGGCGATGGCGACAGGGCCAAGCTGTTCAAGGACCGCGAGCTGAAGGACATGCTCGCCGACACGCACGATTACGCCAAGTGGACGGAGCGCACGGTCGAGCTGGATTCGCTCATCAAGCAGGATGTGCCGCACGAGCAGCGCTTCGCGCCGGACGAGCTGCGCCGCCGCCAGTTCGCGGTCGGCTGGTCGATCGAGGACCTGGAGATGCTGCTCCATCCGATGTGCGAGGACGGCAAGGAAGCGGTCGGCTCGATGGGCGACGACGCGCCGCTCGCGGTGCTGTCCGACACCTATCGCGGCATGCATCACTATTTCCGCCAGAATTTCAGCCAGGTCACCAACCCGCCGATCGACTCCTTGCGCGAGCGCAACGTGATGACGATCCGCACGCGGCTGGGCAATCTCGGCAACATCCTCGACGAGTCGCCCGAGCAGAGCGAGATGCTGGCGCTGCAGTCGCCCATCCTGCTCAACGCGGAGTTCGAGGCGATGCGCAAGTACATGGGCGACACCGCCCAGCGCATCGACTGCACCTTCGAAGTGAAGGGCGGGCTCGACGCGATGCGCCAGGCCTTCGACCGCATCTGCAAAGAGGCCGAGGACGCCGTGCGTTCGGGCTGCCTGCACATCGTGCTGACCGACGCCAATGTCGATTCCGAGCGCGCCGCGCTGCCGATGATCCTGGCGGCGGGCTGCGTGCATTCCTACCTGGTGCGCCAGTCGTTGCGCACCTTCACGTCGCTCAACGTCCGCTCGGCCGAGTGCCTGGACGTGCACTATGCCGCCGTGATCATCGGCGTCGGCGCGACGACCGTGAACCCCTACCTCGCCGAGGAGACGATCGCCGCCCGCCACGCGCGCGGCCTGTTCGGCAAGCTGACGCTCAGCCAATGTCTCGCCAACTACAAGAAGGCGCTGGACGACGGGCTGCTCAAGACCATGAGCAAGATGGGCATCTCGGTCCTGTCGTCGTATCGCGGCGGCTGCAACTTCGAGGCGGTCGGCCTCTCGCGCTCGCTGGTGCAGGAGTTCTTTCCCGGCATGCCCTCGCGCATCTCGGGCATCGGCCTGCGCGGCGTGCAGGAGGAGATCTCGCTGCAGCATGCGCGGGCGTTCGACGAGGAGGTGATCGCGCTGCCGATCGGCGGCTTCTACAAGTATCGCCGCGGCGGCGATCACCATAATTTCGAGGGCAACCTGATCCACATGCTGCAGGACGCGGTGAACACCGAGTCCTACGGCAAGTTCAAGAAGTTCAGCGAGGCCGTCCGCCGCCTGCCGCCGATCAACCTGCGCGACCTCCTGGACTTCAAGTCCAGCGCCGCGCCCGTTCCCATCGACGAGGTCGAATCGATCACCGAGCTGCGCAAGCGCCTGGTTGCCCCCGGCATCTCCTTGGGCGCGCTCGGCCCCGAGGCGCACGAGACCCTGTCCATCGCCATGAACCGCATCGGCGCCAAGTCCGACAGCGGCGAGGGCGGCGAGGACCCGGCGCGCTACACGCCGCGCCCCAACGGCGACAATGCCTCCTCGGCCATCAAGCAGGTGGCGTCGGGCCGCTTCGGCGTCACGGCGGAATATCTCAACAACTGCCGCGAGCTCGAGATCAAGGTGGCCCAGGGCGCCAAGCCGGGCGAGGGCGGCCAGCTGCCCGGCGTCAAGGTCAGCGAGATGATCGCCAAGCTCAGGCACTCGACGCCGGGCGTGACGCTCATCTCTCCGCCGCCGCATCACGACATCTATTCGATCGAGGATCTGGCGCAGCTGATCTACGACCTGAAGCAGATCAACCCCGAGGCGCGCGTCACCGTGAAGCTGGTCGCGCGTTCGGGCATCGGCACCATCGCGGCCGGCGTGGCCAAGGCCAAGGCCGACGTGATCCTGGTGTCGGGCCACAGCGGCGGCACGGGCGCATCACCGCAGACCTCGATCAAGTACGCCGGCATCCCCTGGGAGATGGGCCTCTCCGAGACGCACCAGGTGCTGACCCTCAATCGCCTGCGCGAAAAGGTCGTGCTGCGCACCGACGGCGGCATCAAGACCGGCCGCGACGTGGTGATCGCCGCCATGCTGGGCGCCGAGGAATACGGCATCGGCACCGCCTCGCTGATCGCCATGGGCTGCATCATGGTGCGCCAGTGCCATTCCAACACCTGCCCGGTCGGCGTCTGCACGCAGGACCCGGCGCTGCGGGCGAAGTTCGAGGGCAGCCCGGAGAAGGTCGTGAACCTCTTCAGCTTCATCGCCGAGGAAGTGCGCGAGATCCTGGCGCAGCTCGGCTATCGCTCTCTGAGCGAGATCGTCGGCCGCTCCGACCTGCTGAAGCAGGTGAGTCGCGGCGCGCGCTATCTCGACGATCTCGACCTCTCACCGCTGCTGACCCGCGCCGACGGCGGCTCGGGCGCCGTGCACTCGACGCTGAAGGGCCGCAACGAGGTGCCCGACACGTTGGACGCGCAGATGATCCGCGACGCCCAGCCGCTGTTCACGCACCGCGAGAAGATGCAGCTGCAGTACAGCGTACGGAACACGCATCGCGCCGTGGGCACGCGGCTCGCGGCGATGATCACGCGCAAGTACGGCATGGCGGGGCTGCAGCCCGACACCGTGACCGTGCGGCTGCGCGGCACCGCGGGCCAATCGCTCGGCGCTTTCGCCGTGCGCGGCATGAAGCTCGAAGTGCTGGGGGATGCCAACGATTACGTCGGCAAGGGCCTGTCGGGCGGCACGATCGTCGTGCGGCCCACCATCTCGAGCCCGCTGGTGCCCGAGCACAATGCCATCATCGGCAACACGGTTCTCTATGGCGCCACCGCGGGCAAGCTCTTCGCCTCCGGCCGCGCCGGCGAGCGCTTCGCCGTGCGCAACTCGGGCGCCGACACCGTGGTCGAGGGCACGGGCTCGAACGGTTGCGAGTACATGACCGGCGGCACCGCCGTGGTGCTGGGCGATGTCGGCGTCAACTTCGCGGCCGGCATGACCGGCGGCATGGCCTTCGTCTACGACCCGGCCGACGTCTTCGCGCTCAAGGTCAATCCCGAGACCGTGAGCTGGCAGCGCATCGAGCATCCGCACTGGGACGCCGCGCTCAAGGCGATGATCGAGGAGCATGTCGCCGAGACCAAGTCGCCGCTGGGGGCGCGGCTGCTGAACG
>Ga0335083_10011566_pt1 | contig 10597 bp, 10 predicted proteins | sample Lox_Sample_42_FD_206716 | JGI IMG/M metagenome (GOLD analysis project Ga0335083, IMG submission 206716) | Soil microbial communities from Loxahatchee National Wildlife Refuge, Florida, United States - Lox_Sample_4.2 | ecosystem: Environmental > Terrestrial > Soil > Wetlands | place: USA... | reverse complement strand
CAACCATTGGCAGATCATCACAAATTTGTATTTCGCCAATGGCGTTCGCACTTTGCTCATGCCAAACGCCGTGGATATCACTGAGGTCCCTGCATACAATGGTTATGCGAATAAAGGATTCATCCGCCAGATGGTCATCTACTTCAACGCCGCTTTTACTCCCTTGTTGAGCAATGCCATGGCCTCGTGTCCGGGTTTAACCATCTATGAGCCGGACTTTTTCTCCTTCCTTGACAACGTCCTCACAAACGCTGCCGCGTATGGGGTGACCAACGTGCTTTATCAGGGACGGAGCATTGCTGCCTTGGACGATCCGTCACTGGCAAATAAGGCCATCAATGGTCCGGGGACTAACTACATCTTTTGGGATGCAACGGATCCGACGGCAAAAGTTCATGGCATCATGGCGGGGATTGCCAGACAACTCATCGCCCCACCCCAAATCACCCGGATCACATCACAAAGCGGAACCAACCAATTACTCCTGACCAATATCCCGGTGGGTTTGAACGGCGTCGTGCTGGGCAGTACGAGTTTGGTGCTGACAAATTGGACCACGGTTACGAATATCAACAGCACCAATACCGTCCAACCGGTTTTTGTCCCCGTTTCCGGTCCGATGTGGTTTTATCGGCTGACTTTTCCGTTCAGTTGGACCTGGCCGTGATTCGCCATTGTGCCTTTCCTGTTGGTGGTAGCCGGGATGACAAGGCCTTAACGCATTGACGATATTCGATTTACGATTTACGATTCCGTTTCTCGCCCAAACGCGTGCTTAAATCGTATATCGAGACCTCTGCAAAACTAGCGTAGCGGCTTCTCGGCAGAAAGCCGCATCTGTAATTTCATTGGGAAATGCGGCGGTCTGCCGACGCGCCGCTACGATAGCTGGGAGTTTTGCAGAGGTCTCATATCGCAAATCGAAAATAACCGGTTACGCTGCCGAAGCGGTTGTTATCTCCGCCAGTTTCCCGAGTGTTTCGTAGCCCCAGCGCAGCATGCGTTCGGTGGTTTCCCAGCCGATGCACGAGTCGGTCAGCGACACGCCGTACCGCAGGTCCTTGAGGTCCTTCGGAATCGGCTGGTTGCCTTCAACCAGGTTGCTCTCGACCATCAAGCCGATGAGCGCGCGCGTGCCTTCGACGCGCTGCTGGATGACGCTGCGCCACACGTCTTCCTGTCTCGCAAATTGTTTGGCCGAATTGGCGTGGCTGCAGTCCACCATCAGCACCGGCGGCAGTTTGTCCGCCTTCAATTTCTCCTCGGCGGCGCGGATGCTGGCCGCATCGTAATTGGTCTGGGTGCGCCCGCCGCGCAGCACAATGTGCGCGTGCGGATTGCCCGTCGTGCGCACGATCGCCGTGGCGCCGTCCTGGTCAATCCCCAGAAAACTATGCGGATGCCTCGTCGCGCCCATCGCCTCGATGGCCGATTGCAGGCTGCCATCAGTATTATTCTTCAGGCCGAGGGGCATGGAAAGGCCGCTGGCCATTTCGCGGTGCGTCTGCGATTCCGTGGTGCGCGCCCCGATTGCCGCCCACGTCACCAAATCCGCGGTGTATTGCGGCACAATCGGGTCGAGAAATTCCGTGGCCGTCGGCAGGCCCAGGCCGGTGATCTCCAGCAGCAGCCGCCGCGCAATTTTCAAACCGGTTTCGATGTCCTGCGAACCGTCCAGGTGCGGGTCATTGATCAATCCCTTCCAGCCGATGGTCGTGCGCGGCTTCTCAAAATAGACGCGCATGACGATTTCGAGCCGGTCAGCCAGTTCCTGGCGCAGGTCGTTCAGGCGCCTGGCATACTCCAGCGCGCCCTTTTCGTCGTGGATGGAGCACGGCCCGATGACGACGAGCAGGCGGGGATCTTCCTGTCGCAGGATGCGGATGATCCGCTCGCGGCTGCGCGCCACGGTGGCGTTCGCAGCCTCGGTCGTCGGCAACTGCGCCTTCAATTCCCGCGGCGTCAGCAGCCGGACGATTTCTTTGACGTGTAAATCCTGCGTCCGGTACATGCCCACGAGTATACCACGTTTTCCCCGGGCGAAAAGTCGAAAGCAACTGCTGTGGACACGGCGTGGTTTTTGTGTATTTTGCGGCGCGAAGGGGTGGAAGCCCGATGATGACGGAAACAAAAATGAGTTCTGCGCAAAAAGCGCTTCAAATCAATCTGGACGCCACCAAATACGGCGCGTTTGCCGAAATTGGGGCCGGCCAGGAAGTGGCCCGCTGGTTTTTTCACGTCGGAGGCGCCGCAGGCACGGTGGCCAAGACCATGTCCGCCTACGACATGGCGATTAGCGACGCGATTTACGGGCCATCGGACCGGTACGTCAGCCGCAAGCGCCTGCAGGCGATGCTCGGTTACGAATTTGACCTGCTATTGCAGCGCCTGGACAAAACGCGTGGCGACAAATCCACCTTCTTCGTCTTTGCCGACACTGTGGCCACGCACAGTTTTTCCCGTCAAACGGACGGCCAAGGCTGGCTCGGCATACGATTTCAAACCGAGTCGCATGGCCCGCCTTCGGAAATCATCATTCACGTGCGGATGCTCGACCACGAGAACGTCCGCGAACAGGAGGCGCTCGGGATCATCGGCGTGAACCTGATTCACGGCGCGTTTTATCATCATGCCGAACCGCAGAAATTGATTGGCTGCCTCCTGGACAACCTTTCGCGCGACCGCATGGAGGTGGACATGATCAAGTTTTCGGGGCCCGGTTTCGCCGAGGTGGACAACCGGCTGATGGCCCTGCAACTGGTGGAACAGGAACTCACCGACACCGCCATGTTCACCGCCGATGGCGAAACCGTCGTGGCGGGCGATCTGCTTTACAAAAAACCCGTGCTGGTCGAGCGCGGCAGTTTTCGGCCCTTCACCAACACGATGTTCGACATGCTGGAGCGGGCGCAGGAGCAATTCCTGCAGGAGGAATCGCTCAAGGGCGAACCGCCCGTGGTCATCACGGAAATGACCCTCCGGCAGTTGCAGGTGGACGACGTGATTGACCACCGTGATTTTCTCGATCGTGTCGATACGTTGAGCGCGCTGGGCAAGACGGTGTTGATTTCCAGCTTCCGGCGTTATCACCGCCTGGTCATGTATCTTTCCCAATACACGCAAAAAACCATCGGTCTGCCGCTGGGCCTGGTGCGGTTGCGGGATGTGATGGACGAAAGCTTCTATACCGACCTCGAAGGCGGCCTGATGGAGTCACTGGGCCAGTTGTTCAAGAACGGCGCGAAGGTGTACGTCTATCCGTCCCTCGACCGCCAGACCGGCAAGCTCACGACCGTGGAAAACCTTGAAGTCGCGCCGCACCTGCGCCATCTGTATGCGCACCTGGTCGAAAACCGGTTTGTGGAGAACATCCGCAATTACAATCCCGAGTACCTGAAAATTTACTCCGGCGACGTGCTGGCCAAAATCAAGGCGGGCGACGCTTCCTGGGAAAAACTCGTCCCGCCTCCGATCGTCCAGGTCATCAAGGCCAAACGCCTGTTCGGCTGGAACGAAAAAACCGCGACCGTACCAGCCTGAAAAAGCGGGAGGGACGACGTGTCGCCGTCCCACTCATTGAATCAAACCACGATTCCCCGTTTCGGCAATACGCGCTCGGGGTAACGCCCCGCCCCGATTACAGATCCCGGATTTCCGTCCACAATGGTTTTAAATCGTCATCGGCCAGCGCCATTTTCCGGATGGCTTCCCGGCCGCCGATTTTCATGGCCTGCTGCAACCAGCGTCGCGCGAGGTCGAGTTGCTGCAACTGGCAGGCGTAACACGATAGATTGTACGCGATGACCGGTTCGCTTGGAAATTTCTCCGCCGCGGGCAACAAAGCTTCCCAGGCCTGGGACAAACCGCCATCGGGAACCCGGCGCAAGGCATAGGCGCGATGCAACCAGCCCGAGGCATCACCCGGCGCGGCGGCCAGTTCGGTCTGCGCGATTTCCAGCGCCCGGGCCCAGTTCTTTTCGTGGGCGCAAAGGTTCCAACGCGCTTCCAATACGGCGGGATGGTTTTGGTGCGCCGCCGAAATCAAATCCAGTTCCCTCTGCGCTTCGGCAGTGCAACCGAGTCCCAACCAGCCGACGGCCGCGTCGAGGTGATGTGAATCCGGTGGTCGCAGTTGTGGCACGGGAATAGGAAGCCTGCCGGGCGTGGCTTCTGTCAAGCCGTTGGCAATTTGCCTCGGAGCGATTACACTATCGCCATGAAAAATTTGATTTCCACGTTTCTCGTTTTAATTTGCGCCGTGACTGTGCATGCGGCCATCCAGACCAGGACCGTCGAGTACAAACAGGGCGACACCACGCTCGAAGGTTTTGTCGCCTGGGACGATGCCATTTCAGGTCCGCGGCCCGGCGTGCTCGTGGTACATCAGTGGATGGGTCTCACCGATTATGAAAAGCACCGCGCCGAAATGCTCGCGCAGCTCGGTTACGTCGCGTTCTGCGCGGACATCTATGGCAAGGGCGTCCGTCCGCAAAACGCGCAGGAAGCCGGCGCGCTGGCGGGAAAATATCGAAACGGAGACCGCCAGCTTCTACGGGCCCGGGTCAACGCCGGTTTGGACGCGTTGCGCCAGCAACCGCTCGTTGACCGGAAACATCTCGCCGCCATCGGTTATTGTTTTGGCGGCACGACCGTTTTGGAGCTGGCGCGCAGCGGCGCGGACATCGCGGGCGTCGTCAGCTTCCACGGCGGGCTGGATGCGCCCCATCCGGACGACGGGAAAAACATCAAGTGCAAGGTGCTCGTGTTGCACGGCGCCGACGATCCCTTTTCCTCGCCACAGAACATTGCCGCGCTGGAAAATGAACTGCGCCAGGGCGGAGTGGACTGGCAGCTCGTCAAATTCGGCGGGGCCGTCCATGCCTTCACCCAGCCGCTGGCCGGCAACGACAATTCCAAAGGCGCCGCTTACAATGAAAAAGCCGACAAACGCTCGTGGGAATACATGAAGTTGTTCTTCGCTGAGATTTTCAAGTGACGGGTTTTCGTTAAATCGTTAAATTGGTTGAATGAGTTAGGTGTCATATGGCGGCGCCACCCGCCATTTAACCAATTCAACCAATCACGATTCAACCAGCATCATGCGCATTACCGGCGGCCAGGCAGCCCGACGCCTTCTCAAGGTGCCCCGGGGATTTGACGTCCGTCCCACGCCCGACCTGGTCAAACAGGCGGTCTTCAACTCGCTCGGCCCGCGGGTGGTCGGCGCGCGGGTGCTCGAATTGTTCGCCGGTACCGGCGCGTTGAGCCTGGAATGCCTGAGCCGCGGTGCGGTGTCGGCGTTATGCGTCGAGAAATCACACAAACATGCGGAGTTCATCCGTGGCAACGCCCAAACCGCCGGTTTTGAATCCCACCTCGAAATCCGCGCCCAGGATGTCTTTACGGTCATTCATCAACTGGCCGAAAGCGGCCGGTCATTTGAATTGATTCTGGCCGACCCGCCCTATGGCGAGAAAAACGTCGGGCGCCGTTCAACTTCCCTCGCCCAACAGTTGCTGGATGACGCGAATCTGCCGAAGCTGCTCGCGCCGGATGGCCGGTTCATCCTCGGCCACACCAAACGCGACACGCTCACCCTGGTTTCGCCCTGGCGCGAATTCAAGGTGCTCAAGCACGGCGACAGCCTGATGCGGTTTTTGGAATTGGAGGGAAGCGCTTCGTCGCTTCCCTGAAATTTGGGGGCATTGACGAAGCAGTGCCCTCCAGAAATCCGGATCAATCTCCGGTCGCTTCCCCCACCAGTTCCCGGATGGTTTCCTTGAACTTCTCAACGCCCTGGTCAAAGGCGGCGGAAATCGGCAGTGCGGAAACCTTTTTGATTTTTACTTTGAACTGTTTCAGGTTTTTTTCGGCGACGGCCTCATCCATTTTGTTCGCCACGACCAGGCGTGGCTTGTCGAGCAGGGTCGGGTCGTAAAGTTTCAGCTCCTGGAGCAACTGTTGGTAATCCTCCCACGGCTTACGATTGTCGGCGCCGGCCATATCGAGCAACAGGACGAGGATTTTACAGCGTTCGATGTGGCGCAGAAACGCGTGGCCCAGGCCGACATTTTGATGCGCGCCTTCAATCAAGCCCGGCACGTCACAAACGGTGAGCCGGTGAAAATCGTCGTATTCCACGATGCCGATTTGCGGATGCAAGGTGGTGAACGGGTACGAGGCGATTTTGGGGCGCGCCTTGGAAATGGCCGTGAGCAGGGTGGATTTGCCGGCGTTGGGATAACCGACCAGTCCGACTTCCGCGATGATGCGCAGTTCCAGGCGAAAACCGCCTTCCCCGCCCGGCTCACCCGGTTGCGCGAAGCGCGGTGTCTGGCGCGCAGCAGTGGCAAAGTTGCGATTGCCCAGGCCGCCGCGGCCGCCCTGGCACAGAACAAATTGTTGTCCATGCTGCGTGAGATCCGCAATCAATTCACCCTTGTCGGCGGAAGACGGGTTCTCTCTGGTGGCTTCCTTGCTCAAATCAATTTCGTGCGCCAGCGCGCCGCTGGCGCTGCGGATCAACGGCCGCTTGCTGGCGCTGGTGGCAAATTTTGGTTTTTCCGCCTGGTCCTCGTTCTCGTCCTCGAGATTTCCTGCCGGCTTCGCTCCCGGCAGGACGCCGGTGCCGGCGGATAACTGCCACACCAGGGTTCCGCAGGGAACTTTGACGATCAAATCCTTGCCGGCATGGCCGTCCATGCCCTTGCCCAGACCGCCTTCACCGGCCTCGGCGATAAGTCGCGGCTGATAATACTGGGCGATGAGATTGTTGAGGTCGTGATCGGCCTGTAAAATCACACTGCCACCCCGTCCGCCATTGCCGCCACTGGGGCCGCCCTTGGCGATATAAGCTTCGCGATGAAACGCAACACAGCCTTTGCCGCCGTGCCCGGCCCGCGCGTATATTTTAATTTCGTCAACAAACATGCGGTGAATTTCTGATTGGCGATTTACGATCCAAGTCTTTTCAAGCACGTCGAATCATCAATCATAAATCGTAAATCAGAAATAAAAAGGGCGAGGCGCCTGGCCTCGCCCTGAAATTGATTCGTGCCGTTCAGTTTTTGGCGGCGGGCTCCGGCTTCACGTTCACCCGGCGGCCGTTTTTGTCGAAGGCGATCTTGCCGTCCACGAGCGCGAAAAGCGTCCAGTCACGGCCGGTGCCGACGTTCTGGCCGGCCTCGAACCGGGTGCCGCGCTGCCGGACGATGATGCTGCCGGCGGTGACGAATTCGCCGCCAAAGGTTTTCACGCCGAGCCTTTTGCTGACGCTGTCGCGGCCGTTACGGACGCTGCCTTGACCTTTCTTGTGTGCCATAAATTTTTTGGGGGCTGGGTTCTGGCGTCCCGGTTCTGGGGTTCCCCAGATGCCAGACACCAGGTCCAGGACCCGATGTTAAGCTTTGATTTCCTTGATCTTGACCACGGTCAGTTCCTGACGATGGCCGATCGTTTTGTGATAGCCCTTGCGGCGTTTCATTTTGAACGTGAGCGTTTTCACGCCGCGCTTGTGTTCCACCACGTCGGCCACCACGCTGGCACCGCTGACGGTGGGGGCGCCCACGCTGACTTTGCCGTCGCGGTTGACCAGCAACACGCGGTCAAAAGTGACCGGTTTGCCGGCCTCAACGGCCAGGCGCTCGATTTCCACCGTGTCACCCGCGGCCACACGATACTGTTTGCTTCCGGTTTCCAAAACGGCGTACATAAAATTCTTCGCAAAAGGGTAGTGATAAAACCAGAAAAGCGCGGCCCTGTCAACGCTTGATTTCTCGAAAGTTGGGGAAGGCGGCAGGAATCATGGCTCCATCCCTTGATTTGCCCGGATTCAGTGGGGATGGCCTTTGCGGCCCTTGAACGTCAGTTCGGCAATCCCGGACTTGTCGAGGTCTCCCAGCCCTTCCTTCATCATCCGGTCGTATTGTTTTTTGGTGGCGACGGCCACCGGGAGGTTCAATCCCTGGGCTTTGGCCAGCTTGAGCGCGATGCCTGAATCCTTGGCGGCGTGCGCGGCGGAGAAAAAGCACGTGTGCTCGCGGTTTTGCATGTCCTCGCCATCCGTTCGCAACACGGACGAGTTGGCACCCGTTTGCGCGAACACCTCGCGCAACAGGGTCAGGTCGAGGCCGAGCGCGGCGCCGAGACCCAGTCCTTCCGCGAGGGCGGCGGTGTTGCTGTTCATCACCATGTTTACCAGCGCCTTCACCCCGGCGGCCTGGCCCGCCGGGCCGATATAACGGAGCGACGTGCTCAATTTCTCCAGGATGGGTTTGGCCCGTTCGAACGCCTCGGGTTTGCCGCCGCACATCAAATAAAGTGAACCTTCCCGCGCCTGGGGGATGCTTGAAGCCATGCACGCTTCGAGCGATTGCGCGCCCCTGGCTTCGCATTTTTGTTCCACCCAGACGTGGAGGGCGGGTGTGACGGTGGCGCAATTGATGAAAAGTTTGCCCCGGGCCCGGCTCAACAGGCCGCCGCGATAAATGTTCTTCATCGCGCGGTCATCCGTAACGACGGTCAAAACAATGTCGGCCAGCGCGGTGACGGCCTGCAGGTCGCTGGCCACCGTGCTGCCCAGTTCCTGCGCGAGCGATTGCGCGGCGCCTGGGTTTACGTCAAACACAGCGGCGATGGGCCAGCCGCAGTCCTTCAGCCGGCGCGCCATGTTCGCGCCCATCCGGCCGACTCCGACAAATCCAATATTTTCCGGCATAAAGTTCCTTTGCGATTTGATTTCCGCAAGAAAGTAACAGAAACGCATGAAATTCAAAGCCAGGACACCCGATCGTTTAGGGGAATAAACTGAAAAATTCTGTCACCTCCCGGGCTTTCCGGGGGACATAGGAAACGATATGATGACCCAAAGAATCGTGACCCCCATGGAAGACAGCGACGCCCAGCTGGTTTCGCGCACCCTGGCCGGTGACCGGGATGCCTTCAGCCGGATCGTCGCCCGTTACCAGATATTGATTTGTTCTCTGGCTTACAGCCGCATCGGCCATCTCGGACTGAGCGAGGACGTGGCCCAGGAAACGTTCATCACCGCCTGGAAACATCTCCGGCTCCTGCGTGAACCGGACAAGCTTCGCGCCTGGCTCTGCGGCATCGTCCGCAACCGGATTCACAAAAACCTGCAGCGGGAAGGGCGCGATCCGGTGCAGAGGGCGGAGCCATTGGAAAGGGTGGACGATGCGCCGGCGGAGGAGGCGCTGCCTTCGGAACAAACCATCGGGCGCGAGGAAGAGGCGATTTTGTGGCGTTCGCTGGAAAGAATCCCCGAGCTCTATCGCGAACCACTCGTCCTGTTTTATCGTGAGCACCAATCCGTTGAACGCGTGGCGGCGGAATTGGAGTTGTCCGAAGACGCGGTCAAACAACGATTGTCGCGCGGTCGCAAAATGTTGCAGGAGGAGGTCCAGGCATTTGTGGAGAGCACCCTGAGCCGGACGGCGCCGGGACGGGCGTTTTCCGGGGCGGTGCTGGCGGCGCTGCCCGCTGCCCCGGCGGCGGCCGTGGGCGTTGGCGCGGCCGGGAAAGGCACGGCGATGGCCAAGACCGGCCTTTTGGGTCTATGGCTGGCACCAATTATTGGAATCCTGGGCGGGATGCTGGCGCATTGGCTGATAGTGCAGGCCGCTCCCACCACCGCCGAACGGCGGGCCAAGAAGATTGCCTTCATCGGTCTGTGGATCTTTGTGCTGATTTGGTGCTGGCCGCTACAAATGGCCGTGCGGGCCCTGGGAGGATATTTTAAATGGAACGATACAACGTTTTATGCCGTCATGGCCGTTTATTGGTGGTTTTACGCGGCCATCTGTGTCGCCCTGACCGTGGTGATGTTCCGGCGGTTTATAGCGGTCCGCCGACAAAGTGAGACGAGCGGCGACATTTCCGGATCGGCTCCGAGACCTCTGAAACCGGGTGCACGGGCGGGTGTGGCCGCCGGTGTGCATCTGGCCTTTTTTTCCTGGTTAATCTACATGGCGTGGCGGGCGAACGATCCGATTTGGGTTACGATCAGCACGGTCGCCATGGTGGGGCTGGGTGGATTGTATTTCTACCGGATAGGCGGCAGGACGGGTACGGAGGCCATGCGGACCGTGGCCCGGCAACTGGCTTTAAGTTGGGTGGTGATTCTGGTGATATTAAACTGTCGGCTGGAAGGGTGGCTCGAGTACCTGCGCGGAATGAGACCGCTCCCGATGCCGGGATGGATTATCCCGGCGCTTACCCTGGCCCTGGTGTTCTGGTTTGGAATTCTGATGGCGGTGACAAAACCCAAACGCGGCGTCTAACGTGCCCGTCGACATTTACTTGTATCGAAATATATAAAAACGGTCCGGCTCGATTCGTCCGATGACAAACGGCAATGGGCCGTGGACCGAGGCGTAGAATCCCGCGCCGGCCAGGTTGTTCATCGTGGCGCAGCAGGCATCTGGAAGATAATTCACGGTCGCCACCAGTTGAACCCGATCCATCGGCGGCTCATAAAGGTTGCTCGCATTGGCGGGAATGATGAGGATGTCGCCGCTGGCCTTCTTCGGGTCATTCAGATCGATCGCTTTGCCACCCGCTTTCTCCAGATAATACTGGA
>Ga0335083_10011562_pt1 | contig 10599 bp, 6 predicted proteins | sample Lox_Sample_42_FD_206716 | JGI IMG/M metagenome (GOLD analysis project Ga0335083, IMG submission 206716) | Soil microbial communities from Loxahatchee National Wildlife Refuge, Florida, United States - Lox_Sample_4.2 | ecosystem: Environmental > Terrestrial > Soil > Wetlands | place: USA: Florida... | reverse complement strand
GATCTCGGCGTTCTCGGCGAACTCGGCGATGGTCTGCTTGCCGGTCAGGTGCCCGATCTCGTTGATGGAGCGCACCATCTCGCGGTCGATCGGGTCGCGCAGGATCTCGCGCACGAAGCTGCCGTCGATCTTCAGGTAATCGACCGGGAAGTGCTTCAGGTAGCCGAACGAGGACAGCCCGGTGCCGAAGTCATCGAGCGCGAACTTGCAGCCGAGCTCCTTGAGCGCCTGGATGAAGCGGTTCGCCTGGCTGAAGCTGGCTACCGCCGCGGTCTCGGTGATCTCGAAGCAGATCTTGGACGCATCGAGCCCCGAGCGGTGGAACTGGTCGATGACGAACGGCAGGAACTTGTCATCGCCCAGGCTCTGGCCGGAAAGGTTGATCGAGCAGCGCAGCAGCTTCTCGCGCTCGTCGGCCTCGGACACCAGCCACCGGAACGCGTTCTCGATCACCCAGCGGTCGATGGCCGGGGTGATGCCGTAGCGCTCGGCGGCGGCGATGAAGTCGTTGGGCGCCACGATGCGCCCGGTCTCGTCCTTGAGGCGCAGCAGCAGCTCGTAGTGCGCCCCCGGCTCGACGCGCTGCAGCGGCTGGATCGCCATGCGGTACAGCTCGAAGCGGCCCTCCTCGAGCGCGGCGTTGATGCGCGCGGCCCACTGCATCTCGCGGCGCCGGCGCATGAGCTCGATGTCGTTCTCGGCGAAGCTGTGCACGCGGTTGCGGCCGCCCTCCTTGGCCGCGGCGCATGCCGAGTCGGCGGCCGAGAGGATGGAGGCGACGTCCTCGTTGTCGGCGGTGATCGGCACCACGCCGATGCTGGCGCCGAGGCGGAACACGCGGTCCTCCCAGGTGAAGCGGAAGTTGCGCACGCCCTCGCGCAGGGTCTCGGCGGTGCGCATGGCCTCATCCAGCGAGCAGCTCTCCAGCAGGATGCCGAACTCATCGCCGCCCAGGCGCGAGAGCGTGTCGCGCCAGCGGACCTTGGACTTCAGCAGCGCGCCCACCTGGCCGAGCAGCGCATCGCCGGCGGAGTGGCCGCAGGTGTCGTTGACGATCTTGAACTGATCGATGTCCAGGTAGCACAGCGCGTAGGAGGCCTCGCGCGCCTTGGCGCTCTTGAGCGCCCGCTCCAGGCGGCTCTCGAACTCGCGCCGGTTGACCAGCCCGGTGAGCAGGTCGTGGCTGGCGTGGTAGGACAGACGGCGGTTGAGCTCGCGCGACTCGGAGACATCGTGGAACACCAGCACGCCGCCGCCGACGTGCCCGTGCCCGTCGCGGATCGGGGCCGCGGTGCTCTCCACGTACAGCTCGTTGCCGTCGCGGCGGATCAGCAGCATCGGGCGCACCGACTTGATCGGGCGGATGCGGCGGATGGCCACGGTCAGCGGGTTCTCCAGGGGCTCGCAGGTCTCCTCGTGGAAGGCGCGGAAGATCTCCTCCACCGGGCGCCCCATGGCGTCCTCGAGCCGCCAGCCGGTGAGTTCCTCGGCCACCGGGTTGATGTAGTCGATGGTCGAGTTGGCATCGGTGGTGATGACGCCGTCGCCGATCGACTGCAGCGTGATCTGCGCGCTCTCCTTCTCGCGGAACAGCGCTTCCTCGTAGAGCTTGCGCTCGGTGATGTCGAGCTCGACCCCCACCAGGCGCAGCAGGCGCCCATGCTTGTCCACGCGCGCCGTGGCGCGGCTGATCACCCAGCGCCACTCGCCGTTGCGGTGGCGCATGCGGTGGGTGCTCTCGAAGATCGGGGTCTTGCCGGCGACGTGGTCGCGGATGGCAGCCTGCACGCGCGCCAGGTCATCCGGGTGCACGAGGCTGCGCCAGTCGGGCGAGCCGCGCATGTCGTCGTCGCCGTAGCCGAGCATCTGCTTCCAGCGCGGCGAGAAGTAGACCTCGTTCCCCTCGACGTCGAAGTCCCACAGGCCGTCGTTGGCAGCGGCCTGGAACAGGTTGGTGCGCTCCTCGAGCTTGGCGAGGCGTGCCTCGATGCGGATGCGCTCGAGCCCGGTGGCGAGGCTGGTGCCGATGAGCTTCATCAGCAGCTGCTGGTTCACGTCCCAGGGTCCGCGCGGCAGCGCGTGCGCGAGCCCGAGGATGGCGGCCGGCTTGTCCTGCACGCGCAGCATCACCAGCAGCGCCGAGCCGACGTGCAGCTCGGCCAGGCGCGCGGCCTCGGCGGCCTGCTCCCTGCGCGGGGTGGCCGTGTCGCGCAGCTCGGAGAGCCGCAGGTGCTCCATGCGGCCGCGCAGCCAGGGGAACTGCTCGAGCGAGTTGCCGGCCAGGGCTTCGGGGCGGCACTGCGCGAAGGCGCTGCGCGCGCACTGCACCTCGGTGAAGGTCAGCTCCTCGGAGATCGGCGCCAGGAAGACACAGTCGACGCCGCTGGCGCTGCGCAGCAGCTCGAGGTTGCGGCGCAGGCATTCCTCGACCGAGCCGCTGCGCATGTTCTGGAAGTCGACGGCGATCTTGGTGCAGACCACGTCGATGCCCAGAGCGGGCTTGGGAGTGCGCCCGGTCCACGCATCCGCTGCGAGGATGTCTGACGCAGTAAAGTCCGCCGGCTTATCCGGCGGCGGAGTCGCCATGTTCGCCCTGTCCTCCCGGAAATCGCAGCGGAGACTACTGGTTTGTCTTGCTCCGGACGCAGCGTCCCGTCACGGAGTTGAAGTCTCCTGCCCACGACTTATTAGGCGCTTAGCAACGATTCTCGCACACTGCGTCAGGAACACAAGCTAAGAGCCTGTTCGGTCACGGGTTCGCAGACTTTACAGAATCTGCCCGCACCGCCCGTGCCTGCGCCCCGGGACCGCCGCCGAGCGGCGGCCAGCCGCATCCCTACAGGGCCTCGCGGGCGCAGCGGAACAGGGCGTGGAGGCGCTGCTCCATCTCGCCCTGCAGCGCCCCGAGCGCCGCAGCGTCGAGAGTGCGCGGCACGTACACCGGCTCGCCCACGGCCACCACGATGCGGGCGAACGGCCAGGGGATGACGAACTTGTCCCACTTCACGAGCGAGGCGCGGGAGGCGGCATAGGCAAGTGGCAGGATCGGCCGCCCCGACATCTGCGCCAGCAAGATTGCCCCGGGCTTGAACTTGAAGCGGGGGCCGCGCGGGCCGTCGGGCGTGATGATCGGCGAGAGGTCGTCCTTCACCAGTCCCTGGTAGTAGTCACGCAGTGCGCGCGCGCCGGTGTGGGTGGAGGAACCGCGGATCGCATTCGCCCCGAAGCGGCGCACCAGCATCGCGCCGAGTTCGCCATCGACCGAGGGGCTGATGAGCCAGGCCACCTTGAGCCCGCGGGCGCGCTGCGCGATCAGGTAGCGCCCGCAGTAGAGCTGGTGCTGGTGCCAGTAGACCGGCACCAGCGACGGCGCGCGCGCCAGCGCCGCGGCGAGGTGCTCCTCGCCCAGCACGCGCACCACGCGCGCCAAGCCCCACCACAGGTGCAGGAGGCCGACGCCGAGCGGCACCACGATGCGGTAGAGCAGCCGCCGTGCCGGCGTCATGCGCCGGCTCGAGCGCGTCGAGGTGCGGTAGATGGTGTTCTTCAGCCCACCGTCATCGCCGGTCGTCATGGTGCAAACAGGTCCGCAAGCGCGATGCTGCGCACGTCGAGCTGCGCGCAGGGGCGGCTCGTCATGAGGCACGCCACCGCGCCCTCGAACCCGGGGGGCGTGCGCGCGTGCCAGCGCTCCCCCGCCAGCCGCGCGGCGCCCGGCTCGAGCCCGACACCCGGAAGCGCTCGGATCCCCAGTCCCGCCGCCTTGACCGCGGCCTCGCGCGCCACCCAGTCCGCCAGCCGGCGGTCGGTCCCGTACTCCAGGTCAAACCCCACGCGCGCCCCGGAGGCGAGCGCACAGCCCGCGTACGGCCCGGAGTGCGCGATGCTGAAGTCGACGGCCGTGCCGGTGCGGGCGGTGAAGTTCGCATCGAGCCGTGGCTTGCCCCCTTGGGGCAACTCGAGATCGCCCGGGGTGACCGCCTCGCCCAGGAGGTCCGAGAGCGCACGCAGCGCGAGCGCCAGGCCCGCCAGCGATGCGTGGGCCGCATCCGACGTGCCCTCGAGCGTGAGGCGGCGGGCATACGCGAACCGCGCCGCGAGTGCGCGGGCCGCCTGTTCCGGCCACTCACCCCGCAGATCCGTGTGATATAAGATTAAGGTTTGGCTTTCAATGGCTTGCATGACTGCCGCTGCGCCCGAGAAGACCGCGCCACCCGAGGCTGACCTTAAGTTCGACGTCGGTTCCACGGACGATTCCCTGGAGCGCATGGGCGAGCTGTTCGCCCGCTACGGCGATACCTACCGCGTGTTCTCGCCCGGGCGCGCATCTTATACCTATGTGATCCACCACCCGGACGACGTCAAACGGGTGCTGGTGACCAACCACAAAAACTACACCAAGGGACTCGGCCTGGACCGGGTCAAGATCCTGCTCGGCAAGGGCATCATGACCAGCGAGGGAGAGCTGTGGCGCCGGCAGCGCTACATGATGCAGCCGTTCTTCCACCGGCGCGTCATCACCGGGTTCGCACAACTGGTGGCCGCGGCCAACGAGCGCTTCCTCGCCCGCTGGGAGGCGCTCACCGCGCGCGGCGAGGTGGTCAACCTCACCGACGAGATGAGCGAGCTGACGCTCGAGATCGTGCTGCGCTCGATCTTCGGCGCCGACCTCGACCGCCTCTCCGAGCAGCTCGGCGGCAACCCGTTCGAGGTCGTCACCAAGGACTCCGAGCGCAACCTGCAGTTCGCCTACAAGTTCCGCTCGCTCACCAAGCTGGTCGCGGATCTGATGGCGCGGCGCCGCGCCGAGCAGCGCGAGGAGCCGGACTTCCTCGGCCTGCTCATGGGCGCACGCGACAAGGACACCGGGCAGCCGATGAGCGACCGCGAGCTCATCGACGAGGTCATGACCCTCATCGTCGCCGGCCACGAGACCACCGCCAGCGGGCTCAACTGGACCTGGTACCTGCTCTCGCAGCACCCGGAGGTGGGCGACCGCCTGCACGCCGAGATCGCCGCCGCCCCCGAGTTCACCGCTCCCAGCCTCGCGGACATGGAGTCCCTGAGCTACACCCAGCAGGTGGTGAACGAGGCGCTGCGCCTGTATCCGCCGGGCTGGCTGCTCTCGCGCCGCACCATCGAGGCGGACGAGCTGGGCGGCTATGCCGTGCCGGCCGGCGCCAACGTGCTGCTGCCGCTGTACCTGCTGCACCGGCACCCCCACTTCTGGCGCGAGCCGGAACGCTTCTGGCCCGAGCGCTTCGCCCCGGAGCACGAAGCCGAGCGGCCGCGCTTCGCCTACATGCCCTTCGCGGCCGGCCCGCGCCACTGCATCGGGGAGACCTTCGCCCTTTACGAGATGCTCGTGCACCTGTACAAGGTCGCGCGCCATTACCGCCTGACCTACGTACCCGACAAGCCCCTCGAGCTTGAGGCGCAGATCAACCTGCGCACCCGCTACCCGCTGCACATGAGACTGGAACGCCGGTGACCCTGAACGCGACCACCCTGCACGAACTCATCGAGGCCAACCGCGGCGCCGAGCGCTCGCTCACCTACCACGAGGGCGAGAACGACAGCCGCGCGGTGAGCTATGGCGAGCTCTACGAGCGTGCGCTCGGGATCCTCTGGCACCTGCAGCGCCTCGGCGCGCGCCGCGGCGACAAGCTGATCCTGTTCCTCGGCAACAACGAGCAGTTCCTCGACGTGTTCTGGGCGGCAGTGCTCGGCGGGATGGTGCCGGTGCCGGTGGCGCTCGGCATCAGCGACGAGCACCGCCACAAGCTGCTGCGCATCGCACGGCGTCTCGGCAACCCCTACCTCTACACCGAGCGCCGCTCGCTCGAGCGCATCGGCACCTTCGCCGCCGGCGTCGGCGAGGAGAAGACCTACCAGGGGCTGCGGGCGCGCACCTTCCTGGTCGACGACCTCGACGACATCTCGCGCCCGGGGAGCGTGCACAAGGCAAGCCCGCAGGACACCGCATTCATCCAGTTCTCCTCCGGCTCGACCAGCGAGCCCAAGGGCGTGGTGCTCACCCACGGCAACCTGATCGCCAACACCCGCGGCGTGATCGAGGCCGCCGGCCTCAACCCCGCGGATACGAGCCTGTCGTGGATGCCGCTCACCCACGACATGGGGCTCATCGGCTTCCACCTGATGATGTTCGCGGCGCGCATCCAGACGCACCTGATGCCGACCGAGCTCTTCATCCGCCGCCCGCTCCTGTGGCTGACGCTCGCCACGCGCGTGCGCGCCACGGTGCTGTGCTCGCCGAACTTCGGCTACAAGCACTACCTGAAGGTGCTGGGCGAGCGCACGCCCGAGGGGCTCGACCTCGCCGCAGTGCGGCTCATATTCAATGGTGCGGAACCGATCTCGGTCGAGCTGTGCGAGGAGTTCCTCACCCGGCTCGCGCCGGCGCAGCTGCCGCGCAATGCCATGTTCCCGGTGTACGGGCTCGCGGAAGCCTCGCTCGCGGTCGCCTTCCCGCCCCCCGGGGCACCGCTGAAGACCCTGGCGCTCAACCGGCACCGCATGAACGCCGGTGACCCGGTGGAGCCGGTGGAGGCAGCCGACCGGGATGCGGTGCGGCTGGTGGCCGAGGGTCGGGCGATCCCCCACTGCCGCGTGCGCATCGCCGACGATGCCGACCGCGAGCTGCCCGCGGGGCGCATTGGCCACCTGCACATCCGGGGCGAGAACGTCACGGCCGGGTATTTCGAGGACCGGGAGGCCAATGCCGCCGCCTTCACCGCCGATGGCTGGCTGCGCACCGGCGACCTCGGCCTCACCCACGCCGGCGATCTCTATGTGTCCGGGCGCGCCAAGGAGATCATCTTCGTCAACGGCCAGAACTACTACCCGCACGACCTCGAGGCGATCGCGCAGCGCGCCGACGGCCTCGAACTGGGCAAGGTGGCGGCCGCCGGGGTGCGCGCGAGCGACGGGCAGACCGAACAGCTGGTGGTGTTCGTCCTGCACCGGGGCACGGTGGCGGACTTCCTGCCGCTCGCCACCCAGGTCGGCCGGCTCGTCAACGAGCAGACCGGGCTCGAGGTGGCCGAGGTCGTGCCGGTGAAGCGCATCCCCAAGACCACCAGCGGCAAGGTGCAGCGGCACCTGCTCGAAGAGGCCTACGCGGCCGGCGAGTTCGACGCCGAGCTCAAGGAACTGGCCGCGCTGCGCGGCGCCCACAGGGGTCCGGCGGCCGGGGCGCGCACCCAGATCGAGGAGAGGCTGCGCGCCATCTGCGATGCGGCGTTGCCGGGCAAGCGCATCGACGTCCACGACAACCTGTTCGAGATCGGTGCCAGCTCGCTCAAGCTCATCGAGATCCACGAGGGCATCGACCGGGAGTACCCGGGCAGGGTCGACCTGACCGAGCTGTTCGACTTCCCCACCATCGCCGAGCTGGCCCAGCACCTGGAGAGCAAGCTCGCGGCCTGAGGCCGCGCGCGGGCGCGCATCCGGGCGCGCGCGCCGTTCGTCGGCCGAGCCGGCGTCGTGTGCGGGGAAACCCGCAAGAACCCCGGTTTTTATGGCCGGGTTTCGCCTGTATGAACGTATTATTTCTTTTGAACGACCGTATAATAAGCGGCATGGAATTGCACGAATCCGCCTCCTCCACCCCCGCCCCGGGCATGCCCTGCGAGCAGCGCCTGACCGCGTGCGGGATCCGACCGACCGCGCAGCGCGTGCGCATCGCCACGCTGCTCCTGTCCGCACCGCAGCACCTCTCGGCCGAGCAGATCCTGGCGAGCCTGCGGGGCTCCGGGGCCCGGGTCTCCAAGGCGACGGTCTACAACACGCTCAACCTGTTTGCCGACCATGGCCTCATCCGCCAGCTGTCGGTGGACGGCTCGCGCGCCTGGTTCGACTCGAACGTCGGCCCGCACTTCCACTTCCATGACCTCAGCAGCGGCGCCCTGATCGACGTCCCGGTACCGGACGTGGAGTTTGCCCGCCTGCCCGTCCCGCCCCCGGGGACCGAGGTGGCCGGGATCGATCTGGTCATCCGGCTGCGCAAAAAACTGTAGAATCCGCGGCCTTCCGCGGCGCAAGCCGGGCGGGCACGACCTCAAGACGGGCCCGCCGGGAAGTCGCCCGGGGCGCCGGCTTAGCTCAGCTGGTAGAGCAACCGCTTCGTAAGCGGTAGGTCCACGGTTCGAATCCGTGAGCCGGCACCATCACCTCCGCGGCGCAGCCGCCAGCGTGCCCGGCGGGGCCGCCGGAGGGCTACCCGGGCGCCAGGAACTCGGTGATCTTCACGGGAAAGCGCAGCAGTAGTTTCAGGAGGTTCGTGGGGATGGCGTTCTTCGCGCAGGCGCGCTGCATCTCGCGCGTGATGATCCAGTTGCTGCGCGGACCGGCGGTGCTCAGCCCACCACGTGGCATGCGTACCAGCTGGTCCGGCAGGCACGCGTAGCGCAGCGACGGGTCGGGAAAGACCCGCGCGATGAACTCAAAGTCACCGGCGATGCGGTAACTGGTGTCGTAGCCCCCGTAGCGCTCGTAGACGGAGCGCTTGAGGAACAGGGTGGGGTGCGCGGGCATGAACCCGTAGGCGATGCGGGAGGGCTTGAAGCGCGAGGAGCGGTAACGGCGCACCGCGACGCGCGTGTCCTCGGCATCGACGATTATCAGGTCCCCGAACACCGCATCCACGTCCCCGGCACCGAAACGCCTGACCACGTCGGCCACCACCCGTGGCGACCAGTAGGAGTCCCCGCAGTTGAGGTAGGCAACCAGATCGCCGGTCGCCAGCGCCAGGCCCTTGTTGAAGGCGTCGTATACGCCCCGGTCCGGCTCCGACTGCAGCCTCACGGGCCGAGTCGCCAGCGCGCGCACGCGCTCCACGGTGCCATCCGTCGAGGCGCCGTCCACGATCACGTGCTCGATGTCCGGGTGGGTCTGCTCCGCTACCGAATTAAGGGTGGTGGCTATGCTGGCGACGCCGTTGCGCACGGCGGTAATGATCGAGACCTTCATCCGGCTGCCGGACCTCCTCCGGGGCGTCAAATTGGGGCGGATCATAGCGAATGTGCCCCTCCCGGGCGTGCGGCTGGACCGGAAACCGGATTCCGCTACAATGCGCGCCCGCGCGGGTTTTAGCCCGGGCGGCCAAGGACTTACAGGGAGCGGGGCCCCGGGGGAACTCGCAGACGGGGCACTTGCCCAAACGGGCCATAGCCCGCGCAGCGATCCGGCGACTGCGCAGTTTCCTCGGCCCGTCGCCCGTCAGCGTCCGCTTGGCGCTTCGGCCATTAAGAATGTCGGTGGGGACGATTAGACTCCCGCGGCATCGAAAGACGCGGCCGCGCGGCAGGGCGCCAGGTCGCCCGTAAAGGAACCAACGCAGTGGGCACGAACCTCGACCCGATTCCCGAGCCGACCGCCGAGCACGCCGAACCGGTCACCTGGATCGGCCGCGACCGGCCCGGCCTCGAGCGCGTGCCGCCCCCGGAAGCCCCGCCCGCGGCGGCGACCGCGCGCCCGCGCAACAAGCTCGTGTGGATCATCGGCGCGCTGGTGGCGCTCGCCCTGATCCTGCTGGCCGCCGCCAAGATCTTCGGCGGCCACAAGGGCCCGGGCACCACGCTCGAGGAGCGCGCCGCCCCGCCGCTGGTCAGCGTCATCATCCCCAAGCAGCAGGCGGTCACCTCCACGGTGAGCTTCACCGGCGCGATCGCCGCACGCTATGACATGCCGATCGCCAACGAGGGCGAGACCGGCCGGATCGTCGCCGTCTACGCGGAGGCCGGCGACAAGGTCAAGCGTGGACAGCTGCTCGCCAAGATCGACGACGCGGTCATGGTGCAGCAGGTCAACCGGCTGGCTGCAACCCTGGACCAGGCGAAGGCGCAGTCGGAACTTTCCGCGGCCGAGTACCAGCGCGCCCTGGGCGTGCAGGCGGCCGGCGCCCTGTCCAAGGAAGACATCGAGAAGCGACGCGCCACCGCCATCACCGATGCCGCCAACGTCAAGGTCATGGCGGCCCAGCTCGCCGAGGCCGAGGCGCGCCTGGGACGCACGCGCATCACCGCCCCGGTGGACGGCGAGGTGCTGACGCGCAACGCCGAGGTCGGCCAGATCGCCTCCCCGGGCGGCGCGGCGCTGTTCCGCGTCAGCGGCGGGGAGATCGAGATGCGCGGCCAGGTCGCCGAGCAGGACCTGGCGCAGGTCAAGGTCGGGCAGCCGGCGACGGTCTACCTGACCGGGATCGATCGCCCCTTCCCCGGCAACGTGCGCCTCCTGGGCGCCGTCATCGACCCCAACACCCGCCTCGGCGACATCCGCATCACGCTCAAGCCCGACCCCGCCCTGCGCCCCGGCGCGTTCGCCCGCGGCGAGGTCACCGTCGACCATGCGCAGCGCCCGGTGCTGCCGCAGACCGCGGTGATGACCGACACCAGCGGCAGCTACGTGCTGGTGGTCAGCGATGCCGGCAAGGTCGAGCGTCGCGCGGTGCACGTCTCCGGCATCACCGACAGCGGCGCCGTGATCAGCGGCGGCCTCATGGGCGGCGAACGAGTGGTCGCCACCGCCGGCGGCTTCCTGCGCGAGGGCGAAGAGGTAAGGGTCGCCCCGGGCACCGCC
>Ga0335083_10011561_pt1 | contig 10599 bp, 8 predicted proteins | sample Lox_Sample_42_FD_206716 | JGI IMG/M metagenome (GOLD analysis project Ga0335083, IMG submission 206716) | Soil microbial communities from Loxahatchee National Wildlife Refuge, Florida, United States - Lox_Sample_4.2 | ecosystem: Environmental > Terrestrial > Soil > Wetlands | place: USA: Florida... | reverse complement strand
GACCAGGGCATCCATCGACGGCCAGCGCTGGGCCGGATCCGGCTGGAGCCCGCGCGCCAGCACCCGCACCACGCCGGGCGGGACGCGGGCCGTGCGCGGAGGGGGAAAGCCGGCCGGGCCGGACGGCGCCCGCTCCCCAGCCGGACGGATGGGCCGCGAACCGTAGAGCGCCTCGTAGAGGGCCACGCAGAAGCTGTACTGATCCGTCCGCTCGTCGGCGCTCGCGCCCCGCCACTGCTCGGGCGCCATGTAGGCGGGGGTTCCGGCCACCCGGGCGTCGACCTTCTCGGTGGTACGGGCCAGGCCGAAGTCGGTCACACGGACACGCCCATCGTCGCCGACGAGCACGTTGTCCGGCTTGAAGTCGCGGTGGACGATTCCCGCCTGGTGGGCGGCCGCCAGCCCGGTACCCGCCGCCAGGTAGAGGTCCAGCGCCCGCCGGGGGCGGATCTGCCTGCCCTGCTCGGTGCGCAGTGTCTGGCCGCGGACGAACTCCATGGCGAAGAACACCTCGTCGTTCCACGTGCCAACGTCGAAGACGGTGATGATGTTCGGGTGGGAGAGGCGGGCCATGGCCTGGGCCTCGGAGAGAAGCTGGGAGCGGCCCAGCCCGCTGGCGGTGCTGCCCAGGTCGGAGCGGAGGAGCTTGAGCGCCACCTTGCGGTCCAGCTCCGGGTCGTAAGCGGCGTAGACCACCCCCATTCCGCCCCGGCCGATGGGATCCAGCACCACGTAGCGCGAGAGGTTGGTCCCCCGGGGAAGCATCCGGGGGAGGCCGTCGTCCGGCTCGGGCGTGACCAGGGTCCGCACCAGACCGGCGAGCAGATCCCGGCACCGGTCACAGGTGTCCAGGTGCTCGCGGACTGCCTGCCGCTCGTCGTCGCGGGTGTCGTCGGCCAGGTAGCGGGCCACCGCGTTCTCGTCCAGACAGAAGGGCGAGACGGCGGTGATGACATCCTCGGAGGCGAAGAGGCGGCTCACGGGGTGTACCCGGCGCGCGCCCGGTAGGGGCGCCCGAACTTGTCGAGATGGGCGGGATTGAAGACCCGCGGATGGAGGACCATTTCCACGGAAGTCGGCTTTCCGGCGCTCACCGTCACCTCGACCTCGAAGGGCTCGATGCTTCGCCCCCAGGCGTGAAGCGGGTAGCGGCCTGGTGGAACGTCGCGGATGACGAAGCGCCCCTGCTCGCCCACCAGAGCGAAGGCCCGGTTGGGAAGGACGAGGATGTTGGCGAACATCGCCTCGTGGATGTTGCAGTAGACGTCCACCAGGCCGGGCGTGGGAAAGCTCACCTCGCGCGTCTGGTGGGGCCCGGGCTTGCCGAGATCGAAGTTGCGCGCCGCGGAGGTGGAGAAGACGTTGTGGACCACCGGGTCGTCGTTGGTGAACTGCACCGACTGACCGGCCACGATGACCCGCAGGCTGGGGATGAAGGTCTTGTCCTTCTGGGAGACGACCGGCGCCTCGGGAGGCGGAGGCTGCCGGAACCCGGTGAGGTAGACGACGATCGGCTGCCCGGCGGGGATCTGCCCGCCGTCCGCGGCCAGCACCCGGACCTGGCCTTCCACCTCTGCGGCGGCGACCGGGAGGGCCAGGCCGAGCGCGGCCCAGGCGACTAGAAGGTGATGCCCCACAGGACCTTGGGCAGGTAACGGTTCGAGTTGTGGGTCAGCCCGAACAGACAGCCGAAGGTGACCCAGATCGGCCCTCGGCTCCAGGCCACCGACGGTCCGGCGAAGAGCTGGCCCGGGTAGGGCCGGGCGTTGTCGGCGAAGGGAAGGCTCCCGTCCACCTCGGCCGCCAAGCGCACCTCGGTGCCGACGGGGACGGAGACCCCCAGCGAGGCCGTCCCCAGCACCGAGACCGATCCCGACGCCGAGGACTGGAGGAAGGGCAGCCCCAGCTCCAGCCCGAGGTTGACCGTCATCCGTACCGCCCGAAGATTTCCGTAGGTAACCACGAACAGCGTGCGGAGCTCGGGCGGGCTGGCGTACTGGCTCAGCGGCTGCTGGTACTCGAGGCGGAGAAGCGGCTGGAGCCCGTCCTCGTCCTCGCGGGAGAAGAAGCGGTAACGGGCCACCAGGCTGATGGTGTCGATCACCCCGTACTCGGGAACCCCGACCAGCTGCACCGGGAGCTGCAGCTCGAGGTGCGAGGTGAACCCCACCACCGGCGCGATCCAGATCCAGGTGGTCACCGGGCGGCCGGGCTTGTTGGGAATCCGCCCCTCGGCCCACACCCAGTTCTCCAGCTCCACGTCCCCCTCGGGGAGGAGCTGGGACTCGTCCATGAAGAGGTGGCTGGTCCGGGCGCCCCGGGCCCCCGCCGGCACGAGCAGCAGCGCCAGGGCCAGCAGCCAGGAGCGGCAAAACGGACGCGCGCGCGACCTCGCCATCGTGCCTCCGCCGGAACGCTGACTCCGGGATCGACCCTGGGCAGGGGGTGGCCACTGCCTGGGAGGGCATCGTAGCCGAGGGCCCCCGCGGGCGCGCGCTGTCGGCCCGGCCACCGCCGGGGACCGGGGAATCCCGGGAGGGCGTTCTCGGCTGCATGCTGTTTCGCGAAGCGAGCCCGTTGGCTCTAGGGAGCGGGCGAGCTGGGCGGACCGGCGCTGGCCAGCTTCTCCCGGAGCCAGGCACGAGCAGGCCCGGTGTCCACCCCCACCGTGTCGAAGCCGGGAAAGACCACCGTTTCCAGCGCCTCGACGTAGAGCCGGCGGCGCATCGAGCGGGGGATGACCCCTTTCGAGAGAAGCCGGGGGTCGTCCGCCTCGGCCGGGCCGGTGGTGAAGATCTCCGGGCCCGCGCTGCCGTCGATCATCCCCGGAAGCAGCGGGGAGAGGAAGGCGAGGTCCAGGTTCGGCCGGGCCCAGGCGAGGTAGGCCCAGCCGAGCCGGCTGTGATTGACCTCGTCCCGGGCCAGCTCGTGAAGCACCGCCTTGAGCTCGAGCGAATCCGCGGCGCCGAGGAGGGTGACCAGGGTGGCCATGCTCTGGGTCTCGGCCACGGCGCACTGGGCCACCACCTCGTAGGTGAGCCGGTCCTCCGGTGAGAAGGCTCGCGGCGCGTACTCGACGACCCGCGTCACCGGGTCGAGGTCGGTGCCGCCGTGGAAGTGGAAGAGCCGCTCACAGTGCGCGGCGTGGCGCGTCTCGTCGCGCGACGCGTTGCTGGCCAGCTCGACGAGCTTGGCCGGCGCACCGACGCGGGTGAGCTGGCCGGCGAGGTACCCGAAGCGAAGCGAGGCTTCGGTCTCGATGCGGTAACGGGCCCCCCAGGCGCTGGCGAGGACCTGCCTCACCAACCCATCGGTCCGCCGCCGCCTCCGCCGCCACCCCCGCCTCCGCCACCCACCGGGCCGCCGTCAGGGAGCTGCTGGGTGGAGCCTGCCGGAGGGGCTCCGGTTCCCTGGCCGCAGTGCGCGACGCCGAGTGCGGTTCCCCCCAGGACGAGCGCTTGAAACAGTTTCTTGAGATTCACGGGATGCCTCCAAGGGGAAACGAACGATCTGCTCGTCGGAGAAGACACCAACACAAGAACGCGTTGCGTGGTATCGGGGTCTCCACCCGCACCGGGTGTGAATGCTGGCCCGGCCAAGGTCCCGGAATGCTTCGTCTCTCCGGGCCGCGGCCGCCGGGGCACACCCCCGGCGCCTGAAGGCGCACCCGGGGCCCGGGCGTACCATCCACGGGCCATGCCGGCACTGCGCTCCTCCCTGCTCGCCCTTCTGATCGGCGTGCTGGCCGCCCTGCTCTCCTGCACGGGCACGGTTGGTGGAGCGGGTGCCGCTCTCCAGTCGGACGGAGGTCCGGATGCCGGACCGACCGACGGGGGTCTCGGATCAGACGGAGGAGACGCCTTCCTCCCCTGGGAGAATCCCCCTCGGGTCTACGCGCAGTGGTCGCACGGGCCCCCGGCCGACGCCGGCTTCTTCCCCATCGCCGTCTGGCTCCAGAGCCCGTCCAACGCCCCGGCGTACAAGGCCATCGGCATCAACACCTTCGTCGGCCTGTGGCAGGGGCCCACCGACGCGCAGCTCTCGGATCTGGCCGCGGCGGGGATGCCCGCCCTGTGCGACCAGGGCGGCGTCTACGCCGCGCATCTCGGCGACCCCACCATCGAGGGCTGGACCCAGGCCGACGAGCCGGACAACGCCCAGCCCGACGGCAACGGCGGCTACGGCCCGTGCGTCGATCCCACCGTGGTGCAGGCCACCTACGCCACCTTCCGCGCCAACGACGCCACCCGGCCGGTGTACCTGAACCTCGGCCAGGGCGTGGCTTGGGACGGCTGGATCGGCCGGGGCTCGGCCTGCTCCGGCCGGCTGGACATGTATCCGGAGTACGCCAAGGGTGCGGACATCGTCTCCTTCGACATCTACCCGGTGAACGAGACGGACCCGTCGGTGAAGGGCGACCTGTCGCTGGTGGCCAAGGGCGTGGACCGGCTGCGCCAGTGGAGCAACTACCAGAAGCCGGTGTGGAACTGGATCGAGACCACCGGCATCGACGACCCGGCCAGCACGCCCACCCCGGCCCAGGTGCGGGCCGAGGTGTGGATGTCCCTCATCCACGGCTCCTCCGGCATCGGCTACTTCGTCCACATCTTCAGCCCCACCTTCATCGAGGCCGGGCTGCTCTCCAGCCCGACGATGAGCGCCGCGGTGAAGGCGCTCAACGCCGAGGTCCAGTCCCTGGCTCCGGTGCTGAACACGCCCTCGCTGTCCAACGGCGCGTCGGTGACCTCGCAGAACGCGAGCGTGCCGGTGGACATCATGGTCAAGCGGCAGGGCGGCGCCGTCTACATCTTCGCCGTAGCCATGCAGCCAGGCACGACCCATGCCCAGTTCACGGTCCGCGGCGGCGGTACCGGTACGGCGACGGCGATTGGCGAGTCCCGGAGCCTGCCCGTGACCGCCGGGTCGTTCGGTGACGACTTCGACACCTACGCGGTTCACCTCTACCGCGTCAGCTTCTGAACGAGCCTCGCTTCGAAATCGCTTGCGAATTACGGGGCGCCGATCCAAGAGGCGGCCTCCGGCCCAGGGGTGAGCTCGCGGCCGGCGAGGGGTCGCTATGAGAATCCAGTCCCTACTCGTCTCACTCGTCGCCCTGGGAGCGTCGGTCGCCCTCGGGCAGCAGCCCATGCCCACCCAGGCCACTGCGCTCAAGACGGTGGACGTGATCCAGGCGCGTGAGCGCAACGCGGCTCTGATGAAGACCTACTCCTGGAACGAGCGCTTCGAGCTGCTCAAGAACGGTCAGGTCAAGGACACCAAGGTCGAGGTGGTCACCTATCTGCCCAACGGGCAGCTCCAGAAGACGGTGCTCAGCAATCAACACGCCCCCCTCCCGGGCGGTTTCTTCCGCAGGCGCATCGCGGAAAACGAGGAGAAGGACATGAAGAAGTACCTCGAGGGGCTCCACAAGCTCCTCGACGAGTACACGCTCCCCACGGGAGGAGCGGTCTTCAACTTTCTCACCACCGCACAGATCACCCCCCCGGGGCCCGGGGGCCTGGCCACCGTGGCCGGTCAGAATGTCGTCGTTCCGGGCGATTCGCTGACCATCTGGATCAATGCGGCCACAAAGCAGACCGCTCGCGTCTCGGTGAACACCGTCTTCCAGGGCGACAACGTCCAGCTCACCGCCACTTTCCACACCTTGCCCAGCGGGCTCACCTACAGCAACTACGCCACGGTGGAGATCCCGGCGAAGCAGATCGAGCTGCTCGTCCAGAACTTCGACTACGTGCAGAACTGAGACCGGAGGGTCAGCCGGGGATGAGCGCCAGCTGGGACTGGGCGGCGCTCACGTGCTGCACCAGCCGGAAGAGGTCGATCGGCTTCTCCAGCCGTCCCACCACCAGCGGGTGATCCCGGGCCACCTGGCCCACCAGCTGGCTGGCGGAGACGAGGACGAAGCGGAGGTGGGAGGGCGAGCGGGGGTGCAGCTCGGCCAACAGCTCGATCCCGTTCATCCCCGGGAGCATCAGATCCAGGACCACCACCACCCGGTCCTCGACCTGCTCGAGCAGGGTCCGCGCCTCCTGCGCGTCGCGCGCCGTGAGCACCACCTGTCCGCGCGCCTCGAGCTCGTCTCGGAGGAAGGTGCGCACCAGGGCGTCGTCGTCGACGATGAGGAGCACGGAGAACGGTCCCGTCTCGGTCTGCGGTGCGTCCATCACGTCCCGAGTAAACCGCTTTCCGCTTCGTGCGGTAAGGGTACACTCGGCGCCCGTGTATGCCTCGGGCGCCCGTTCGGCGAGAGCAGCCCCGTCCCATGACCGGGCCCCGGACGCCCTTGCTGCCGGGACGGCGCAGTGGCTCGCCGATGACCTGGTCGCGCTCCTCGGCCCGGACCGGGTCCTGACCCGGCCCATCGACCTCCTCCGCTATGCCTCCGACGCCAGCCCCTACCGCCTCTTCCCGGCGGCGGTGATCGTCGCCCGGGACGTGGAGGACCTGCGCAAGGTGTTCGCCTACGCGCGCGCCCGGCGGCAGACGGTGACGCTCCGGGCGGCGGGCACGAGCCTGAGCGGGCAGTCGCAGGGCGATGGGCTCCTGGTCGACGTGCGGCGGCACTGGGCCGGGCTGTGGGTGGAGGCGGGCGGCAAGCGGCTGCGCGCGCGTCCGGGCACGGTGATGGCCCACGCCAACGCCGCGCTCGCCCGTACCGGGCACCGCCTCGGGCCGGATCCGGCGAGTGCCAATGCCTGCACCGTGGGAGGCGTCATCGCCAACAACTCCAGTGGGATGTGCTGCGGGACGGCCCAGAACGCGTACAAGACGCTGGCCTCGCTCACCTTCCTGCTCCCCTCGGGCACGCTGTGGGACACCGCCGCCCCCGGCGCGGACCGGCGCTTCGCCGAGCTGGAGCCGGCCCTCGCCCGGGGCCTCCTGGAGATCAAGGCGGAGATCGAGGCCGACCCGGAGCTGGTCGCCCGGCTCCGCCGCAAGTTCGCCATCAAGAACACCACCGGCTACCGGATGGATGCCTTCCTCGACGGGAGCACGCCGCTGGAGATCCTCCGCGGCCTGCTCGTCGGCTCGGAGGGAACGCTGGGGTTCGTCTCCGAGGCGGTGTTCGACACCGTTCCCGACGACCGCTACCGGCTGACGGCCATGCTCGTCTTCCCCGACCTGCACGCGGCGAGCAGCGCGGTGAAGCCCTTCGTCGACCACGGGGCGGCGGCGGTGGAGCTCCTCGACCGCGCCTCGCTCCGCTCGGTGGAGGGCAAGCCGGGCGTGCCCGAGCGCTGGAGGGGCCTCGGCGACCATGCCACGGCCCTGCTGGTGGAGTTTCGCGAGCCGGATGCGGCGGCGCTCGCCCGGGCGGAGAGCGCGGCGCGGAAGGTGCTGGCCGGGCTCTCCCTGGTCGAGCCGGCGGACTTCACCGAGGACGCCGCGCTGGCCCGGCAGTACTGGCAGGTCCGCTCCGGCCTGCTTCCCTCGGTGGGCGGGGCCCGGCCGAGCGGCTCCTCCTTCATCCTCGAGGACATCTGCTTCCCGCCGGAGCGGCTCGCCGACGGCGCGCTGGACATCCAGGCGCTCTTCCGGAAGCACGGCTACGCGGGGGTCATCTTCGGCCACGCCTCGGCGGGGAACCTGCACTTCCTGATCACCCCCTCGCTCAACGAGCCGGAGGAGGTCCGGCGCTACGCGCGCTTCATGGAAGATTTGGTGGCACTGGTGGTGGACCGCTACGACGGGTCGCTCAAGGCGGAGCACGGGACCGGCCGGAACATGGCCCCCTTCGTGGAGAAGGAGTGGGGGGCGAAGCTCACCCGGCTGATGTGGAGGGTGAAGCGCCTGGCCGACCCGCACCTCATCCTCGCCCCCGGGGTGATGCTCACCGAGGACCCGGAGTCGCATCTGAAGAACCTCCACACCACGCCGACGGTGGAGGAGGTCATCGACCGCTGCATCGAGTGCGGCTTCTGCGAGCCGGTCTGCCCCAGCCGTGACCTGACCACCACGCCGCGCCAGCGCATCGTGCTGCGCCGGGAGCTGGAGCGGCAGGGCGGGGCGTCCCCGGTGCTGGAGGCCGTCGAGCGGGACTACGGCTACCAGGCGGTGGAGACCTGCGCCGGCGACGGAACGTGCTCGCTGGCCTGTCCGGTGGGCATCAACACCGGCGTGCTCATGAAGCGCCTTCGCCACCTCGGTCGCTCCGAGACCGAGGAGCGGGTGGCCCTCGCCGCCGCCGAGCGCTGGGGGAGCGTCGAGAAGGTGGCCCGCGGGACGCTCCGCCTCGGCCACGGGCTGGGCGGCTCGGTGATGGGAGCGCTCACCTCCGCGGCGCGGACGGTGCTGTCCAGGGACCTGGTTCCGAGCTGGCTCCCGGTGACGCCGGAGGCCGCCGGTGCCGAGCTTCCGCGCGCCCCGCGCCCGGGCGCACGCGCCGTCTACTTCCCGGCCTGCATCAACCGCATCTTCGGGCGCCCGGCCGGCGGCGACGACGGCCCCACCCTTCCCGAGGCGCTGGTGGCGGTGTCCGCCCGGGCCGGGGTGCCGCTCTTCGTCCCGGACGACGTGGCGGGTAACTGCTGCGCCACGGTGTGGCACTCCAAGGGCTACCACGCCGGGAACGCCTGGATGGCAAACCATGTCGTGGAGAGCCTGTGGCGCTGGAGCGAGGAGGGCGCCCTTCCGGTCGTCGTCGACGCAACCTCCTGCACCTTCGGCATCCTCCACGAGGTGGTGGGGGACCTCACTGCCGAGAACCGGGAGCGGCACGGAAGACTCCGGGTGCTCGATTCCATCGCCTGGGTGCATGACGAGGTGCTGCCCCGGCTCCGGCCGTCCCGGAAGCTGCGCTCGACGGTGGTGCACGCCCCCTGTGCGTCACAACATCTGGGGCTGGGCGGGAAGCTCGCCGCCGTGGCCGCAGCGCTGGCGGACGAGGTGGTGACGCCCGTCCACGGGACGTGCTGCGGCTTCGCCGGCGACCGCGGCTTCCTCCACCCGGAGCTGACCCGGTCGGCGACGGCGGACGCGGCGGCCGAGCTCGCCGGCCGGTCCTTCGACGCCCACCTTTGCAGCAACCGGACCTGCGAGGTGGGGATGCAGCTCGCCACCGGGGCCCCGTACCGGTCCTTCGTCCTGCTCCTCGAGGAGCTCACCCGCCCCACCTGAAGTGCCCCCAGTGCCACCTGAAGTGCCAAAGGTTTGGGGGAAAGGGTTCGTCCTCGGCGCGAAACGTGCTCGTCGGCTCGTTCTCGACTTGAGGCGCTGACACATGGGACGACCGATTCGCTTCTTTCAACCCGAGGGCTGCTACTTCGTGACGGCGCGGTGCTTCCAGGCACGCCTGCTGCTGCGTCCATCGACGGAGACGAATGCACTCGTCGGAGGGACCCTCGCCCGGGCCGTTCAACTGTACGAGGTCGAGCTCTTCGGCTTCGTCGTTGCTTCCAATCACGTGCACCTGTTGGTCCGCGCCTGCAAGGGCAATCTGCCCAACTTCATGCAGTACCTACTCTCCAATGTCGCAAAGAAGGTAGGACGACTCGTGTCCTGGCGGGGTGGCCTCTGGGAGCGCCGGTACTCGGCTGAACCAGTTATCGACGACGAAGCGATGGTTGGCCGGCTTCGCTACATCCTCAGCCATGGCGTGAAGGAGGGCCTCGTCAAGCGATGCGCCGAATGGCCGGGCCTCTCATGTGTGGGACAACTCCTGGGAGACGCTGTCCGGCAGTTTGACTGGTTCGACTGGACGGCGCGCTGGCAGGCAGCCCCCCGAAGGCCGTCATCCGCGCTTCTCGACGAGCGGTGGGCTCGCCCAGTTCAACTCGAGCTCAGTCCACTCCCCTGCTGGGCACACCTTTCGAGCATTCAACGGCGGGAGCGCGTTCTAGAACTCATCGAGTCCATCGAGCAGCAGGGCTCACCGGGCGAAGGAGTGCTCGGACGCAAGCAGGTGTTGAGCCAGCGTCCTCAGAGGCGCCCACGTGGCGTCAAGCGGACTCCGAGACCTCTCTGTCATGCCAGCACTCGGGCGGGTTGGGAGCGCTTTCGGGAGCTCTACCGAAGCTTCGCTGCATGGTTCAGCGAGGCGTCACGGCGTTGGAGGTCCGGACAGTTGCGTGCACACTTCCCGCCGTTCGCCGTCCGACCCTTCCTCTGGCCCACTCCGTGTCCGGCTTGAGGGGAGCACCGTGTTGCCGGTCAAGCGTAAGGGCGAGCTGACCCGCTGATCTCTTCTCAGCACCGTTCAGTACGACCTGGCTCTGGGTCTACTGGCAAGAGTCGACTGATCACCACTGGCTCACACACCAACCCGTTGTCGCCCTCGAAAGGCTCGATGATTCATCGCATTCCTTTGGCACCTTGATCTGGCACCTTGATCTGGCACCTTGATCCCGGCACCTTGATCCCGATCCCGGCACCTTGATCCGCGCATTCCTTTGGCACCTTGATCCGATGATTCATCGCATTCCTTTGGACCTTGATCCGAGCGCATTCCTTTGGCACCTTGATCCGGGGCTCCGGGGCTGCGCTAGTTGGGCCCCGCGGACGGCGCGGCAGACGCCGGTGCCGGCCCGAGGGGCCTCCCGAGCGCGCGGGCGATAGCCTCGCGCGCCTCCTCCATGCGCA
>Ga0335083_10011560_pt1 | contig 10599 bp, 8 predicted proteins | sample Lox_Sample_42_FD_206716 | JGI IMG/M metagenome (GOLD analysis project Ga0335083, IMG submission 206716) | Soil microbial communities from Loxahatchee National Wildlife Refuge, Florida, United States - Lox_Sample_4.2 | ecosystem: Environmental > Terrestrial > Soil > Wetlands | place: USA: Florida... | reverse complement strand
CAACATCGCACCGAATACCCCCACGCCGCCCAGCCCCATCCCCATCGCGATGATACCCATGTTCTCGACGCTCGAATAGGCCAGCAGCCTTTTGTAATCGGTCTGGCCCAGAATAAACACCGCGCTCACCACCAGCGAAATCAATCCCAGGGCGATCCAAATGTCCCGGCTGAAATCCGCCAAACCGGCCGCCACACATACTTCCTGGACGCGGAGGAGTCCGAGGAAGGCGCAGTTCAACACCGCTCCGGAAAGGAGTGCCGAGACGGCCGACGGCGCCTCGCTGTGAGCATCCGGCAACCAGGTGTGCAAAGGCGCCAGACTCATCTTGGTGCCATAACCAACAAAGAACAGGATACAGGCGACCTTGAACCACGCCGGTTCCAAGGTCGCAGCGTGTGATACCAGATCGGACAGGACCATTGGAGGGCCGCCGTCCGGGACCTGCGTGGCCGCCAGGCCCAGAAAGAAATTCGCCAGCAGGGCCAGCGCAATGCCAACCGAACAGATGAGCAGATATTTCCACGTGGCTTCCAGTGAGCGATGGTGGCGGTGAAAATAGATCAGAGGCGCACTCGCCAGCGTCGTTGCTTCAACCGCCACCCAGAGCAGACCAAAATGCTGACTGACGGTCACAAGCGTCATCGCCGCCAGAAACAACAGCAGGCAACCGATGAATACCGCTTCGGGCGCGTTGTCGAACAGAAATCCTTCCTCGGGATCGGTGGCCCGCCGGTTCGCTTCCTGACCGAGATAACCCACAACGTAAACGGACACCACTAGAAACAACCCGCTCGTGATGCTCAGAAATAACAATCCCGTCGCGTCGATCGCCAGCCAACCGCCCAACGCCGGTGACGGCGTTGATTCCCAACAGCCGGCCGTCAGGACCGCATGTACCAGCGCCAGGCCAAGCAGCAGACCACGCCGCGCCGCGGGACGCGGCAGGCCAAAGGCCGTCAGACCGGCGAGCAACGGCAGAATGATCAGGGCGAGAATCATTGGAAATACGAACTGCGAATGATGAAATCCGAATGATAAAACTCTCCGAAGGCCGACAGGTATCGGCGGTTCGTAATGCGTAACACGTAATTCGACATTTTCATCACTCCTTTAGCGTGCTCAACCGGTCGGTGTTGATGTGGTCGAATTCGCGATTGATATGGAAGATGGTGATGCCCATGACGAACACCGCCACAAATACATCCAACAACACGCCGGCTTCGACCAGGAACGGCGTCCGCACCACCACGCCGACGCCAAAAGTGTAGATGCCGTTCTCCAGCACGAGAAAACCCAGGACCTGGCTCACCGCGCGCTTGCGGCTGACGATAAGAAACAGGCCTGCGAAAATTGAAAAGAATGACACCGGCACCAGCCACGGCGAGGCGAGGTTATCGGGAATCGGCAACCGTGTGCACATCCAGCATGACGCGCCCAGAGCCGCCGCACCCGTCACCAACGAGGCGGCGTAACCGATGTAAGGCTCCACTTCGCGTGCGATCTCAGCCTCGCGGATCGCCCGGAAGAGCAACCACGGAAAAACAATGCCCTTGATGGCAATGGTTCCCATTGCCAGCAACGCGAAATGAATCGAGAACTCCTGCCAATGCGCCAGAATCGGCAACAACCCCAGGGCCACACCCTGTGCCGCCACCACGCGAATCGAAGCGCCCAGACGGCTGGAACCCAGCAGCTTCAGATTGGTCAGCACCACGAGGACCAGGATGAGGTTGGTGGTGAACATAAGAATCAGGCCAGCCCCAGGAGAAACGCCACGGCCGCCAGCGCCCCCGCGCCGACGAGGAGTTGTGGCACAATCAAGAAGCGCAGCCTCGCCATGATTGATTCAATGACGCCCACAACCACGGCCACGGCGAGCATCCCGCCCACCGCCAGCCCGACGTTCAACCACAGGTTACCCGTATCCGGCAGTACCATTCCGACCATCAGCGCTGCGAACAGCCACAGTTTGAGCACCGCGCTGTAAACAATGAACGCAAAGTCGGGTCCGCCATGGTCAAGCACCATCACCTCGTGAATCATGGTCAGTTCGAGGTGCGTATTCGGATCGTCCACCGGAATACGTGCGTTTTCCGCCAGCAACACAATCATCAGCGCGATGACTACAAGTGCCAGCACCGGCCCGGAATGCAGCCAGTGCGCACCAGACACGGAACCAAACATGGCCGATAAGGAAAGGTTGCCGGCCAGCCGCGCCACGGTGGCCAGCGCCACGAGCAACGCCGGCTCCGCCAGCGCGGAAAAGAAAACTTCGCGGCTCGCGCCCATCCCTTCGAAACTTGAACCCGTGTCCAGAGCCGCCACGACCATGAAAAACCGAGCCACTCCCAACAGGCCGGCGAACAGCAGAAAATCCAGGGGAAACCCGATCAGCGCCGAAAAACTTCCCAACGGCATCAGCAAGGCCGCGCTCAGCGTCGCCGCCAGACCGACGACCGGCCCGGCCCGGAACACCCAGGTGGTGGTCCGGCTGTAAACCGCGCCTTTCTGGAGCAGCTTCCATAAATCAAAATAGGTCTGCAACAGTGGCTGACCCTGGCGCCCGGCAAAGAACGCCTTGGTGCGGTTGATGACACCCGGTAACAACGGCGACAATACCAGTGACAACAGCAACGGAATTAAGGGAGCGGTGATCATGGTCAGCGGAATTTCCAGATCAGCAACACCATCAACGTTGCCGCGATGTAAAGGATGTAAAGCTGGACGTTGCCGTGTTGGAGCCAGCGTAACTGCGACAGCCAGGCCTCGGCCCGCTCGAACATGGGCCGGTACATTTCTTCGCGGGAAAGATCGGGAGTCTCGGTTTTTAATGCGGCTTCCGCGGGGAAAAGACCGCGCGCCGGCACCACCGTTTTCTTCGTCCCCAGCAACGGCTGGAACAGATCCGTCAAGGGCTGGGCGAAGGAAGAGGCGGTGTATTGCATCCGGGCCGTGGGTTGCACGTAACCGCAACCCCAGGTCGCGCTCTCGGATACCGGCCGGCCCGCAAGCAAACCGCGCCGCACCAGAACCAACATGGCCACCAGGAGCAAAAAGGTCAGCGCCCCGATGATCACCAATGTTAGGGGGCTGGACGCCGCGGCCAGGGTTTCACCGACCACCTCCGGTCGGAGGGCCGTGACATTTCCCAAAACGCGTTGCAAACCGGCAACCACGGCCGGGGCGGACAAACCGATCACGACGCAGCCGGCTGCCAAGACGAGCATGGGCAGGCGCATGGTCCAGGCGACCTCGTGGGCCTGGAACGTGTGTTCGCTGCGCGGTTCGCCCAGGAAAATAATGCCGAAGGCCTTGGTAAAACACGCCACCGCGAGTCCACCGATGAGCGCCAGACCGGCAATCAACGCCAGCGACGGCACGGCGATCGGCCCGCCGGTTGAGATGCCGGCCTTGAAGGCACCGAGGAAAATCAGAAACTCGCTCACGAAGCCGTTTAACGGCGGCAAACCGGAAATCGCGACCGCCGCGATAAGAAACGTCACCGCCGTCCAGGGCATCCGCTTCAGCAAGCCGCCGAGCTGGTCGATCTCAAGCGTTCCGGTCTCATGTCCCACCGCGCCGGCACCGAGAAACAACAATCCTTTGAACAGCGCGTGATTGAGCACGTGCAACAACCCGCCGCCAAACCCGAGGACCATTAACACCGGCAGATTTGTGCTCATGCCCAACAGACCGACGCCCAGGCCCAGCGCAATAATGCCGATGTTCTCGACGCTATGATACGCCAGCAGCCGCTTCAAATCGTGCTGGGCCAGGGCAAACAACACGCCCAGCACACCTGAACTCAGCCCGATGGCGACGAGGACCCACCCCCACCATAACGGCGGTGTCCCCAGAAATGTGAACGATCGTACCAATCCATAAATCCCCGTCTTGATCATCACCCCCGACATCAACGCCGAGACATGGCTTGGCGCGGCCGGATGTGCTTCGGGCAGCCAGACGTGTAACGGCATAAAGCCGGCCTTGGTGCCAAACCCGACCACTGCCAGGACGAACAGGACATTGGCCAACCCTGCCGTGTGAATGCCCTGCCTGGCCCAGACATCGAAATCCATCGAGCCCGTTTCGCGGGCCAGCAACAGGAACAAGGCCAGCAGAAATGCCGTTCCCAGGTGTGTGGCGACAAAATAAATCCAACCTGCCTCGCGCACGGATGGGCGTTCATGTTCGAATGTGACCAGGAAGAATGACGCCACCGCCATCAATTCCCAGGCAACCAGGAACAAGACGGCATTGCGCGCCAGCAAAACAAGCATCATCCCCAGCACCAGCAGACCGTAGAAAAACCAGATCGGACCCAGCGATCGCTTTCCCTGCCACGATCGGAGATAGCCGACTCCATAGACAGCCGCCAATGCCGAAAGCAACAACGTGGGAACCAGAAACCAGGCTGAGAGCGGATCCAGCTCAATAAAAAATTCGCCAAACGGCACGGGCCAGGGAAAATGAAACTGCACCGCCGGGCCACCCAATAAGACCTGAACGACGGGGATGGAACCCAACGCAGCCGCAAGGACCACGGAACCTGCGCCCAACCGGGAGAGATTTCGATCAGACCGGCTCAGCAGCAGGACTGCCACCGCGCCGGCCAGCAGGATGGCCATCGCCAGCAACAGCCACATCACGCAACCGCCTCCTTCGGGGGAACGGCCACCGGCACACGCCCGCCGCCGCCCTGCTCTGGTGCGGCACGCAGGTTGTCACTGATCCGCTTCGCCGCCGCCAGAATTTCATCCCGGCTCGCCTGCCGGACGATGAGTGCTTTGAACTCGGGGTCGCGCAAGGCCCAAGCCAGCCGCGACAGCAAGTGCAAATGCGCTTTGACGGTCGGACTGATGAGCGTGAACAACGTCTGCACGGGCTGTCCATCCAAGGCTCCGAAGTCCACCGGTGCTTCCAGAAAACACAATGTGACCGTCGGTTGCGGTACGTGCAGGACAATGGGATTTCGAACATGGGGAATCGCGATGCCATCACCAATGGCGGTCGATTCCAATGCTTCCCGGGCCAGCAAGACTTGCAGGAGAAATCCACGGTCCACCTTGTCCGGTAGCCGCAACATTTCCACCACACTGCGAAGAACGGCCGGCTTATCCCTGCCGGCCACCCGATAGAAAATCCCCCCCACCTCCAGGGCGTTGGATAATTCGGGAAGCGGAGCGGAACCGCCCTCCGGTTCTTCGAAAATTCGGGGCGAAACATTGATGCGATTGGCAGTAGCCCATTCCAACAGCTCCGCGCGATTAAAGCGATATTGTCCGCTTAAACGGTATCCAGGCAGCTTTCGCTCATCAATCCAGCGATAAACTGTCTTTTCGGATATCTCCAATAACCCGGCTACATCTCTGACTGTCAATTGCATGTGCTTCTGACATCCCATCGCGCTAAATACGCTTTGGACATCTTTGGACAAGATGCTTATTGTTGCCACTAATGTCAATTGACTGCAACCAATATTAATTAGAAATAATTAAATGAAGTTAACGAACTTCTATTTCGATCTCCCCGCGTTCAATGCGGAAGGCAGGCAGTGCCGTTGAGATGCCGGGGTGCTGAGGTGCCCCCGACACAAGCATATTGTTCAGCTGTCGCCGCGGCGGAAAAATTGCACCGCAACAAGAAACTGAACCCATCGCCGAGCGCTTCCGCACTCCCTTCACTCTTTCTTCGCCGCCTTCACTTCAATGTGCAGGTCTCGCAGTTGACGCGGGGTGACAGCGGCAGGCGAATCGGTCATCAGATCGGTGCCTTTGGCGGTCTTCGGAAAGGCTATCACGTCACGGATGCTCGGCGTACCGCAGAGGATTGCGCAAAGCCGGTCGAAGCCCAGCGCAATGCCGCCGTGCGGCGGCGCACCGTAGCGGAACGCTTCGAGCATGTAGCCGAATCGCAGCTTCGTTTCCTCCGGCGGAATTTGCAGCACGTCCTCAAACACCGTCTTCTGCACGTCCGGCTGGTGGATACGAATTGAGCCGCCACCGAGTTCCACTCCGTTTACCACCACGTCGTAATGCTGGCCGCGGACCTTCTTGGGGTCGGTCTTCAGCATCGGAACGTCCTCCGCCACGGGCGCCGTGAACGGATGATGGCTCGAGTACCAGCGGTTCTGTTCCTTGTCGAAGCTGAGCAGCGGAAAATCCACCACCCACAGAAAATCAAAACGGTCGGCGGGAATAGTCAGTTTCGCCTGCTCTCTCAATAGGTTGGCGCAGTAACGCCGGATTTCGCCAAGGATCTCGCATGCGTTCAACCATTGATCGGCGGCGAACAGAATCAAATCGCCTTCCTCGATCTTCAATTTTTGCGCCAGCGCAGCCTTTTCGGCGTCATTGAAAAATTTCACAATCGGCGATTTCCATTCGCCGCCTTCAACCTTGATGTAGGCCAGGCCCTTGGCACCGAAGCTCTTCGCGTATTCGGTCATCGTCTCAATCTGGCCTTGCGTCGCGCCGGCCATGGCTTTGGCGTTGAGCGCCTTGACCACGCCGCCGTTGGCGACTGCGCCGCTGAAGACCTTGAATTTGCTGGCACGGAATTCTTCCGTAAAATCTTCCAGCTCCATCCCATAGCGCGTGTCCGGCTTGTCAATGCCCCAGCGATTCAAGGCTTCCTGATACGTTATCCGCTTGAACGGCGTCGGCACGTCCAGGTTCAGCGCGGTTTTCCAGATCCGCTTCAACAAACCTTCGATGAGCGCGTAAATGTCTTCGCGCTCGATGAAGCTCATTTCGAGGTCAATCTGCGTGAATTCAAGCTGGCGGTCGGCGCGCTGGTCCTCGTCCCGGAAACAACGGGCCAGTTGATAATACCGCTCGATGCCGCCGACCATGAGGATTTGCTTGAACTGCTGCGGGGACTGCGGCAGTGCGTAAAATTGCCCGGGGTTCACGCGGCTCGGCACCAAAAATTCCCGCGCGCCTTCGGGTGTGGATTTGAAGAGCAGCGGCGTTTCGATTTCGAGAAATCCCTGTTCGTCCAGGTATTGCCGGGTGGCCATGGCGACTTTGCTGCGGAGGCGAAAATTCCACGCCATCTCCGGCCGGCGCATATCGAGGTAGCGATACCTCAGGCGCAGTTCCTCGTTTACCTTGCTTGCCACTTCCGGATCGTCCACCGGAAACGGCAGTACCTCGGCCACATTGAGCACTTCCAGCTCCTTCACCATGACCTCAACTTCGCCGGTGGGGATTTTGGGATTGTTGGTGCCTTCGGGCCGTTGGCGGACCTTGCCGGCCACGCGGATGACGCATTCGCTGCGCAACGCCGCCGCGCGCTCAAACAGGTCCTTCGGCAAATCGGACGGATCAAAGACGGTCTGCGTGCGGCCTTCGCGGTCGCGGACATCAATAAAAATCAGGCCGCCGAGGTCGCGGCGGGAATGGACCCAGCCGGTCAGCGTAACCATCTGCCCGATCTGGGCCGGGCGCAGTTCATTGCAATGATGTGTGCGTTTCATGTCAAATTCGCAGCCGCGCCTCGTGAGAGCGCGGAAGCCTTCGGAAATCTGCCGACCGCGTTTTCACAAACGCGGCTACAACTCAAAAAGCGAATGCGCAGTTTGACCGGATTACGTCCGGGTTTCAAAGTTTTTTTAGCCGGTAAATTCCCCGCTCGCCACGCGCCGGCGATTCAACTAAGCTTTCAGGGTCATGATGGAGTTGTTGAAACCGGACGTCATCATCACGCACGAGAGCGACCTTGACGGCCTGCTTTCCGGTGTGTTGCTGCAGCGGCTCGCCAAAAAGCTTTTCAACACCACCGTGCCGCTCGAGGCCTATCATTATAACCAGTGGAAACAGCGCGACTTGCGGGAGAAGGCCGGTTGGGTCGCGGACTTTACCTTCGAACCGCGTCTCGATAAGTCGGAATGGATGATCGTTGACCATCACGTCACGGAGGCCGCGCCCAAATATGCCCGCTTCGTTCATGACGTGAACAAATCCGCCGCGCTGCTGTGCTACGAATTATGCCAGGAGCACGGACTCGGCTCGCCCACGCTGGATCGGCTGGTGCATCTGAACAACGTCGCGGATTTGTTTCTGGAAGACGATCCGGATTTTGTGTTGGCCGGCGATTACGCGAGCCTGGTGAAGACTTATCAATTCTGGAACCTGCACGCGCTGATTGGCGGCGGGATCGAAAAGTTGCTCGACCATCCGTTGCTCGAAGTCATGGCCACGAAACGCCGCATCGAGGACCCGCTTGGTTTCGAGTGGAGCAAAGGTAACGTCACCGAGCTCAGCCCGACGGTCGGTTACGTGGACACCGTGGTCGGCAACAACAACCTGGTGGTTCACCAGTTGCTCGAACAGCGGGCGACGAAATACCTGGTGTTGGTGACGTTGTTCCGGCGCGGGAACCTGGTGTTTGCCAGTTTCCGGAGCCGCGATGGCGAGGCGCTGAAGGTGGCGGAAAAATTCCAGGGCGGCGGCCACGCCAACGCCGCCGGCGCCATCCTGCCCAAATCCATCCGCTACATTCCCGACGCCGTGGAATATCTGAAGCAGGTGCTGAATCCGAAACGGGACACGCCGTTGAACAGTCTGGAAAGTTTGTTTGCGGGAATTGAAGCGGAACAAAAGAAATGACCGCCGATGGAGGCGAGGGTCGGAATCGGTCGCCTCAAGCGGGTTTTCAGCCCTTAAAATGCCTGTTCTTGCGATTGAGTCAAGCCAACACCGCGACTACCAGTCCCAGCACCGCTCCAACACCTTTGCTGACGTTTTTGCTGACAGTGATTGCTGTCAGTGATTGCTGTTGCTGAAGGAACCAAACTGCCGGAAGCATTCAAAAGGTGCGCGCTTGATCTCGCGATTCGATGCCGATGCCCGCGAACCGTTCATTCTTCTTGAAGACTCGGGCCACTCCTTGAAATTAATTAGCTTTTAAGCTGGAATGGTGGAGTAAACCGAAGGGACCATTACAATGCATGAGCCTCCCTCTCGAAAAAAGCTTGAAATCCTGTGCGATGGGAGGACAATCGTCGAGACGACCGGCAAAACTCAATTTCGTGCCATGAACAGCAGGTCAAATGGGAAATCCTGGTCAATAACGCATCAGGCCATGCGTCGCTGCACAAATATTTTGAAAGTGGCAGCAATGTTTTCCTGCCTATGCGCCTCAAAACTCGAAGCTGAGGGTATTTACACGCATTGGGTCAGCAGCACTTCATCGACAGCGACGGGTATTCTTGGGGCGTCCGCCGTTTCGTTAAGCACAGACGCGGCTGTTTATGGTGGAACTTTTTCAAGTCCGGTTGTAGCCGAGATCACCAATGGCTCCGCTACTATCTTTTCACCTCCGGATTTTACGCCGTCAAAAACCAATTCGGATGCCCTTGGGCTGGCGTCCGCTTCCAGCTTTACACTGATTTTTAACCCGCCGGTCAGCAACCCAACGTTGCAAATCTTTGAATTGGCGGACAACACCCTCTCGTTTGGCGATGGGACAAATGCGATCAACTTCACGCTGGTAAGCAGTGACAGTAAATTCCGCTCATTGGACGGCTCCGCGTTGACCAATGGCTCAAGCAGTTCAACCCTGAAAGGAATACAGAGCGACACAGACGCCAGCGGCTCCATCATGTTTGCCGGGACTTTCAGCCGCATCAGTTGGAATTCGGATGCGGTTCGACCGGGTGATGGCATCCTTCTCGAAATATCGCTGCCATCGCCGCCGCCTCCGATTTTGAACATTCGCCAAATCGACAACGCAAGTGCGTTGATTTCTTGGCCAGGTACGGCAGGTGATTTTGCTCTGCAACAAGACTCCGTCTTGAACGGTACAAACTGGGTGAATAACACGAATGCGATCATTTTCGCCAACCAGACAAATTCTGTCATTGTTCCGATTTTTTCAGGGGGAATGTTTTTTCGCCTGGCCCAGTAAACTTGTTGCTTCTGTAGAAACCTCTCATGGAGTTGCCGGAGTAGCCCGGTTACTGAAACTTTCACTGAAACTCGACGCTTTTTCCACCGAAATCGCAACAAAAGGACTGGAGGCGAGGGTCGGAATCGAAAGATGTCTACACCGACAACCAGCCCCAATATCCTGATTTTCAAGGGAATTTTAGTGCCGATATTACAAGGGTTCAAGCGCCTTTTATCACTACACCGCACCTACCGGACTTAACTCGCCACGTACACTCTCACTACTCGGTTATTGAAGAAATCGTTGAAGGTTTTGTTGAAGGCTTTTTCCATGAGCTCACGCCAGTAAAGACCTGAACCGTCTTCTCTGGCGCCACACCCACAGCGCTGCTGCGCCCAATCCCGCCAGAGCTCTGGCGGACGGCTCCGGTACCGGACTGAAGGTAATGAATCCGGGCCCATTCAAGCCGGAAATCAGCGACGCATTGATGCTCACCCCCGAAGTCGTGTATTCGCCAATTATGTCATTGTGATAATTCGCCACAAACAGGTCGCTCCCCGAAATTGCGATGCCGGTGGGGGCATTTAACCCAGAAATCAGTGACGCATCGATCGTCGCCCCGGAAGTCGTGTATTCGCCGACAGTGTTTCCGGCTCCAATCGTGACGAACAAGTCGTTCCCCGAAATCGCAATGCCGGTGGG
>Ga0335083_10011559_pt1 | contig 10600 bp, 8 predicted proteins | sample Lox_Sample_42_FD_206716 | JGI IMG/M metagenome (GOLD analysis project Ga0335083, IMG submission 206716) | Soil microbial communities from Loxahatchee National Wildlife Refuge, Florida, United States - Lox_Sample_4.2 | ecosystem: Environmental > Terrestrial > Soil > Wetlands | place: USA: Florida... | reverse complement strand
CACGTCGGCCCGGCCGCGTTCGTCGAAGTCGATGTCGATGTCGGGCATGGAGATGCGCTCGGGATTGAGGAAGCGCTCGAAGATCAGCCCGTGGTCGAGCGGGTCGAGGTCGGTGATGCCCATCGCGTAGGCGACGATCGAGCCGGCGGCGGAGCCGCGGCCGGGGCCGACGGCCACGCCGTTGTTTTTCGCCCACATGATGAAGTCCGCGACTACCAGGAAGTAGGCCGGGAACCCCATCTGGCAGATGATCTGGATCTCGTACTCGGCCTGCTGGCGGCGCTGGTCGTCGAATCCGGCCGGGTAGCGGCGCTCCATGCCCTGCCAGACTTCGGCCCGGAACAGGTCGTCCTCGGACTCGAAGCCCGCCGGGATGGGGAACCTCGGCATCAGGTTGACGAACTCGAACATGCCGGTGGTGTCGACCCGGTCCGCGACCAGCAGCTGGCTGTTGCGGCAGCCCTCCTGCCACAGGTCACTGCGGTCGATGGCGTACATCTGGGCGGCGGGCTTGATGAAGTAGCCGGTGCCGTCGAACCGGAACCGGTCCGTGTCGGTCAGGTTCTTGCCGGTCTGGATGCACAGGAGCATGTCGTGGGACTGCGCGTCCGGCTCGCGAGTGTAGTGCGAGTCGTTGGTGACCACCGGCGGGATGCCGAGCTTGGAGCCGATATCGATCAGGCCGTCGCGGACCCGGCGCTCGATCTCGATGCCGTGGTCCATCAGCTCGAGGAAGTAGTTCTCCTTGCCGAAGATGTCCTGCCACTCGGCGGCGGCCTTGAGCGCCTCGTCGACCTGGCCGAGGCGCAGCCTGGTCTGGAGCTCACCTGACGGGCACCCGGTGGAGGCCATCAGGCCGTTGCTGTGCTCGGCCAGGATTTCCTTGTCCATCCGGGGCCACTTGGCCAGCATGCCCTCGGCGTAGGAGCGGGACGAGAGCCGGAACAGGTTGTGCAGGCCCTGGTTGTCCCGCGCCCAGATGGTCTTGTGCAGGTAGGCGCCGCTCGCGGAGACGTCGTCCTTCTTCTGGTGCGGCTGGCCCCACAGGACCCGGGTGGTGTTGCCCCTGGCCTCGGGCGCGACGTAGGCCTCGATGCCGATCACCGGTGTGACGCCCGCGTCCTTGGCCTGCCGGTGGAACTCGGCCGCGCCGTACATGTTCCCGTGGTCGGTCATCGCCACGTGCGTCATGCCCTGGTTCTTGACCTCGGCGAACAGGTCCTTCAGGCGGGCGGCCCCGTCGAGCATGGAGTACTCGGTGTGCACGTGCAGGTGAGCGTACGGCGCACCGGACTGTGCCATGACGATCCGCCTCCTCGGTACTTGCTATGCGGGCATGCCACACAGCGCGCGTAGCCTTGCCAACCTCGCAGGGCCTGCGCGTTTAGTCATCAACCGGTGCTCACCACCTTAACGGAGACCGGCCCTCGCCGCCGGCCTGGCGCGCCGGCCGGCGCCGTTCTTCCGGGTGCTTGGCCTCGTAGGCCGCAGTCCCGTTCCCCGGCTCCTGATAACGACATGGATGTCACATTCATCCTGCCCTGGCGACATGGATGTGGCATTCATGTTGTTCAGGGCGGCCGTAGCCAAGTGGGAGATCGGCATCAGGGGCACCACATGTACCGGTGGCACCGCCCGTCTCGCGCCGAGGCAGCAGACAGGACTGCTCAGCGCCGCCGCTCGCATGAGGTAGATATCATGATATCTTGATACCATTATGGCTGACGCTGAAGTGGCGCGAACGGGAAGCGCCCGGACGAAGAACATGGTGCTGCGGCTTGATCCCGCGCTGGCCGAACGGCTGGCGGCCGTCGCCGAGGTGGAGGGCCGGACGGTGACCGATGTCGCCCGTGAGGCGATCGCCGCGCTCGTGGAGGCGCGCAGGAACGACAAGCACTTCCGCCGCCTGCTGGAAGACAACCTGGCCAGGCACCGTCGGCTGTTCGACCTGCTCGGGGAGGACTCGTCATGATCGGGCTCGACACGGCGGACCTCATGGTGATCGCCGGCGGGGTGATGGACTGCGATAGCGGCACGGCGCTGGCGCAGGCGGATATCAGCGCCGCTGACGACGCCCTGGCGCAGGCAGGCGTGGCAGGCAGGGCTGGAGCACCCGGTGAGGCCAGGCTGCATCCGGCCGAGGCCGCCGACGCCGCGATTGCCCTGACGGACGCCTTGCTGCAGCATCCTCCGTTTCCCGCTCACCGCGAGCAGATCGCGGTCGCGGCCGGGCTGCAGTTCCTGGCCGTCAATGGCTGGCAGGCCTACCTCGACGTGCCCGGAGCCGCGGTCGTCGTCATCGAGCGCCTAGCCGCAGGCCAGCTCACTCCGGCGCAGGCCGCGTCTTGGCTGGTAGCCCACCTGTTCCCAGATCCCGGCCTGGACTCCGGCCCGGGACATCCGCGAGCCAGGCCACCGACGACTAAATTCCCGGTGACGCTGATCACGCGCGCGGTCAGGCGACGGTACCGCCGACGGAGATACCTCAGTCCCTTCCTCATCAGCATCCGTCCGGGCGGCGGAAGCATCACCACGATGGTCACCGGGCCCCTGGCCTTCACCGGTCACGCCAGCAAAGCCCTCGGGCTGGCCCGGCGCGAATCCTCCCGGCTGGGCAGGCTTCGCGGCCCCGAGCACATCCTGCTGGGCCTCATCGACGCAGGCGACGGGCTCGCGGTCAAGGCCTTGAAGCGGCTCGGAGTCAGGCCAGACGCGGTCCACGAGCAGGTCGACCAGCTCACCGACCAGCCAGCGGACTACCCGCCGGAAATGGTGGCCCCGCAGACACGGAGAGTCTGGCACGCGGTCGCGGATGAAGCCTTCGCGCGCGGCGACGACTACATCGGCACCGAGCATTTCCTGTTCGCGCTGTTCTGTGACCACGACAACGCCGCTGCCCAGATACTGACCCGGCTCGGTGCGGGCGAGCGCGAGGTGCGCGCCGCGGTCGCGGAACTGCTGGCCGAGACTGGCCGGGAGCGCTCCGCGTAGCCCGGGATCCGTCAGCCCCAGCGGATCTTGACGCTGGCCTGCCAGGAGGTCAGCAGGTCGGGGTCCCCGGTGACGGTGACGTCCGCCTTGGCGGCGTCGGCGCGGTTCCACAGGTAGAGGTAGAGGCCGGACGCGGGGCCGCTCACCGTGCACCCGGCGTCGGCACCGTCCCCGATGGACCAGGCGTCGCCGGTGTCGGCGGCGATCACGCGGAGCAGGCCGGCGCGAGAGGCCGGGCCGGACTGTGGCTGGTACTTGCGCCGCTGGCCGAAGCCCATGATCAGCTCGTCGATGCCGTCGGCGGCGAATCGGGGCGGGTACTCCGGCCCGGGGCCATCCGCTGGGCCGGCCGCGAGTTCCGCGTCGGCGCGGTGGATGGCGGTCTCGTGGGCCTGGCGCCGGGTCCAGAAGGCCAGCGGGGACGGGGCGGGCATGAACGTGGCGCACTCCACCGCCGGATCGGCGCTGGCCAGGGTATCCACCAGGGCGGCGTGGCCCGCGCGGAACCAGCCGAGCAGGTCCGCGTCGGCCGGGCCGCCGCGCAGGATCTCCGCCTCGGGCGGGCCGTCGATGACCTCGGCGGGACCTTCTGTTATGTGCCTGGCCGCCCACCGGTGGATGTACCCGGTGTGCCGTAGCAGGTCCTTGACCTGCCAGGCGGGGCAGGACGGGATGGCGGCGGCCAGCCCGGCCCGGTCGGCCGCGGCGGCCATCAACTCGCCTTCGCGGCGGAGCGCCCCGAGGTGCTCGGCGATCTTCACGACCGTCAGCTCTCGGCCCGCAGGATATCGAGGGCGTGCGCCAGGTCCGGCGGGTACTCGCTGGTGAACGTGACCTCGCGGCCGTCGTCCGGGTGCGCGAAGGTCAGGCTGACCGCGTGCAGCCACTGGCGGGTGAGGCCGAGATGGGCGGCCAGCACCGGATCGGCGCCGTAGAGCAGGTCGCCCACGCACGGGTGCCGCAGCGCGGCCATGTGCACCCGGATCTGGTGGGTCCGGCCGGTTTCCAGGTGCACGGAGACCAGGCTGGCGGCCCGGAAGGCCTCCAGCGTGTCGTAGTGGGTCACGCTCGGGCGGCCGTCGCTGACCACGGCGAACCGGCCGTCGCCGGACGGGTGCCTGCCGATCGGCGCGTCCACCGTGCCGTGCAGCGGATCCGGGTGCCCCTGGACGAGCGCGTGGTAGCGCTTGTCGACGGTGCGCTCGCGGAAGGCACGCTTGAGCGCGCTGTAGGCCCGTTCGCTCTTGGCCACCACCATCACGCCGGTGGTGTTGGCGTCCAGCCGGTGCACGATGCCCTGCCGTTCGGCGGCGCCGCTGGTGGCGATGGTGTGCCCGGCCGCGGCCAGGCCGCCGGTGACGGTGGGCCCGGTCCAGCCGGGGCTTGGGTGGGCGGCCACCCCACGGGGCTTGTCGATCACGATGATGTCGTCGTCCTCGTACTCCACGACGAGGCCCTCGACCGGGCGGGGAGGTTCGGCCGGCCGTGGCGCGGGCAGCGTGACCTGGAGCTCGTCCCCGGCCAGGACCCGGTCCGACTTCGACGCGGGCCGCCCGCCGACCAGGACCAGGCCGTCGGCGATCAGCTCGGCGGCCCGGGACCGGGACAGGCCGAACATCCGGGCCAGGGCGGCGTCGAGCCGCTCGCCGTCCAGGCCTTCCGGGACCTCGACCTCGCGGACGTCAGCAGCGGAGGTCATGCCGGCTCCCCCGCCGCCCGGGTGCCGTCCATCCGGATCCCGCGCAGCGCGAGCAGCACCACCAGGACGCCGGCGCAGACGATGGCGGAATCGGCCAGGTTGAAGACCGGCCAGTCCGGCAGCTCGATCCAGTCGACCACGTGCCCCTGGAACAGCCCGGGCGAGCGGAAGATGCGGTCCAGCAGGTTCCCGGTGGCTCCGCCGAGCAGCAGGCCGAGGGTCACGGCCCAGCCGATGCTGCGCAGGTTCCTCGCCGCCCGCAGGATGTAGACGACCACGCCGAGGGCGATCACGGTGAACACGATCGTCATCGACGTGCCGATGCTGAACGCGGCGCCGCCGTTGCGGGTCAGCGTGATGGTCAGGGCGCCCCCGAGCAGGCGGATATTCGGGTGGGCGGGCATCGTGGCCACCACGATGGCCTTGGAGATGACGTCGGCCGCGATGACGAAGACGGCCACCGCGAGCAGCAGCCCGACCCGGCGCGGCCGCGCGGGCGTCGCCGGGCCGGCCTCGGCCTGCGCTGCCTCGGCGTTCATGGGGAGAAAGCCTATACGCTAGGCCAGTGCCGGGATTCCAGCCGCTCCCCGCGCAGGTCGATCTGCCCGCGCTCGAGCTCCAGATACTCGCCCGCTGGCAGGACGCGGGGATATTCGAGCGGTCGCTGAAGCAGACGGCCGGCGGCCCCGCGTGGGTCTTCTACGAAGGGCCGCCGACCGCCAACGGGATGCCGGGTGCGCACCACGTGGAGGCGCGCACCTTCAAGGACCTGTTCCCCCGGTTCAAGACCATGCAGGGATACCACGTCCCGCGCAAGGGCGGCTGGGACTGCCACGGGCTGCCGGTCGAGGTCGCGGTGGAGAAGGAACTCGGCCTGACCGGCAAGCGGGACATCGAGGCGTACGGGGTGGCCGCCTTCAACGCGCGCTGCCGCGAGTCGGTGCTGCGGCACGTCGACGCGTGGCTGGAGATGTCGCGGCGGATGGGCTACTGGGCCGACACCGACAACGCCTACAAGACCATGGACTCCAGCTACGTCGAGTCGGTGTGGTGGTCCCTGAAGCAGGTCTACGAGCAGGGCCTGCTGGTCCGCGACCACCGGATCAGCCCGTACTGCCCGCGCTGCGGCACCCCGCTCTCCGACCACGAGATGGGCCAGCCGGACGTCTACCAGACGGTCTCGGACCCGGCCGTCACGGTCAGGTTCAGGCTGCGGACGCTGCCCGAGGGCGCGCCGGCGGGGCTCGAAGGCGCCGACATGCTCGTCTGGACGACCACGCCGTGGACGCTGGTGTCCAACACGGCGGTGGCGGTGCACCCGGACGCGACCTACGTGCTGGCCCGCCGGTCCGCCGACGGGGACCGGGTCGTCGTCGCCGAGGACCTGTTCGCCCGGGTGCTCGGGGACGGATGGCACGTAGCGGCCAGGTTCGCTGGCAGCGCGCTAGTCGGGGCGAGTTACGCACGCCCGTTCGGCTTCATAGAGATCCCTGACGCCCATGTGGTCATTCCAGGGTCATTCGTGACCACGGAAGATGGCACCGGTCTCGTCCATCTGGCGCCGGCGTTCGGCGCCGACGACATGGAGGCATCGCGCGCGCACGGCCTGCCGGTGGTCAACCCGGTCAAGCCTGACGGTCATTTCGACGACGGCGTGCCGCTGGTCGGCGGGCTGTTCTTCAAGGACGCCGACCGGCGTCTGGTCGAGGACCTCGACGACCGCGGCCTGCTGTTCCGGTCCGAGCGGCACGTGCACAGCTACCCCCACTGCTGGCGGTGCGGCACCTTGCTCCTCTATTACGCGGTGCCGTCGTGGTATATCAGGACCACCGCGGTCAAGGACAAGCTGCTGGCCGAGAACGAGCGGACCAACTGGTACCCGGCGACGGTCAAGACCGGCCGGTACGGCGAGTGGCTGCGGAACAACGTGGACTGGGCGCTGTCGCGGACCAGGTACTGGGGCACGCCGCTGCCGCTGTGGGTGTGCGCGGAGTCGCACGTGACGCCGGTCGGCTCGCTGGCCGAGCTGTCGGAACGGGCCGGGCGGGACCTGACCGGGCTCGATCCGCACCGGCCGTTCGTGGACGAGGTCACGTTCAGCTGCCCGGCGTGCGACGGTCTGGCGCGGCGCGTCCCCGAGGTGATCGACGTCTGGTACGACTCCGGCTCGATGCCGTTCGCCCAGTTCGGCGCGCCGTGGCAGGGCACGGCCGAGTTCGAGGCCTCGTATCCGGCCCAGTTCATCTGCGAGGCCCTCGACCAGACCCGGGGCTGGTTCTACTCGCTGATGGCCGTGGGGACGATGGTGTTCGGGCGGTCGGCCTACGAGAACGTGGTGTGCGTGGGGCTGCTCGTCGACGAGACCGGCCGCAAGATGAGCAAGCACCTGGGTAACGTGCTCGAGCCCATACCGCTGATGGACAGGCACGGCGCCGACGCGCTGCGCTGGTTCTTCGCGGCCTCCGGCTCGCCCTGGGGGGCGCGGCGGGTGGGCCACGACGTGCTCAGCGAGATCGTCAGGAAGGTCCTGCTCACCTACTGGAACACGGCGTCGTTCCTGGTCCTGTACGCGAACGCGGGCGGCTGGACGCCTTCGGCGGCTCCTCCGGCCGAGCGTCCGCTGCTCGACCGGTGGATGCGGAGCGAACTGCACTGCGCGGTGCGGGACGTCACCGCCTCGCTGGAGGATTTCGACACGGCGGCGGCCGGGCGGCGGCTCGCGACGTTCATCGACGACCTGTCCAACTGGTACGTGCGCCGGTCGCGGCGGCGGTTCTGGGACGGGCCCTCGTCAGCCGGCGGGACGTCGGCGTTCGCCACGCTGTACGAGTGCGTCGGCACGCTGACGCTGCTGCTGGCGCCGTTCGTCCCGTTCGTGACGGACTATGTCTGGGGCGCGCTGCGACGGGCCGGGGAGCCGGAGTCCGTGCACCTGGCGTCGTGGCCGGCCTTCGACGCCGCGCTGATCGATTCCGGGCTGTCGGAGCAGATGGCGCTGGCCCGGCGGCTGACCGAACTGGGCCGCTCGGCGCGGTCGGGAGCCTCGGTCCGGACCAGGCAGCCGCTCCGGCAGGCCCTCATCGGGGCGGCGGGCTTCGACCGGCTCCCCGCCGAACTGCGGTCCCTGATCGCCGCGGAACTGAACGTGGGCTCGCTCGAGCCGCTGGGCGGCGAGGCGGGCGAACTCGTCGACTACGCGGTCAAGCCGAACTTCCGGTCACTGGGCCGGCGGTTCGGATCCAGCACGCCCGCGGTGGCCTCGGCCATCGCCGCGGCCCCGGCCGCGGGCATCGCGACGGCGGTGCTGGCGGGCGGCTCGATCCAGGTCACGGTGCCCGGCCGGCCGGCGGTCACGGTGAGCGCGGACGACGTGGTGGTGACGCAGACGCCGCGGGCGGGCTGGGCGGTGGCCACCGACGCGGGCGAGACCGTGGCGATCGATACCGCCGTCACGCCGGAACTACGGCGCGAGGGACTCGCCCGCGAGGTCATCCGGCTGGTCCAGGACGCCCGCAAGAACGACGGGCTCGACATCACCGACCGGATCGTGCTGCGCTGGTCGGCCGGTGACGCCGAGGCCAGCGAAACCGACTTGAGCGGGGCGCTGAGCGAGCACGCGGCGCTGATCGCCGGCGAGGTGCTGGCGGTGGAGTACGGGCCCGGCGAACCCGTCGCGGGGATGCGGGAGCACGCCGACCCCGAACTGGGCCTGCGGTTCTGGCTCAGCCGCGCCTGATTACCCGGGGCCTTATTATTACTCCGGGGATTCTTCTGGCTGGTCCGGCAGGCAGGCGCGGCAGGGGGTGCAGCCCGTTTCCTTGGCCGCGGCCACCGTCATCTTGTCCAGGTCGCTGTCGCCCATGAAGCGGATGAGGATGCAGTTGGCCCTGTGGTACCTGGGAACGCCGGGAACCACCGTTACTTCCGTCACTTCCAGGTCGGATGCGGCGTCGGATGCGGGAGCGACGGCTTTGGTGATGGTGGTGGCTTCGTCCGCGGGTTCGTCCTCGGACGGCGCGAGCTCGGATGGCGTGGCGTGGTCGGCGGGTGCGATGTCGTCCGCGGGTTCGGGTTCGGGTTCGGTGGCTGGCGCTGGACCGGCCTGGCCGTCGGCCTTGGAGGGGGCGTCATCATCGGAAGTGGAGCCGGACGCGGAAGTGGAGCCGGACGCGGGAGCGGACGTGGCGGCGGGGCTGGCCGGGGTGTCAGCGGCGGGCTCGGGATCGCTGGCTGGCGGCGCACTTTCGGCGACGGTGCTTTCGGCGACGGTGCTTTCCGCGGCGGTGCTCTCGCTTTCCTGGCCGGTGCTTCCGCGGGCAGTGTCCGCCGCGGCGGCGGTGTCCTCGGGCTCGGCTGGGGTGCGGGCCGCGGGCTCCTCCGCGACGGCGGCTGGTTGCGCCCGGAAGATCATGGTCTGGTCCGGCTGGCGGAAGATCATGGTCTGATCCTGGACGGACAGGTCCCCATCCGGGACGGACGGCCGGTCCCCGGCGACGGTGCTGTCACGCTGGCCCGCGAGCGACGCGGCGGGCTTCTCGGCTGCGGCTTCCCTGGGCGCGGGATCATCGCGCCACTTCCACTCGCGGGGAGCGGGAGGCCGGGTAGCCGGGGGCGGCTCGGGGGGAAGGTAACCCGGCCGGGACAAGCCGACCGGCACCGCCCCGGACCAGGCGGGCCTGCCAGCGGTCGTTCCCGCGGCCGCCGCGGCAGCCGGGGCCGCCGCCGGTTCCGGCGTCGTGACCTGCGGGGGGACGACCGCGGGGGGCGGAGAGGTGCCGACCCGGGCGGCAGCCGTCTCGGGCTTGCCGGTCAGCTCACGCCAGTGGACGGCCGCGCCTGCGCCCAGCGCCAGCAGGGCCAGGCCGCTCACGCCGATCGCGATGTAGACGAGGAGCAGCTTGCTCGTGACTACACCGGCGACCAGCGTTCCGACCGCGGCGACAACGAGAAACGCACTGAAGCGAATCACACACGTTCTCCCCGCGGTCCCCGCTCACAAGGTCCTAAGTGCCTGTGCTGACTTGCCCTATCGGCGGTCGCGGGAGGGCGCGCCCTCGCCCGTGCGGAACCCGCCGGAGTGCTGCGCGATCTCGGGAACGCCGTACTGGCCCGAGCCCTGACCGCTGCGCGCACCGCTGGGTGCGAGCGCGGGCGGCGCCATCGAGGGCTGTGTACCCGAACCCATCGAGGGGAAGGTACCGCTGTCGGTGACACCCGCCTCGAGGTCGCGGAGCTGGCCTTCCAGGTAAGCCTTCAGCCTGCTCCGGTACTCGCGCTCGAACGCGCGCAGGTCGTCGACCCGGCGCTCGAGCTCCTCACGGGTCTGCACCAGCGAGCCCATGGCCTGGCGGTGCCGCTCCTGCGCGTCGCGCTCCAGGCTCTCGGCCCGGGCCCGCGCGTCGCCGGTGATCTGCTCCGCCTGGCGGCGAGCCTTGGTCAGCACCTCGTCCGCCTCGCGGCGGGCGCGGCCCAGGGTCTCGTCGGCCTCCCGGCGGGCGTCGGCAATGGCCTGGTCGGCAGTCTGCTGCGCGAGGGAGAGCACGCGGGCGGCCGTGTCCATGTTGTCCTCGATGTGCGGCATCCCGCCCATCATGACCGGCTCCGGCTGCCTGCGCTCCTGCTCCATCCGCTCGGGCGGCGCCATCATGTCTGGCTTCGGGTCCGACAGCGGAGAGCTCAGCGCGGGTACCGCAGACTTACCACCGCGCAGGCACTCTGCCAGCTTGGCCCGGAGCTCTTCGTTCTCCTGGATCAGCCGGTCGAGCTCAGACTCGACCTCATCGAGGAAGGCGTCAACCTCTTCCTCGTCATAGCCCGGCCTGAGCCTGGTCGTACTGAACTGCTTGTTCCGCACATCCGCGGGCGTCAGCGGCATCTCGTCTCCTCGGCGCACTTGGACCGTGTTCCTCA
>Ga0335083_10011557_pt1 | contig 10601 bp, 13 predicted proteins | sample Lox_Sample_42_FD_206716 | JGI IMG/M metagenome (GOLD analysis project Ga0335083, IMG submission 206716) | Soil microbial communities from Loxahatchee National Wildlife Refuge, Florida, United States - Lox_Sample_4.2 | ecosystem: Environmental > Terrestrial > Soil > Wetlands | place: USA... | reverse complement strand
CACAAGTATCAGTCCTCTTACGCCGTAGCCGCAATTTACGCGGGGCTTGGACAAACAGATCAGGCCCTGGAGTGGTTAGAGAGGGCCTGTGACGAACGCGCTACCTGGATGATTTTCCTCAAGGTTCATCCGTACTTCGACAACCTTCATACAGAACCGAGGTTCCAGGAATTGTTGAAGCGGTTCCAGTTCGTAGGGTTGAATCGTAAGCCCGTTTCGCACCCTTACTGGTCGCATCCTTGATCTCTGCGCGCAACCAAGGATAGGACGGCGTAGCGCGTGACGGCGAATGGGTAATATCAGATTTGTACGCAAAAAACCGTGCAAATGAGCGCAATCCGGATTTTTCGCCAACCAATACGACCCAAGCTAAAGCGACGCTATACTAGCGGCCTCTTGGGGGGCACATGAAATACCTTCTTCTTTTTTTCATGGCTCTGACAGGTCCGCTGGCGATTGGACAGGGTGCGCCAAAACCAAGGGCTGCAGTGCCGCTTGCAGTTCCCGACTCAGGCCCTTCGCTTTCTCGGGATTCATATTCCGAACGTTGCAGCTGCGCAGCCGCTCTCCGTAAGACTTCGCCAATCCCCGCGCCGTGTTCACCAGCGCGGTCCGGGCCCACACCAGGCCAGCTCGTGCCCGGATCACCGTCAGATCCGCCTGCGCCTTGGCGCTGCGATGCTTCACCGGACACAGCAACTGCGGATCGATCCTAGCCAGCCGCGCCAAGGTCTGGGCATCCAGACGATCGTCTTTCTTGCGGCTCTCCTCGATCAGGCGCAGGTTGTGGGCATGCGCCACGATCACTTCGTGGCCCAACTCGCTCAGTAGACTGGTCCACGGTGAATGTATTCCCGTCTCCAGCGCGATTCGGCTGCGCGGCATGGTACCGAATGCCGCGTGCAGAGCTTTCGCGGTGGTGGAGACTTTCTGTTCCATCACGATGCGTCCGCTCTCATCTGGGACGCAATAGCAACTGGAGCGATCTCCCAGGTCCAGGCCGATGGTCAAGTTGGATGGTGAAACATTCCTGCTCTGCTTCGCCGCTGCGGTGCTAATCTTCTTCATTGCCGGTCTCCTTTATCTCTTGTGCTTAGAGCACGTCGATAACTTGGGAGCGTACAGCATCCCGTCGGAGACCGGCCTTCCATGCCATCTGGTTACGACAATTGATCTGGCATGGGCAAGGTCATAGTGATACTCTTTCCCGCGGTCCATGGAGGGGCAAATGAATGCTGCTGCAACGGAAAAGCTCTTCGCAGGCATTAATCTTGAATACATTTGTTCCTACTGGGCAACACTTGCGCCGCCCGAAATAGTGGGGCCTGTTGCCGAAGGTATTCGAGTAAATTTCTATGTGACAGCGGGAGAGGTATCCGGCCCTAGAATGAGAGGGCGGCTTCGAACCGTTGGCGGCGATTGGCTACTGCTTCGAAATGACGGCGTCGGTTTGCTTGACGTTCGAGCAACGATGGAGTTGGACAACGGGGCCCTAATCTATACGACGTATGGTGGTGTGGTCGATTTGGGGCCGGACGCCTACAATCAGTTTCTCAAGGGAATCCTGCCGCCCCGTCCAGAACTGCGCATTGTGCCGCGCTATCATACGAGTCATCCCGAATACCTGTGGCTGAACCGCTTGCAATGCGTCGGAGTGGGGGTGTTTGATGTGGCCCAATCAAGAGTGAGTTACGACATCTATGGCATGCAGTAGCCTATGCGTGACAGACCATCGGTGGTCAATGAGCGCTATCGCCTGTGGCTGTTGAAAAACTCTTTCGTGCCAAATCAGCCAAAATAAATTTGCGCCAGGATGCCCTACAAACGACCTTTTTGATTTTCAAGACATTTTGTATCCCCCAAATTTTGGCTGTTTGGAAGCAAACTGGAGTTTTTCAACAGGCACGCCTGTTCTCAACCGTTGACTTCCGGATGGCGCTCGATAAAGGCGTCGACTGACTCAATCCGCGCGGTGATGTCTTTGGCTTCTGGCAGGTCTCTCGTCGAGATGAAACGGACTCATAAGTCCCTAGCGGGTCCTGTCGATTCTCCCAGTCCCGAATATCGCGGGTAACCGAATATCATCCGACCATGACCATGTATTGGGTATACGACCTTCCCACGTGGCTGTTTGGGGCCCTCACCGTGATTGTGTTCGTGGCCTTCGGTTTGGCTGGTCTCTATCTCCTTCGCGGCTGGGTGCAACGCATCGACAATGGACACCATGTCTACAACCACGTAGTCGGTTTCTTCTTGGCTGGTGTCACTGTCTTGTACGCAGTTACTGCGGGCCTGCTTGCGATTGGCGCTTGGGCTACCTTTGATCAAACGCAGGGAAAAATCGACCATGAGGCGACTGCGCTGGGGGGGCTCTACCGGGACACCAATGCGTATCCCGAACCATTGCGCAGCGCCATGCAGGAAGACCTGCGCAGGTACACTCGCCAGGTCATCGATGTGGGATGGCCGATGCAACGGCGCGGAATCATTCCCAACAACGCGAGCCCACTACTTTCCGACTTTCAGGAACATTTCATGACTTTCGAACCTCACAGCGAGGGACAGAAAATCCTTGCCGGAGAAACCTATCGTGCCTTCAACGATCTGACGGAAAGCCGAAGAGCCAGGCTCAACAGTATCGACGCCGAAATGCCCGGGCCTCTATGGACGCTGGTAATCGCAGGCGCCGGAATTTGCATCGCTGTTACCTGGTTCCTTCACACCGAAAGCTTCATCATGCACGTCTGGATGACGGTGCTGTTTTCAGCCCTGCTGGCTCTGCTGATTTTCCTGATCGCAGTCCTGGACAATCCCTATCGAGGAAGAATCAGTGTTTCCCCCGAACCACTCGAGCGCGTCTATCGGCAAATCATGTCACCACAAAAGTGACGGTACCCTGCGAAGTCGAACCACCAGAGTTGGTGATTGGCGAAACATCGCGATTACGCTCATCATGGCCTTGCGCTGCACTTGAGTGTAATCGCCTGACGGTGTCAACCGTCGAAGATTGGTTCTCGATCTGTTTAGTTCCACTCACTATGCGGCGCGGGTTCCCGTTTGGCGCTGCAAGAACCGTAGGGTCTGCTGATTGAACTCCTCGACCCGCTCATAGATCGGCGCATGCGCACAGCCGTCAAAGATCATCAGCTCAGAATTGCGAATGCTGCCGCGCATCCGATCCGCAAAACGAGTCGAGGTCGCCAAGTCGTAGCGTCCGAATGTGATCTGCGTAGGCGCTGTGATCTTTGCAAGTTGTGCCTCCGCGTCATGAGTTATCACTGCCTGCGACTGCTCCATGAAACTCGGCACCGACTGCGCTGGCCGGCTTCTCACAAAGGCGGACAATGACTGGATGTAATCAGGCTTCGCGACATACAGGTCAGGCGTAAAGCACCAAGGGAAGAGCGCAAGAATGACCATCTCGGGAACACTGTCCAACGCTTTGGCCACTATTTGCCAGCCTTCGACAAGAGTCTTGACGAAGAGGTCTGTCTTCGGCCAAGCACTATGCAGCGACAAGGATTGAACCTTGTCAGGGTGCTTCGCCGCCAGCCACATCCCGATGGCCGCGCCGAGGGACAGACCCGAGATGTGTGCTCTCTGAATACCCAAGGCTTGCATGAAAGCGGCGACATCCTCGGCGAGAAGTTCGGTGGAGTAAGAGCCTTCGGGTTTGTCCGTTTCACCTGTCCCACGGAGGTCAAGCGAGATGCAGGTAAAACGCTTGGCGTACTCTGCCACTTGGAAGGCATAACAGGCGTGATCAGCAGCCAAGAAGGGAATCAGAATGAGCGGCTCTCCAGACCCTTGTTGGTCATAGTTCACCATGATGTTGTTGGCTTTGAGCTTGGGCATGGGAGTCAGTCCTATTCCGGGTGCTCCATTGTCATTCATACGCCCCAGTTGGGGCGAAATCTTATGTCTTCAGAACACGCAAGTCAATAAAAGCCGTCGAGTTGGTAGTAGCTCAAGAGGCTTGTTGACGTAAAATCCCCGATTACGCTCAAAATGGCTACTGGCGACAATCATCGTTTATTGATGCGACGTATTGGACGAGTAATGGTTGGCAACCAATCGCCAGCGCTCCTGCTGCTTTATCCACACTCTGGTAAAGCGAGTGTCGTGGGGAACTGCCTTGCCTTTATCTTGCCCATCCATGGTTGAGAGGCCAGTCTCCACCGCCGCATCTCCATAAACGCGAACCCGAACATCCTCGGTGGTTATGGATTGGAATTTCAAATCACCCGACGTGAAATCTGAAATCACCTGGGGCTTAGTTCGCACTGTCCCACTCGGCCCCACCCCGATGAAATCATCAGCGTAGATCCGTTCCAGCGCTGCCGCATCCGCGTGGATCTGAGCTTGGATGCGTTCGTTGTCCAATTTCCTGATAGCCTGCTCAACGACCGTTTTCGGATCCGTGCTCGCGCCCTGCTGTTGCCCTGAGGCGATGGCGGGTGCGGAGAGAGCCACGACAGCTATCCAGAATATTTGTCTCATGAAGAGGTAATTTACATGAATGCGCTTGGACTGCCCAAGGTAGAAACGGGGCGAGCCAAAGTTGTTGTAACATCCCCATTTCGCCCTTTGACTTTTCAACCGCCAGACGAAAAGCTCCTCACGATGACGCGCCGTCTTCCGTTCGTCTTGGCCAACATACCCATTTACATATGTTTACAGTCCACATCCGCAGGCGAATTGTGGGAGCGGAATCCGGCGAAAGATGCGAAAATAGAAGCAAGACGTTAACGAGCGCCACGCGCGTATTGCAGGGAGTTCCACTCGGGGGCGGATGCAACGCCGGGCGCGCATTTCGTGTCTAACGACAGGCGGATACTTAAAACCCAGCGCATGCCGATCACGCAAATTCCATTCCAGGATCCGGTCGCCCCGCCTGAAAAACCTCAGCCGCTGCAGTTGGGATTGTACGATCCGCCTCAACTTGAAACAGTCGATCCCGAGCTCGATCCCAACGTTCCTCACTTACTTATCCAGCTGCAGGACGATCTTGCGGCCTCGCGTCGGCGGGAAGCGGCGTGGATTTCGATCATCGCCCACCTGGTGCTGGCAATCCTGTTATTTTCGCCATTGTTTGACATGATTCAGCGGGGCCTGGGATGGCATTCGGCGGTCGTCGTACCGCTGAAGACCCAGGACGAGAACACCACGTTTCTGGCGCTACCGCCCGATTTGCAGAAGCCGACGCGCCGCCCGAACACGAACGTCCTGTCGGATAAAGACCGGATTGCGACGTCGCGGCGAGCCGAGCTGGATCCGAAAGAGTTGAAGAAGATTCTGGCGACGCCGCCTCCGGGACGGCCCGGACCGCAGGGTCCGCCCGCAAATCAGCAGTCGGCGCCGGCAATCGCGCAGTCGGCGCCGCAGGCGCAAGGGCAGCAGGCTCAGCGTCCGCCGGATAATCAGACGGCGCAGTTGCAACTGCCGCCCCGGCCAAACACGAATGCGTTCAGCAAATATGCGCAGGGCATGAGCGCCGGCTCGGCGATCCAGCAGGCCGCGCAAGCGGCTGCGTCGCATCGCGGTGGAGGTGGCGGTGAAAGCGGAGATTTCGGGCTGGGCACCGGCGCGCACGGACGGCAGATGGGCCAGTTGGACATTCTCAGCGACACGCAGGGCGTGGACTTTGCTCCGTACCTGCAGCGCATTTTGCAGGATGTGCGCGAGAACTGGTATCACCTGATTCCGCCATCTGCGGAAATGAAGAAGGGGAAGCTGGCCATCGAGTTTGCAATAACGAAAGACGGGAATGTGGCGGACTTGCGGGTGGTTGCCAGTTCCGGGGACGTCGCGCTCGACCGTCCGGCCTACGGAAGCATTACGGCGTCGAATCCCTTTCCGCCGTTGCCCAGTGAATTCACGGGGCCGTTTCTGGCGTTGCGGTTCCGGTTCTACTACAACCCTGATAAAGCCGATCTGGAGTAAGCAGCGGGAGCGAGGACGCTCCCGCGACAGCCGGCAGGATGCCGGCGCTACTTCGACCCTTACGTTTCTCAACTCTTTCTCAGGTGAATGGATCCGTCTCCCGTACGGATCGTGAGCAGGTTGCCGCCGCCGTTGAGCTTGCCGCGAATTTCGTTCTCGCGAATCTTTCCCTCCGTAGTGACCGGCATATCGACGTCGATGTGACCGTCGCCAGTGTGCAAGTCGACGTTTGCTCCAAGATCGCTGGGCACTTCGAGGGTGACGTTGCCGTCGCCGGTCTCAAGCCTCCAGCCTGAGGCCAGGGTCGAGCCGGAGTCGGCTCGCACTTCGACATGGCCATCTCCCGTCTTGAGATCGAGTTCGTCGAAGCGGCCGTTGGCGCGGATGTGGCCGTCGCCGGTGGTGGCGCGCAGCTTGCCCTCGACGCCGTCAAGGGTCTCAGAGCCGTCGCCGCTGTGCAGATCCATTTCGCCCTTCAGCCCCGCGAGATCAATCTTGCCGTCTCCGGTGCGCAGGTTCACCTTTCCCTCGCGGGGCATCTGTACGATGACGTCCACCCGGTGATTGCCCCATCCGAAGTTGAAACCGTCGTGCGGATACCGCACCTCGATCTCGACCTCATCCCCGTTCTGGCGCTCCTCGACGCGAATGCCGCCTTCGCCGATCTTGTAGCGGCTGGTGACAACCTTGGCTTCGATTGTGTTCTGGTCCCAGGTAGTGACGCGGATGTTGGCGTCGGTGGTTTCGATTCGCAGGTCCGGGCGTCCGCTGATCTTGTAGGTTTTCGACCACTCGTCGGCATAGGCCGGCAAAACAAAAATGACGCTGGCTGCCAATGCAGCCAGGAACAGGCGCTTGTGCACAACGGATTTCATAAGAGTCCTCCGGCGGGCAAGCACACCTTCGCCCCGCCTCGTTAGACGAAGGTACGGAGGATCGGTGAGGTTAGTTCCCGGAAAATCGGCAGACTTGAAGATGAGTGATATCGGAATGCTTCAGCAGTTATCACTCACGCGAAGCCTGAGAGAGAATCTCGACCTTATCGCACTGAGCCAGTTCTGAATCGCACTGAGCCAGTTCTGAGGGAAGGAACTGCGCTGCCTCCGCCTGAATCTCGAAATGGTCTTACGAACATAACACTCCTCATGGACAGATCTTCCATGCTCGTCGGTGTTGCTGGTTTCGAGGAGAACGGATTCAGTGCAGATGCGGCAGACCAAGCTTGGTTGTGGCGCTTCTTGGGCGGAGCCTGTCATAGCATGATCCTCCTTGCGGACGCGGAATCGTTAAACAGGCAAAAAGCGAATAACAGATATGCAATTGGGCGACCAAATCAACGCTGATCGCGCAAAGCCAATTCCTCGCAGGAGTTACGAAAATTGCGAGACTCGGAGGCGTTACGCTTTGCAAACAAAAACCGGGGAAGAAATTCACGGCTCCGGGACGTTCTTCCGAAATCCGATCAGTTAGGGAGATCGCGATATTACACAGGCGACCATGAACCAAGCGTAAAATGCCAGCGAATCGCAAATGGCGATCTTTACTTCCTGTGGCCGTTCCAGGCGGTTGGAGAATTTCCGAGAGACCGGGTGTTGACTATCGCTGGAGGAAATATTGTCGTGGCCAATGACTTTCCTCGCTTTGACCTGACCGGTGATGTGGCATTAGTGACTGGCGCAGCTCGTGGACTGGGCCGCGCCATTTCGCTGGCTCTTGCTCATGCGGGAGCTGATGTGGCGCTCGGTCTGCGCGATGTGAAAACCGGAAGTGATCTGGCCAGAGAGATTGAAGCCATGGGCCGCCGCGTATTGCCGTTGCAGATGGACATGACGCGACTCGATCAAATCTCGCGCGCCATTGACCATGCGGCGGCGCACTTCGGCCGGTTGGACATTCTCGTAAACAATGCGGGGCTATCCCCGGAAAACCCTGCGGAAAATGTTCGTGAAGAAGATTTTGATTTGACTCTGAGGGTGAATCTTAAAGGGACATTTTTTGCGAGTCAGGCGGCGGGGCGTGTGATGATTCGCCAAGGACGTGGATGCATCATCAATATGAGTTCGCAGGCGGGGTTTGTGGCCTTGCCGACGGAATCCGTTTATTGCATGACGAAGGCCGCGATCGCGCACTTGTCCAAATGTCTGGCCATCGAGTGGGGTAAGTACAACGTCAGAGTCAACGCCGTTGCCCCCACATTCATTCGCACGCCAGGTACGGAATCGGCGCTGGCAGACCCGGCATTCCAAAGCAACGTAGTCGAGCGCATAGCCGCTCTACACCGCATTGGTGAGCCGATGGACGTTGCCGGTGCGGTTGTATTTCTTGCGTCCTCGGCCGCATCACTGGTCACGGGTCATACTCTTCTCATTGATGGCGGCTGGACCGCTTTATAGAGGATGTCTTCAGGGCTGCGTAGTTTTGCAGAAACTCAGTTCGGAGATGTTTTCAGTGCACGGCTGACGTACGCCATCCGAATCAGCGTACGCTCGGAGAATGGCAGATACAGCAGCGCAGCGCTGGCGGCGAAGGCCAGGCCCAGCCCGATCTTCTGCATCAGCAGAAACGGAGCGACGGCCCACAATTGATCAAGGGCCAGGATGAACGGGAAGAGTTGGCGGAATTTTTCGCCCAGACGCTGGTAGTCGAAACCGACGCCTGAGATGAGGTAGCAGCGCAGGGGGATTCCGATGCCCGCCGTGACCAGCACCGCGCCGGCGAGGACGGTCGCGCCCCACGGCGGAAGAAAAGAATCGGCAATGTTCTGGATGGCTTGAATGCGGAATAGCGCAGCCAGATAGAAGCAGAGATACATGATTTGAATGAGTGCAAACAGCCCGCGGGTGATGCCGCGACGGGGAATGGGAACTTCGAGTTCGGGATGGAGCGCAGGCGCACTCGGTGCGGGTTTGGCGCTGGGCGCGGAAACGGGCGCGGCATTCGCGGGCGGCGTGCCAGTTTGCGCAGTCTCAGTTTGCGCAGCTTCAGTTTGAACCGGGGCGATGAACCGGTATCCGCGGCGGGGCAGGGTTTCGACATAGCGAGGAACCGAGGCCGAGTCTCCCAGGACCTCGCGCACCTTGTTGATTGCGGTGTTCACGCTGTGATCGAAGTCGACGAAGGTGTCGGAAGGCCAAAGCTTCTGGCGCAATTCTTCCCGGCTGACGACTTCCCCGGCGCGCTCGAGGAGCACGGCCAACACCTGAAACGGCTGTTCCTGAAGGCGAACCTTGACTCCATTCTTGCGCAGTTCGCCCGCGCTGAGATCGAGTTCAAACACGCCGAAACGCGTGATCCGGCTGTTGCTTTGCGGTCCTGCCATGGATGACGCCGTAGTGTAGCATCGGCCGGGTGTTGGGTTTTAGGTGCTAGGTGTTGGGTGTTCGGGCTTGGGTGGCCAAGACGAATTCGTAAGTGTAGCTCCAGTACCTAACACCCAACACCCGAGACCTATCCACCCCGCAAGATTGATCCCGAGGGCTACAATATCCCTGTGCCCGTCCCAGACGAATCTGCTCACCGGCATCACCGCCATGCCGTCTACGCCTCGGAAACGACCGGGCTGCTGCTCATCGCATTTGTCCTGCTGATTCTTACTCTCATCCGCTACTGGCACGACATTCATTGGAGCCTGCGCTGAAGGTGGGTGGGGAACCTCACGCGAACGCCACTCAGGAGCCGCTGCTGGTCGTGATTCTCGGGCCCACGGGCAGCGGGAAGACGGCGCTGTCGCTCACCCTTGCCCAGAAATTCTCTGGGGAAATCGTTAACTGCGACTCGGTCGCGATGTACCGCGAATCTGACGTGGGCACCGCCAAGCCCAGCCTCGCGGAACGTGCCCGAGCGCCTCACCATCTACTTGATTGTGTCGAACCGCCGCAAGATGTGACGGCGGGCGAATACGCGCGGCGGGCGCGGCAAGTGCTCGCAGAGATTAGCGCACGCGGCCATTTACCTATCGTTGTCGGAGGAACAGGCCTGTATCTGCGAGCGTTGCTCGATGGGCTGTTTGCTGGTCCGCAGCGCTCCGAGGAATTGCGCGAGCGATTGAGGGAGAAGGCTGCGGCGCGAGGCTCGGGGCATCTGCATCGGATTCTGCGAAAGGTGGATCGCGTGGCTGCGGAGAAGGTTCATCCCAACGACGCTCCGAAGCTGATTCGCGCGATTGAAGTGTGCCTGGCTTCGCGGCAGAAGATGTCGGAGCTGTGGCGGAGTGGGCGCGATCCGCTGTCAGGTTTTCGAATTCTGCGGCTGGGCTTGGATCCGGAACGCAGCGCTCTGTATGAACGTATCAACCTTCGCGCGCGGCAGATGTTTGCGAATGGGTTGGTTGAAGAAACTCAGCGACTGCGACAGAAATACGGCGAGCGAGCGCGTCCATTGTCGTCCTTGGGCTACAAGCAGGCGGGACAATTCCTGAGCGGAGAACTCACTCGTGAGCAGGCTTTGCAGGCGGCGCAACAAGCACACCGCAATTACGCCAAGCGCCAGATCACATGGTTTCGCAGAGAGCCGGATGTGACCTGGCTGAAAGGTTTTGGCGATGAACCGAGAATTCAGAACGAAGCACTCTCCAAAGTGACAACTTCTTCGCCGCGGATTCACGCGGATGAACGCTGATCATTTTCTGCTGACAATCATGCCAAAAAGCCGGACCCTGG
>Ga0335083_10011555_pt1 | contig 10601 bp, 7 predicted proteins | sample Lox_Sample_42_FD_206716 | JGI IMG/M metagenome (GOLD analysis project Ga0335083, IMG submission 206716) | Soil microbial communities from Loxahatchee National Wildlife Refuge, Florida, United States - Lox_Sample_4.2 | ecosystem: Environmental > Terrestrial > Soil > Wetlands | place: USA: Florida... | reverse complement strand
ACGCTGCGCTCAGCAGGCCCACGATCCCGGAGATGAGCACGGCTAGGGCCCAGATCCCAAGTGTCGCCCTTAGGGGGAAAAACGTCAGCTGTACCACACGGCCAAAGCCGTAGGCCATCAGTTCGCCGAGGCAGGCACCGATCATTCCCCCGGCGACGGAAAGCCCCACACCTTCACTCACAAACAGACTCAAGACCCGACTACTGGTGAAACCGAGAGCCTTCAGTACCGCCACTTCACTGGTCCGCTCACGGATGGACATGGCCATGGTGTTGGCCGATACCAGCAGAATGGCAAAAACGACTGCCGAACAAATCACCAGAATGAACGCCTTCACATTGCCCAGCATGGTGATGAAGTCCAACATAAACGCCTTATCGGTTTGCGTTTTCGTGGGCTGGGGCGAGTTGTGGAACATTTCATCCACCGCAGTGGCGACTTTGCTCACGTCCGCTGGAGAATCGGTCAGGATGCCAAACGTCTCCGCGTGCCCCTTAAACGAAGGAAGGCCCTCTTCCAGATATCTGCTGTTGAAGTAAACCGATTTGTTGTCGGGATTGGAGTGAAAAATTCCGCGTACATTCAGCTCGAGATTCACCGGATAGAGGTCACCCTGAATGAAGATGCGGTCGCCCAGTTTCCACCCATAATTCTCGGCCAACGTGGCATCCACGATCGCTCCCTGCTGGTCGCGCTGCCAGGCTCCAACCTGGTCGTCCGGGATCTGCATGTCCCGGTAGACTTTCAGGAGCTCATCCGGGTCAGTGGCGAAGCGCGCAAAGTAATTTCCCGCCTTCTGGTCTTTGTAAACCCCTTGAAACCAGGAGAGTGGCACCACTGCAATCACCCCCGGAATCGCTCGGATCTTTTCCCGATAGTAGCTGGGCAGGGTAAACATGAGAGAGGCTCGGTGCCGCACCACCAGTCTCTGCGCAGACTCCGGGCTGCCATCGGCCACCCCGAAAGCGTGCCACAAAGTCATCATGAACGTCAGTAGAAGGAGTGAGAATGCGATGCTCAACATCGTGAGGATGCTGCGTCGCTTGTTACGGAATGCATTCTTGGTGACGAACCGGGTCAGCGTCATGATCGAACTCCAGAGCGCAGGAGGTTTCCAAGGAGGCTGAAGGAAGTCCCAGTACATTGTCAGCGTATAGGCTTCCGCAGGTCAGTTCGGGTTCGCCTGGCTGTCAACATTTCAGCCTATTTGTCGCGTGAAGCGGCTGTCAGTGACGCTACGCACGAGTCAAACATTATGTAGTCTCCTGACTGCCTGCTGAGGGACTGAAGATCCTGTTTGTGCTCTTTCTGTCGTTCCTGATTGGACTCGAGCGAGAAGAACCCAAGGCAGAGACGGAGCATTACTCGTTTGGAGGGGTGCGAACGTTCCCATTGATCGGGCTGGTTGGCTATTGCTCTGCTATCTGCCGGTCAGCTATTACTGCAGGCCATTGGGTTGGCTGTAGTCGGCGGTTTCCTGTTGATGTCGTACCGCCACAAGCTGAGTTCCCAAGCTGTATCTGTCACGCCGGGAGTGACCACCGAGTTTTCGGGGCTCGCCACTTACCTGAAGAGAGCTTCCTTCTGTGTGATCTTCGTCACTGCATCTCCCAGCCAACAGTAGTAGCTTGAAACTGCCGACGGCTGAAAGGGTTGGTTAAGTAAAATTGATCAGTCCGAAATAGGCCGGGTGATTCGCTCGGTGAGGGAACTCGCTGAGCCACCAAACCCGAAAAAACCAGCTGCTGCGGGAAGCAGCCGGGGCTTGGAACCGCAAAAGCGGTAATCGCATCAGGGGCTGTGGTGGTGCACGCATCCACGCTGTCAACTCGCTCGCATAAGTTTACAGCTAGAGCGTAACCGATACCGCAGCTCCTTTCTTGTGTCCAGGACATCCGACCGAATCGTCAATTTCAAGCATCGAGGCGATACTTCCCGTGTCAGATGTTCCGGAAAGGAGAGTCGCAATGAAACTGAAAAGCGTATTACTGGCGCTTCTATTCGGTCTGACCCCACTACTGTGGGCGCAGGAACCGCAAGCGCCTCCGACCAGTGGGAGCCAAGCTCGTGCCGAGCATCAGCAAAAAATGGTGGAGATGCACAAGCAAGAGATGAAGGCCATGAAAGCCGACATCGAGAAGCTGAAGTCCTTTCTCGCGCAAATGAAGACGAATGTTGCGGCGATCAATGACACTGCCGAGAAAGCACGTTGGCAGGCCAACGTGGACATGTGGGAAACGGTGGTTAATCACATGGACCGGATGCAGATGCACATGGAGTCCATGGGGCCCGGCATGATGCACCATCCGGGCACGGGTGCTCCGCCTGCCAGTCCACCCTCTGAGAAGAAACCGCAGTAAACTGCTGGGATGAAAACCGCCTTCAACGACGGCTCTTGCCCTAAGACGAACGGAAGGCGCGAGTCGTCCGAAAGACGAAGCGCTCAATCGGAGTGGTCTAGGGATGCGCGCGTGTGTCAACGCCTGATCCGGTAGGAGCTATGCCGATTCATGTGGGCATCATGTGCAAGATGTGCCGAAGGGTGCACTTTATACCCACTTCCCACAGCATCAAGCCGAGCAGCTTAGCTGCGGGAATGTACCGGCTCATCTGTAATCCTCCGTGCTCACTTCAGGGGGAGTTTAGAAAAGAAAGCATGCGACCGTACCGGGTCTCGGAAGACGTTTTCAATAGAGGGTACGCAAGGGAGGGCGAGTACGAACTCGTGGAATGAAGCCAGATTCGCGCTTCGATGTCGCTGCGGAAGATCGTTCACAGAGTCTGAAGCGGCGATGTCCGGCGGCCATTTCTATTGCATTGTTTCTGCGGCCGAGACAACGTTTTGCCTTCCGGGAATTACCGAGTCTTGCCTGATTGGCACGGGAAAAGCCAAATTGTTTCGGCATCGACACTGAAGATTGGCAAGGGCCAGCCAGCAATCACTCCGCGATCGGCTATCCCGCTTAGATGGGCCGCAGTGCCAGGAACTGCTATCCAAGTCTGCCGCAATCGAAACGCCGCCGTAAAATCCAGTACTTAAGATTGTCGTGCTCGACGTCACAGACTGCGCTCGTACCAAGTCGTAGGATGAGATCGATTGAGCCACACGGAGGTTCTATTCGTGCACGGAAGCTCGGAAAGGGAACCATGAATGACAGACTCGAGTGTCTCCTTCAAGAACTCAGTGTCGCAATTAACAAGTCGGTATCCAAATCCGAGCAGGTACGCGACTTGATCGAGCAAATTGGATGCGGCGGCTACGATGTGTTGTTGTTTCTCGATTCCACGATCACCATGATGAAGCGGTAGGGGTGAATAACAAGGTCGAGCCCGAGTTTAACGCTCAGGATATCGAGGTCCTCCAGTCAATGCAGATCAGTCTGAAGAGGTGAGCCCACGAGTTCTATGGCAGAGCCAGGGTCGGTCGCCGTTTCGGAGTGCAGGAGGAATGCCGCATTGCGAGAATGCCGAACAGGCGATGAGGCCTGAATTCATAATTGTTTTGGATCGCCCAAGCGAGAAAGATCTTGGAAGTGGCCGAGAGCTTTACAACAGATGCACTCGTCTTGAGTCTTGCAGCTGCGTGCCGCGTACAGCATCCCAAACGCTGGCGATAGTCTGTGAGGTGTGCGCAGAGCTGGTTCCCGGTCTTGCCGTAGGGAGTTGAAGGCCAGTCCTGGCGTGTTGAGAGTTCATTGCGTGGGCAATGAACTCTCCAACACTGCACGAGGAGAAGAAATCGGCCGTCACCTGGCCTCTAGACGGCCCACCATGTCGTCACTTTATCCACCTCGAGAACGGGCTGGCGGGTCCGCTCGCAGGATCTTCCATTCCAATCCAGCAGGCCACAAAATATCGATTGGCTCGAAGCATTGCCGGCAAACGAACCTGTGGATCACTTCATTCCTCGGGGTTGATGTTTCGCTCGACAGCACGTATTTGAAACGACACCTAGGGCACACGACCGACTGTTCAATCTTTGCATCCGGCTTTTCAGTAACCATGACAATGCGCTCGATTCTACCGCTTGCCCGGCAATTAGAAATTACCCGGCCTCGAACGACTCCGCAGTGAGCCAAATCACTCTGGCGAGCGCTTTTGTTAACCGCTTAAAAAGTTGCGCTGTTGCTGAAAAGAAATCTCCTTTTTTATTTGTCACTAGCCCCTCTCTAGAGTCTATCTATCAATCTTCGCCGACCAGCTCGGGCTCGACCGCAGCGTGCACATGGATATGGTTTTCCTGCGCATCGACGACGGCAATGGCGGTCACATTGACGATCTCTTCGACAGTCGCGGTACGCTGCAATATGTGTACGGGGCGGCTCATTCCCATAAGAATGGGACCGATAATCTCTCCATCGCCGATCTTCGCCAGCAGTTTAGTGGCGATGTTGGCGGAAGCAAGGTCAGGGCAAATCAGCACATTGGCTCCGCCCTTCAAAGCGCTGAACGGATACTGCTGCTCAATGATTTCGGGAGACACGGCGTCGTCGGCAGCGATTTCACCGTCGACAATGAGACTGGGATCGGCATATTTCAGCAGTTCGACGGCCTTCCGGACCTTGGTGCAGATGGGGTGTTCGACACTGCCGAAACTGGAGAAGGATAGCATGGCCACTCGCGGACTGACGTCGAAACGGCGCGCCATCTGTGCGGTGCAAAGGGCGATCTCGACCAGATCTTCCGCAGTCGGTTCGATGTTGACACTCGTATCCGCCAGGAAGAATACTTCCCCTTTGCGCGTGATCATGGCGTAGCAGCCGGAGACACGGTGCAGGCCTTCGCGTATCCGAACAATCTGGAGCGCCGGGCGGATCGTGTCGGGGAAATGTTGGGTCACACCCGAAACCAGGGCTTCGGCTTCGCCCATGCGGACCATCATTGAGCCAAAAACGTTGCGGTCTTTGATGAGAGTATCGGCTTCGGCCTGTGTGACGCCGCAGCGCTGCCGCAATTGGAACAGTTCGCGAGCGTACGCCTCCCGATGCTCGGATCTCATCGGGTCAACGATCTGCATGCCCTCCAGATCGACTCCGAGCTCCTGTGCCCGAGCCTGAATTGCAGCCGCATTGCCGAGCAACAGAGGATTGCTGATTTTTTCTTCAACCAAAGTGCGGGAGGCACGCAAGATCTTGTCATTATCTCCCTCGGGAAATACCACCCGCTTGGGATTAGCCTGGGCTTTGTGAATCATGATGCGGGAGACCTCGTAGGCCTTGCCCAGTCTGCGCTCCAGTTGCGCACGATAGGTGTCCAGATCGACCGGTTCCAGGGCGACTCCGGTGCGCATGGCGGCTTCGGCAACCGCCGAAGCTTCCCAAATCAGCACGCGGGGGTCGAAGGGCTTGGGGATAAGATATTCGCGACCAAATTGCAACCGCTCCACTCCGTAGGCGCGGCAAACCGAATCAGGAACGTCGTCTTTGGCGAGCCTGGCGAGCGCACGTGTGGCGGCAAGTTTCATGTCTTCGTTAATAGCCGTTGCCCGCACGTCAAGGGCGCCGCGGAAGATAAATGGGAATCCGAGGACGTTGTTGACCTGGTTGGGATAGTCCGAACGTCCGGTGGCGATGATCACATCGCTGCGAGCCGCCTTCGCATCTTCGTAGCTGATCTCGGGATCAGGGTTGGCCATGGCGAAGACGATTGGATTCGAAGCCATGGAACGAACCATCTCTTGATCGATGGCGCCCTTTACTGAAAGGCCGACTAATACGTCGGCATCGACCACGGTTTCGGCGAGCGTGCGAAGCTTCGTCTCCTGCGCGAAGCACTCTTTGTACTTGTTCATGCCTTCTTGACGTCCTTTGTACACGACGCCCTTCGTGTCGCAGAGGGTGATGTTCTCGCGTTTTACTCCCAGGCGGACATAGTGCTCGGCACAGGCGATGCCGGCCGCACCAGCACCATTAAAAACAACGCGCACTTTGTGAATATCCTTGCCGACAACCTCGAGAGCATTCAGCAGAGCCGCGCCGGAGATGATGGCGGTTCCGTGCTGATCATCGTGAAAGACCGGGATCTTCATGGTCTTGCGGAGAGTCTCTTCGATCTGAAAGCAGTCGGGGGCTTTGATGTCCTCAAGGTTGATGCCGCCGAAAGTGGGCTCGAGCAACTGGCAGAGCTTGATAATCTCCTCAGGATCGTGGCTGTTGACCTCGATGTCGAACACGTCGACGTCAGCGAAACGCTTAAACAAAACGGCTTTGCCTTCCATGACCGGCTTGCCGGCAAGCGCACCGATATCGCCCAGACCCAGCACGGCGGTTCCATTGCTCAGGACAGCAACCAAGTTGCCGCGTCCCGTATACTTAAACGCGTCATGAGGGTTCTTTTCGATTTCTAAACACGGCTCGGCAACTCCTGGTGTATACGCCATGCTGAGATCGCGCTGCGTGCGGCAGGGCTTGGTGGGGGTAACTTCAATCTTTCCGGGGCGGCTACCATTGTGATATTCGAGAGCCTGCTGCTTGCTAACTAACATAAGTTCCTCCGTATCTCTTTGGCGTCGTCCACTGAACTGAATTGCGTAGAGGCATTGCGACGTTCCGAGCTCAAACGCGCACCGTAAGCACGGGGCACGGGGCCTTGCTCACGACTTCAGAAGCTACTGGCCAGGGCAAGTGCGAGGACAATCCGGCAGCACGTGCCTTGCGCACGCCCATCACAATCACGTCAGCTTCGCGCTCGGCCGCAGCCAAGAGAATGGCTTCTGAGGCATGCTCCCAGCGAATCAGGAATTGTGGTGTGCACCAGTCCTTTGCTCCTTCGGGAATCAAGTTCTTCAGGGTGTGGCACATCTTCAATTCGACGGAAGGCCGCTGCTGCCACGGAACCATGGGAACGGCTTGCAAGACGATAAACTCGGCCTGATTTTCTTCTGCCAGCGACAGCGCATAATGCAGTGTCGGCTCGGGATGCTCCGCCACGTCGACAGGGCAAAGGACTCGGCGCAACGCCCAATGATCAGCATGGGTTTTGGGACCGATCGTCAGCACGGGACAGCTGGCCGAACGATAAATCTGTTCGGCGCCTGATCCGAGCAACAACTTGCTGACGCCTCGGCGGCCGTGGGTTCCCAACACCACGAGGTCGACGGCGTTCTCGCGAATCATCGCGGGAATCACAACAGCGAGATCACCGCGGTCCAATAGTGCCTTGCAGGGCGCTCCAGCCAGAGAGCGGCCGTGCTCCAAGGTGTCCAATTGATGGCGCGCCGCTTGCCAAGCCAGGTCGTCCTGCGCTGGCAGTTGATCTAACACTACCTGGCGGTGCGGCTCTGGAGGGAGCGCATGGGCCAGCAGAAGCGTCGAGCCATAAACCTTGGCGAGAGCCAGGGCGAAGGGCAAAGCCGCGTTCGATTCGGGCGAGAAGTCTGTCGGGAACAGAATGTTTTTTATGGAAATGCGACTGACCTGCGAAATGGTGGGCATGGCATACCTCCTGGCAGCCGAAACCTTAGCCGCAAGAGACAATCCACTCCTTTTCCTATATGCCTGGACAGGGTAACCGGCTGTGATGGCGGTCACTGTTTGTGGTGAGTGGAGAGTCGTCGTCCTCACAACCGCAATTGCCCAAATGGAGCGCGCCCCCCAACAAGTTCCCAGACTCGGGCCCAACGCAGGCCGCTATTTTCATAATGTATTGAGCTGTTTTACAACAATTGGGAATTGTCACACCTGCAACTTGTCGAAGACGGTGATACGAAGGGCTATCACCAATCCGAGTGAGCGCAATCACTGCCTAGTCCTCGAGAAAGCTGCGGGTTCGAACAATGTTACGGTAGGGAATCGCTGTCCTACCCAAGGGTGGGATCCTCGACAGAAATTCGAGGCCGAAGCCCCTTTTCGCCTGGCCTGTTGCATTGTTCTCAGGCAGCGTTCCGATTGCTGTGACCGACGTTTGAATGATGACGGTGTGAGCGCTCGCGCACCGGGGTGAAAATGAGCCGGTAGTCTCGATGGAAGCAGTCGGCGCAGCGCACTGGGCGCAGGAGGAAAAGCGGAAGAATGCAACGTTCCGTTACCGTGCGCGGGCGCGAGCGAAAGCCTTCTTGTCCACCACAGACGCTACAGCGATACGGTTTGGCAAGTGTAAAACCTTGTGAAGCGATCATAGACTCACCTCTCGTTTCCTGCTAGCCGGATGCCGAACGCCTCAATCAGAGCAGCGAGAGGAATTTCCGACACGGCGCCGCCACCAGTGTTCCCGTCATCGAATGCCTATAGGCACAAATAATCATTAGCGGCCTTCTCAACCTGCTTTGGGTTATATGCTTCGATGAAGTCTACGATGCCATGATATTTCAGCCATGTCCTGTTCCTCTGCGGCGGGAAAAAGTGACGCTTCTCAAGAGCTTGCCCGCATACCGCGAGACGATGGCAAAACCCTCGGGATTTCGACCCGCGTAGTCCGGGAGGGCCCCCAAAACGACTGTTCCATCTTGGCCGAGACGCAGTGTCACCTTCTTCGAGCAGCCACTGCAAAGCCAGAAATACCGTCTTGCCGGGAAGGCCGACACCAAAGCTGGAGGGACAGGCCAGTGTCGGGTTGGTTTCGGGCTCGGCTTCCAGTCGAAAAATTCTTCCTTCTCCGAGATTGAGCCACGAGGCAGAACACGACGGGTTAGCACACGTCGCCAGCATAGGCCCATCGCGCTTTCTTTGTTTACAGTTTATTTCGCGCCGCACTCTCGCTCAGGGAGCGGAGTCACATCTCGGGGGATACTCGATGAAAATGATTGCGCTTTTTTGTACGTGGCCAAACGTCGCATTAGCCTTCCGCATGTTGCTATCCACCGATGATGCCTCTCACGCAGGCCCCTCCGTCGGCCATCTTTCTGACCTTCACTGCAGAGGCTTCCGTCGCGGGCTTGTCCCACACCATGTCCTCTCGCAGTTGTCGAAATAACGGCTAGCACTTCGTCGATCTAAATCACACTGAGGGGTGAGTACTGTCACTGCTATGATTCAATTACAGTGACAGCATTAAATTACCCGCTGTGCTGGAACGGGTTCCCGGCATCCTCAACATGCCTGGAGAGCGGAAAGGATGCAGCGCAACGCCACCTTAGCCGCAAGTACAGCAAGTCCCCCGAAAAGTGCACATTCGGGGGATTTTTCACGAGTGTGGGCGCACTCTAATTTCACTGTGGATCTCGTTCTGAAGCGGTTTTAATCAAAAGCATCTCATTGCAGCGAAACCAGCCGCGTTGGGCCGAAGACCGAGTGTCTCTTAATCTCGCGCCCACACGAGCCAGCAGCACGAAATGGCGAGTCGCGTAGACAGACATGCCGTCGCCGAAGGAAGAGATGTTATTGAAGATGTGGCGCGATCTACGGGCAGCTTAACCGCGCCGTCCCGTGAACTTGCTGTGTGGTCAGAACCATCTGGGATACAGGAATGTGGGGATCAACCGGCGCGGTGGCTTGGACCGTGAACGTGCCAACGACGGGGTCGCACGAAGCCATTCCGCTGGAGCTCACAACAATTCCTTGCGTTGCCAGGTCGCTCATCACCCAAGGATTGCCCTGCGACCACAACACTGGTAATTGGGAAACCTTGGTTCCATCGGAATACACTCCAGTCGCAGTGAATTGGGCCTGGCCCGCGGCTGTGGGCGGACTGACGGTGATTGCTTTAAGCTGGCCGTGTCCGCGTCCACAGGAAAGAACCGAAATTATAGTCAGAAGCAGTGAAGTGCCGAGAAGGAGGAGCCGCAGTTTGTACATAGCCGCCTCCAGTGGAGGCGGATTAGCAGTAGTGGAGGCACCCGCCTCCTAAATAGATTTTACTACGCCAGAGACGTTTCAACGTGTGGCGAATTATCGTGTTCATGTTTCCGATGGTCCCGATGCTGGCCTTAAATCTCTTCCAACTTTGGAATCGGCCATGGCGTACCGTTGATTGCTGTGGTCGCACACGTCTTCGCATTGTTTTGAAATACCTTGCACTATCGTCACAACTCTTGATCGCTCAGGTAGAGCGGTCGGCTCCTTTGCGCCTTGGGACACCACTTGGCCAGTCGCGCAGGGCTTGACCGATCGGTACGGGCAAAGCGAAATTGTTTCAGCGACGGCCGCAAACCCAGGAACGGAAGCCAGCAAGCAATCAGGTCGTGATCGGCTTTCCATCCTTACAGGGTCGGCACAGTGACACGGACCGGAGGCCGGAAAGATGTCGTGCCCCAGGTCACAGACCTTGCTCTTACTAAACGTACAATCGATATGAGATCGATTGAGCCACAGTAGCTGAAGATCACCTATTCTTTTGCCGTTGCGATTAAGCCAAGGTACAGCTTCTGCCAACGGATCGTGCAACCACGGCAGCAGGAAGTAAGAGACTGCCCCTCCCGCAAGAGCCGACATGGCTTTCACGGCCCGATCGTGCATTTTCACCGCTGCACTCGACGATGACTGTCTCCGAAGGTCTTTGGAATCTGGCGAAACGCGGTCGCAAACCGCGGCCCTAGTTGTGGTGTTAGCATGATCATAGGAGGTGCTTTATGCGCACCTCTTATGGTCTTGATCTTGTCGGGAACTGCCTTGCATGCCCACTGAGGAAAAAACAATTTTTCTGTAATCTTTCCGTCCACGCCCTTC
>Ga0335083_10011554_pt1 | contig 10601 bp, 8 predicted proteins | sample Lox_Sample_42_FD_206716 | JGI IMG/M metagenome (GOLD analysis project Ga0335083, IMG submission 206716) | Soil microbial communities from Loxahatchee National Wildlife Refuge, Florida, United States - Lox_Sample_4.2 | ecosystem: Environmental > Terrestrial > Soil > Wetlands | place: USA: Florida... | reverse complement strand
ACGCGCGCCTCAATCGCGATGTCGCCATCAAGACGATCAACGCGCAGTATGAGGCCGACCCCGAAGGCCTGCGCCGCTTCGAACTGGAAGCGCGCGCGCTGGCTGCGATCAACCATCCCAACCTGCTGGCGATTTACGACATCGGCAGCCACGACGGCACAGCCTACATTGTGTCGGAGCTGCTCGAGGGCGAGACGCTGCGCACACGCCTGTCGCATGGGCCGATGCCGGTGCGGCGCGCCATTGAATACGGTACGCAGATCGTGCGCGCGCTGGTGGCAGCGCACGAGAAGGGACTTGTCCATCGTGATCTGAAGCCGGAGAACGTCTTCCTGACCAAGGACGGCCAGGTGAAGCTGCTGGACTTCGGGCTGGCAAAGCTGGTCCACACCAAAGCTGGGACTGGCATTCACACCGGCGGCACAACCATCACCATGGATACCGGCAAGACGCTGGGAACTCCCGGCTACATGTCGCCAGAGCAGCTGCGCGGACAGGCGGTCGATTTTCGCAGCGACATTTTCTCGTTTGGCGCGGTGTTGCATGAAATGCTTTGCGGCAAGCGAGCGTTTCACGGAGCCACAACCGCCGATCTGGTCTCGGCGACACTAAGCGCTGAGCCGGACGATTTGTCGGCGTCGAATCCGTCGATTCCGTTGTCGACGGCGGCGATCCTTCGACACTGCCTGGAGAAGCGGCCCGAAGACCGCTTCCAGTCAGCGCGCGATCTGTTGTTCGATCTCGAGTCGCTGGCCGTGAGCTCAAGCAGTGCCAGCACAGGCGCGCGACGCAGAGTCGAAGAGCGTCACTGGAAGACCCGTTGGCTGTGGTGGACGCTGGCCGGCGTTGGATTGGCAGCCGCGGTGTTCTTCGCGACTCGATTCTTCGCGCCTGCCGCGTCGGGTCCGCTATCGTTCACGCAGGTCACGTTTCGCCGCAGCAGCATCTGGTATGCGCGGTTGACGGGCGATGGGAACACGGCGCTGTACAACGCAACCTGGGCCGATCGGCCGATGGACATCTTCTCTACCCGCGTGGGAAGCACGGAGTCGCGCTCTCTAGGCGTTACCAGCGCCGACTTGATGGCGGTTTCTTCGACAGGCGAACTGGCGGTATTGATCGATCGGCAAGGTTCGGTTCCGTGGTTCGATCGCGGCACGCTGGCGCGGGTTCCGATGGGAGGCGGTTCGCCACGCGAGGTCCTGGAGGACGTGCAGTCGGCAGATTGGTCGCCAGACGGAGCCAATCTGGCAGTCGTGCATCATGTCAACGATGAGCAGCGCCTGGAATATCCGATCGGCAAGACTCTGTTCAGCACGCAAGGATGGCTCACGGATGTGCGCGTGTCGCCCAAGGGCGATCAGGTCGCTTTCATGGAGCATCCCAGCCGATGGGACGATCGCGGAAAGGTGTCAGTGGTCGACTTGAACGGCAACGTCAAACACCTTAGCGAGGAATTCTCCAGCGAGCGCGGATTGGCCTGGTCCCCGAATGGCCGGCGCGTCTGGTTCACGGCCACGCGCAGCGGAGAAGCGTCTGCCCTGTATGACGCGAGTCTGGATGGCCAGGTGAAATTGAGGTATCGGGCTCCGGTCAATCTTCAGTTGCACGATATCGCGCAGAACGGCTGGGCGCTGATCTCAACCTTTAATGACTTCACTTCGGTTACTGCTTTGCCGCCCGGACAAGCCACGGAGCGAGACCTGTCGTGGCTCGACAATATTTACCTCTTCGATCTGTCGGCAGACGGCAAGACTTTTCTGTTCCAGTATTACGGTCCAGGCAGCGGTCCGAACTACAACTCATACATGGCCAAGACCGACGGCTCTCCGCCGGTTCGACTGGGTGAAGGAGCGGCAGTGGCGCTTTCGCCCGACGGCAAATGGGCGGTCACCATCCTCTACAAGACGCACCAAACGGTGTTGCAGCCTACAGGCGCGGGCCAGGTTCGTGCCTTGAACCGCGAGGGAATCACCGACGAGGGCGAGAACAGTTGGACTCCCGACGGCCAGCACGTACTGTTTACCGGAACCGAAGCTGGGCATGCCTCCCGTTGTTACATACAGGACATCAACGGTGGAAGCCCTCAGCCGCTGTGTCCCGAGGGCCTCACGCGGGCGCGAATGTCGCCCGATGGAAAGACACTGGTGGCGCGAGAAGGCAAGGACTATGTAACTCTCCGGCCCGACGGAACCGGCAAGCGGGCAGTCAACGGTCTGGAGGCGGACGAAGAAGTTCTACGCTGGAGTGAAGATAGTCAGGCTCTGCTCGTGTGTCGCTCGCATGAACACATCCAACTGTTTCGGCTGGATCCTGCGACCGGTAAGAGGCAGTTGCTGCACGACATCAGACCTTCCGATCCGGCCGGCATCATCAGTTCGCCCATGGTGCTTGTGTCAGCCGACGGTAAGAGCCACATCTACCACGTCGTGCGAAAGAATTCGCAGCTGTTTGTGGTTAAGGACCTGCCTCGATAGGCGCGGCCAGCGCAGAGCGAACGATTTTCGCTTGCCTCACCTTAGGTCATCCTGTATTCCTTGTAGGCCACTGGTAGTTGAATAGCTTTCCCTCTCGCGCGGAGAAAGAGGTTGTATGACTCAACAGGAATTGGTCATGGAAGCGGCGAAACTGCGGCTCAGGCTGCGCATGAACAACCGCCTGAGATTGGAAACTCAAGCCCTGCTATCCAAGTTGTTCCGGGAGCACGAGGTGCCGGTCGGCGACGAGTTGCTGTCACGCCTCATTCTTGCTGTGCCGGACGAACTGGCAGCAGAAGCGGAGGCCGTCAGGCCTCTCGGGATGAATCCGCCGCCAAAGCCGCCGACGAAGAACACCGCCCATGTCCGCAAGCCGCCTCCGAAACCGCCTACGAAGAACGGTGGCCATAACCCACCGCCCAAACCTCCCACCAAGAACGGTGGCCATAACCCGCCGCCCAAACCTCCTACTAAACACGGAGGCAGGCGCGATTTCGCCAAGAACCCGCCACCGAAGCCGCCTACCAAGCACTAGCCACGCGGGTATGAGAACGACTTCGAGGCAGCCCGCAACCGAGAAGACCAGAGCGGTTTCGGCCGCGCCTCTCGGCTGCAAGCAGGAAGCGCCCGGCATTTTCAGCCTTCAGCTTTGTGACCCGGCGCGCTGCGACGCGATTGTGCGAGAGGTCAAGCGAGCCAAATCGTGGCACGCGGCGCGGGTGAGTCTGGAGGATGGCAACCCCGACGGCGTCGTTTTGCCGGCGACCCGGTCGGCATTAATACTCGGCGAGAACCGGCCGTTGTTCTACGATTTTGAGCATAACGTGCGTAGCCACGTCAGCCCTCTTGTTCGGAAACATTGGGGTGTTCATCTAACCTGTTGTGACGGAACCCAACTGATTCGCTACAAGTCAGGCGGACTCTATGCCCCGCATCGCGACTCGAGTGAAGAGCCCGGCGAAGTGTCATTCGCTAGCCGTTATTTCACCGTGCTTTGCTATTTGAATTCCAACTTCGAGGGCGGAAAGACCGACTTCCCCGGCTTGGGTTACACCGCTACGCCGCACACCGGAAGAGCCATCGTCTTCCCTTCCCACTACATGCATTCTGCGGTTCCCGTGCTCGATGGCGAGAAGTTGATACTGCTTACATGGTTGTGCGGCCCCGTGCCGATTCGATGGATTTAGCTCACCCCAACGCCGCTTTAGTCGAGCTCGCCGTCGAAGTTCCGGCGGACAAAGTGAAACAACACTGAGGTACATGTACATCCGTCGGCGAGGCGATCGCGATAGTGGACCAGGTCCCTGCCACAAAATAGAATCCCGTCTCCCAATGCCTGTTCGATCGTGACTCGGCCGTCTCCGGTCTCGATATGTAAGGGCCAGCTCGTGATAGTTTCCGGCTCGGGAATAAAGTCAGCGCAAAGAGACAGGGTGAACTCGCACTGTTCACGGTCGGTGTGGCGCGCGAGTTCTGCTCCTCCATGGTAGGAGCAGATAAAGCTGAAGGAAGGCTGCACCGGCTCGCCGATCACCTCACTCACAAGTGAGGTCAGTTGATGATGGAAGAAGCGGGTAGTAGGTTCATTGTGTTTCAAGTGGCAATTCTTGTAGCCACCCTTGCCTTTTTCCAGCTTGCCGGCAGCGGTTAAGTCGCGAATGTAGCATCGCAGGGCCGAAACCTGCAGGGGATACAGCAGACTCTTCAGATTGATGTATCGATTCTTCTGAAAGAAGGCGGATGCCTTCGCCACCCTGCGGGTAAATTCTTTGCTTTGACGTCCGCGGTCGTTCGCGTCAATCAATATTCCCGCAAAATAAAGCAATTTTGCAGCTTGCGTGGACAGATCAGCCTCGGAAACCGGCGCTCCAGCGCGTAGGTCGGAGAGCCGGCTCCTCAACTCTTTCGACAGCCAAAAGGGCTGAAGAGCATTTCTGTCCGGATCCAGGATCCACACTATTTCATCCCGATCAAGGAAGTGAGTCAGAAACGGTAAGCTGCGAAGATCGGCCGAATCAAGAAAGCAGAATGGATTCAGAACCAGATCTCCAGGCAGCTTCAGCCTCTTCAGTTCCCCTTGCGCCGGTCGCGGCAGAAGCTCGATAGGCTGCTCACCCAACAGGCAGCGATATGGAACGGGAACGTCCTCTTTCCGGGCAACGTGCGATCGAGAAGCGCGTAACGGTCTATTCATTTGTCGGACGGAATCTCAGCGAAAGTATGCCATATCGCATGTCCCGAAGCGTTCTCAACTCACAGCTTTCGCCCTGCGCGCGAAGTAGAGGAAGATCGGTATGCCCGCGAGGATGACGACGCATCCCCAGACGGAGTTGCGCAGGTTCTCGGAGAAGGTGAAGTACAGTAGCACCGCCGCCGCGATTACGAAGAGTGCCGGCACGACGGGATATCCCCAGGTGTGATACGGCCTTGGCAGATCAGGTTCTTTCCTGCGCAACACGAAAACTGTACTGGCCGCGATCATGTAGAAGAGCCACTCCGCGAAGATGGCCAGCGAGAAGAGCTGGCGGAAGTTTCCCGCGAACAGCAGCAGCAAGATCGACAGCGCCAATTGCACACCGAGCGCGACCGATGGCGTATGGAAACGCGGATTCACGTCGGCCAGGGCCTTGAAGAAATAGCCATCGCGTGCCATGGCGTAGGGCACGCGGGCTCCGCTCATGATGGTGCCGTTCAGGCTGACGAGCATCGACAGCGCCATTCCTGCCGAGACAATGCCGGCTCCCCAAGCTCCGACCGCGATGGCAGTGGCCTGCGACGCCGGACGTTCCGAGGCCGCGACGGCCGATGCCGGCAACACGTATTGCACAGCGGCGTTAGTCAGCATGTAGAGGATGGCGACGACACTGTCGCCGACGATGAGCCCGATGGGAATGTTCCGTTCGGGATGATTCACTTCCCCGCTCACCATGTTGAGGTCGTTCCATCCGTCATAGGCCCACAGCGCGGCCACGAGCGCGGCGAAGAAGCCAGCGACACCCCCGGTAGCGCCGGTGAATTCCGAGGCGAAATTGCTCCAGGTTCCGCTGGCCGCCGTGAAGCACAGAATGGCAATGACGACGATCATCGCAACCTTGAGCAAGGTGAAGAAGAGTTGAAACTCGCCTGCCTTCTTCACGCCCAGATAGTTCAGCCCGGTGATGAGCGCGGCGGCGAGCATGGCAACGAACTGGCCATAAGAAATGGTAAGCGGCGATAGGATCGCGGGTCGATTGAGAAACGACAGCGCTTTAAAGGTGCCGAGAATACGAACCAGACCGGTCGTGGTAGTCGCAACCGATGCGGGTTTGGCGATGGCAAACCACGTCCAGGCGTAGAGAAACGCGGGCAGCGGCCCGTAGGCGTCGCGAATGTAGATGTACTCGCCGCCGGCCTGCGGCTTCATGGCGCCAAGCTCGGCATAGGTCATAGCGCCGGCCATAGACAGCAGTCCGCCGACGATCCACACCAGATAAACCAGGCGTGCGGAGCCGACCGCCTGCATCATTTCAGCGGGAACAAGGAAGATGCCGCTGCCGATGATGGTGCCGATGACGACTGCAGTGGCGTGGCTGGCGCCGAGGTCGCGAGAGAGAGAACTGCGCTGGGCCGCAGGTTGCATGTCGCAGTATATGTCAGTGGGAGGAATCACTAGCGCGGCAAGCGTCCTGAAGCACTCGTTGCAGGATGGTGAGTGCTATCGCCTGGTTACGCCAACTATCTTGTCACTAGTCCGGCAGATGGAAGGCGTACAGATACCCACCACCGGAGCCCACGTAGAGCATCCCACTCGCCACCGCGGGCGACGAACGCACGTCATTATCGCCGGTGGTGTAGCTCCACAATTCAGCGCCACTCGCGGCGTCTAACGCATAGACTTTGTCGCCGCCGGTATAAACCACCCCATTCGCCACCGCGGGCGACGAATCCCCGCCACCGACGTTGGAGCGCCACAGCTCTGCACCGGTTGCTGCGTCCAGCGCATAGGTAGTGCCGCCGGTATAGACCACCCCATTTGCCACTGCTGGGGAGAACTCGATCTGGCCCCCGGTATCGAAGCTCCACAGCTTGGCCCCGGTTGCGGCGTTCAGCGCATAGAGGTTGTGGTCCCATGAGCCAATGTAGACCACGCCATTGGCTACGGCTGCTGAGGCAGACACAACGTCACCGGCGGTGAAGCTCCACAGTTTCGCGCCGGTCATGGCATCGAGCGCATAGACGTTGTGATCGTAGGAGCCGAAATATACAACCCCGCTGGCCACCGCCGGCGAAGAAAGCACCAAATTGCCAGTTGTGTAGCGCCACAGTTCAGCGCCGGTCGCGGCATTGAGCGCATAGAGGTTGTGGTCCGCCGAGCCAGCATAGACCACCCCGTTAGATACCGTTGGGCACTCCACGTAGCTGCCGGCTCCGGCGACCCACACCGGGGCGCCGGTCGTGGCGTTCAGCGCATGAACGAAGCCACTGAAGATGGTGCCGTCGCCAAAATAGACGAGACCATTGGCCACGGCGGGGGCCGACTCCTCGTCTCCGGTGGCGGGGACGCTCCACAGCTTGGCGCCGGTGGCAGCGTTCACGGCAGAGACGCCTGAGACTTCGTCGGCGATATACACCACCCCGTTGGCGACCGTGGGCGAGGATAGATCGACTTCAATCCCGGTTTTGTACTTCCAATCGAGAACCAGGTTTCCGACGTTTCCGGGGCTCAGAATAAATTCGCTTGCGTTGTAACCCGTGTGGCAGATGTCAGAGTGAAACTGCGGCCAGTTTACATAAGCTGTTTTCGAGAATCCGAGGCACGGCCCGGGTGTTGGCCCGGGTGTTTGGGCCGCGAGCATCGTACCGAATATCAGGAGCAGGCCCAAACGGCAGAACGCTGTGGTCTTCATATCAACTTCCTAACGGAGGAACCTGAGAAATGCTTGTGCGGAAGAGTTTACAACGACTTGCATCCTTGTAGTTGGCGTAACATCCCCATTACGCTCACAACCACGTCGTCATCCGTCCGCGAAGCGGACAGCATATCTAAGCCCAGCAGTTTACTGCTGGGTACGCTTCCATTTCTGACCGAGTCCCCTGGGTGTCTGTGTCATATCTAGCACTTGTAATGCACAGGGGAGATAGGCGAAAAGGGAGCATGTCGCGATTTTTTGCTTATGCTCCCGATCAGGCATACCTGCTACCGCCCAACCTGGACGAGGTTCTAGGCAAGGAGCACCTGTGTTTCTTCGTGCACCGCGCGGTGGAGCAGTTGGATTTGCGGCAGTTCGAGCAGGCCTATAGCAGCGAAGGACGGCTGGCCTATCCGCCGAGCATGATGCTGAAGGTGTGGCTCTATGCTTTCGCGCTGGGAGTGAACTCGACGCGTCGGCTGGAGCGACGGATACAGGAAGACTTGGCGTTCCGCTATCTGGCGGGCGGCTTGCATCCGGATCACAAGACGCTGAGCGAGTTTCTGCGGCGGCATCGGCGAGCGATCAACGATGTATTCACCCAGGTGGTGCAGATGGCGCGGCGTGCGGGCTTGGGCAAGCTGGGACATATGGCCATCGATTCCACGCGAGTGCGGGCCAATGCCTCGCGGCAGAAGATGGTCGATAGAACGGATCGGCAGCAGTGGGCGCAAGACCGGCGGCTGGTGCGCAGCTTTCAGCACCAGGCCGCGGCCCAGGACCCGGAGGAAGATGGCGGAGTGCAGTTGAGTCCGGAGCAGCGACAAAGCTTGGCCGAGCAGCCCCTACCGGCACTGCCCAAGAAAGGACGGCAGCAGCTGTCGACCACCGATCCGGACAGCCGGTTCTTGCGAACCGCGGAAGGCTGGACGCTGGGATACACGGCTGACCTGGCGGTCAGCGACGACCATATCATCGTGGGTACGCGAGTAACGCAAAATGCCACCGACAATGCATCGCTGGTGCCGATGATGGATGAAGTGGAACGAAACTGTGGTGAGAGGCCGGAGAAGGCCACGGGCGATTCGGGCTTTTTCAGCGGTGCGGCGTTGCATGAGATGAAGCGGCGCGGGATCGATCTCTACGTGCCGGACAACAACCTGCGCCACGAGATGGAGACCGGAAAACGGGCCCACGGCATCGGTCGCTGTAGCATCCGCGATCCGGAGCACCTCGAGCTGCGTGAGAAGTTACGGTCGCCGCAAGGACGAAAGATGTATCAACGGCGACAGGCGGTGGTGGAACCAGTGTTCGGGATTCTGAAAGAGCAACGCGGGATGCGTAAGTTTCGGCGGCGGGGCTTGGCGGCAGTCACCACCGAGTGGTTGATGGCCGCCATCGCCTACAACCTCACCCGCATGGCGAAGAGCTAAAACCGGCGCTGACGCAACGGCAACCCCGCGGCCTCAGGATTTCTTAACTATTCTCTGGGTGCGCTGTGACACACACACCCTGGGGACGACATATGACATCGCGTTGCCTAACATCTGCCGTCCCTGACGGGACTCATGAGATTGTGTGGGTTGCCCACTGCGACTGTAATGACGCGGTTAACAACAATCGTTGAAGGGACCGTGTAACCTCAGCCACGTCATGAGGTAACATGACGGGCTCTGATCTTTTCGCCCGCTCCGGAGCGTGCCATGAAACTGAAGACCCTTGTCTATCTAAGCCTGCTCATTTTCATCACATGGCTTGCTCTGGCGGCACAGGCCCAAGCCTTCAGCGTCATCTACAGCTTCAAAGGTGGAGCTTTCGATGGGACCAGCCCCATGTCGGGTGTAACCATCAAAGGAGGCGTCTTATATGGCGTAACCGTAGGAGGCGGTATCAGTTGCGGTGGGAACAGGACTTGCGGCACTGTCTATCAGTTAACGCATGCGGGGGCCGAGTGGGTTGAAAGCCCGATCGTCCGTTTTCCAAGCTCGAACGGCGGGATGATGCCGGTGGCCAGAGTCAGGTTCGGTCCGGACGGCCACCTCTTTGGGACAACTAATGGATCTTGGTCGGGCTTCGGTTCGGTTTACCGGCTGACGCCTCCATTTTCGATCTGCAAGACCACGGCCTGTCTTCTTTGGGCTGCGACCGACATCCACACGTTTAGCGGAAGCGACGGGATAAGCCCGGGATACGGAGACCTCATCTGGGACCAGGCGGGCAACATCTACGGCACCACCGGCGATATAGATAACGGCTGCGGAACTGTTTTCAAGATGACGGGGTCGGGCGACAACTGGACGGAGACGCCCATCTACGTCTTCACGGGACTTCACCATGACGGTTGCTATCCCCAGGATGGCATTGCCATGGACAGCAATGGGAATTTGTTCGGCACGAATTCTCATTTAGGAGACGATTTCTACGGTACCGTTTGGGAGCTGACATACGATCCACGGGCGGGCTGGACCGAGGCCACTCTCTACACTTTCACCGGCGGTAGCGACGGGGGTGCGCCCTATGCCGGGTTGCTAATAGATAGTTCCGGCAATCTCTATGGCGCCACGACCAGCGGAAGCCAGGGACCGGCAATTTTCGAGCTATCACCCACTGGCACCAAGTGGACATTCAAAGTACTCGCCAATATTCCAGGATGTTCACAGGGGCCGTTTGTCTCCCTCACCATGGATGCCACTGATAATCTCTACGGTACTGGGTATACCTGTGGCGCGAACAACCTCGGCAACATTTTCAAGTTGACGAACACTCGCAATGGTTGGGTATACACGTCGTTGCACGACTTTACCGGTGGCGACGATGGGGAATATCCGATCAGCAGCGTAAGCATCGACACCGACGGTACGCTGTACGGCGTCGCCTCCGGTGGAGGTTCGAGCGACAATGGCGTTGTTTGGATGATCAAGCCGTAGCGCAATAGCATTAAGTCCCTCGCACCCGCAAACAAATCTATAGCCCCATGGAACTCTGGTTTCGTCAGGCGCACGTTTCCTAGCACTGAGCCTAGCCGAAATGTGCGCGACTACAGGATTCATTGGTCGGTCGGACGTAGCGTTTCGGCGCTAGCCGCTTCCCATCCTTCCCCTTTATCAATCCATCAATCAACTCGCAACTCGTGCGCACTCGTTCGCATCGTTAGGTCGTATGCCGCGCAAGTCGCCGCCCGTAAGCTCGTCCGCCGAACTCATTCCGCCTCATCCAACTCTGGAAACCCTTCGTG
>Ga0335083_10011553_pt1 | contig 10602 bp, 8 predicted proteins | sample Lox_Sample_42_FD_206716 | JGI IMG/M metagenome (GOLD analysis project Ga0335083, IMG submission 206716) | Soil microbial communities from Loxahatchee National Wildlife Refuge, Florida, United States - Lox_Sample_4.2 | ecosystem: Environmental > Terrestrial > Soil > Wetlands | place: USA: Florida... | reverse complement strand
TCTTTCCGTACATCAAAGAAGCGGTCGCGTTCGGGCACGGGCGCGACGCAGTCTGCGCTTTCATCAACATCGACCTGGGCGCTGTCGGTAATTGGGCGGAGCGGCGAAATCTCGCCTACGCCGGTTACACCGACCTCGCAGGTAAGCCGCAAGTCTACGATCTGATCCAACGTTGCGTGGAGCAGGTCAACGCCGAGCTGGCCGCCGATCCAATCGTGGCCCATTCGCAGATCCATCGCTTCCTGCTTCTGCACAAGGAGCTGGACCCGGATGACGACGAGCTCACGCGCACGCGGAAAGTCCGGCGTGGCTTCATCGCCGAGAAGTACGCCGGGCTCATCGATGCGCTGTACTCGGGCAAGACCACCCAGCACGTAGACACCGCCGTCAAATTCGAGGACGGCCGCAGCGGGATTATCGCAGCCGAGGTGCCGATCAAAGACGCAAAGCTGTTTGCCGTTCGGGCATCGCAGGAAACCGTGGCGGGTTGACCAGGCAAGATGACGAGCCAGCGACGAATAGGCGATGTGCTCCTGCAGCTCGATGGCATCTCGCTGTCATTCGGAGGCGTCAGGGCACTCGACAACGTCAGCTTCGACGTGCGCAGCCACGAGATCCGCGCCGTCATCGGGCCGAATGGCGCCGGCAAGAGCTCGCTGCTCAATGTCATCAACGGCGTTTATCATCCGACTCAGGGCACGGTAACCTACAAGGGCACGACTCGCCCACAGATGCGCCCGCACGAGGCGGCCCGGCAAGGAATCGCGCGTACGTTCCAGAACATCGCACTGTTCAAGGGTATGACAGTGCTCGACAACATCATGACCGGCCGCACCCTCAAGATGCAGGCGGGATTTCTGTTTCAGTGCGTCTATTTCGGCAAAGCACGTGGAGAGGAGCTCGAGCATCGCGAGAAGGTGGAGCACATCATCGACTTCCTGCAGATCGAGCACATCCGCAAAACTCCGGTGGGCCGGCTGGCCTACGGTCTGCAAAAGCGCGTCGAGCTGGCCCGCGCGTTGGCTGCCGAGCCGGAGCTGCTGCTGCTCGATGAACCCATGGCCGGAATGAATGTGGAGGAGAAAGAGGACATGTGCCGCTTCATCCTCGACGTAAACGACGAATACGGCACGACGATCGTACTGATCGAGCACGACATGAGCGTGGTAATGGACCTCTCCGATCGGGTGGTCGTGTTGGACTATGGGCGCAAGATCGGCGACGGAAAACCGGACGAGGTTCGAGCCGATCAAGCCGTGATCGACGCTTATCTAGGCGTGCAACACTGAGCCCGTCGCCATGGGATTCTTCATCGAGGTTCTGCTCGGCGGCTTGATGGCCGGCGTGCTGTACTCGCTCGTAGCTCTCGGTTTCGTCCTCATCTTCAAGGCTTCCGGCGTATTCAACTTCGCCCAGGGTGCGATGGTGTTGTTCGCTGCGCTTACCCTGGTGCGCCTCATGGAATTGCTCAAGAGCACGTTCAGCCCATTCCTTCTGGCGCTGGTGCTGACGGTCGGAGTCATGATCGCACTCGCCTGGCTCATCGAGCGGCTCGTCCTTCGGCCGCTCGTCAATCAGCCCGGTATCAGCCTATTCATGGCGACGCTGGGGATTTCGTATGTATTGGACGGGTTCGGCCAAGCAGTGTGGGGCAGCGATGTTTATATGCTCGACGTCGGCATCCCCAAGCGGCCTATCGTGCTGTTCGAGTCGCTAGTGCCGGGCGGCGTATTGGTCCCCAGCGAGGATCTGGTCGCAGCGGCGATCGCCGGTGTCCTGGTAGCCGGCCTCGGCTTGTTTTTCCAGAAGACGCGTATCGGGCGCGCACTGCGTGCGGTGGCCGACGATCACCAGGCCGCGCAGTCGGTCGGAATCCCGTTGAATTACATCTGGGTGATCGTTTGGACCGTTGCCGGGTTGGTCGCACTGGTGGCCGGTATCGTGTGGGGATCCAAGCTCGGAGTGCAGTTTTCGCTGGGGCTGGTAGCACTCAAGGCGCTGCCGGTGCTGATCCTCGGCGGCTTCGAATCGATCCTCGGCGCCGTGGTCGGCGGGTTGATCATCGGAGCAGGCGAGAAGCTGTCGGAGGTTTATCTCGGTCCGCTGGTGGGCGGAGGAATCGAGAACTGGTTCGCCTATGTCGTCGCATTACTGTTCCTCCTGATCCGACCGGAGGGGTTATTCGGCGAGCGGCACATCGATCGGGTCTAGTCGCGAAGCCTGGATCAGCACCAATCAAACATGTTCTACCGAGAAGCCGGGCAATTCAAGACCACGTATCGCGCCGATCAGGCGGTGTTCCCGATCCGCCAGGACCAGATCTTCATCGTTGTCTGGCTTGCTGTCGGATTTTTCTTGGTCCCGCTGATCTCGAGCGAGTATTTGTTGCGTGCGATCTTGATTCCCTTCCTGATCCTTGCGCTGGCGGCTCTCGGACTCAATCTGTTGGTGGGGTATTGCGGTCAGCTGTCACTGGGTACTGGGGGATTCATGGCCGTGGGCGCCTACGCCGCCTACAATCTGTGCGTACGCATTCCGCAACTCAACCCGCTGATCGCGTTTCTGCTGGCAGGTGGCGTCGCAACGCTTGTGGGCATCGGGTTCGGTATTCCCAGCCTTCGCATCAAGGGCTATTACCTGGCGGTCGCCACGTTGGCGGCCCAGTTTTTCCTGGACTGGGTCTTCAGCCGGGTCGCATGGTTCACCAACAATACGCCGTCCGGCTCCATCTCCGCTCCCCCGGTGACGCTGTTCCGGTTCACCTTCGACACACCAGTCAGGAAATACCTGCTGTGCCTGGCGTTTCTGGTGCTGTTTGCTGCGATCGCAAAGAATCTTGTGCGCGGCCGCATCGGTCGCGCCTGGATGGCGACTCGTGATATGGATGTGGCAGCCGAGATCATCGGCATCCGTCCCATGTACGCCAAGCTCTCCGCCTTTGCCATCAGCTCATTCGTCATTGGCGTAGCGGGAGGGCTCTGGGCTTTTGTCCATTTAGGCTCCTGGGAACCGCTCGCCTTCGACGTCAACCGATCGTTCAGTATCTTGTTTATGGTTATCATCGGCGGACTCGGTTCGATCCTGGGCAGTATCCTCGGAGCAGCTTTCATCACCGTGTTGCCGCTTATGCTGAATCAACTCCCTGAGTGGTTGGGTGTTCCGATCTCCACGGCGATGATTTCCAATCTGGAGACGATGACTTTCGGTTCCCTGATCGTGTTCTTCCTGATCGTGGAGCCGCTGGGATTGGCCCGGTTGTGGCGGATCGCCAAGGAGAAGATGCGCCTATGGCCGTTCCCTTATTGACGCAACGCGAGCGGTGCAGGTTGCTCCGCGCTAACATATCAAGCTCCAAGGAGGAGGTAATCAAAATGCCGAAATTATTCGCGGCGAAGACATTGCTGCTTGCCGCAGCGGTGACGGGGGCCCTCGGCGCGACGAGCGATTCGAAGGCGCAGGCCGATGAGCAGTTCATTCCGGCGCTGGTGTATCGCAGCGGTCCGTACGCGCCCAATGGCATACCGTTCGCGAACGGCTACGCCGACTATCTGACCTTGATCAACGAACGCGACGGTGGCATCAATGGCGTGAAGATCGCGTTTGAAGAATGCGAGACCGGATATGCGACGGACCGGGGCGTGGAATGCTACGAGCGGTTGAAGAGCAGAGGACCTACCGGGGCCGCAGCGTTCAGCCCGCTCTCGACGGGCATTACCTACGCCCTCACGGAGAAAGTTTCGGCCGATAAGATCCCGTTGATCACGATGGGCTATGGGCGTTCCGAATCGGTGGACGGCAGCGTGTTCATGTGGAACTTCCCGCTTCTGGGTACGTACTGGGATGCGGCCGATGTGCTGATCCAACACATCGGGAATCTCAACGGCGGTCTGGACAAGCTTAAAGGTAAGAAGATCGCGCTCGTGTATCACGACTCGCCGTACGGCAAGGAGCCTATTCCGCTGCTTCAGGAGCGGGCCCGCCGTCACGGATTCGAGCTGATGACCATCCCGGTAACCCATCCCGGCGTGGAGCAAAAAGCTGCCTGGCTCCAAATACGCCAGGCCCGCCCCGACTACGTACTGCTGTGGGGATGGGGCGTAATGAACTCGACTGCGATCAAAGAAGCGGTCGCGGTCAATTATCCACGCGATCACATGTACGGTGTCTGGTGGGCCGGAGCGGAGCCGGACGTCCTGCCGGCGGGTGCAGATGCGAAAGGTTACAACGCACTGGCTCTACAGCATTCCGCGGGTCAAACATCGGTGCACGCGGATATCCTCAAGTACGTATACGGCAAGGGCAAAGGCGCCGGAGAGAAGGACGAAGTCGGGCAGGTGCTCTACAACCGCGGGATGATCAACGCAATGTTGCTGGTGGAATCAATCCGCACGGCACAGGGCAAGTACGGCAAGAAACCTCTGACCGGTGAACAGGTGCGCTGGGGCATCGAGAACCTCAACCTCGATCAGAAGCGTATCTCCCAAGTGGGGATGGCTGGCATGCTGCAGCCATTCAAGGTCTCCTGCCACGATCATGCCGGCGCTCACCATGCCCGCATTCATCAATGGGATGGCACCAAATGGGTGTTCGCGTCCGGTTGGATTGAAGCAGACCAGGGTGTGATTCGCCCAATGGTAGATGCGGCAGCCACCAAATACGCCAAGGAAAAGAACCTGACGCGCCGGGATTGCGGCGGAAACTGATATTCAGGACGTGCCGGAAAAGTCATCGTCCCCTCGGACGAGAATCATGACCGTGTCTGTGCCGCCCGGCTCGACGCGTGCGCTGCTGGCGGTCAACAATATCGAGGTCATCTACGATCACGTGATCTTGGTGTTGAAAGGTGTATCCCTGGAAGTGCCAGACGGGTACATCGTAGCGCTGCTCGGTGCCAACGGTGCTGGCAAGTCCACTACGCTCAAAGCCATTTCCAACCTGCTGCGCGCCGAGCGCGGGGAAGTGACGAAAGGTTCGATCGAATTCGACGGCGAGCGCATCGACCATCTGAACCCGTCCGAAGTGGTCAGGCGCGGCGGGATACAGGTGATGGAAGGCCGGCACTGCTTTGCTCACCTCACAGTAGAAGAGAACCTCCTCACCGGCGCGTTTTCGCGTCGTTCTGCACGAGGTGAGATCGCCGCCGACCTGGAGAAAGTCTATGCCTATTTCCCGCGGCTCAAGCAGCGGCGCAGCAGCCAAGCCGGGTATACCTCGGGCGGCGAGCAACAGATGACTGCCGTTGGCCGTGCTCTGATGGCGCGCCCGCGCATGATCCTCCTCGATGAACCTTCGATGGGTTTGGCACCGCAGATCGTGGAGGAGATCTTCGCAATCGTACGCGGGCTGAACCAGAAAGAAAGAGTGAGCTTTCTGCTCGCGGAGCAAAACACCAACATCGCACTGCGCCACGCCGACTACGGCTATATTCTGGAGAATGGACGGGTAGTCCTGGATGGTCCGGCAGCCGATCTCGCGAGCAACGAAGATGTGAAGGAGTTCTATCTGGGAATCTCGGGCACAGGTCGCAAGAGCTACCGCGACGCCAAACATTACCGCCGGCGCAAGCGCTGGCTGGCTTGAGTCAAATAGGTACGTAGCGGGACCGGCAATTCAGGCAGGCAGAACACATTCGACGATGTCTAAACTCTTCGATGATCTCGAGGCGCGCAGTCCTGAAGTACGTGAGCGTCAGTTATTCAACTCGCTGGTCGATCAGATCGCCAACGCGAAGAGAAACTCGCCCTACTACGCGAAGCTGCTGTCGGAAATCCATCCGCACGAAGTAGGTAGTCGCATCGCGCTAGCCAAGCTACCCGTCACGCGCAAGTCGGACCTCACGGAACTGCAGAAGGCGAGCCCGCCGTTCGCGGGAATGACCGCGGTGCCACTGTCGCAGCTCGCGCGAGTATTCGCATCCCCCGGCCCCATCTACGATCCGCAAGGCGACAAGAAAGACTTCTGGGGATTCGCCCGCGCGCTCTATGCCGCCGGTTTCCGCGCTGGCGAATTGGTGCACAACAGCTTTTCTTACCATTTCACGCCGGCTGGCTTCATGATGGATTTGGCGGCGCAGGCGTTGGGCTGTCCGGTGTTTCCCGCCGGGGTCGGGCAAACCGAACTGCAAGTGAGCGCCATCGCGGACCTTGGGCCCGTGTGCTACGTCGGCACTCCGTCCTTCCTCAAACTCATTCTCGAGAAGGCCGATGAGTTGGGAAGGAACGTAAGCACCCTGAAGAAAGCGTCGGTCGGCGGAGAGGCGTTCTTGCCGGCTGTCCGGCAGATGCTGAGCGAGCGTGGAATAGCGGGCTACCAAAGCTACGGGACTGCGGATCTTGGGCTTATCGCTTACGAGACCGAAGCGCGTGAGGGCATGGTGGTGGACGAGGCGGTGATCGTGGAAATCGTCCGCCCCGGAACCGGCGAGCCTCTGCAGGCAGGCGAAGTAGGAGAGGTAGTGGTAACCACGCTCACGCCCGAATATCCGCTGCTCCGCTTTGCAACCGGAGACCTGTCGGCAGTGCTGCCGGGGATCAGTCCATGCGGACGCACAAACACGCGCATCAAAGGATGGATGGGCAGAGCGGACCAGACGACGAAAGTCAAGGGTATGTTCGTGCACCCGTCGCAAGTCAACGAAGTGGTCAAGCGCCATCGCGAGATCCTGCGCGCACGGCTCACTGTGACGCACGACGCTGACAAGAATGATGCGATGACGTTGCTGGCAGAGATCGACGGGCGTCCCGCCGAAGGGCTCGCGGCTCGGATCGCCGAGAGCGTACGTGAAGTGTGCAAGCTTCGCGGCGAAATCGCGTTCAAGCTCCCGGGTACGCTTCCCAACGACGGCAAAGTAATAGAAGACCTGCGCAAGTACGTGTAAAAATGAGCGCACCAATCAGCCGCTACCCGATTCCGAAGCTCGAGGATCTGCCGTCGGACATCCGCAGCCGCATGCTGCAGGTGCAGGAAAAGGCCGGATTCATCCCCAACGTCTTCCTCGCGTTAGCTTACCGGGCCGACGAGTTCCGAGCCTTCTTCGCATACCACGATGCCCTCATGCTGCGCGAGTCGGGTCTGACCAAGGCGGAAAAAGAAATGATCGTCGTAGCCACGAGCGGCGCGAATCATTGCCCGTATTGCGTTATCGCGCATGGCGCCATTTTGCGCATCCATGCAAAGAACCCGCACCTTGCCGATCAGGTGGCGGTCGACCATCGCAAGGCGGACATCGCACCGCGCCAAAAGTCGATGCTCGAGTTCGCGGTGAAATTAGCGCGCGCGCCCGAGACCGTGACGAAGCAAGATTTCGAGCCGCTACGTGTAGCTGGCTTCAGCGACGAGGATATCTGGGACATCGGCGCGATCACCGCTCTGTTCGCGCTGTCCAACCGAATGGCGCACTTGACCGCAATGCGCCCGAACGACGAGTTCTATCTGCTCGGACGCATAGCTCCGCCATCGAAATAGGCGCAGCTCCAAGCGTCTTCGACTCCGCCCGTGAAGGCAATCGGCATAGCGTTCGCTGGTATAATTTTCAGTTCGCACAGGTTTAGCCCGCGCCTGCATCACGAAGGCATAGCGCGGCCGCCAGGATGGCCCTCACCAGGGCCGAACCTAACCAGGGGCTAGATCATGGACATGTCTCCGCTTCCAGATACCGATCCAGAAGAAACTCAGGAGTGGCTGGATGCTTTGGACGGGGTCCTCGAGTACGAGGGTCCGCAACGCGCGCACTATCTCCTCGAAAAGCTGATCGACAAGTCGCGGCGCTCCGGGGCAAATCTGCCCTACAGCGCCAATACGGCTTACATCAACACCATCCCGCCGGGTCAGGAGGAGCGCTCTCCCGGTAATCATGAGCTCGAGCACCGCATCCGTTCCTACGTGCGTTGGAACGCCATGGCCATGGTGGTGCGCGCAAACAAGGTGTCCTCCGAACTGGGCGGCCACATCGCGAGCTTCGCCTCCGCTGCCACGTTGTATGACGTAGGATTTGACCACTTCTGGCATGCGCCCAGCGAAAAGCACGGCGGAGACCTCGTGTACATGCAAGGCCACTCCGCGCCCGGCATATATGCACGCGCCTTTCTCGAAGGCCGCATCAGCCAGGAGCAAATGGACAATTTCCGCCAGGAGGTGGAGGGCCGAGGCCTGCCCTCCTATCCGCACCCGTGGCTGATGCCGGATTTCTGGCAGTTTCCCACGGTGTCCATGGGTCTCGGGCCGATCACAGCCATCTATCAAGCGCGCTTCATGAAGTACCTGCGCGACCGCGGCATCCTCGATACGGATGGCCGCAAAGTGTGGGCCTTTATGGGCGACGGCGAGATGGACGAGCCGGAGTCGCTAGGCGCGATTTCATTGGCGGCACGGGAGCGATTGGACAATCTCATCTTCGTGGTCAACTGCAATCTGCAGCGGCTGGACGGACCGGTGCGCGGCAACGGCAAGATCATCCAGGAGCTCGAGGCGGATTTCCGCGGTGCCGGATGGAATGTGATCAAGGTGATCTGGGGCAGTTACTGGGATCCTCTGCTGGCGAAGGACAAGAATGGCTTGTTGCTCAGGCGCATGGAAGAGGCCCTAGACGGCGAGTACCAGACCTTCAAATCGAAGGATGGCGCATACGTACGCAAGCATTTCTTCGGCAAATATCCCGAGCTGCTCGAGATGGCGGCGAACATGTCCGACGATGACATCTGGCGCTTGAACCGCGGCGGCCACGATCCTCACAAGGTCTATGCCGCCTACGCAGCTGCAGTCAAGCATCAGGGGCAGCCCACTGTGATCCTGGCCAAGACGATCAAAGGCTACGGCATGGGTGAAGCCGGCGAAGGGCAGAACATCACTCATCAACAGAAGAAGATGGGTACCTTCTCCATCAAGGCGTTCCGCGACCGATTCAACATTCCGATTCCGGACGACCAGGTTGAGCACGTGCCCTTGTACAAGCCTGCCGAGGACAGCCCCGAGATGCTCTACCTGCGCGAGCGCGTTCAAGCCATGGGGGGTTCGCTGCCCCAGCGTCGACGCAAGGCCGAGCCTCTCGACGTGCCAGACCTGTCTGCGTTCGAGGCGCTGCTGAAGAGCAGCGACGAGCGCGAGCTGTCTACCACCATGGCGTTCGTCCGCATTCTCAACACGATCATTCGCGATAAGAGGATCGGAAAGTATGTCGTTCCGATCGTCCCGGACGAGTCGCGGACCTTCGGGATGGAAGGGATGTTCCGTCAACTCGGCATCTATTCGTCCGTGGGCCAACTCTACAAACCTGAGGACGCCGACCAGCTGATGTACTACAAGGAGGACAAGCACGGCCAGATCCTGCAAGAGGGGATCAACGAGGCCGGTGGGCTGTGTTCCTGGATTGCGGCTGGCACCGCTTACAGCACGCACGGGATCTCGATGATCCCGTTCTATATCTTCTACTCGATGTTCGGCTTCCAGCGCGTAGGGGATTTGATCTGGGCAGCGGGCGACAGTCGCACACGCGGTTTCCTGCTGGGTGGCACCGCCGGCCGCACGACGCTGAACGGCGAGGGGCTGCAGCATGAGGATGGCCACAGTCATCTGCTGTCTTCCACCGTCCCAAACTGCGTTTCTTACGATCCAACCTTCGCATACGAGCTGGCGGTCGTGATCCAGGATGGAATGCGCCGGATGTACAAAGAACAGCAGGATGTCTTCTATTACATCACGGTGATGAACGAGAACTACACCCATCCCGCAATGCCTGCAGGCGCGGAGGTCGGAATCCTCAAGGGGATGTACCTCTTTGCGGAGGGTGCTGCTGATAAAAAGGCGCCGCGTGTGCAGCTCATGGGAAGCGGTACGATTTTGCGCGAAGTCATCGCGGCCGCCGATCTGCTCAAAAACGACTTCGGGGTGCAAACAGACATCTGGAGCTGTCCGAGCTTCACCGAATTGCGACGAGAAGGCATGCAGGTTGAGCGTTGGAACCTGCTGCATCCCGAGCTGCAGCAACGCAAATCTTACGTGGAGCTATGCCTCGAGGGACGTCAGGGGCCCGCAATTGCAGCAACAGACTATATGGAAGCCTTCGCCGACCAGATCCGGCCGTTCGTCAAGCGACCCTATCGCGTCCTCGGGACCGATGGCTTCGGGCGCTCGGATTTTCGCAAGCAATTGCGTAAGTTCTTCGAGGTCGACCGCCGCTACGTAACCGTGGCCGCGCTGAAGGCGCTGGCCGACGAAGGTACGATCCCCGTAACAACCGTTACGCAAGCCATCGCGAAGTACGGGATCGACCCGAACAAGCCATACCCACCGTCGGTTTGAGGCGGGGCGGGCAGCTCACAACAGCAAGGAGAGAAGAACCTTGGGCGCCATCAAGGAAGTCGTCGTCCCGGATATCGGTGACTTCAAGGACATCCCTGTGATCGAGGTACTGGTGAAGCCCGGTGACCGCGTAAAGGCCGATGACTCGCTGGTCACGCTGGAGAGCGACAAAGCGACCATGGAGGTGCCGGCGCCGTTCGAGGGCGTGGTCAAGGACATGAAGGTCAAGGTGGGGGACAAAGTTTCGGAAGGCGTACTGATCCTCACGCTGGAAGCCCAGGACGGAGTACCGCAGCCAGCGAGCAA
>Ga0335083_10011551_pt1 | contig 10602 bp, 8 predicted proteins | sample Lox_Sample_42_FD_206716 | JGI IMG/M metagenome (GOLD analysis project Ga0335083, IMG submission 206716) | Soil microbial communities from Loxahatchee National Wildlife Refuge, Florida, United States - Lox_Sample_4.2 | ecosystem: Environmental > Terrestrial > Soil > Wetlands | place: USA: Florida... | reverse complement strand
AGTCCTGAATATCGGGCGAAGATGGGGGGCATGGCCTCAGTGGCGAGCCTCGTCGGCTGCACCTTGCTGCACGAGGGCGGCATGCTGGCCAATTGGGAACAATGGTTTGCGCTCGCGGGAATGCGCGGCGTGCGCAGCGATCGCGGCCCGGCCTACAGTCACGGCAGCCTCGCCATCGAGGCGGCGATTCGCGGCGAAGGCGTGGCGCTCGGACGCAGCGTGATCGTGGCGGACGACATCGCCGCTGGCCGGCTCGTCGCGCCGTTTCCCGAGCTTCGCCTCGAATCCGAGCGCGGTCATGATCTCGTTTATCGTATCGGCAGCCGCGACGACCCCAAGGTGCGTGCCTTGCGAGACTGGCTCACCGAGGAAATCCGGCTGTTTCTCGGCGAGGCCAGTTGAGCGGGAGGCGAACGACTAGACTGCCGCCGCGACCGTGCGGCACGGCTCCACGGCGCGCAGCATGCAGTCCACCGCGAAGTCCACGTCGTCCTCAGTCGTGAAGCGACCGAGGCTTACGCGCACCGTGCGGCTTGCCGCATCCTCGCCGAGCCCGATTGCCGTGAGCACGTGCGAGGGCGTGCCGGCAGCCGAGTTGCAGGCCGAAGTCGAAGAAGTCGCGAGGTCGCCGGTCAGCAGGAACGGGAAGAAGCCCGGCAGATCGAACGTGAGGCTCAGCGTGTGGGGAATGCGCCGCGCGCGCGCACCGTTGAGCGTGACGCCCGGCACGGCAAGCACCTGCGCCAGCAGGCGTTCGCCAAGCCGCGCAATACGCTCGCTGTCCTCCTGCAGCGCATTGCGCGCAAGCTCGCAGGCCACACCCATGCCGACGATCTGGTGCGTGGCCAGCGTGCCCGAGCGCAGGCCGCGCTCGTGGCCGCCGCCATGCATCTGCGGCGCGATGCGCTCGAACGCCTCGCGGCTCACGTACAGCGCCCCGATACCCTTCGGCCCATAGACCTTGTGCGCCGACATCGACATGAGATCGATGCCCGCCGCTTTCACGTCGATGGGCGTCTTGCCGAGCGCCTGTGCCGCATCGACATGCAGCAGCGCGCCGGCCGCATGCACGACGCGCGCGATCGCCGCGATGTCCGTGAGCGTGCCGAGTTCGTTGTTCACCAGCATCAGCGAGACGAGCCCGGTGTCGGGGCGCAGCGCGGCCTCCACGGCCTGTGCGGTGATTTCGCCTTCGGCCGTCGGCGCGAGGCGCGTCACCGCCATGCCGCGCGCTTCGAGGCTCGTCATCGTATCGAGAATGGCCTTGTGCTCGAGCTGGCTCGTGATGAGATGGCGCCTTTCGGTTGCGCGATCCGCGTAGCCCTTCAGCGCGAGATTGTTCGACTCGGTCGCGCCGGAAGTCCAGACGATGTCGTGCGCGTCGGCACCAATGAGCGCGGCCACGTCCTTGCGTGCCTGCTCGACGAGCCGCCGCGCGCGCAGGCCCGCGCCATGCGAACTCGAGGCAGGATTGCCGAAGTCGCCCTCGATGCCAAGACAACCAAACATCGCCTCGATGACCCTCGGGTCCGCCGGGGTGGTCGCGGCATAGTCAAAGTAACGCAAATCGCCCTTCTCACTCATCTTCGTTTCTCGCACAACGGAATGCGGGCAATGCTACGCGTCGCGTGCTGGAAAATGGTTCCAAAAATAAGGCGGATTCTGGGAGGGGCGGAGTATCCATTTCTGCGTCACCAGCCTTTCGGAAAATAAATTTCCGATCAAGCTCGCGCGTGGCCGAGGCAGGCTTTTCGGTTCAGGCCCTTCGCCCCGCGCTCGTCTCGTGCCGCAACCAGGACATTTTCCGTCGCGCGAGGACAAATTCGTCCACCCCCGCATGCGCTTGCGCGCAGCCGCTTCGACGCATTCACGCGCCCGCAGCCCGGACAATTTTGTCCACCCCGGCCGCGTGCGAGCGCTCGCGCGCCCCGCCGCACGCGGCTTGCGCACGGCGCGCGCGTTGGCACCGACCTTGCGTTTTGCGGCGCATGAACGTAGCTGGACGTCACCCAGGTGAACGGGACCCTTCGTTGCAGGATGTAGTGCGAGCCCTTGCCCGTTACCTGCGTGAGCATCCGCATGCAGGGGATAGCGTGGATGGCATCGCACAGTGGTGGCTCGACCTCACGCCGGCCTCGGTCGGTCTCGTCGAGCGCGCGCTCGACGTGCTGCAGCAGGCGGGTGTCGTCGTGGGCGCGCGCGCGCCCGATGGCCGCGTCCATTACCGCCGCCGCATGCCCGACGCGCAAACCGACGCCGCCGCAATCGAAGCGGAACTCGAGCGTCTTTGCCGCGCCCGCGCTTTGCCCGGCAACGCGCAGCCTCCGCCGCGACCATGACCGCGGGCGAACGCGCGGGCAAATGCACACCCAAACGCGCGGGCAAGCTCGCGCCCCGCGCACCGATGGCTCTCCCTCAACGTCTGCAAGGTAAGCATCATGGCGATGACCTACACCTACCCCGGCGTCTATATCGAGGAGCAGCAGAGCTCTTCGCATCCGATCACCGGCGTCCAGACCTCGATCGCGGCTTTCGTCGGCTATACGAACAGCGGCATCGACAATCGCGCGCAGCAGATCTTCAGCTTCGGCGACTTTGAGCGGCTCTATGGCGGCCTCGCCTCGAACAGCGAACTCAGCTACGCGGTGCAGCAGTTCTTCCAGAACGGTGGCGCGCAGGCCTGGGTCGTACGCACGCCTGCCACCTCGCTCGGCGCGGCGGCGGCGAAGGTGCAGTTCCAGTCGTTCACGTTCGAGGCGCTCAGCAGCGGCACGATCCCGAACGGCCAGTTGACGATCGACATCGACTACGTGGGCCTCACACCTGGCGGCCCGAGCCCCGGCGCCGCACCGAAGACGTTCAACCTGACCGTGACCGATCTCGCGGGCGGCACCGTCGAGAGCTTCCCGTCCGTCACCTACGACAACACGAAGAGCAACTGGGTGCAGAACATCGTCAACGACCCGGACAACGGCTCGCAGCTCGTGAAGATGGACACGCCGAGCACCGCCCAGCTCACCGCGATCGAGGCGCTCGCGAGTATCGCGCAGACCGGCTACGTGGGCACGGCGATCACGCCGTACTCGGTCTCGACCGACATTGGCGGCAACCTGCCGGGCGCGGTCACGCTGAATACCGGCAGCGCGACCGTGACAGGCAACGGCACGACGTTCAGCGCGCTGAAGTTCGGCCAGTCGATCCTCATAGCGGGCGACACGAGCAACACGGCCTGGCGCGTGCTCTCCATCGGCGGCGACACCACACTCACGCTCACGCAAAACTACACGGGCCCGAGCGTGACCAATTCCGCGTTCACGCTCGCGGGCCCCGTCGCGACGAAAGACTACGGCTTCACACTGAGCACGGCCAATCCGACAACCGCGCCGGCCGGCCTGCCGCTCACGGTCAAGATCTTCCCCAACAACTCGGCGGTGCCCACCTCGTTGAGCGGCCTCGCCACGCAAATCCAGCAGGCCATCAACGCCGCGCTCACGGTGCAGATGCCGGGCGCGGTCGTGCTGGTGGGCGTGACGCAGTTGCCCGCCAACCCCGCCACCCAGGCGCTGCGCCTGAACGCGCTCTTGCCAGGCTACCCCGACGCCGTGATCTCGATTGCCGACCCGGCCTCGCCGCTCAACACCTGTGTGGCCCTGCTCGGCCTCACCGGCGGCAGCGCGAGCGCCAACGCCGCGCACTATGCGCTCGGCACCGGCAACAGCAACTGGGGCCAGCAAACGAGTTCGTCCGAAGGCGTCGACTTTGTCTCGCCGGCCACGACGGGCTTGCCCGCAACGGCCGACCTGATCGGCGACGAGGCGAGCTTCACCGGCATCTACGCGCTCGAAAAGGTCGATCTGTTCAACCTGCTTTGCATCCCCGAGGCCACGCGCGCCAATGCGAGCGACCCCAGCGCGCCCGACATCAACGTGAACGCCAACGCGATCTACAGCGCCGCGATCGCGCTATGCAAGCTGCGCCGCGCGTTCCTGCTCGTCGACCCGCCTCCCGACGTGACCACGGTGGCCGGCGCGGTGGACTGGAAGAGCAGCCAGCTCGCCGTGGTCGATCCGAATGGCGCGGCGTTTTTCCCGCGCCTGCGCCTGCCCGATCCGCTCAACAACTACAACCTGCGCACCTTCGCGCCGTGCGGCGTGGTGGCGGGCGTCTATGCGACCACCGACAGCTCGCGCGGCGTCTGGAAGGCACCGGCGGGCACGGCCGCGACGCTCAACGGCGTGCAGAGCATGGTCTATGTGCTGAGCGACCCCGAGAACGGCGTGCTCAACCCGCTCGGACTGAACTGCTTTCGCACCTTCCCCGTGTACGGCTCGGTGCTATGGGGCGCGCGCACGCTGGTTGGCGCGGACGCCATGGCGAACCAGTGGAAGTACGTGCCGGTGCGGCGCATGGCGCTCTTTCTCGAAGAGAGCCTGTACCGTGGCACGCAGTGGGTGGTGTTCGAACCGAACGACGAGCCGCTGTGGGCCTCGATTCGCCTGAACGTGGGCAGCTTCATGCAGACGCTGTTCCTCAAGGGCGCCTTCCAGGGCAGCACGCCGAGCCAGGCGTACTTCGTCAAATGCGACAGCGAAACCACGACGCAGGCCGATATCGACAACGGCATCGTCAACATTCTCGTGGGCTTCGCCCCGCTCAAGCCCGCGGAGTTCGTGGTGATCCAGATCGAGCAGATCACCCCGCAATCGAGCTGAGCCCGGTGCGTTTCTAACGTCTTGTGCCCTAGCGGCGGAGATCAGTCATGGCAGAGTTCACCGTCAACCCCCAGCGCTTCGATCCGTACAAGAACTTCAAATTCCGCCTCAAGTGGGATGGGCGCTATGTGGCCGGCATCAGCAAGGTCTCGGCGCTCAAGCGCACGACCGAGGTGGTCAAGCACCGCGAGGGCGGCGACCCGAGCACCTCGCGCAAGTCGCCGGGGCGCACCGAGTTCGAGGCGATCACGCTCGAGCGCGGCGTCACGCACGACACCGACTTCGAGGCCTGGGCCGCGACCGTCTGGCAGCTCGGCGCGACGCTCGGCAGCGAAGTCTCCCTCGCGAGCTTTCGCAAGGACGTGATCCTCGACTTCTACAACGAAGCCGGGCAACTCGCGATCAGCTACAAGATCTATCGCGCGTGGGTTTCGGAGTACCAGGCATTGCCGGATCTCGATGCGAATGCGAACGCCGTGGCGATCCAGCACATCAAGCTCGAAAACGAGGGCTGGGAGCGCGACACCTCGGTGACCGAGCCGACCGAGCCGACCTTCACTTCGACGGCCGCGTGATATCGGCTGTGGAAAGGTGAAAAGGAGCCAGCGATGGCGATGAACCCTTCCGGCACGATGCAACCGCTCACGGGCCTGCGCCTGATCGAAGCCTGCGAGGCGGCGAGGCGCGAGCCCGCGTTGCTGCGGCCGCTCGCGCTGCTCGCGGCGGCACTGCCTGAGTGCGACCGCAACACGCTGCTCGAACAGACGCTGGGCGAACGCAACCGGGCGTTGCTCGCGCTGCGCGCGCTCAGCTTCGGGCCGGAGCTGGAAGGCTATGCCGAATGTGGCGCGTGCGGCGCGCCGATGACGTTCCGGCTTGCCGTGGAGGACGCGCTCGTGGCACTCGACGCGTGCGCCGCGAGCGCGACGAGCGAGTGGGTCGAGAACGGCACGGCGTGGCGGCTGCGCCAGGCGACGACGGCCGACCTGCTGGCGGCAGCCCGCATGCCCGATGATGCTTTGGCCGAGCGTGAGTTATTGCGCCGCTGCCTCGGTGCGAGCGTCATGTACGGTGCGAATGCGAGCGCAGGCGCCGAAGCCGACACCAACGCCAACGCCAACGCCAACGCCAACGCCAACGTAGCGATCTTGCCGCAAACGCCGCCTTCGGCGCTCGCCGAATTCGAGCGTTTGCACGCCGGCGCCGAGTTGCATTGCGCGCTGCGATGCCCACAATGCGGCCACGCCGCCGATCACGAGCTGGATCTCGCCGATTTCGTCTGGCGCGAGGCGCGCCATGCGGCGCGACGCCTGCTCACCGACATCCACACGCTCGCGTCTCACTATGGCTGGAGCGAGGCGGCGATCGCCGCGATGAGCCAGGCGCGCCGCGATGCCTACCTGGAGCTGCTGGACGCATGAGCACGCTGCTGCAACGCATGGCGCGCCGCGCGCGCGAAAGCCCGCTGGAAGCGCAGCCGCGTATCGAACCGGTGCTGGCATCGTCATTTGGGCCCCGCATGGGCGAAGGCATGGCTGGAGCCATCGAACGATATGGGCAAACGCAGGCGCGTGTCGCCGACTTGCCTGACGGGCCCGAGGTGCGCGATTCACGCGCAGCGCACGAGCCGCCTGTGCCGGCTGAAGCGCGGACCGATCCGCATCGCGCGCATGCCGACGAAGCATCGCACGCACGCCCCGGCGAGAGCCCACAGTGGCAGGCACGCAGCACGAAGCAGGCTTCGCCGCAAGCACACGCAATCGTTGCGCACGCAACGCTCGAAGCAGCGGGCGCAGCGCCAGTCGGCCCGCATGTCGGAGAACACGCCCTGCCGCGCCGCGACAGGCCTGCAAAGATCGAACCCGTGCTCGACGCAACGCCAGCAGCAGTCATGAGCGCGCGTGAAACCGCCCCCGGCCAGCGCTGGAGCGAAACCACGGCACCCTCGCGCGCACCGGAACGGCACACCGTGGAGCACGCCGCACGCAGCAAGCCTTCGAGCGAGCCAACCGCCGTCCCGGTGCCGCCGCGCAGCGACCCCCGCGTGCCGGACGAGGCCCCCGCGCCCACCATCACGATCACCTTTGGGCGCGTCGAGGTACGCCAGGCGAGCGCACCGCCAGCGCCGCCACGCGCGCCATTCCGGCCCGCCGTGAGTCTCGACGCCTTCCTGCGGCGTGGCGGAGGCAACGCACGATGAGCACCTATCTCGCCGTTGGCGGCGTGAGCGCGTTGCTGCGCTGGCTGCTCAACAACGCGCTCACGCCGAACGGCCCCACCGGGCTGCTTGGCGGCGGCTCGGCCGGCATCACGGCCACCTCGCCCGACCTCGTGCAGACCGGCGCGGACGAAGCGCCTCATCTGAACATCTTCATGTACTACGCGAGCCTGAATCCGGCGCTGCGCAACGAATGCGAGCCCTCGCGCAACGCGAGCGGCGCGGCCATCAGCAATCCGCCGCTCGCGCTGAACCTGCACTACCTCGTGACGGCGTACGGCGCTGGCCAGTTCGATCCCGAGATCCTGCTCGGCTGGGCCATGAAGGTCTTTCACGACACACCGGTCGTGCCACGATCGATGATCGAAAGCGCGATGACCGATCTCAACACGAACAACGTCACGCCCGAGGGCCAGTTGATCAGCGGATGCCTTCTCGCCACGCAGTTCGAGCACATCCGCATCACGCCCGAGGCGCTCACGACCGAGGAAATCTACCGCCTCTGGACAGCCTTCCAGATCAACTACCGGCCGACCACCTCGTATCAGGTTTCGGTGGTGGTGATCCAGGACACCAACAGCTACGCGTCGAACCGGCCCGTGCAGCGGCGCGGCGTGCTCGCGCTGCCCTCGCAGGCGCCCGTCATCACGAGCGTCGCGCCGAATCCCATCGTCGCAGGCGGTACGCTGACGATCCTCGGCAACGCCTTCGTCGGCGATACGCCGGGCGGCACGCTCGTTTCATTCGACAACGCCGCGGGCCTGCCTCCCGACACAGTGCAGGGCACCGTGCTGCGCATCGCCTTGCCGGCCACCCTGGAGGCCGGCACGCGCACCTTGCGCGTGCAACGCACCGTCACGTACCCGACTTCCGCCACTGCGCATGCGGGCTTCAGTTCGAGCCCGATGCCGTTCCAGCTGCTACCGGTGATCACGCAGATCAATCCCGCCAGCGTCACCGCCGGCAACGCCGCCACGCTGACTGTCTCGCCCGCGGTGGGCAGCGCGCAGCAGGTGGTGTTCTATCTCGGCGACACGGCCTTGCCGATTCAGGCTCGCCCACTTGGCGACCCTCCCGCGAGCCAGCTCGCGCTCACCGTTCCCGCTGGCTTCGCGACGGGCACGTGGCCCGTGCGCATCGAAGTGGACGGCGCGCAAAGCCGCATCGCGCTCGACACGACGAATGGCAGCCCGACCTTTGGTCAATGGCTGCCGCAACTGGGGGTGACGCCATGAGCACGGCGGCCGCGGCCACGGTTGCGCACGAAACGCTCGGCGAGGCGCTCGATCGCGTGTACGCGCGGCTCTCGCGCGGGCTTGGCGTCACGCCGGATGGCACGCGCACCGAATCCACGGCCGCCGCTGTGTCCTCCTTCCACGACGAGCACACGCACGAAGCCCTCGTGCGCCTGCAGTCGCTCTTTGCACTGAGCGACTTCGAGCTCGACGTGCTCGTGCTGTGCCTCGGTGCGAGTCTCGAAGCACGCTTTGCCAGCGCCTGCGCCGCCGCGCGTGGTGACGCGGCCAGTCCCTGGCCGAGCTTCGCGCTCGCGCTGGCGACGCTCGACGGCCCACACTGGAGCGCGCTCAGCGGCTCGACGCCGCTGCGCTACTGGAACCTGATCGACGTGATCCGCGCGGGCGGCACGGCCGACACGTTGCTGCACGCGCCCTTGCGCGTGAACGAGCGCATCCTGCACTACATGATCGGCGTGCCCGCCATCGACGCGCAGCTAGAAGCGACGATCCTGCCGCTCGAACCCGCGCACGCGAGCGCGGCGAGCGATGCCCCGCAGGATGCCTATGGCAACGCCCTCGAAGCCGCGCTGCGGCAGTGGCTCGACGCGCACGGCGCGCAGCGGCCGCTGATCTTGTGCGGTGGACGCGCCGCCGCGCGCGAATCCGCGTTCGCGTGGCTGTGCGAGCGCGCCGGGCTGAGCCCATGGCAACTGAGCGCGAGCGAGCTGCCTGCCTCGGCCGAGGAACGCAACGCGCTCGCGCGACTGTGGACGCGCGAGGCGGCCTTGCAGCACGCCGCGCTCTACCTCCGCAGCGATGGCGAATCCGACGAAGCCGCGGCCGCCCTCGCGGGCTGGCTCGCGCGCGTGCGCGCGCCCATCGCGCTCGATGCGCCGCCCGGCTCGCGCGCCGAGCGGCTAGCGAACCTGCGCGCGGGCCTGCGCGTGGAAGTGCCCGCGCTCTCGGCCGACGAACGGCGCGCCGCCTGGCTCGACGCGCTAGGCGACGACGCCGCGCGCATGAACGGCGCGCTGGAGCGCATCGTCGACTACTTTCACTTCGACGAACCGGCGATCCGCTCGGCCGCCGCGATCGCGCGCGTGAGCCCGCAAGACGGGCGCGACGACCTCGGCGGTATCGCGTGGCAAATCTGCCGCCAGCAAGGCCGCCGCGCGCTCGACAACCTCGCGCAACGCATCGAGCCCCGCGCACAGTGGGACCAGCTCGTGCTGCCTCCCGCGCAAACCGAAACGCTGCGCCAGATCGAGATCCACCTGCGCCAGCGCGCGGTGGTCAATCAGCGCTGGGGCTTCGCGCAACGCTACAGCCGCGGGCATGGCCTCACCGCGCTCTTTTGCGGCGGCAGCGGCACCGGCAAGACGTTGGCGGCCGAGATCCTCGCGCGAGAACTCGATCTCGACCTCTATCACATCGATCTCGCGGCGCTCATGAGCAAGTACATCGGCGAGACCGAGAAGAACCTGCGCACCGTGTTCGACGCCGCCGAGGAAAGCGGCGCGGTGCTGCTGTTCGACGAGTGCGACGCCCTGTTCGGCAAGCGCAGCGAAGTGCGCGACAGCCACGACCGCTACGCCAACCTCGAAGTGAGCTACCTGCTGCAGCGCATGGACAGCTATCGCGGCATGGCGATCCTGACGACCAACCAGCGCCACGCACTCGATCCCGCGTTCGTGCGGCGCATTCGCTTCATCGTGCAGTTTCCGCTGCCCGACGCGCCTTCGCGCGCGCGCATCTGGCGCGGCATCTTCCCCGCCGAGGCGCCGCTGGACGAGGCGCTCGACTTCGAGCAGCTCGCGCAACTCAACGTGCCGGGCGGCGTGATCCGCAACATCGCAGTGCACGCGGCCTTTCTCGCCGCCGAAGCCGGCGCGCGCATCGGCGCGCCGCACATACTCGCGGCCTCGCGCACGGAGTACGCGAAGATGGACCGGCCGCTCACGGCCGCCGAAACGAGGGGATGGTCATGATCCAGACAGCCGCTCATCAGCCAAAGGCCAACGCGCAGGCTCCCTCCCGCACGAAGCCCACGAACGTGCGCATCGACATCGCGCATTTGAGCGTGGAAGGCTACACCGCCGCGCAGTACACACGTTTCATGCGCACGCTGGAAGCCGCGCTGCGCACGCTGGCCGCACAGCCGCGCGACTGGTCCGCGCTCGCCGCGCCCGGCGAGCAGCACACCGCGCGAGTCGCCCCGCTCACGCCACGTCCTGGCACCACGCCCGAGCAAGCCGCGCGCGAGCTCGCGCAGCGCCTTTTCTCGCGACTGGCCTCGGCGGCTCCGGTCGCTCCGGTGGCGGCGGTAGCGACAGCGGCGGTGGCGGCCCTGATCGCGACGGATCCAACGGAGCCGACGTTGCCCGCACATCTGCTCCCGGTGTCCACAGCGACCCGAGCGACCCCAGCCGCCACG
>Ga0335083_10011548_pt1 | contig 10603 bp, 10 predicted proteins | sample Lox_Sample_42_FD_206716 | JGI IMG/M metagenome (GOLD analysis project Ga0335083, IMG submission 206716) | Soil microbial communities from Loxahatchee National Wildlife Refuge, Florida, United States - Lox_Sample_4.2 | ecosystem: Environmental > Terrestrial > Soil > Wetlands | place: USA... | reverse complement strand
TCGGGGCGCAGCTCAGATGCATGTTGCGATCTTGAAGAGGTCGCTGGGGAGCCAAACGGGGAGCCAAACTGTTAGGCTCCCTCCCATGGCGGAGCCCAAGTTAAGGCGCAGAGGCCACGGCGAGGACGCGATCTACTTCGCCGCCGCGAAGAACCGCTACGTCGGAGCGGTCTCACTGGGCTTCACGCCCGACGGCAAGCGGATCCGGCGGAAGGTCTCCGGCAAGACCAAGCAAGAGGTCCGGGACAAGCTAAAGGCGCTGCACCAGGAACTGGAAGCCGGGATCAGGTCGTCGACCAGGTACACGGTCCGGCGGACGGTGGAGGACTGGTTCCATGAAGGGCTGGACGGCAGATCCGAAAAGACGAAGAAGCTCTATGCGGGCCTGCTGGAACCAGTCCTGGAGATCATCGGCGCCAAGCCACTGCGTGATCTGACCGCGGGCAACGTGCGGCTGGCCCTTGGACAGCTCACGTCCCGCTATTCCACCCGGTCCCTCCAGATCACCCGCAACGCGCTGGAACGGGCCATCCAGCACGCCCAGGCCAACGATCTCGTCGCACGCAATGTCGCCGCGCTGGTAAAGCCGCCGAGGGGCCGGGCTGGAAGGCCATCGAAGAGCTTCACGCTGGAGCAGGCGAAGGCTCTGCTGGCCCTCACCGAGGGTACGCGCATGCACGCCTACGTGGTGCTGAGCCTGCTGGCGGGCATCCGCACTGAGGAGGCGCGGGCTCTGCGGTGGGATCATGTGGTGACGTGGGTGGACGATTCTGTCGGCTGGCAGCCGGCCACCACGGCGGGGTTCGATCACGCCCGGGCGGGGGAGGACCGCTTCGCGATCTATGTCTGGCGTGCCCAGCGGCATGGGGGAGACACCAAGACCGAGAAGTCACGGAGGACCCTGGCGCTCCCCCGGCGCTGCGTCGAGGCGCTACGGGAGCATCGGAAGCTCCAGGCGAAGGACCGGCTGCGGTCCGGGGCGCTGTGGCAGGAACGCGGCCTAGTCTTCTCGTCTACCGTCGGCACGCCGCTGAGTGCCAACAACGTGATCCGCGCGTTCCGGGCGATCACCGAGAAGGCAGGGCTCGGACAGGACTGGGTGCCTCGGGAGATGAGGCATACGTTTGTATCAGTCTTGTCCGCCAACGGCGTTCCCGTAGAGAACATCGCTCTTCTGGCCGGGCACGACCGGACGACCACTACGGAGCTGGTCTACCGCCATGAGATCCGGCCTGCGCTCACCCAGGGCGCAGAGGTGATGGACCGGATATTTGGCTGGCAGTGATGCCGGGTTAGCTGCCGCTCTGGGATCGCCCCTCTGCAAGGCAGCCCGTGTAGGCGGGACACCGGCATCTGCGCTCGCTCGATCAGTAGCTCAGCAGGCAGAGCGGCCGTCTTGTAAACGGGCAACCACATCCGGCCTGACCTGGGCCGAGATCTCACAACTTCGCGAATTCGGCACGTATCCGGCGCGGGTTCTTCCAGAGCGCTACCGATCGTCCCACGCGCCGGATCGGCTAGCACAGCCGTGCTCCGGCGGCCTGCCTTGCGGGGCACGCCCCCATGGTAAGGAGAAGGTCTACGGTTCGATTCCGTAAGGGGGCTCGATAAAGTCGCACCCATGGGGGTCGTTGCTGTCAAGAGGCGCGGTGGTCTGACCCGGTGACCTGTGGCTTTCGGGCCGCCGGGCTGGGGTGACTGTTGTTGTGGCTTTTCCTCGTCGCTGCCGGTTTGTGCCGTCGCGCGGTCCGGGGTCCAGCTGGAGCGCCCGCAGCCGCGTAGCGGCGAGGACGAACGAGCTTGACGCCGGTGAGCGACGGCCGATGATCGGGAGCGAGGAAGAGCCTGCTGGGATCTGGGGTGTTGCGGAAGGGTCGGCTGGGTGGTTTCCCCGGGGGATGTGCTGGTTGGCGGAGTGGGTCTCACATGCACCCATTCGGCGCCTGCCTGGGGTGGCGGGCGCCATGACCGTGATATCCGGGGGACCGGGCTGCTCAGTCAGGTCATCGAGCGCGGCTTGGAGGCCGGCTCATGCGATTTTGCGAGCTCGCCCGGGGCTGGCGGCCCTTCCCGGTCTGTGGGCGCACCGTTGCTGGCGTCGGTGAGCAGGTGGTAGGCGCGGGACAGGAGCTTGCGGGCGATCGCGGTGGTGGCGATCTTCTTGCCGCGGCGGCGGGCGATGGCCTGGTAGGTGGCGGCGAAGTCGGGGTGGCGTTTGGCGGTCTGCGCCGCCTCGCACAGAATCCACCGCACCCAGGCCGAGCCCTGTTTGGAAATGTGGCCGTGGCGCACGGTGCGGTCGCTGCCGCGCACGGTCGGGGTGAGCCCGGCCCAGGACGCCAGCTTGCGGGCCGAGCCGAACCTGCTGACATCGCCGATCTCGGCGAGCAGGACCAGCGCGGTGAATGGGCCCACGCCCGGTAGCTGGGTGAGGACCTTGACCGCAGGCTCGGACCTCGCCCGCTGGCGCACCTCCCAGTCCAGCCGGTCGATCGGAACCTGCAGGGCATCGATGAGGGCCAGGTCGTCCTCGATCACCTCACGCGAGACGGCAGGCAGCCGAAGCGACGCGAGCCATTCCCGGCCCGGGCCGCTCCAGCACCCTTCGGGCCGGTCCTGACCGTGATCGGCCAGCACCGCATGGATCCGGTTGCGCAGCAGCGTCCGCAGCCGCACCAGCTGGGCGCGGTGCCGCAGCAGCGCGCGCAGCTGGCGCACCGGCGGCGGGGCGATCCACGCCTCGGGCAGCAGGTCCGCGCGCAGCAGCTGTGCCAAGATCGCCGCGTCGACCTTGTCGTTCTTCAGCCGGGCCGAGGCGATCGCCTTGCACTGCAGCGGGTGGACCAGGTGCGGGGCGAAGCCGTAGTCCTCCAGCAGCTCCACCAGCCACCCCCAGCCGAACGCCGCCTCGAACGCCGCGGGCGTGCCCGGCGGCAGGCCGCCGATCACGCCAAGGACCGTCTCCACCCCGTTGGCCACGTTCCGGTTGGCCAGGACCTGGCCCTCCTGGTCGATGACCGCCACCTGGGAGCGCTTGCGGTGGACGTCGATTCCGACGTAGACAGACATTGCCGGCCTCCTTTCCGAGCTCGAATGTCACCCGGAGCATCGCTCTACCGGGGTGAGCAGGAAAGGGGGCCCGGCCTCACGCCCGGTCCCCCATAGGGTCAGGTCAGGGCCATAATCCTCGGCCTTGATGATCATGCTAAAGATCATTTGACCGTGGCTCGACCGTCGCCCTGGCCAGCAGTAGGCAACAGCGACCGGTAATCGCGGTCCTCGGCCGGGTAGCCCCGACATGCGTGCTCAGCCCACCATGACCGGCCGGCGCTGGCGGGTGACTCATGTAGGCGAGGCGTCCCCGGTGGTGGGTAGGCCCGCATAGTGGCGCACGGTGGCAGCGAATCCGTCTGGATCGGCCACGGTCAACGTCAGGTCTGGGTGGCGGATTACACCGAGCGCATCGATGCCAGGTACTGGTTTGTGCAGCAGCAGGCAGACCCCGCGCGCGGTGCTGGTGCCGAAGGTCAGGCCGTGGTCGGCCAGCGACAGCCGCGGGCCGATCGCCCGGTACCAGCGGTAGGGGCCGGTAACGCGCACCGCCTGCACATTCGCTGGCGTCGTGCGGCAGATCCATGGCCCGAAACAGGCGACCAGGCGGTCGGCGGTGACGGTGACGTGCGCCGTGGCCGCAGTGACCCCCAGCGCGGCGAGCGGCAGCCGGAACTGCGGGTCGAACGCCATCTCGAACTGCCCGGTCCCCGGGCCGGCCGCCGGTGCCGGCGCAGCGTGCTTCGGCAGGCTGGCCAGCGCCTCGGTGAGTTCAGCGGCTACGGCTGCGTCCCAGCCGCCCGAGCCGCGCCAGCGCACGCGGCCCGCCCGGTCCACCAGGAACAGCCAGATCGTGCTCCGGTCGCCGATGCCCAGCGGGGCCGTGACCCGCCGGACGTCGGTATACACCGTCAGGGTGCGCCGCCGTGTCTGCGGGTCGCGGATGGCCGCCGCCATCCCGCCGTCGATGACCGGGCGGGCGGGCTGCCACTGCAGCCCGATCGCGGGCAGCTCAACGAAACGCAGCCACGGCATCTCGGCCGCGCGCTCCTCCAGCCAGGGCACCCACGAGTCGGCCAGTTCCTGCTGCTGGCGCCGGAAGGCAACGACGACGACATTCCATTCGCCGGGCAGCCCGGCCGGCAGCATCACTTCGCGCCCGTCGAGGTCACGCGCTGTCAGCCGCGGAAACGAAGGCCCCGTCATCATCTGAGGGTATGCCGGGCCGGCCGGCGGTCTGGGGCGGGGCTGCGGGCGGCCGGGCCGTGCTGTGGTCCCCAGCTGCGCTCCAGCACGAGCTGGTGGACGTCGAGGTAGCCGGCCCGGAAACCGGCTTCGGAGTAGGCGAGGTAGAGGTTCCACATGCGCTGGAACGTGGGCCCGAACCCGAGTTGCCCCACCTGGCCGGTGGCGGCGAGGAACCTGCTGCGCCACTCGGCCAGGGTGCGGGCGTAGTGCAGTCCCATGGGGTAATCGGCCGTCACGCGCAGGCTGGTGTGCTCGCGCAGGCTGTCGGTGATCGCCTGCACGGAGGGGATCTGCCCGCCCGGGAAGATGTACTTGTGGATCCAGGTGTGGCCGCCGCGGGTGGCGAGCATGCGGTTATGTGGCATGGTGATCGCCTGGAGGCCGGCTTTGCCACCGGGGGCCAGCAGGCGGTCGAGGGCGGAGAAGTAGGCGGGCCAATAGCGTTCGCCGACCGCCTCGATCATCTCCACGCTGACGACCGCGTCGTAGCGGCCGGCGGCTTCGCGGTAGTCACGCAGTTGCACCTCCACCCGGTCCGCGACGCCGGCGGCCTCGGCGCGGCGGCGGGTCGTTCGCCACTGTGACGGTGAGATGGTGAGAGTGGTGACCTGGGCGCTGCGGGCGGCGGCGCGGATTGCCAGTTCGCCCCAGCCGGAACCGATCTCCAGCACGGTGGTGCCCGGCCCCACCCCGGTGCGGTCCAGCAGCGTGTCGATCTTGCGGCGCTGCGCGTCGGCGAGGCTGTCGCCGGGGGCGAACAGGCCGCTCGAATAGGTCATGCTGGGGTCGAGGAAGAGGGCGAACAGGTCATCGGACAGGTCGTAGTGCCGTTCGATGTTGCGGCGGGCGCCCTCGATGGTGGCGTCCTCGGCGGTCGGCGCGCGCGGGATGTACCAGCGGCGCAGCGCCTGCAGCGGTGCCGGGACGAGCGCGGTGACGTTGCTGGCGAGCACCGTGAACAGGCCGGGCAGGTCGTCGCAGTCCCAGTCGCCGGCCATGTAGGCCTCGGCGAGCCCGGCGGTGCCCGAGCCGAGGCGGCGGTAGAACGCGTCTTGGTCGCGGATCACCACGACCGGCGACCCTGGGCCGCCAGCGCCGGACAGCCCGCCGTCCGGGGCCTGGATACGGATGGGCAGCCGGGCAGCGGCCCGGCTGAGGAACGTCCGTGCCACCCCGGCGCGGGCCAGGCCCACGGCGCCGCGCGGGACGGCTGGCACCGCCGGGTGTACGCCTGGCGCAGGGTGCAGCAGCCGGGCGTCCGGGGACGGCGCGGACGTGGTTGTGGTTGTGGCTGTCATTGGACACCTTCCTGTGCGCAATGGGCGGGCCGGGGAAAGACCGGCAGGCGGCGGGCTGCGAGCCTGATGCCCTGCCAGTGGATGAGGGCCGTCACCTGGCCGGTGATCCAGGGATGACGCAGAACGCAGCCGAGCAGGCGCCATGGGGTGTAGGCGCGGCGTTTGCCGGTCACGCTGGCGGCCAGCACGGTCCGGCCGCCGAGATGCAGGGTGACGCTCAGGCGCAGGGTGCCCCCGGGCTCGGGCAGGTGCAGCCGGTAGCGCCCGGCGACCGGCAGGAACGGTGAGACGTAGAAGTCCTTGTCCGCCTCGGCCCGCCCGGAGCGGTCCAGGTTCAGCAGGTACGCGTGCCGCTGGCGGTAGGTGTTGTGGACTTCGGCGATGACCGCCGCCAGGGTGCCATCGGCGCGATGGCACCAGAACACCGTCAGCGGGTTGAAGACGTAGCCGAGCGCGGCCGCGTGGCCGAGCATGAGCACCCGGCCGCCCGCGAGGCTGATCCCGTGGCGGGCCAGGTAGGCGTCCACGTTGGCGCGAATCGGGGAGGCCGGGTCACCGAGGTGGTCGCCGGCCCGGAACCGGGCGAAGGGGCGCAGCGCAAGCGGCGCCCGCGGCAGGTCGTCGAGGTCAACGAGCCACAGGTAGCCGCGGTAGCGGAACGTGCGCCGGACCGGGTGGGCCCGGACGTGGGTGATCTCGCACGGGTACAGCGCCGCCGTCACCAGTCCACCCCCAGAGCGCGGGCCGCCTCGATGCCAGACCGGCAGCCGTCCTCGTGGAATCCCCAGCCGTGGTAGGCGCCAGAAAAGGCGATGACCGGCGTGTTCAGTTCCGCAAGGCGCCGCTGGGCCGCGACGGACCGCTGGTCGTAGATCGGATGCTGGTAGGTCATCCGCGCCAGCACCTGGCCGGGCCGCACCCGGTCCAGCGCGTTGAGCGTGACCAGGTAGTCGGCTGCCTCAGCCAGTCCCTGCAGCCGGTTCAGGTGGTAGCTGACGTGCACGTTCGCGGCCGTGGCCGAGCAGTCACGCAGCAGGTAGTTCCACGACGCCCGGGCCGCCGGGGCCCGGGGCAGCAGGTCGGCGTCGGTGTGCAGCAACACCTGGCTGCAGGTGTAGCGAAACGCCCCGAGGACCTCCCGTTCGGCGGCGGTGGGCGGATCCAGCAGGCGCAGCGCCTCGTCGGGGTGAGTGGCGACCACCGCGCCTGTGAAATGACGGGTGCCTCCGTCGCCGTCGTGGATGTCCACCCCACCGGGCACCCGCCGGATGGCCCGCACCGGCACCCCGGCCGCGACGGTCGTCAGCTGCTTGGCGATCCGCTCGACATAGGTACGCGAGCCCCCGGTGACGGTGCGCCATCCGGGTGAGCGGCCGACCCGCAGCATCCCGTGGTGGTCGAGGAACTCGAACAGGTACCGGGCCGGGTAGGCCAGCGCGCCGACGGGCGGGCACGACCAGACGGCCGCCACCAGCGGGATGACAAAGTGGGCAGTGAAGTAACGCCGGTACCCGCCCTGATGCAGGAACTCGCCCAGCGAGAGCGGTTCCCGGCCGGGGGAGGCGAGCAGGCGGCGGGCGTCCCGGTAAAAGCCCGGGACGCTGGCCAGTGCGGCCAGGTACTCCGGCCGGGCAGCCGAGCCCACCGTCGGGAACAGGCCGAGCGGGCCGCGGGATCCGGCGTATTCCAGCCCGCAGCCCTCGCAGCGCACCGACATACTCATCTCGGTGTCCTGGGTGGCCACCCCGAGCTCGCCGAACAAGCGGATCAGGTTGGGATAGGTGCGTGTGTTGTGGACCAGGAACCCGCTGTCCAGCGCCAGCAGACGGCCGTCGCCGGCAGGGATGTCGTGGGTGTGCGCATGCCCCCCGAGCCGGTCCTGCGCCTCATACAGCGTCACGTCATAGGCCCGCTGGAGCAGGTAGGCCGCGGTCAGCCCGGCCACGCCGGCGCCGACCACAGCCACCCGCGGACGGCCTGACCGTGGCGCTGGCGCCGCCCCGCCCGTGGAATGCTGGCCGGTCGTCATGCTGCCCCGTCCCCGTTCGGTCTCCCCCCGGGTAGCCGGCGGCGCCCGGTGGTGGTCGTGCGCACCCGGGCGTGCCCCCGCTGCGCCCGGGTGCGCCTCCGCACGATCTCGCCACCGGGCCGGCCGCGAGCGCCGCGGATGCTCATGCACCAGAAAACAAGACTAAAATACACTAAAATTCTGGCAGGCGGCAAACCGGGAGGATGGATGGACCTGCGCGAGGCCGCGGAAGCCCTGGGCGTGCACTACCAGACCGCCTATGCCTGGGTGCGCGAGGGCACGCTGCCGGCCCGCAAGGTCGGGCGGGGTTATGAGGTCGGCGACGCCGGTGTGCAGGCCCTGGCGGCGCGGCGGCGGCAGGGCCATGAGCCGCCCCGGCCCATCCACGTCCGGGACTGGCCGGCCCAGGCAGAGGCACTCTATGCAGCGATCACCCAGGGCGAGGAAACGCGGGCTCGTCACCAGGTGGAGCGGCTGGCGTCCGGGGTGCGCGTCGTTGACCTGTGCGAACTGGTCATCGCGCCCGCGCTGCGCCGGGTTGGCGACGAGTGGGCGGCCGGGCGGGTCTCCATCGCCCAGGAGCACCGGGCCAGCGCGATCTGCGAGCGGCTCCTCGCCTCGCAGATCCGGCAGCCGGCGGGACGGCCCCGCGGCACGGCGGTCATCGCCACCCCGCCCGGGGAACGGCACGGCCTGCCGGCGCTGATGGCCGCCGCCTGCCTTCGCGAGGACCGCTGGCTCGTCCATCACCTGGCTAGCGACCTGCCGGCCGCGGAGGCTGCCCGGCTCGCCGGCCAGGTCGGCGCCGACCTCGTCGTGCTGTCATCGGCCAGGAGCGAGACGGCCCGGCAAGCGCGGCAGGCCGCGCGGGCGATCACCGCCACCCGGCCGCACCTGAACGTGCTCACCGGGCAGCCCGGCGACAGCCTGCACGACCTGCTGGCCTGGGCGGAGCACCCGCCGGCGGCAGGCCGGGGACCTCGCGCGTGACCAGCAGCGCGCCGGATCAAGGAAGAACGAACAGGAGTTCAGAGATGGCCTACTACCAGGCGACCGTGGAGTCGCGGAGCCCAGCTACCGAGACGTTCGGCTACCTGGCGACCTTTAGCAATGCGGCGGAATGGGACCCGGGGGTCCTGGCGGGAGAGCAGGTGGATGCCGGCCCGGTCGGGGCAGGCAGCCGCTTCCGGCTGGAGGTGCCGTTCCTGGGGGCACGGAGGTCCCTGACCTACCAGGTCATCAGGTTCCTGCCGGACCGGGAGGTAGTCCTGCACGCTGCCAATGCCGTGCTGCAATCCACCGACCGGATCGTGGTGACGGACACCCCGGACGGCTCGACGGTCAGCTACGACGCCGAGGTGCGGCTGCGGGGCCCGCTGCAACTGCTCGACCCACTCCTGCGGCCGGGTTTCCGCACCGTAGCGGAACGGGCGGCTGCCGGCCTCGCCGGCGCCCTGTCCCGGCGCCCGCCAGGCCGTGGTGCTGGCACCCCGGCGGCGGCACCGGTCCCGCCCGGCGGGGCCGCAAAGCCGAAGGGACGCAGGCCGTGACGAGCTTCGCGCAGGCAGTGGACGCGGCCCTGGAGGCCTGCGTGGTCCCGGGCTTCTCCCGGATCGGGCTGGCCGTCCGGGCCCGGCTGCTGCCCGAGTTCACCGCCGGTGACCCTCCGGCCATCGATGGCAAGACCGTCGTGATCACCGGTGCTACGTCCGGGATCGGGTACGCGGCGGCGGTCGCGCTGGCCCGCCGCGGCGCGGCGGTCCATTTCCTCGCCCGGGACCGGGGCCGGGCAGAGCGGGCCCGGCACGGCATCGCCGCGGAATCGGGCAGCAGGGCCATCAGCTATGACCTGGCCGATCTGGAGGATCTAGCCGCGGTCCGCGCTTTCGCCAGTGATTTCCGGGCCACCCATGACCGGCTGGATGTGCTCATCCACAACGCAGGGGCCATTCACCCCCAATTCCGCACCGACGCCACCGGGACCGAACTTACGGTCCTGGGCCAGGTGGTCGCGCCGTTCCTGCTGACCCGCTTGCTGATGCCGACGCTGCTCGCCACCGCCCCCTCCCGGGTGATCACCGTCTCCTCAGGCGGGATGTACACGCAGCGCCTCGATCCAGCCACCCTGCAGATGCCAAGGTCGCACTACCGGGGCGTCACCGCGTACGCGAAAGCCAAACGGGCGCAGGTGGCGCTGAGCCGGGAGTGGGCGCGGCGACTCGCCGGAACCGGCGTCGCCTTCCACGCCATGCACCCGGGCTGGGTTAACACCACTGGTGTCGCCGCCGCACTCCCGGGCTTCTACCAGGCCACCCAGCCGATCTTGCTCACACCAGAGCAAGGAGCCGACACCATCGTCTGGCTCGCCACCATGCCGCCCGACCGGCTTGGCAGCGGCCGGTTCTGGCACGACCGGCGCCCGCGGCCCGAACACCCGCTGCCGTGGACGCACGACCAAGACCCCGGCGCTGCACACAAGCTCTGGGACGACCTGGCCGCGGCGACTGCCCAAGGCACACCCAAGCCAGCAGAGGCAGGGCTGGACGGCGTGGCTGCTGAGCATGACCTCGCTGCGCGGGAGCAGAGGTGACTGAGCAGCAGCCGTGTCAAGGGTGAAGCGCCGGGACGTGTCGAGCTGCGCTGCTACCCCGACCCACCTGGTGACCGAGATCGGGTAGCTGGCCCGTTCGATGAGGCGCCCAGCCGCCGCGTTCCACCCGCTCGTGGGCTAACCAGGACGGCTGCCGCGGTGCGACGTGTGCTGCGGCTCTGCTGGCAGCTGTGGCGTTGCGCCTTTCTGCCAACGGCGGTTTACCGGGGGTCCTGCGCGGCTGGCCCCGTCTGCTGGCCCCGTCTGCTGGCCAGACCCGGCATCCGGGCCTTGCGTCTGGCGGGAGGTATTCCCGTGGCCGAGGGAGAGGCTGGCGAGCAGCCCGAGCGCGAGGAAGGCGGCGGCGGTGAACGCGGTCAGGCGGGT
>Ga0335083_10011546_pt1 | contig 10603 bp, 7 predicted proteins | sample Lox_Sample_42_FD_206716 | JGI IMG/M metagenome (GOLD analysis project Ga0335083, IMG submission 206716) | Soil microbial communities from Loxahatchee National Wildlife Refuge, Florida, United States - Lox_Sample_4.2 | ecosystem: Environmental > Terrestrial > Soil > Wetlands | place: USA: Florida... | reverse complement strand
GCTCGACGCGGTTCGACAGGTGCCGCGCATCGGCGACGTCCTTGAAGCCGCGCCAGCGATCGGAAATCTCCTTGTCCTTGGCGAGCGTGTTGGTGATCAGCGTGAACGGCCGCAGGTTCTCCTTGAATGTCTTTGCCAGCGCCTCGGCGGCGGCTTTGCGCTTCCTGCCGTCGGCGTCCTGCAAGAGATTGAGCGCCGGCTCGATCGCCAATTCCTTGCCGCCGATCCTGAAGCGCAGACCGGCAATGGTGTCGTCATATTGCCGATTCCAGGCGGAATAGCCGGTCACGGATTTCTCGTGGAACAGCTCCTCGACGCGGTCCTCGAGCTGATAGGGCTTTTCCTTGCGCACGTCCTCGATCCAGGGCCGGTAGTGACCGAGCGCGGGATCGTTCATTGCACTCTCCAGAGCCGCATCGTCGATGCGGTTGAGCTCAAGCATAAAAAACAAGAGATGCAGCGAGGCGGCAGTGAGCCGCTCGCGCACGTCGCCATAAAACTTGGCACGGATCGGATCGGTCGAGTTGCCGGCATAAATCAACTCGGCGTAGGAGCCGATGCGGCCGATCATGTCGTCGATCGCCTCGTAGCGCCGGACCGCCGTGGCGAGCGGATCTACGCCCTGCCCAGCCGCCATGGCGGCGAGCTTGCCCTTGAAGGCCTGTTCAAAGCCGACGCAGTCGCTTTCCAACTGCGCGATATCGCGCTTGAGGTCCGGACTGTCCATCCCCGAATAGAGGTCGTTGAGGTTCCACTCCGGCAGCGCTCCGAGCCTGGCTGCCGGCCTCGATGATTTGACGGACTTTTTCGATGCGGTTCTGGGCATGGCGGGCAAATTTCGGGGGACAGCGGTCAGGGGCAGAGCACTATCTAGGGCCAGACTTGCCCGTTTAACACCCCATTAAGCAAGACCGGCGACATTGCTCCAAATCGGTACACCGTTTGGAGTGGGCATGTCCGCAGTGGTGCTTGTCGTCGACGACGATCCGGTGCAGCGCCGCCTGATCGAATCCATGGTCCGCCGCTTCGGCTACCAGCCCCTCATGGCCGACAGCGGCCAAGCCGCCCTCCACCTCCTCACCGGGCCGCACAAGCGCACCGTCGATTGCCTGGTCCTCGACCTGGTGATGCCCGATCTCGACGGGCTCGGCGTGCTGGCGCGCATGCGCGACGCGGGCCTCGATATTCCCGTCATCGTGCAGACTGCCCATGGCGGCATCGACAATGTGGTGTCGGCGATGCGCGCCGGCGCGTCCGACTTCGTGGTTAAGCCGGCAAGCCCGGAACGGCTGCAGGTCTCCTTGCGCAACGCGCTCGCCAGCAAGGCGCTGGCCAGCGAACTGCGCCGCTTGACGCGCAGCCGCGACGGCACGCTGACCATGGCCGACGTCGTCACCCACTCGGCGGCCATACGCAAGGTGCTCGCCGCGGCGGAGAAAGCCGCGGGCTCGGCCATTCCGGTCCTGATCGAAGGCGAGTCCGGCGTCGGCAAGGACATGATCGCGCGCGCCATTCACGGCTCAAGCGAGCGCAAGGCCAGGCCTTTCGTCGCGGTCAATTGCGGCGCCATGCCGGAAAATCTCGTCGAGTCGATTCTGTTCGGCCACGAAAAGGGCGCCTTCACCGGCGCCACGGAAAAACACGCCGGCAAGTTCGTCGAAGCCGACGGGGGCACGCTGTTTCTCGACGAGGTCGGCGAACTGCCGCTCGCCGCGCAAGTCAAACTGCTGCGCGCCGTGCAGGACGGCGAGGTCGAGCCGGTCGGCGGCCGGCGGCCGACGAAAGTCGACGTGCGCATCATTTCCGCCACCAACCGCGATCTCATCGCCGACGTGAAGGCCGGACGCTTCCGTGAGGACCTGTTCTATCGCCTGCACGTCTATCCGATCTCGGTGCCGCCGCTGCGGCAACGGGTCGAGGATATTCCGGAACTGGCGCGGCATTTTCTCGCCCGCTTTGCCGCGGAAGAAGGCAAGCCGGTACGCGCGATCGCGCCACAGGCCATGCAAATGCTCCTCGCGCACCGCTGGCCGGGCAACGTACGCCAGCTCGAGAACGCAATCTTCCGCGCCGTGGTGCTCGCCGAGGGCGAGGAGATCGGTGTTAACGAGTTTCCACAGATTGCGGCGCAGGCCGGCGATTCGTCCACGGCCAATACCGTTGTCGATGCCCCTGAACTGGCCTGGTCCTCCGGCCCGCCCCGCACGTCACCTCCGCCCGCATTAACCAACAACGGGCCAACGTTGCCGCTGCTCGATGCGCAGGGCGAAGTCCGCGCGCTTGAGGCAATCGAAAGAGACGTGATCCGCTTTTCCATTTCGCATTATCGCGGCCAGATGTCGGAAGTCGCGCGCCGGCTGCAGATCGGCCGCTCGACGCTTTACCGCAAGCTGGAAGGGCTGGGCCTCCACGGCCATTCCGCCGACAACAAGGAACCCGTGTCGGCAAAATAAATTGCGCGCCGTGCTTAACCATGCGCGCGCGTTAGCCGTGACGTAAGGTAAACGTCAAGGCCAGCCGGAAATCGTTCGTCCGCAAGAGCGCGCCGTCGCATAATGGCGGCGCAGCCCGTGCCGTCTATGGCACCAAGCTTGCGGAGCGTCTGTGATGCGTACCCCTCGGCTTGGTCGTGTGCTTGCCGGCACGATGCTGGCGTTGATTGTTGCGACACCCGGCGTCGTTGCGGCCGCGCCCGACCAGGCTCAATCCGATCCATCGTCTTCGAGCGGCGTTTCTTCCGCCGGCGACAGCCGAATCGGCGAGACGCTGCGGGCGATCATCACCACGAAGCGCTTCGACAAGCGCGTCGAGCGTGCCGCCGACCGCAAGGCGATCGAGAGCTTTTATGCCGCGCGCAAATACGCGCCGCTGTGGGTCGCCGACGGTGGGCTCAATGCCCGCGGCAAAGCGGTGGTGGCGCGGCGGAAAAATGCAGGCGCCGACGGCCTCGATGCCGCCGACTATCCGGTGCCGGGCTTCGGCAATGCCGCAAGGCCTGAGCAGCTCGCCGACGGCGACATCATGCTCACCAATTCCGTGCTCACCTTTGCCCGCCACCTGGCCGTCGGCCGCATCGCCCCGGGCCGCGTGTTCGACCAGGTCGACTATGCCGATCACACGCCGGACCCTTCCGACATTTTGAGAAAGCTTACCGACGCAAGCGACGTCAACGCCGCCTTCGACAGTTTCAATCCGCCGGATCAGGGCTTCAAGGCGCTCAAGGACAAACTCGCGACGCTGGCGGCCGATGGCGGCAAGCGCGGCCGCATGCCGGCGTTGCGCGACCGCATCATCGCCAATATGGAGCGCTGGCGCTGGCTGCCGCACAACCTCGCGCGCACCTATGTGATGGTCAATATCCCCGACTACACGCTCAAGGTCGTGCATGAAGCCCGTGTCGTGTGGCGCACCAAGATCGTCGCCGGCAAGCCGCGGACGCCGACGCCGCTGCTCAGCGCGTCGATGGACAATGTGCTGGTCAACCCGTCCTGGTACGTGCCGCAGTCGATCATCCAGAACGAATTGCTGCCGCGTTACGCCAGCGATCCGCAGATCTTCGACCGCATGGGTCTCGAAGTGAAGCGCGGCGCCGATGGAAACATCAACGTCGTGCAGCCGCCGGGCGCCGCCAATGCGCTCGGCCGCATCAAATTTAATTTCCCCAACAAGTACCAGGTCTACCTGCACGACACGCCGGAGAAGCGGCTGTTCGCCGCGGACAAGCGCGCTTTCAGCCACGGCTGCATGCGGGTGGAAAATCCGACCAAGTTCGGCGAAATCATGCTGCATCTGGGGATGCGCGGCGCGACGCCAAGCGCGCAGCAGCTTGCCGCGCAGTTCGGCGGCGACGAGCGCACCTATAACCTCACCGATCGGCCCGCGGTGTATCTGACCTATCAGACAGCCTTTGTCGATGACGCCGGAAAGCTGCAGCTCCGTGACGACATCTACGGCTTTGACGCGCGTATTATTGAGATCCTGCGGAGCGATGAGCGCCGCGCCGCCGAGGCCGTTCCTGCGCCTGATCCCACGCGCGACGCCGCCACCGTCAAGAGCAATCAGGATATCTTCAGCCGGGCGGAGCGGCGCGAAGCGCAGGGCTCATCTGCTCTATTCGATCAGTTGTTTCGCTGAAAGCGGCCGATTTGAGCTAAATCCCGAAGGCGGTGGATAGCATCGGGCGAGACATCGCATTGAGCTGCCCCTTTTTGGGGCAGAAAGTTCCACGCCAATTCCGCTGAGCGACCCGCCCCTTGGCCATTTTCGGCCATTTTCGCCGGCTACCGAAAGAGCCTGTGGGGAGCCCTGGGTAAGGGGGCCTTAACCCTTCCGGTTAACACTGCGTGGTCGTCGCTCGACGGCCCGTCTGGGGGACGTAGTGGCGGCTGCGGGACGACGATTTTCACGGAAGCGTACAGTGCGGTTTAGTGCGGCGCGACGGCGCTCTATTGCCTTGTGTCTGATCGGCGCCGGCGCCCGGTTTGGCGTGGCTGCATTGTTCCTGAGCGGCGCCAACGACGCGCTGCAGAACGCGGTCGCCGAGGGCGACACCCGCACCATCTCCTTCCATCACGTCCATACCGGCGAAGACATCACCATCACCTACAAGCGCGACGGCCGCTACGACGAGGCCGCGCTCAAGAAACTCGACTGGTTCATGCGCGACTGGCGCAAGGAACAAGAGACCCACATGGATCCGCATCTGTTCGATCTGTTGTGGGAAACCGACCGCGAGGTCGGCGGCAAGGAGCCGATCCAGGTGATCTGCGGCTATCGCTCGCCGGGCACCAACGCCATGCTTCGCGAGCGTTCGACCGGCGTGGCGCAGTTCAGTCAGCACATCAACGGTCAGGCGATCGACTTCTACATCCCCGGCGTACCACTGGAAAAAATCAGGGCAGTCGGCTTGTGGCTGCAGCGCGGCGGCGTCGGCTTCTATCCGACCTCGGGTTCGCCTTTCGTGCATCTCGACACCGGGTCGGTCCGTCATTGGCCGCAGATCGCGCGCCAGGATCTGGTGAAGATTTTTCCGGATGGCCGCACAGTCCATATCCCCTCTGATGGTCACCCGCTGCCCGGCTATAGACTGGCGCTCGCCGACGTCGAGCGCCGCGGCGCGGTGCCGTCGGAGAAATCGCTCGAAGCCGCACGCGAAGCCGGCATCATCACGGCGAGCGATGAGGAATACGCCATGGAGGTGCCAAAGCACCCTAGCCTGCTGGCGCGGTTGTTCGGCAGCCGCAAGGACAATGTCGAGGATAGCGCGCCGGCTCCCAAGCGCGTGCGCAGCCTGCTCGCGAGCCTGAACCCGGTACGGCAAGCTGTCGCCGCCGAGCGGAACGTGCCGCTGCCGGCGGCGCGCCCGGCGCCGGTTCCTGCTGCCGCTGCGCCGACGCAGGAGGAGACCTTCGTGACCGCGTCGCTGGGCGGCAATTGGCGCGGCAAGATCGAGAAAGGCCCGGATAGAGCGGCGCCGGCCAACGTTGCCGCTGCCGCGCCGACCGCCCTCGCCTTCGCCGAGGAAACGCCGATACCGATCCCGGCGCCGGCGCGGCTGCGGCCGATGGGCTCGAACCTGCCGCAGCTACCCGCGGAAGCAACGCTAATTCCGGCCTCGAGCAACTCCACCGTAATGACCGCATCGGCGCTTGCGGGCGGCAAAGTCAATTACGACAGCCCTTGGCTGCGTGCCGCCATGCTGACGCCAAGCGTGAGCGGCATGATGACGGCAAGCCACGCCGGCGAGAGCTTCAACGCCAAGGCGCTGGAGCCGCTGCTGCACAAGCCGTCGATGGCACTGGCGATGACATTCTCGGCCGATCCGAACTACGGAATGGTTGCCGACCGTTTCAGCGGCCGTGCCGTCGTATTCCTGGCGACCACGACTTTCGTGCGCCAGACGTTGTCGATGCGGTAAGCCGCCTCCGACTTTGCCGGCCGCGCAGTCCTCGAAACCTGCCCTACCAGGTGATAGGATAGCCCTATTGGTCGGAGGGCGAACGCATGTCCGTGGACAGCAGTGCCCGTTTCCCGGTGACAGGCAGCCACGCACTCGGTGCTGAAGCGGCCGAGCACGAGCGTCAATTTCGCGAAATCCTGGAATTTTGCCCTGCGGCACTGTTGGTCGTCGACGAGGACGGCAGACTTCTGTTCCATAACGCGCGACTTCGCGAAATCCTTGGCTACACCAAGGAGGAACTGGATGGCTGTGATACGCGCATGCACTGGCACGATTTGGACCAGCGCACGCGCATCATCGATTTGCTGCGCGACCATGGCGGTCAGATTCTAAATGAGAAAGTGATCTGGCGGACAAAAAAGGGAACGCTGATCCACCTTCTCCTGTGTTACGTGCAGGTCGCGTACCACGGCGGGCACGTCAGTTTCGTCGGCGGCAAGCGCGTGCTGTGGGTTTACGATATCACCGCGCTGACCCAGCAGGAGGCCAAAGTTGTGGAGCAGGAACGCCAGCTCCGCGAAATTCTCGATTACAGCCCGGCCGCCGTGAGCGTCGTCGACGAGGACGGCCGACTGCTGTTTCACAATTGGCGGCTGCGCGAGCTGACAGGCTACGACAAAGAGGAACTCGAGCTGTTCGACACGCGGCGATTCTGGGCCAATCTCGAACATCGCGAGCGCGTTGTCGAGGATTTGCGCGAACGCGGCGGCCAGCTACTCAACGAAGAAGTTGTTTGGAAAACCAAACAGGGAGAATTGCTAAATCTCCTGATTTCCTATGTCCAGGTCGCCTATCACGGGGGCCACGTCGCCGTTGCCGGCGGCAAGCGGCTTTACTGGCTCTACGATATTACGCCGCTGCGCCGGGCGGAGCAGGCGCGGCTGCGCAGCGAGCGGCGGCTCGCCGAAGCGATCGAAAGCATTTCCGAGGGTTTTGTCTGTTACGATGGCGAGGACCGGCTCGTTATCTGTAACTCGTGTTACCGCAATTTACTCTACCCCGGCCTCGATATCGATCTGAATCCAGGCACGACCTTCGAAAGCATCATCCGCCGCGCAGTCGAAAGCGGTTATGTCAAGGATGCCGAGGGCCGCGCCGAAGAATGGATCGCCGAGCGACTGCGGCAGCATCGCAATCCGGGCGAGCCGCAAGTGCAGCGGCGCGACAACGGCCGCTGGGTGATGGTCAGCGAGCGCCACACCGAGGACGGCGGCACCGTTGCCGTCTATTCCGATATCACGGAGCTCAAGCAGCGCGAGCAGGATTTGACCGAGAAGTCCGGCGCGCTCGCCGCGTTGTCGTCGAAGCTCGCCAAATACCTGGCCCCGCAGGTCTACGATTCGATCTTCACCGGTCAGCAGGATGTCAAGATCGTCAGCAAGCGCAAAAAGCTCACAGTCTGCTTTTCCGATCTAGTCGGCTTCACCGAGATCACCGACAAGATGGAGTCGGAAGATCTCACGCAACTGCTCAACCACTACCTGACCGAGATGTCGAAGATCGCCCTGCAGTATGGGGCGACTATCGACAAATACGTCGGCGACGCCATCGTCATGTTCTTCGGCGACCCGGCAACGCTCGGCGTCAAGGAAGACGCGCTCGCCTGCGTGCAAATGGCCCTCGCCATGCAGATGAGGGTCAGCGAATTGGCGCATGAATGGCGGAACATAGGCATTGCAACGCCGCTCAAATGCCGCATCGGCATTCACACCGGCTACTGCACGGTGGGCAATTTCGGCAGCGATGACCGCATGGACTATACGATGGTTGGCGGCACCGTGAATCTTGCCTCACGGCTTGAGCATGAAGCGCCCCCGGGCGGCATCCTGATCTCTTTCGAGACCTACGCCTTGGTGAAGGACAAGACGCGCTGCGAGGCGCGCGGCGAAGTGCGCGTGAAAGGTCTTGCGAATCCGGTCGGTACCTATCTGGTGGCTGGCTTGAAGCAGGATGCTGAGCAGAGCGATACCGCGAATATGCGGCTCGAGCTCGAGGTTGAACGTATGTCCGGGGAGGAGCGCGAGGCGGCAGCGGCAAAGCTCCGCCATGCACTCGGCTTACTGGAAAAAGGTGGACAGGCCTGACGGGCTGCGCGTTCACCGACCGAAATCAGTTCAACATCCCCAGCGCGTTCATATACATCTCGAGCACGGCCTGTTCTTCCCGGCGCTCGTCGGTGTCCTGCTTGCGCATGCGCACGATGGTGCGCAGTGCCTTGACGTCGAAGCCGGTGCCCTTGGCCTCGGCATAGACGTCGCGGATATCGTCGGAAGTCGCCTTCTTTTCCTCTTCCAGCCGCTCGATGCGTTCGATGATCGCCTTGAGCTGATCCTTGGCGAAGCGGTGCGAGGTTTCTTCTGTTGTGGCCGCGGCGGTGGCAGGCATTGACGTTCTCCTGAATGACGAAAGGCAGTTTTCCTGCAATGTCATACGGAAAATTTCGGCGCCAAGCCCGCCGCCTCAGGGCGAAGCCCCCGACATCCACACCTGTGAATAAGGGCGCAAAAGCCTAGTGTTTGGCGCTTGCTTTTTCGAAGGCGGCCTTTTGCTCGGGCGAGGCTTCCTTCTGGTACTTCTTGCGCCATTCCTCGTAAGGCATGCCGTAGACGACCTCGCGGCTCTCGTCCTTGGTCATGGCCACGCCCCGGCTGTCTGCGGCGTCCTTCATCCAGTTCGACAGGCAATTGCGGCAGAAGCCGGCGAGATTCATCATGTCGATGTTCTGCACGTCGGTGCGCGTGCGCAGATGCTCGACCAGACGCCGGTAGACGGCGGCTTCGAGCTCGATGCGGGTTTTGTCGTCCATGGGCCTCGTCCTTTGTCCCGTCCAAGATAATGCCGCATCGCGGCGCTTGCCATAGGCCGAAAAAGCGGCCGTATTGTCGGCATGGTTGGTGATTTGGCCGGGCACCGCGCGTTTCTGGAGAAACTGTTCCGCGCTGCGGTGGCCGCGGCGCATCCCTCGGCCTGCCTGCCGCCGCTTCTGCCGCAACCGCCGCAGGGCCGGCTGATCCTGCTCGCCGCCGGTAAGGCTGCGGGTTCGATGGCGGAAACCGCAGAAGGCTTCTACCTCGACCGCCTGAAGCTTGCGCCCGACCGCCTCAGAGGCTTGGCGGTGGCCCGCCACGGCTATGGGCGGCCGACGCGGGTGATCGAGATGATCGAGGCCGGCCATCCGATTCCGGACGCGGCCGGTCTCGATGCCGCCGAGCGCGCGCTCAAGCTCGCCGAGAGCGCCGGCGGCGACGATCTGGTGCTGGTGCTGATGTCGGGCGGCGCCTCCGCCAACTGGATCGCGCCGGCGGCCGGCGTGTCCTTTGCCGACAAGCAGGCGGTGACCCGCGCGCTGCTGCGCTCGGGCGCCAACATCGGCGAGATCAACACCGTGCGCAAACATCTCTCGCGTATCAAGGGCGGGCGGCTGGCGCAGCGCGCCTACCCGGCGCGGCTCCTGACCATCGCCATCTCCGATGTGCCGCACGACGATCCGGCGGTGATCGGTTCGGGGCCGACCGTGCCCGATCCTTCGACGCTCGTCGACGCCCGCGCCATCATCGCCAAATATAAACTCGACGTGCCGCAAAGCGTGATCCGCGCGCTCGACGACCCACAGAATGAATCGCCGAAGCCGGGCGACAATATCTTTGCCAACACAAAATTTGCGCTGGCGGCGCGGCCGGCGGATTCAGTTTACGCGGCCGAAAAAACGGCGCGCGAGGCCGGTTATGAATGCGTTTCATTGGGCGACCAGATCGAAGGCGAGGCGCGCGATGTCGCCGCCGAGCACGCCAGGCTTGCGCGGCAGTTGCGCGCGCAGGGCAAGCGCGCGGTGATCCTGTCCGGCGGCGAATTGACCGTGACCATCAAGGGCAAAGGACGCGGCGGCCCCAACCAGGAATTCGCGCTGGCATTGGCGATCGGCCTTGCCGGCATGCCGGCCGCCGCGGCCTTGTCCGCAGACACCGACGGCACCGACGGCGGCGCCGGCGATGCCAATGATCCGGCCGGCGCCATCGTCGACGGCGACACCGTAGCGCGGGCCGAGGCCCTCGGCCTCGATCCTGCCGCCTTTCTTGCCGACAATGACTCAACCGGATTCTTCGGCACCCTCAATGACTTGCTGATGACCGGCCCGACCTTCACCAACGTCAACGACTTCCGCGCCATCATCGTTGACAGGCCTTGACCGGCCACGCGAGAACCAAGCTCAGCCTCAGCCCGACGACATCGTGACAATTTTATTTCGCCCACACCCGCGCTGCATCTTTGCGTCGATCACGCTCGCCGTCTTGCTTTTCGCCGGCTCTGCGCATTCGGCGCGCGCCGATTTCCGTCTCTGCAACAATACCGGCAGTCGCGTCGGCGTGGCGATCGGCTATAAGGACGCCGAGGGCTGGACCACCGAGGGCTGGTGGAACGTCTCGGGGCGATCCTGCGAAACGCTGCTGCGAGGGAATCTGGTCGCGCGCTACTATTACATCTACGCGGTCGACTATGACCGCGGCGGCGAATGGTCGGGAAAAGCCTTCATGTGCACGCGGGAAAAGGAATTCACCATTCGCGGCACCGACAATTGTCTCGCCCGCGGCTACGACCGCACCGGCTATTTCGAGGTCGACACCGGCGAGCAGCGCTCATGGACGG
>Ga0335083_10011543_pt1 | contig 10605 bp, 9 predicted proteins | sample Lox_Sample_42_FD_206716 | JGI IMG/M metagenome (GOLD analysis project Ga0335083, IMG submission 206716) | Soil microbial communities from Loxahatchee National Wildlife Refuge, Florida, United States - Lox_Sample_4.2 | ecosystem: Environmental > Terrestrial > Soil > Wetlands | place: USA: Florida... | reverse complement strand
GTCAAGGCGGTCTACCTGGCCATCGGCATCACCATGGCCGGCGAGAAGGAGGTGCTGGGCCTTTGGCTGGCGCAAACCGAGGGCGCCAAGTTCTGGCTTCAGGTGGTCACGGAACTGCGCAATCGGGGCGTGCAGGATATCTTCATCGCCTGCGTCGACGGGCTGAAGGGGTTTCCTGAGGCGATCGAGGCGGTGTTTCCCCACACGACGGTGCAGCTATGCATCGTGCACATGGTGCGACACAGCCTCAACTATGTGTCGTGGAAACGGCGGCCGGAAGTGGCGACCGATCTCAAGCGCATCTACACCTGCGCCACCGCCGAGGAGGCCGAACAGCGGCTCGCCGAGTTCGAGGCGCGATGGAACAAGGAGTATCCGCCGATCGGGCAATCGTGGCGTCGCAACTGGCCGCGCCTGATCCCGTTCTTCGACTACCCGCCGGAGATCCGCAAGGTGATCTATACGACCAATGCCATCGAGTCGGTGAACATGGGGCTGCGCAAGCTGACCAAGCATCGTGGCGCATTTCCCAGCGATGAGGCCCTGGTCAAACTGCTCTACCTGGCGCTGCGCAACATCAGCAAGAAATGGACGCTGCCCATCCGCGATTGGAAGGCCGCGCTCAACCGCTTTACCATCCAGTTCGAGGGGCGCCTCCCTCAGCTGTAATGCAATCCCCGTTTACACAAAAATCTGCACACGCTCGATCGCGGACTAGGTTAGCTGGTTGACGACAGGCGCGACCCTTGCTGCTGCCTTCCGTTCTGTTTTCTGCACGGAAGCCCTGCATGCGCTTTAACTGGACGTTTGACCCTCAGAATCACTCACTTCGCGCGCCGTCCGGCCGGACGGTCACCGTGCGCGAAATCGCGACCTGGCTACAAGATCGCGTCGCAAAGCCGATCCATATGCAGGCAATCCATGCGGCGACCGGTGACAGGGCGTCCGAAGACCACGGTGCTCAAGCAAACATCCGCTACGCCATGAAGCGCAATTTGCTTGCCGGCAAGTCGTCGGTCACGTCGCCAAGAACTCCATGACTTCAGTGGTCGTCAGTTCGAGGCGCCAGATATCTGAAAAAGGTTGCAGAGCCCCTGCCCTCGATAACACGGGCTAATCGCACCAGGCCCAGTCACCAGGCAAGTGCCGGATGGGTGCGGTTTCCCTGTTTACCCCCCCGACGATCAGCCTTGTGCCAAGGGCCCATAGAAGTGCGACGCCGTCACTCCGTCATCGATGATGGTCCCGCGTTGTACGTTTCGTCGCTGACTTTCTCCATCCAGTGAACCGCGCTGCCATCGACCGCTTCCTGCACGGCGATGTGGGTCATCGCCGTGGTAGGCGTGGCGCCGTGCCAGTGCCGGTGGCCGGGCGGGCAGACAATGATGTCGCCGGCATTGATTTCGACGGTCGGCTCGCCCTCGCACTGGGTCCAGCCCTTGCCCGCGGTGACGATGAGCACCTGCCCGCGCGGATGCGTGTGCCAGGCACTGCGCGCGCCCGGTTCGAAGGTGACGATGCCGCCGGAGATTGTCGCGTCACCCGAGCCCTTGAAAGGCATGTCGATGCGGACGTTGCCGGTGAAGTACTCAGCCGGCCCTTTCGCGGAGGGGATACTGCCGTTACAGATCAATTGCATGAAGTTCTCCTGTGGACAGGTGGTGAGCACCTGCAGGGGCATAAGGTTCTTACGCACTCGTGTTCTCGTTGACCACACGCAGGGCATTGAGCGTGCGTGGGTAACCGATGAACGGTAGGAGTTGGGTCAGCACGGCCACCAGCAAGGGTCGCGAATTGCCCATCGCTACGTTGCCCGCAACGTGGCCTGCAAGCTGCGGTTCGCACCCGCCCAATGCCGCGAGCATCGCGAACGTCAGCAGCTCGCGTGTTGCCAGGTCAAGACCGCCACGGGTGTAGTAATCGCCGAAACAATTGGCCGCCAGGAAGCGCTGGATGTGCGCCTGGTCCTGCGGCGCCTGCGCGGCCATCTGTTCGATACCGTCGCCGAAGATGCGCGCCTGCACCTCGCGGCCACGCTCGAAGCGGCTCGGAGCATCCGTCGTGGCCTGCCCCGCCAGCGGCAGGGCGATACCGCGTTCGCTCAGCACCTCGTTCGTGGCGTGCAGGAAATCGAAAGCCCTGCCCATGCCGACGTAGGGGACGTTCTGGTAGAGGATTTCCTTGGTGACGACCGGCGTCACGCCGACATCGAGTGCTGCGCCCAGCATGACGCGGTACTCGTTCACCGCATGGCAGGCAATCAATGCGGCGAGCTGCACCATCAGGCGCAATGGCAGGTCCATCGGTGCCGCTTCCTGGACTTCATCGAATGCCCAGTTGTCGAAGCGCTCGACGAACTCGGGATCGGTGACGGCGAGCGTGGACACGCGGTCCGGGAACAGTTGCTCATGGTTACGCTTTGCAGCGTCGGTGATCGCCATGACAGTGTCCTATCGGCCGGTACGGGCGGCAAGACTCGCTGGGTAGCGGTCGCCCTGCACCTGGATGCGGGCCAGCACCGCGCCGATGCCTTGCAGATCCTGGCTGGTCAGCTCGATGGACGCCGCACCCAGGTTCTCGCGCAGGCGATGCGATTTGGTGGTGCCTGGAATGGGCACGATCCACGGCCGTTGTGCCAGCAGCCAGGCAAGCGCGATCTGCGCCGGCGTGACGCCTTTCTCGGCGGCGATCCGGCCCAGTTCGACCACGAGCGCCTGGTTGGCTTCGCGCGCCTCGACCGAGAAGCGCGGCACGACGTTGCGGAAGTCGTCCTTGCCGAACGTGGTGTGCTGGTCGATGGTGCCGGTCAGGAACCCCTTGCCCAGCGGACTGAACGGCACGAAGCCGATGCCGAGTTCCTCGCAGAGCGGGAGGATTTCTTCCTCGGGCTGACGCCACCACAGCGAGTATTCGCTTTGCAGGGCGGCAACCGGCTGCACGGCATGGGCACGTCGTATTGACGTGGCGCCAGCCTCTGAAAGGCCGAAGTGGCGGACCTTGCCTTCGGCGATCAGCTGCTTGACCGTCCCGGCCACCTCTTCCATCGGCACGTTCGGATCGACCCGGTGCTGGTAGAACAGGTCGATGCGGTCGGTGCGCAGATGCCGCAGCGACGCCTCGGCCACCGCGCGGATGCGCTCCGGTCGGCTATCCGTTCCTGCTTGCGCGTTGCCATCGGCAAAACCGAACTTGGTCGCAAGCACGACCTGATCCCGGAAAGGCTCCACTGCCTCCCCGACCATCTCTTCGTTCAGAGCCCCATAGGCTTCGGCGGTGTCGAAGAAGGTCACGCCCTGCTCGAACGCCTGGCGAATGAGGGCAACGCCCTGGCTGCGATCGACGCCCGTGCCAATACCGTAGCTCAGGCCCATGCAGCCGAAACCGAGCGCGGAGACGAGGGGGCCGTGGGCGCCGAGGGTGCGATGCGGCATGGCCGCGCCGGGGGTGATCTTTTCCATGGAATGCTCCTGGACTCAGTAGAAGCCGCCAGTCTGCTCGCTGCGGGGCTATCTGATAACCCGGGCAATATCGAATGGACTTATGATCCATATCGATCAATCTTGGTGAGCCCGCACGTGGCCGGTGAGCATTACAACGACCTGCAAGCGTTCCTCGTGGTCGCCCGGGTGGGCAGTTTCACGCGAGCCGCCGCACAACTCGGGCTGTCGCAATCGGCCTTGAGCCACAAGATTCGGGGGCTCGAGGCCCGGCTGGGGATCCGGCTGCTCACGCGCACTACCCGCAGTGTTTCCCCGACGGAGGCTGGCGAGCGATTGATGCAGGCCACCGCCGCGAACTTCGAGAACATCGATCTCGCGCTGGCCAGCTTGAGCGAGCTACGGGACAAGCCCAGCGGCAACATCCGCCTCACCACCAGCGAGCATGCCGCCGCGAGCATTCTCTGGCCGGCCCTTGAGCGCTTCCTGCCGAAGTATCCCGACATCCACGTCGAGGTGATCAGCGATTCGACACTCACCGACATTGCGGCGGAGCGCTTCGACGCGGGGATCCGCCTCGGTGAGCAGTTGGCGAAGGACATGATCGCAATCCCGATCGGTCCGCCTACGCGCCTGGTCGTGGTAGCGACCCCGGCTTACTTTGCAGCGCACGCGCCGATCAGGACTCCGCATGACCTCACGGCGCACGACTGCATCAATATCCGGTTCTTGACCCACGGCGGCTTGTACACGTGGGAATTCGAGAAAAAAGGCCGCGCCCTGAAAGTCCGGGTGGAAGGCCGTCTGATCTTCAATAGCATCGAGCGTATCCGCGTCGCGGTGCTTGCTGGATTCGGCATCGCCTATCTTCCAGAAGGCATGGTCAGTGACGACATGTCAGCCGGCCGATTGCAGCAGGTACTTGATGACTGGTGCCCGCTCTTTCCCGGCTATCACCTTTACTACCCGAGCAGGCGGCAGCCATCTCCAGCCTTTGCATTGCTGGTCGAGGCGCTTCGATACAGAAAGTGAATTCGGGAATAGACGGTGGTGTTTCGCCCTCAGCCGGATGCGGACTGCGGATGCCGGTGATGACTGAGCACTATTCCGCCCGGTCGGAATGAAGCGCCTCACTCGATCTCGATGCAAAGGACGTGATCTTCGATGCGACGATCCCGTACGACCAGAGTTTCTTCGAAGCCTTGATCGGGTTATCCAGTCGGAGCCCTGGCTGGATCGTGATAGAGCGATGATCGATATCCTCGGGACCCTGGGCATTGAGAAGGGAAAGCCACTTACCCCTGACGAGCGCACAAAGAAGTTGCTCGTTTCCGCTATAGGAGGCACATGCTTGGCTCGATATGCGCTACGACACCTCGCCCGCCTGTTACCCGGGAACGCACTGGTTCTTTGTTCGATCGCACGTGGAAGCTTCCCGACTTCGAGCGGGTCAATAGCCCTGAACTTCAGCACCAAGACGGCCTCCGAGAAGTCCCTTTGGGTAATAAGCGGAGCTAAGTCTTGTTGAGCGACATCAGGCCTGAAGCCAGTAGTTTTACGCCACTTCGCACCGTATTTTTACGGTCGATCCACCAGGGTGGTTCGTGATCTGATCGGCTGAACCGTCATAGCCGAGGGTGACCGCCATGCGCGTGCACTTGAAGTGGTCGCTTGCTTGCGTGATCGCTGCCGCGAGCATGAGTTCGGTCACCGCACAGGAGTACACCTTCAAAGGTGGCTACCCCACGCCGGAGACCGCGCAGAAAGCCTACGACGATGCTGATCTGGCACGCGCGATAGAGGCGTACAAGTTCTTCTTTCCCACCGTTTCGATACTGGGTACGTGGACGGGCAACATTAACGCCGGCACGCGGCCCAACGAGGTGATGCTGATCTTGCACGGCATGCCGGAGCAAGTGGTGTTCACTCCCAACTCCGATACGCCCTACGCCGGTGGAAACATCGATCTGTCGCATGGCCCCATGGTGGTGGAGATGCCGCCTGGGCCGTTGATGGCGGTCGTCAACGATCTGAACCAGCGCTACGTGATGGACATGGGCATACCGGGCCCGGACAAGGGCAAGGGTGGCAAACACCTGATTCTTCCGCCCGGCTACAAAGGAACGATTCCAGCGGGATACCACGCGGTGGCGGCAACGACTGATCGCGTGCTGCTACTGGTCCGCGTCATTCCACCCAAGGGCGACGAGGCCGCCGGCGTGGCGTTGCTCAAGACGGTCAAGATTCATCCGCTCAACCCTTCACCGGATTGGAGGGGCATTGCGTGGGTCGACCAGGGCACCAAGCCTGGCGACTTCTCGCCGGTGAGCTGGGAACGCAAACTCGACTACTGGAAGCAACTCAAGAACGTCATCGACAACGACCCGCCGTACGAGGCGTATCGCATGGAGTATGGGCGGCTAGCCACGCTCGGTATCGAGAAGGACAAGCCGTTCGAGCCGGATGCGCGCATGACCAGGATCCTGGAGAAGGCGGCGCAAATGGCCAACGACCAGATGCGCGTGCAGTCGTTCGCCGACCGTCGTGCGGATCGCGTCGTGTGGCCCGACCGTCACTGGGAATGGGCCGTGCTTCGCCCCGAGAATGGCACCTTCGATTTGCCTGCGTACAAGGATCTGGACGCGCGCTCCAAGTGGTTCTACCAGGCGCAGATCGAATCACCCGCAATGTTCCGGCGTGATGCCGGAGCGGGCTCGCTTTATTGGCTGGGTGTGCGTGATGCCAACAATGCATTTCTGGATGGCGGCAAGACCTACAAGCTGTCCGTGCCGCTGCCCGTTCCCGCCAATTTGTTCTGGTCCATCACCGTGTACGACCCGGAGACCCGAAGCGAGATCGTGACCAAGCAAGACAAAGCCGCACTGCGTTCGATGTTCGAGCTGAAAAGCCTGACAGGATCAACCGTGGACCTTTATTTCGGCCCGAAAGCACCGGCCGGTCATGAAGGCCAATGGGTCCAGACCATCCCCGGAAAAGGCTGGTTCACTTATTTCCGCATCTACGGTCCGCAAAAAGCAGCATTTGATGGAACGTGGAAGCCAGGCGACTTCGTGGAATTGAAGTAGCGCCCTTGCTCCCGAGCCAAGCTCTGCTGCGGCTCACGAGCGAAAGCGAATGTCCACGATGCCCTGATCACGCGTCGCATGTACAAAACTGCGCTGCCCCACGCGGAGGCTGTCGCACACATCGTGGATAAGCGTGGAATCAAATTCGACCCCAACATCGTTGAAACCTCCGTGTCCAATCACGAGTGGCTTCGCCCTATTTCTGAGCGACAGGCCGAAGGCACGCGCCGGTGGCGTGAAAACGGTCGTCACCAGTTCCAGCGCATGCCCGCCTTGCCATCCCACGCGTACCCGTGACAACGATCTCCAATCAATCGCCCCTCAGGCCTGCCGCAGGCCGAAAGTAAGCGCGGTTGTGCGCAGCCTTCTTTGCGAGCAGTTGGCGAATTTGAGATCATGGAAGATTGTCCTTCAGTGTCTGCAACTTCATGCACATCGGCATCGACTTCGGTACTAGCTACTCGGCCGCGGCCGCCATCAGAGATGATGAGCTCGTCCTGGTCCGGTTCGGCGATGCGGACCAGTTCCGTACGGCGGTGTACTTTCCGGAACTTGTGCCCGATCCCGGCGATTTCGAGCTGACACCCGAGCTCGAAGCCCAACTGGAGTCATACATCCGTTCGACCCGCAACGACCTGCGCCACCAGGCAGCTGCTGCTGCCGCCCGTGGCGAGGCGCCTGTTGCACGCTCGGATGACGAAGTGCGTCGAGAAGCGCTGCGTGTCGTACGCCGACAATGGGTCGAAGAGCAGACTCGCGCGGCGACTACGCCCGTCACCAGCTTCCAGCATGCGCTGTTCGGTGAGGATGCTGTAGAGGGTTATCTACAGAGTGGCGGCGGCAACCTGATCGAGTCGCCCAAGTCGATGTTCGGCTATCGACTGGATCCGCAAGTGCGCCGGGTGATCGTGCATATCGCCACGCACATTCTCGAACATATTCGCCTCACGGCAAGCCAGCAATTCGGTGAACCCGTGCGCGGCGCAGTGATCGGTCGCCCCGTGGAGTTTCGTAGCTCGATGGGCGCCGCCGGATCGGAGCAGGCCATCGAGATACTGCGCGAAGCCGCCGCTGCGGCAGGCTTCGATGAGGTGCGCTTTCTAGAGGAACCTGCCGCTGCCGCGATGCACTATCACAAGAACCTCGCGGACAGGCAGCATGCGCTGATCGTTGACATCGGCGGCGGCACGACCGACGTCACGCATGCCGAGCTTGGTGGCGCGACATCACCACTTATTGCCTGCAACTGGGGGCTTCCCAAGGGTGGCACTGATCTTGACGTAAGCCTTAGCCTGCTCAGTTTCATGCCCCTGATGGGCAAGGACACCGTGCGCGTGCCGCAGCATCAGTTTGTGGAAGCGGCCAGCGTGCACAACCTGCCTAAGCAACGTGAGTTCCGCAAACAGAACTATCGTCTGGTCGCTTCGCCTTACGGCCCGCGCTTGCGCGCCCTGCAGGAACTGGGCGCTACCACGCGACTCAACCAGGCTGCTGAGCGCACCAAGATCAATTTGAGCAACGCGACGAGCTATCGCACGCAGCTCGATTTCATCGAACACGGCCTCGCCGTCGATGCCAATCGCGACGATCTGGACACGGCCATCGAGCCTTTTCTCACGCAGCTGGAGCGCATACTCACCACCGTCCGCGACGCCCTGACCACCCTGCCCGCCAGCGTCTTCCTCACTGGCGGCGCCTCGCGCTCACCCCAGATAAAAGCCAGGGTGGCCGCGTGCTTTCCGGAGATTCCTTTGGTGCATGGCGACCCCTCGCTAGGCGTGGTCTCCGGACTGGCCGAGGCCGCCAGGGAAGCGACGCTGCTCGCCTCGGCGTGATGTTTCGGGCACTCGTTGCAGACGATGCACAGCGTAATCGTCCTTATGGCATGCGAAAGAGGACGACCCCTGGTACCAACGCAATGTCTCGCCGCCTCCCGTACGGCGACAGGTTCATGCCAACGGCAACGAAGATGTCGCACAACGTCGACCACCTGCCCTATGCGCTGGTCAACTCGCAGCCTTCATGTCTTGCAGCGTCGTCGGCAGTAGTTCGGCGACGGTCGGATGGATATGCACGGCATGCGTCACGGTCTGGTACGTTGCTTTGGCATACATCGTGTCCAGCAACGCATGGATCGCTTCGTCGCCGTTGACACCCAGGATGGCGGCGCCAAGCAACTGCCCGCTGCCACCATCGACGATGACCTTCATCATGCCCGTGGTTTCACCACGCTCGATGGCGCGCCCCACGCGTGCCATGGGGCGCGTGCCAACGCGCACATCATGGCCCTGTTTCTTCGCCTCCTGCTCCGTCAGGCCGATGCGCGCGAGCGGTGGATCAGTGAACAGCGCGTAGCACGGAATGCGGTCGGAGATGCGGCGTGATTCGCCATCCAGCAGGTTCGCGGCGACGATCTCGTAATCGTTGTACGACGTGTGGGTGAACGCGCCCTTGCCATTGCAGTCGCCCATGGCCCAGATGCCTTGCACGTTGGTGCGGCATTGGTCGTCCACGGCGATGTAGCCGTGCCTGTCGATGGCAACGCCGGCCTTGTCGAGGCCAAGCGCGTCGGTGTTGGGTTGCCTGCCGACTGCCAGGAGAATATGCGAGCCGTGCACCTCCATGCGCGGATCGGCGCATCGGGCAACCACACTGACTCCACCAGCGGCTCCATGCAGCTCGATGCATTCGGCGCCCACATGAATCGTGATGCCTTCCTGACGCAGCATCTCCACAACGGCATCGGCGATTTCCGGATCTTCCCGTGGCAGCAGGCGTTCGCTGCGTTCGATGATGGTGACCTCGGAGCCGAAGCGGCGGAACATCTGCCCGAATTCCAGGCCGATATAGCTTCCGCCCACGATCAACAGATGCTTCGGCAACTCCCGCAACTGCAGGATGCCCACGTTGGTGAGATAGGGCACGCTATCCACACCGGGAAAATCGGGCGTCGCGGCACGACCGCCCACGTTGAGGAAAATTTCGCTTGCTTCGACAAGCGCCTCACCCACGCGCAACGTCCGTGGCGACTCGAACGATGCATGACCGCGGATCAGCGTGAGATTGGGTACGCCGGCCAGCCACGTTTCAAGGTTGCTGCGGGATCGGTCGGAAATGCCGCGCGTCCGCTGCCAGACCTTTTCCATGTCTACCGACAGTCCACCCGCCGCCATCACGCCGTACTCAGCCGCCCTTCGCCCGAGGTGCGCCGCGTACGCACTTGCCACCATCGCCTTGGTGGGAATGCAACCGGTGTTGACGCAAGTGCCGCCCACCAGCTTGCGCTCGATCAGCGCTACCTTGCGGCCCGAACGGCTCAGGCGCTCGGCCAAAGAAGGGCCTGCCTGCCCTGCCCCTACCACCACGGCATCGAATCGCTGGGTCATCGCGGGCTTCCGGAGGTTTGCGTGGACGCGAGCGTGGCATCCGTCCGGGAAAGGTTTCGTCAAGGCTATCTTTCAGGGCGCACCGGCGGCTGCATTCCGCGATCAGCGTTTCTTGACCAGGGCGAACAGAGGCATCGACACGAGCAGCACCAACAGCGCCTTGCGATCGAGTTCGGCAGATTGACCGATGACCACGCTGAGGCAGTACAGCCAGGCGATCACGCCGATGACGATGAAGAGCTGTGTCTTTCCGGAAAGCAACCCCAATGTCTGGTTCATTCGCCACATGGCCACGACCGAATAGATATACGGGACCGACATGAGGATGACGGTGGCGTCGGTGATATGGGCGAACTGCGTGGCCACGTCCGGCGAAGTGGAAAGAAGCAGCATCACCATCATCATGAGGCCGGTGATCACCAGATTCTGCACGGGCATGCCGTGCTGATTGGTTGAAGCAAACCGGCGCGGAAACATGCCGTCGTTGGCGGCGGCCTGTGCCGACTGCGCCACGATGAGTATCCAGCCGACCAGGGATCCCGATGCCTTGAGGATAGCGGCGAGAGAAATCCCGATCGCCGCCCACGAACCCAGCATGATACCGGCCGCGTCCGCAAACGGCGCACCCGAAATGCGCAGCTCCTTGCCGGGAATGATGCCCATCAGCACCGTGCAACAGGAAATATAGATCACCGT
>Ga0335083_10011539_pt1 | contig 10610 bp, 12 predicted proteins | sample Lox_Sample_42_FD_206716 | JGI IMG/M metagenome (GOLD analysis project Ga0335083, IMG submission 206716) | Soil microbial communities from Loxahatchee National Wildlife Refuge, Florida, United States - Lox_Sample_4.2 | ecosystem: Environmental > Terrestrial > Soil > Wetlands | place: USA... | reverse complement strand
CCTGATGATCACCCACGACCTGTCCACCGCCGCGCACTTCGCCGACCGGATCGCGGTGATGTACCTGGGCCGGATCATCGAGCAGGGCCCGGCCCGGGAAGTGGTGCGGCACCCGCGGCATCCCTACACCAAGGCGCTGCTGTCCGTGGTGCCAGCCAGGGACCCGCGGGTACGCTCGGCGCCGCAGTTGCTGGCCGGCGAGGCTCCCAACCCGGTGGACGTGCCGTCCGGCTGCCGTTTCCACCCCCGCTGCCCGGTCGCGGTAGAGCGCTGCTCGTCCGAAGACCCGGCGCTGCGGGTGACGGAGAGCTCACCACACGAGGTCGCATGCCTGCTGGCCTGACTATCCAGTTACGGCTTCGGCGGCGCCGGTGAGGGCGGCGATTACGAGCGGGCCGAGGGTGGGCAGGTGGTAGCCGCCTTCCTGGACCAGGACGGTCGGCGCCAGGGCGGCGGTCAGGCGGCCCGCCTCCCGGTAGCCGGCTTCGGTCACCCGCAGCGGGCTCTCCGGGTCGGCCTCGGCGGCGTCGAGGCCGAGGGAGATCACGACGGCGCCGGGGCGGTGCGCGGCCGCGGCCGCGCACAGGTCCCGTATCGCCGTGAGCCAGCCTTCGTCGCCGGTGCCCGGCGGCAGCGGCAGGTTCAGGTTGGCGCCCTCCCCCGGGCCGGCGCCGCGCTCGTCGGCGTAGCCGACGTAGTGCGGGAACCAGCCCGCGCCGGGGTCGACGTGGACCGAGCCGTAGAAGACGTCGCCGCGGGAGTAGAAGATCGACTGGGTGCCGTTGCCGTGGTGCGCGTCGATGTCGAGCACGGCGACCCGCCCGGCTCCGGCCGCGACCAGGGCCTGGGCGGCGATCGCGGCGTTGTTGAGGTAGCAGGAGCCGCCGTAGGCCGAACCGGTGACGTGATGCCCCGGCGGCCGGCACAGCGCATAGGCCAGCTGTGCTCCCGCGCTCACCAGGTCGGCCGCGGTCAGGGCGACGTCGGCCGCGCCGCGGATCGCCGCCCAGCTGCCCGGGCCGACCAGCGTCATGGTGTCGTAGCAGAACCGCCCGGCCCGGCCGTGCACGGCCGGGGGCAGCCGCCCCGGCAGCCCGCCCAGCATCCCCTCGGTGGGGAAGACGTAGGGGACGACCCGGTCCCGGCCCCACTCGGCCGGGAACCCGGCCTGCTCCCATTCCGCCCACACCCCGGCCAGGTGCCCGAGCAGCGCCGGGTCGTGCACCGCCTGCAGTACCTCGTCCCCGTGCGCGGCGGCGGGCACCTCCGGCGCCCCGGCCGCGGCCAGCGCGTCCCGTATGACCAGGGCCCGCTCCGGCACCTCGGTGCCGGCGTCCTTGACTCCCAGCCACACCTCGCCGCCCGGGTCGTGGCGCAGGCAATCCTGGCTCCATACGACCGGGACTGGCAGGCTTGCTGTCATCTCTTCATGATCACCCAGAACGGGGCGGGAGCGGGATGACGCAGGACATGGAACCGCCAGTGGCGCCAGCTCGCGACGGCGCTGATCCTTACGCCTGGATGCGCGACACCAGCGACCCGGCCATGCTCGAGTACCTCGCGGCTGAGCGGGCGTACTACGACCTCCAGACCGCTCACACCGTTCGGCTGCGGGACGAGCTGGCGGCGGAGATGTCCGCGCGGCTGGCGCCGGCGGACGAGTCGGCGGGCTGGGAGCTCGGCGGCTGGCATTACTTCACCCGGACGCTGCCCGGCCTGAACTACGAGCAGTTCTGCCGCCGCCCGCTGGCCGACGGCCCCGAAGAGATCCTGCTCGACGAGAACCTGTTGCTCCATGACCCAGACTGCGGCGGGGACTACGTAGCGCTTGGCGTCCGGGAGGTCAGCCCGGACGGGACGCTGCTCGCCTACTCGGTCGACTTCGACGGCGACGAGGTCTACCAGCTCCGCATCCGCGACCTGGCCACCGGGACCGACCGGCCGGAGCGGGTCGACCGCAGCTACTACGGGCTGGCCTGGGCGGCCGACTCGCGCTCGGTGTTCTACACCGTCACCGACCCCATCTACCGGCCGTACCAGGTATGGCGGCACGACGTCGGCACCACCGCCGAAGACGACGAGTGCGTGTTCACCGAGGACGACGAGCGGTTCGAGGTCTTCGTGCGGCGCAGCCGCAGCGGGGCTCTCATCTTCATCGAGTGCGAAAGCCGCGACACCACGGAAACGTGGACGATCGCAGCAACGCAACCCCGTTCGTTGCCTAGGATTGTCGAGCCTCGGCGGACCGGCACTGAGTACCGGGCGGATCATGGTGGCGGCGACCTGTACCTGGTCACCAACGCCGGCGCGACCGAGTTCCGGCTGGTGAAGGCGCCGGTTATGGCGCCCGGAGCCGATCGCTGGACCGAGGTCAGGCCGGAGGCCGCCGACACCCGGCTGGTGTCTTGTGATGTGTTCGGCCGGTACCTGGTGCTGACCGAACGGCGCGGGGCGGCGACCCAGCTGCGGGTCATCGACCGGGACACCGGGGCGGAGCGGGTGGTGCAGCCCGCCAGCCCTTGCAGGACGCTGGAGCTGGCCGAGAACCACGAGTACGAGACGGCCAGTGTCACGGTCAGGACCGAGTCGCTGATCGAGCCGCCGGCCTGGCACGACGTGGACCTGGCGAGCGGCCAGTGGCGGCTGCGCAAGCGGCAGCCGGTGCCGGGCTACGACCCGGCCGGGTACCGGACCGCGCGGTTCGCCGCGGTGGCCGTCGACGGTACGCGGATCCCGGTCACCGTCGCCTACCGGGCCGGGTTCGAGCGGGACGGCACCGCTCCCTGCCTGCTCTACGGCTACGGCGCGTACGAGGCGTGCTCGTGGCCCGAGTTCAGCCTGCCGGTGATCAGCCTGCTCGACCGCGGATACCTGTACGCGGTCGCGCACATCCGCGGCGGCGGCGAGGGGGGCCGGACGTGGTGGCTGGACGGACGCCTGGACCGCAAGCGGAACACGTTCACCGACTTCATCGACGTCGCGGACGCGCTGGCCGCGGACGGCTGGGCCGACCCGGGCGCGATCGTGTCCCGCGGCCTGTCGGCCGGCGGGCTGCTCCAGGGCGCGGTGTTCTCGATGGCGCCGCGGCGGTGGCGGGCGGTGGTGGCCGAGGTGCCGTTCGTCGACTGCGTGACGACGATGCTGGACCCTGCTATCCCGCTGACGGTGGGCGAATGGGACGAGTGGGGCGACCCGCGGGAGCCGGCCGCGCGCGCCTACCTGGCCTCGTACAGCCCGTACGACAACGTGCCGGACGGGGTGCGGCCGAGCCTGCTGGTGACCGGGAGCCTGCACGATCCGCGGGTGCTGATCCACGAGCCGGCCAAGTGGGTGGCGCGGCTGCGGGCCACGGCTTCGGCCGGCTCGGGCGGACGGCTGCTGTTCCGGCCCGAGCTTGGCGCTGGCGCCCACGTGGGGCCGGCCGGGCGCTATGACCACCTGCGGTACGAGGCCGAGGTCCTCGCCTTCATCCTCGGGGAGGCCGGGCTTCCGGACGAGGGCACCCTCCCGGACGGGGCCGGCCTCGCTGCGGAGGCGGATTTACCGGGACATATGCTCTCGGTAACGGCGGAATTCTACGGATCCCTCAGAGGGGAGCGGCGTTCCTCAAGCCTGCGACCGTGCACGAGTCTTTCGCGCAGGACCTGCCCGAGGCGGACCGGTGGCTGATCGCCGCGAGCCAGCGCAGCATGGCCGAACGAGCGGGCTCGACGATCACCGAGGTCGCCGGGTCGCACGTGTCGATGGTGTCCAAGCCGCAAGCCGCGATCGACCTCATTCTCGCCGCCGTAGCCGCCATCGGCGACTAAGGAGCCGCCGGTCAGCGTGCTCGCCTTTGGCTAGGCTGCGGCGGTATGGGCGAGGGTGAACCGCTGACTGGGGATGGTGTCACCCAGGGGATCGTGCGGATCGGGGACACGGTGCGGCGGCCGCTGCGGCCGTTCAGCCTGACCGTGCAGGCGTACCTGGCCCACCTGCGCGACGCCGGGTTCACCGGCGCGCCGCTTCCGCTCGGCGTCGACGAGCAGGGGCGCGAGGTGCTGTCGTTCGTGCCCGGAGACGTGCCGGTCAACCCGCTGCCGGCGGAGACGGCGGGCGACGAGGTGCTGGTCGCCCTGGCTGAGCTGATCCGGGCGCTGCACGAGGCGTCGGCCGGGTGGGAGCCGCCGCCCGGCGCGGTCTGGGGCGGGACGCCGGCCAGCCCGTCCCGTTCGTCAGGGCCGCGGGCCGAACTGGTCAGCCACTGCGACTACTACCCCGGCAACGTGGTCTTCCGCGGCGGGCTGCCGGTCGCGCTCATCGACTTCGACCTGGCCCACCCGACCACCCGGCTCTACGATCTCGCCAACGCGCTGTGGTACTGGGCGCCACTGCGTCATGGCGATCCGCGGGACCGGGCGCCCGCGTTCGCCGGCGTCGACATGGCGCACCGGGTCGCGGTGTTCGCGGACGCCTACGGGATGACGGCGGAGCAGCGCGCGGAGTTCGGGCCGTTCGTCGTCGACCTGGCGCGGCGCTATCACGAGGATTCCCGCGTCTCGGCCGAGCTCGACCCGGTCTACCGCAAGCTCTGGGAGGACGGCGCCAAGGACATGCTGCCGCGCGCCGAGGCGTGGCTGCGTCAGAACGCCCCGGCTATCACCGCCCGCCTCTGCCAGCCGGACTAGGGATCCTGCCTAGCGGCGGGTGAGGCCGTCGAGCATCAGGCCGACGGTGAAGTCGAAGCGTTCGTGGCCGGCGCCTGCGGTCAGCTCGGCGGCGCCGCCGCGGAACTGGTATTCGGCATCGCCGCGGGTCTGTACCTCCTGACGCTGCTGCTGGTGGGCCTGCTGCCCAAGCACGCCCAGCAGGCGCACGGCTGAGACCGGCTGGAGTTCTTCTTCCAGATAGCGCGCGGCTCACGTGCCGTAAATATCGCGGTGCGCGTCAGGCGCTTCCGAGTAGCCCGAGCAGGCGGCTCGCCTGGCGTTCGAAGGTGCCGGGGGGATTGCGGCGATGGGCGCTGCCGCCGGGCAGCAGGCGCATGACCCAGAACGCCGCGAATAGGCGCCGCAGCTGCGTCACCTGCCGGCGCTCACCGGGATGGAGTTCGAAGCGGTCGAGAAAGGCTTCAGCATCGATGCCCGCGTGCGCCCACACGGTTACGTGCTCGACGAAGTCGGCAAGCTCGGTGGCCCGGTCGCCGCGCCCGGCGGCCTCGAAGTCCACCAGGCGCACGCGACGTCCGTCCCACAGGTGGTTGGCGAGGTTGGGGTCGCCCTGGGCGAACACCGGCGGCCCGGCGGCTGAGGCGGGGTCTTGTGCCCAGTCGCGGTCGAGCCAGGCCAGCGCGGCCCGGTAGGCCTGGCGGGACGGCGGGTCCAGCGCCCCGGCGTCGCAGGCGCGGGCCATGTCCCGGATGCGGCCGGGGAGGAGTTGCGGGAGGCCTGGCGCCGGCTCGATCGTTGTGAGTACGGACGGCGGGATCGCGTGATGCAGGCGACGCATGGTCGCGGCGATGGCATCTTCCTGGGCCTCGGTGACCGGGCGCATGCCCAGCGGTTCACCTGGCACTTGCGACATGGCGATCAGGGGCGGGTCGGCGTCCAGGTCGGCTCGGACGGGCTTCGGCGCAAGTCCTGGTGCATAGCGTGCGAGCAGTTCGAGCGCCTGCCACTCGCGACGCGGCTCATCGCCATAAAGCCACCGCTCGTCACCATCGACGTTCGTTCGAAAGCGCTTGACCGCGATTCCCTCCCCGAGGGTGATGCCATGCGTCGAGAAGGGGCGGGGCCCCGTCATGGCAGCGAGCGGGTGAGCCACACCACTTCGCCGACGTCTTCCGCGGAAACATGATCCCGCTCGAAACCGAGCTTCTCCAGGACACGGAACGATGGCGTGTTCCACGCGCCGACGGTGGCCCACAGCCGCTTCCGCCCCGTCGCTATCGCAGCGTCGAGCACCGCGCGAGCCGCCTCGGTGGCGTAACCACGCCCGTGCGCACGCCGCAGCAGCTCGTACGCGATCTCCGGCTCCTCGACTGTGGAGCGGCCGACGACCAGGCCGCAGTAACCGATGAAATCGCCCTCATCACGGCGCCGGATAGGCAGCGCCGCGAGCCCGGTTTCCGCGGTCCTGGCGAGCCGCTCCGCGATGACTTCCCGGGCACGCTCGACTCCGGGCGTCCCGGTATCGCGTTCGGACCAGAGCGCGGAGAGTTCCTCGGCATCTGAAACGGCCCACGGCCGCATGCTCAGCCGCTCGGTCTCGAGATGGAATGCCATCGGCTCATACCCTGTCACGGTCCAATTCTGCGCCGCGGGGCGGCTCGGTCTACGCTTCCGGACCATCGACTCGGGCCGGACGCGAACGGGGCAATATCCGGCGGTGGCGTGCGGGCCGGGGAGGTATTCAGCTGCGCCGGGATCCAGACCTTCCCCGGACCTGGATGTATGCGGCTGAGAAGATCATCGCCGATACGGCGAACAGCACCAACGCCCACCGGTAGCCGTGAGAGAGCAAGATGATGCCGAGGGCCAGGTTCCAGGCGCCAGCGATGATGCGCACACCCGCGACGGCATAGGGGTGACGGTGTCCCCATGACCTAAGACTGCTGTTGCCAGCTGCTGCGTACATTGTGATGTCTCCTTATCAGCGGTGCCGGGCCACTCCGGTCACCTGTCTCGATGCTCCCTGCGCGCCACGAGGAGATCCACCGTGCGACCACCCGAACCTGAGGTACGGCCAGCACGGTCCCAGGCATGTGCCGGAGATCCGCAAGAAGCTGCCCCCGCTGCTGGCCGGAGGTCCGCCGGAGCGTACTAGCGAGCGGCGCGGAAACCGGCCTGATCACCACGTTGCTGGCCGACTGGACAATGGCTGAGATCTTCCCGCTGGACCTCCGCCGGGGATGCGCGCAGTACTACTGTCGCGGCTGAGTTCGCACCCGGAGCCGGGCGGATGTGGTTCTGCTTACGGTTCGGGGTTGATGCGGACCCCTGGCGTCGTCGCAGGTTGAACCCGGGACCGTGCTGGCCGTACCTCAGGTTCGGGTGGCTCCACGGTAGATCCCCGGCTCGTGAGCGACAAGCATCGAGACTGACGGCCAGAGTGGCCGACCCGGCAGATTACGCGGAGGCATTCCGATGTACGCAACGATTAACAACGTCACCCCTACGCGATCGGTCCTCACGAGGCTTCCGTTCTGGTCGCGGCTCTATCGCCACCCCCAGGTCGGGGTAGCTGTGTTCTCTATCTCTGGTAGCTGGAACCTCTTCCTCGGCATCCTCATGGTCTCCTACGGCTACTGGCTGGGACTGCTGCCGCTAGTTTCGTCGGCAGTGCTGTTCTGGGCAGGCAACCAGGCTTACAAGATCACCCAGAGCCAGCCTGCAGCCATCCGTCGCAGGACGACCTGAAGCCCATCCCCGACTCCCGGGGACCCGTTGACAACCAACGCGCAGAGGCCTCTCCCATAATCGGAAGGGCCTCTGACCTGCTGTTCCGGCCGCCTTCGAGGCTGCCGGATCATTCCTCTATCGACATGACCGGCTTGCGCGAAGCGGCGTATCGTTCCCGACCGTGAAAAGATGCCTCGCTGGCCGGGACGCGTGCTTCCTACGATGCCATCGCCGCCGAACACTCCGACTGGGTCAACTCCGACCTAGATGATCGTCCGCTTGACCGGGCGCTGTTCGCTGCCTTCGCTGAACTGGTGCGAGCTGGCGGTAACGGCTCTGTTGCCGATGTCGGGTACGGTTCGGGAAAGGTGACCATCCTGCTGTCACGCCTGGGCCTCGATGCCTTCGGCGTCGACTTGTCACCGGGGATGGTGTCACTGGCTCGCCGCAACTATCCACAGCTCCGCTTCGAAGAAGGATCGATGCTGGAGCTGGACATGCCCACGGCTGGCCTCGGCGGGCTGCTGGCCTACTATTCCATAATCCACATCGCGAGCGAACGGCGGCCAGAGGTATTCGCCGAGTTCCACCGGGTGCTCAGCCCGGGCGGCATCCTGATGCTGGTCTTCCAGATCGGTGATGAGCAGGGGCACCGTACCGACTTCCGGGGTGTGTCCGTCTCCGTGGACTGGTACCGCCAGCGCCCGGAGGATCTGGCCAACCTGCTGCACGAGGCGGGCTTCGAACTGTGGACGACCGCTGTACGCCAGCCGGAGGGCAGCGAGTCAGTGGCACAGGGCTACATCCTGGCGCGCAAACCGCGGCCTTGACTAAAGCCTCAGGCGTATTCGGCAAACCTGCGAACTGCCCATCTAGCCTCTTGGCGATCCGGTAAGGCTCGCGCAGGAGAGGGCCGGTGATGAACTCATAGGCTGCCGCCGCAACTGCCTCCAGCAGAATCTCGATTTCACGATGTTGCCCCGGTCACCCGACAATGTTCCGAGCGGACGTTAGCAGGAAAGATCAGTAAAACTATCCCTGCGATCCCTCAGCGAAGGTCCGGCCAGACGCGGGCCGCCATTGGCTGGTGAAGGTCAGGCTGGCCGGCGGGCCGGCGGGAAGCGTGGCGCCGGCATAAGCCTCCGCCAGCGCCTGGCCGAGGGCCGCGCAGGCGCCGGCGGTGGCGGGCTGCACGTGCGCGAGAACCACGCCAACGCGGCCTGGCGTTGCCGCCCGGCGCGCATCGCGGGCGGAGACATCCCGGGTGACGACAGCCACCTCGCCGCACCACAACGGCGCATCCGTGAGCGCCCTGAGCCGCGCCGGGGCGCCGTCCGGCTCGGCCGCCTGGCCGGACGCATACCAGAACACCAGTGCGCTGCCGCTGTCCGCGACTCCTGCGGCGCACTCCAGCGCCGACGCTCCGCCCGGAGCTGCGGCATCGGGCTCGAACGGGTCAATGTGCACCAGGCCATCGCCACCGCGCTCACCACGGGCCAGGTACGCCGCCACGGCCGCCATGCCATCAGCGCCGGCCACCTCGCAGTTACGCAAGCCGAGCTGGCGGGACCAGGAGCGGAGATCGGCGACGCTGCCCGGATCCAGGTCGCAGAGCAGATACGAGCTGCTGTTACCGAGAATTGTCATGGCGAGCAGAGGTGAGCCGGGATAGGTGGCCGGGCTGGCACTGGCGCAGGACCCGGCAATGGCGTAGTACCGGGACCGGGCCAGCTCAGCTGACCGCGGCGCGGCGGCCAGGAAACGCCAGATGCCGAACTCTCGCTGCGGATCGCGATTCAGCGGGTAGGCCGCCGAACCAGCGTGCGTCTCCGCATACCAGCGGGGAGATTCCCGTTCCAGTACCGCCGCCAGCACCAGATGCTTCCAGACGTCGCCGAGGCCGCCGAAATGACTGTTCGCCATCGTCAGTTTGCGCCCCTGTCCGTAAGGTGCCAGGCCCCGCCGCCGACCCGGACGTTTCGCCGCACAGCGGGCACGAGGCAGGCAGCACTCGTACGACTATATGGATAACCGGCTCCCATCGGTCCCTGAGAGCGCTCAGGATCGCGACATTCAGCTCCGCTACGGCGTTGCCCGGGTCTTGTTGGTATCTGTCGATTGCGTTCGGCCAGCTCTGGTCGATAGCCACGCCGCCATGATGCCGGACCTGAACGTGCCCATCCCCGATAGCTGTCTACAACCGGCGACTCTCGGCCGGGTTCTGTCGGGAGTGGCCGCAGGCCATCGCCGTAGGCGACGCGTAGCGCTCTCGACGGGTTCCGGTCGACGCCGGATAATCCGAAAGCGGGATGAGCCACCTTGGTCAGTCGGCTTGGTGCATCGAGTTGGCGCGCCCGCGCGAGCGGGGCCTCAAGCCAGAGCGCGGCGCGGAGCGCGCCGCAGCGGAGCCGCCTTGATAGAAGTACTAAGGGGTATTCGGCAACGAAAGAATTGAGGCTCTAAGTTCGGTAGACATCACGACGATGGTCAACGTCGACCACTGTCACGATCCGGTTCTTGTCATCGACACGGTAGATAATCCTGTAAGTACCACGCCGCGCGCTGAACCTGTCGTCCAACGGTGGAAGCAGCCTCTTGCCGACCCGGTACGGCTCCCGCAGCAGAGGCCCGGTAATGAACTCGTAGGCTGCTGCAGCAACGGCTTCCGGGAGTACCTCACCTAGTGCGCGGCGAACCGTGGATGTCGTTCGCAGCTCGTAGAGATCCTCGGCGGACTCGTCGCTCACGACGCCCGGCGCCGCCTCATGGTCTCAGCCAGTTCCTCAGCCGATACGTATTCGCCACGGGCCAGCTCCGCATCGGACTCGGCGAGCCGGTTCATCGTCGCGGCATCCCGCATGATGGCCAGGGTCTCCTCAAGCGCCTCTAGGTCCTCTGGGGCGATGAGGATGGCGGACGGCTTCCCGTGAACGGTCACGGTCACTCGCTCGTGGTGGTCGTGAACGCGAGCGACGAGCTCGGATAGGTGAGACTTGACGTCGCCCAACGGAAGCACGGTCATAGTCAAAAGTATGACCAAAAATTGAGGCAACGTCAAAGGAAGTCGCTGGGCGCTGTGCACGCAGACACGTGCACAAACTACAAGCCAGAGGCCGGATCCTTGTTCGGATCCGGCCTCTGGCCTTGGTAGCGGGGGCGGGATTTGAACCCGCGACCTCTGGGTTATGAGCCCAGCGAGCTACCGAACTGCTCCACCCCGCGTCGGTGTGC
>Ga0335083_10011538_pt1 | contig 10610 bp, 10 predicted proteins | sample Lox_Sample_42_FD_206716 | JGI IMG/M metagenome (GOLD analysis project Ga0335083, IMG submission 206716) | Soil microbial communities from Loxahatchee National Wildlife Refuge, Florida, United States - Lox_Sample_4.2 | ecosystem: Environmental > Terrestrial > Soil > Wetlands | place: USA... | reverse complement strand
TCCGCACCAACGCGCCAGCCGCGGGTCGCTTGCGGCGTTGAAGCGCGTCAATCCGTCTATGGCCACCAGGTGATCCGCATCCAGCCCATGGCGCATGCCGAGAACGAAAACCAGCGACGCGAGCGCAATCCAACTGTCGGGCAGGTTGTCCACGGGGTAATGTTACTTTGGTATGATATTTATACTAAAACGTCTTACTGTCATCAAAATCTAAATACTGGGCCGGGGAGGCCGATGATGGTGCCCGCGCGTGCGTGCGGCCGGATTGCGGCTTGGGCGGTGTTCGGCACCGTTGCCCTGGCGGTTTTGCCGGTCCATGCGCAGCGGGACGGGAACGAGCCTACCCTGGATACCGTGGTCGTCGAGGGCCACCACGACAATGCGGTCGGCACCTCCGACGCCGCGAGCGAGGGCACCGTCACCTCGAAGCTGATCGAGGACCGGCCGGCGCTGCGGCCGGGCGAGGTGCTGGAATTCGTGCCCGGCATGATCGTCACGCAGCACAGCGGCGACGGCAAGGCCAACCAGTACTTCCTGCGCGGCTTCAACCTCGATCACGGCACCGACTTCGCGACCTTCGTCGCGGGCATGCCGGTCAACATGCGCTCGAACGCGCACGGCCAGGGCTATAGCGACCTCAACTTCCTGATCCCGGAACTAATATCGCGCGTCGACTACCGCAAGGGCCCGTACTTCGCGGAAGACGGCGATTTCTCGAGCGCGGGATCGGCGCGCATCGGGTACGTCACCAGCCTCAAGCAGCCGTTTGCGTCGGCGTCGGTCGGGCAGAACGGCTACCAGCGCCTGCTGACGGCCGGATCGACGGCGGCCGGGCCGGGCACGCTGCTCGGCGCCGTGGAAATCGGGCACAACAACGGGCCCTGGGACGTGCCCGAGGGCTTCAGGAAATTCAACGGTGTACTGCGCTGGTCGCTGGCGAGCGGCGACGACAAGCTCGGCGTCACTGGGATGGGCTACAGCGCGAGCTGGACCTCCACGGACCAGATCCCGCAGCGTGCCGTCAGCGAAGGGCTGATCGATCGCTTCGGGTCCCTCGATCCAAGCGACGGCGGCAAGAGCGGGCGCGCAAGCCTGTCGCTCGACTGGACACGCGCGCTCGCGGACGGGACTTTCCAGTTCAACGCCTATGCCGTCCGTTCCCGGCTCGACCTGTACAGCAATTTCACGTACCAGCTGACGCACCCGTTCGACCTCGGCGACCCGATCGACGGGGACCAGTTCCACCAGTCGGAGCGGCGCAGCATGTTCGGCATGAACGCGACGCGCGCCTGGGTCGGCAAGCTGGGAGGATCCGACATGACGAACAAGGTCGGCCTGCAATGGCGCTACGACCACGTCGATCCGCTTGCCCTTACCGAGACGGTGCAGCGCCAGTTCGTCGATACGATCCGCCAGGACGACGTGAAGGAGGGCAGCGTCGGCCTGTTCGCCGAGAATTCCGTGCAGTGGACGTCCTGGCTGCGCAGCGTCGCGGGCCTGCGCTTCGACCGCTACTCGTTCTCGGTCGCAAGCGACAACCCGTTGAATTCCGGCAACGTCGACGCGCAACTCGCCTCGCCGAAGTTCTCGATGATCTTCGGCCCCTGGGCCAGGACGGAATTCTTCGCCAACTACGGCCGCGGCTTCCACAGCAACGATGCGCGCGGCACCACGACGCGCGTCAGCCCGCAGACCGGCGTGCTGGTCGACCCGGTGACGCCGCTGGTGAAGACGAGGGGCGGGGAACTGGGCGCGCGCACCGAGCTGATTCCGGGTTTGCAGAGCTCCCTGGCGCTGTGGCGCCTGCGGCTTGCCTCGGAACTGGTGTTCTCCGGCGACGCCGGCGACACCGAGCCGAGCCGTCCAAGCCTGCGGCAGGGCGTCGAATGGAGCAATCACTGGATCCTTGGCCGCTGGCTGCTGCTCGACCTGGACCTGGCGGCCTCGCACGCACGCTTCACGCAGGATGACCCGGTCGGCGACTACATTCCCGGCTCGATCGACCGCGTCGCGTCGCTGGGTCTTGCGGTGCCGAACTACAAGGGATGGTTTGGCGCCGTGCAGATGCGGTATTTCGGCCCGCGCCCGCTGATCGAGGACAATTCGCAGCGCTCACCCTCGACGGCGCTCGCATACCTGCGCGTCGGCCGGCAGCTCGACCCGACGACGCGTCTTAGCCTTGACGTATTCAACCTGTTCAACCGCAAGGCGAGCGACATCGACTACTACTATGCCTCGCGCCTTGCGGGCGAGCCTGCCGCGGGTGTGAACGACATCCACTTCCACCCGGTCGAGCCGCGCACCCTGCGCGCGACCCTGCTGGTCAAGTTCTAGGCGGCTAGAAGCCGCCGTGCGACTGCGCGGCCATGCAATACAGCATCGGGATCGAGAGCATGGTGTTGATGCGCGAGGTCATGCCGGCCAACTTGGCGGCGGCGGCCTTGGCGGTCGCATCCACGGTGACGAAGCCGAGCACCTTCTTCTGGTTCGGCCAGATGATGAACCAAACATTGAACGCCATCACCAGCGCGAGCCACATGCCGATGCCGATCGCGCGTGCGCCGGGCGTGAGCGTGAGGGCCTGCACGATGTAGCTGTTCATGGTGGCGAGCAACAGGCCGGTTACCACGGTGGAGAGCGCGGCCCAGCGAAACCAGAACAGCACTGCCGGCGCGATCACCTTGCTGATCGCGGGCTTCTGCTCGTCCGGGATCTTGGGCATCGACGGGGTCTGCACGAAGTTCAAGTACCAGAGCAGGCCGATCCACATCACGCCCGAGCCGATGTGCAGCCAGCGCATGAAGAACGTGCCCCAGGCGTGGTCAATGTGGCCGAAGGTGCCGGCGACGCCCATCAAGGCCAGGGTGATGACGATGCCGGCGAGGATGGTGCGATTGAGGGACGAGAAGAATGCGGCCATCGATGCCTCCTGTTATGTGTTCTGTGCGGAGGCCGAAAAGTCTATCACGACTGCGCGAGCAGCCTCGGCGCGTCGCCGCGTTCCAGCCGCCGGCTGTAAGCTGACATCGCGTAGCAGAACGCAAAATAGACGAGACTGGCGAACAGGTAGGCTTCCGCGCCGAAGCCGGACCAAACCGGGTCCTGCAGGGAAACCTTGATGGTGCTGAGGAGATCGAACAGGCCGATGATCAGCACCAGCGAAGTGTCCTTGAAGAAGCCGATGAAGGTGTTCACCAGCGGCGGGATCGACAGGCGCAGCGCCTGCGGCAGGATCACCAGGCGCATTTTCCCCCACCAGGAAAAGCCGAGCGCGTCCGCCGTTTCTTCCTGATGCCGCGGCATCGCCTGCAGCCCGCCGCGCACCACCTCGGCCAGGTAAGCGGCGGCGAACAGCACCAGCGCCAGCTGCGCACGCAGCAGCTTGTCGATCGTGACGCCGGCAGGCAGGAACAGCGGCAGCATCACCGAGGCCATGAACAGCACGCTGATCAGCGGCACGCCGCGGATCAGTTCGATGTAGCCGATGCACGCCGCGCGCAGCACCGGTAATTCCGAGCGGCGCCCGAGCGCGAGCAGGATGGAGAGCGGAAACGCGAATGCGATGCCGGCGCTCGCGAGCAGCAGCGTCAGGATCAGGCCGCCCCAGCGCTCGTTCTCGACGTAAGCCAGTCCGAAGACGCCGCCCCACATCAGAACCGCGATCAGTGCCAGGCCCATAACCCAGAGTGCCGGCAGCCACCATTTCCATGAATGTTTGAACGAGGAAAAAACCCACAAGAAGACCAATAGCCCCGTCGCAATTGCCGGCCGCCATTGCTGTTCGTAGGGATAGGTGCCGAACAGGATGAAGCGGTGCTTCTCCCAGATGAACGCCCAGCAGGCGCCTGCGCCGGGAGCGCGGCATTCGCGCGGATCGGCGGCGCGCCAGACGGCGTCAACGAGCGCCCACTCGACGAACGGCGGCAGCAGCTTCCAGGCCAGCCAGAGGATCGCCAGCGTGGCGAGCGCGCTCCACCAATTCGAAAACAGCCGGGCGCGCAGCCAATTCATGCCGCCAGCCCCCGCAGCGCGACGCGCCGGTTGTACCAGCCCATGAACGCGGAGATCGACAGGCTGATGGTGAGGAATGTCGCCATGATCACCGCGACGCCTTCGATCGCCTGGCCAGTCTGGTTCATCGTCGTATTCGCGATCGACACCAGGTCCGGGTAGCCGATCGCCACCGCGAGCGAGCTGTTCTTGGTCAGGTTCAGGTACTGGCTGGTCAGCGGCGGCACGATCAGCCGCAGCGCCTGCGGCAGCACCACGCGGCGCAGCGTGTCGCGGCGCCCCAGGCCGAGCGAGCGCGCCGCCTCGACCTGGCCGCGCGGCACCGACAGCACGCCGGCCCGCACGATTTCCGCGATGAAGGCGGCGGTATAGGTCACGAGCCCGGCGAGCAGGGTGGCGAATTCCGGGCTGAGCGCGCCGCCGCCGGTGAAGTTGAAGCCCGAGAGCACCGGCACGTTGCCGGGCAGTGGAAAAAAGATACCGCGGTTGGACAGGAACAGGCCCGGCAGCGGGTTGAGCGCGTCGGCGGGCGCGGGCAGGTTCTCCGTGATCAGCACGTACCAGAAGAACAACTGCACCAGCAGCGGCACGTTGCGCACGACCTCGACGTAGGCGCCGGCCAGCTTCGACAGGAGCAGATTCGGCGCCAGGCGCGCCAGGCCCAGCAGCGTGCCGAGCACGGTCGCGAGCGCGACGCCGAGCGCCGCGACGCGCAGCGTGTTGGCAAGGCCGATCGCCAGCGCGCGCAGGTAGCTGTCGGCGGCGCTGTAGGAGATGAAGCCGGTTTCGCCGATCTCGAAGCCGGCTTCGCGCCATAGGTAGGCGAAGCCGCTGGCGATGTTGCGCGCGCCGAGATTCTGCGCCGCGTTACAGGCGAGATAGCCGAACCCGAGCACCAGCGCAGCGGCCAGCGCCGCCTGCACCAGCAACCCGCGTGCGCGGCGCGTCAAGGCCGCGGCGGGCCTAGCGGACCGGCGGCGCGTACATCAATCCGCCCTGTGTCCAGAGCTTGTTGATGCCGCGCTCGAAGCCGAGCGGCTTCAGGTTCGCGTCGAAGGACTCGCCGTAGTTGCCGACCTGCTTGACGATGTTCACCGCCCAGCGGTTGTCCAGGCCCATCATCTTGCCGATGTCTCCCGTGGTGCCGACGAAGCGCTGGATGGCGGGATTCTGGCTGCCGGCCTGCTGGTCGACGTTCTTCGAGTCGAGTCCGAGCTCCTCGGCCTCGATCATCGCGAACAGCGACCACTTGACGATGTCGAACCAGCGGTCGTCTCCGTGGCGCACCGCCGGTCCGAGCGGCTCCTTGGAAATCACCTCGGGCAGGATCACGTGGTCTTCGGGCTTGGGCGCGCGCGAGGCACGCACCGCCACCAGGCCGGAAACGTCGGTGGTATAGACGTCGCAGCGACCCGAGAAGTAGGCATTCAGCACTTCCTCCAGCTTCTCGATCACTACCGGCTTGAATTTCATCTTGTTGGCGCGGAAGTAGTCGGCGAGGTTGAGCTCGGTGGTGGTGCCCGGCTGCACGCAGATGGTCGCGCCGTTCAGCTGCTTCGCGCTCTTCACCTTCAGCTTCTTCGGCACCATGAAGCCCTGGCCGTCGTAGTAGTTCACGCCGACGAAATTGAGGCCGAGGCTGACGTCGCGGGTGATGGTCCAGGTGGTGTTGCGGGACAGCAGGTCCACTTCGCCCGACTGCAGCGCGGTGAAGCGCTGCTGCGCGGTGAGCGGCGTGTAGCGGACCTTGCTCGCATCGCCGAACATCGCCGCCGCGACCGCGCGGCAGACGTCGACGTCGATGCCCTTCCAGACACCTTGCGAATCGGGCTGTGAAAAACCGGCCAGGCCGACGTTCACGCCGCACTGGACGAAGCCCTTTTTTGCGACGGCCTCCGCCGTAGACTGCGAGTGCGCGGGACCCGCGGCGAGGATGGAGCAGACAGTTGCGGCGGCGAGCAGGGATTTCATGGTCGACCTCCTCCGATCGAGTTTAGCAGGCCCGATGCCGCGGCGAGCAGCACCAGCACCTGGGCCACGGCGAGCGCGGCGTAGAGCCGGTCACGCCGGGCAAGGTAGAGCCGGACGGCGAACAGGTAGGCGATCCCGCTGATCGAAGCCAGCAGCGCGATGCCGATGAAGTTGAGGTAGTCGCCCCGGCCGATGAGCGCCAGCCAGCCCCAGCCCGCGGGGACATGGGCCGCGGCGAGGTACTCCTTCATCGGCAACGCCCAGATCGACGGCAGGTTGCGCAGCGGCACATAAGGGGAGAGCGCTCCGCCCAGGTACGCCGCGAGTTCCGCGGCGATCAGCCCGAGGGACAGCATGGTGCCGATTTTCAGGCAGCGCGCGAAAAGCAGGTCTGCCTCTTCATTCTCGTCATTCAGGTCCATAGCCCTGTGCCTTTCAGCAGCGCTCGCATGCCGGCAAACAGCAGGATCGCGATCACGATATGCCGGATCCTCGCCGCGTGCAGCCTGCGGAACACGTGCACGCCGACGCGCGCGCCGAGCATGATGCCGATTAGCGACGGCGCGGCGATGATCGGCAGCATCGCCCCCTGGTGAAAATAGATCCACGCTGCCGGTGCATTGACGGCAGCGATGATCGCGCCGCTGGTGCCTACCGCGAGTTTCAGCGGCACGCCCATCAGCAGGTTAAGCGCGGGTACGTTGGCCCAGCCTGCGCCGAGCCCGAACAGGCCACCCAGGAAGCCGATGGCGGAGAACGCAACGAGGCCCGCGGGCGTGCGGTGTGCGAACCACTCTGCGCGCCGGCCGTCGGCGGGATCGATGTAGGCGCCCTTCAGGCCAAGCGCATGCGCCAGCGCGTCGCCGGCCGAACGGGCCGATGCGCCGGCCGCGGGCGAGCGCCACATGAGCAGCGCGATCAGCAGCACCAGCGCGCCCAGCGCGGCTTCCAGGCTCTGCGTGGGCACGTGGAAACTGGCCATGGCGCCGGCGATCGAGAAGACCGAGCCGGCGAGCGCGAAGGGAACGGCCAGGCGCATGCTTGCGAGGCCGTCACGCAGCAGCTGCGGCGCCGCCACCAGCGCCGCCGCGAGCGCGATCAGCACGCCGGCGCCGCGCACGAAGTCGAGATGGAACGGAAAAAAACCGCCGACGATAGGCACGAACAGCACGCCGCCGCCGACGCCGGCGATCACCGCGACGATGCCGAGCACGAAGCACGTCAAAAACAGGGCGAGCGGCCAGAGCCACCAGGCAGCGGCGGCGGTGTCGACGGCGTGCATTTCGCGCTATGCTAACCCGATGCCGAAACTCGCCGCCAATCTCTCGCTGCTTTTCCCGCAGTTGCCGTTCCCCGAGCGTTTCGCGGCCGCGGCGAAGGCGGGATTCCGCTATGTCGAATACCAGTTTCCCTATCCGTTCGGCAGCGCGCAGGAAATCGCGTCCCGTGCGCGCGATGCCGGCGTGGAGGTCGTGCTGCACAACCTGCCCGCGGGCGATGCCTCCAAGGGCGACCGCGGCATCGCCTGCCAGCCGGATCGCGTGAACGAGTTCCGCGAGGGTGTCGACCGCGCCATCGAGTACGCGAAGGCGGCCGGTTGCCCGCGGATTAATACCCTCGCGGGCATTCCTTCGCAGGGTTTAGATAGGGAAAGGGCGCAACAGACTCTGGTGGAAAACCTCCGCTATGCCGCGGGCAAGTTGAAGGCGGCCGGCCTCACGCTGCTCACCGAGCCCTGCAATCCGCGCACGATCCCGGGTTTCTTCCTGAATACGTCCAAGGAGGGCATCGCGGCGATCGACGCGGCCGGCGCGGACAACCTCCTGCTGCAGTACGACGTGTTCCACATGCAGATCGTCGAAGGCGACCTCGCCAAGACCATCGAACGGCTGCTGCCGCGCATCGGCCACATCCAGATCGCCGACGTGCCCGACCGCAACGAACCGGGCACGGGCGAAATCAACTTTCCCTGGCTGCTCGCGCACATCGACCGGCTCGGCTACCAGGGCTGGATCGGCGCCGAGTACCTCCCGAAGGGCGACACGCTGGAAGGATTGAAGTGGGCAACGCCTTACCTCAAGTAGATCTTTCCTTGCAAAAGAAAATCTCTGAAAAACTCAGGGAGTTCATGCCGGAGCGCAGCGTGCTCTGGCAGGAAGAAGACACGCGCCCGTATGAGTGCGACGGCCTGACCGCCTACCGCCGCGTGCCGATGGTGGTCGCGCTGCCGGAAACCGAAGAGCAGGTGAAGCAGATCCTGGAGACCTGCCAGGCGCTCGGCGTGCCGGTAGTGCCGCGCGGCGCCGGCACGGGCCTGTCGGGCGGCGCGCTGCCGCCGGGCGACGGCGTGCTGCTGTCGCTCGCCAAGTTCATGCGCGTGCGCCGCATCGACCCGGTGGCGCGCGTCGCGGTCGTGCAGCCCGGCGTGCGCAACGCGGCGATTTCCGACGTGGTGGCGCCCTTCGGCCTGTATTACGCGCCCGATCCCTCCAGCCAGATCGCCTGCTCGATCGGCGGCAACGTCGCGGAGAATTCTGGCGGCGTGCATTGCCTGAAATACGGCCTCACCGTGCACAACGTGCTGCGCGTGCGGGGTTTCACCATCGAGGGCGAGGCAGTGGATTTCGGCTCTGAGGCGCTCGATACGCCGGGCTACGACCTGCTCGCGCTCGCCATCGGCTCGGAGGGCCTGCTCGCGGTGACCACCGAAGTCACGGTGAAGCTGCTGCCCAAGCCGGAATCGGCGCGCGTGATCATGGCCTCGTTCGACGACGTGGAAAAGGCGGGCAACGCGGTGGCCGCGGTGATCGCCGCCGGCATCGTGCCCGCGGGCCTGGAAATGATGGACAAGCCGGCCACGCTCGCGGTCGAGCAGTTCGTGCACGCGGGCTACGACCTCGACGCCGCGGCCATCCTGCTGTGCGAGTCCGACGGCAGCGTCGCCGAAGTCGAGCACGAAATCGCGCGCATGGAAGAAGTGCTGACAGCTGCCGGGGCTACGCGGCTGACGGTGGCGCGCGACGAAGCCGAACGGCTGCGCTTCTGGTCGGGGCGCAAGGCGGCGTTCCCCGCAGTCGGGCGCATCTCGCCGGATTACTACTGCATGGATGGCACCATCCCGAAGAAGCGCCTCGGCGAAGTGCTCAAGTTCATCGGCGCCATGGAGAAGAAGTACGGCCTGCGCTGCCCGAACGTATTCCACGCCGGCGACGGCAACCTGCATCCGCTGATCCTGTTCGACGCCAACGACCCGGACCAGCTGCACCGCACTGAAGCCTTCGCGGGCGAGGTTCTGGAAAAATGCGTCCAGGTCGGCGGCACCATAACCGGCGAGCACGGCGTCGGCGTGGAGAAAATCGACCAGATGTGCGTGCAGTTCGGCGCGGCCGAACTGGAAGCGTTCCACGCCATCAAGCGCGCGTTCGATCCCAAGGGCCTGCTCAATCCGGGCAAAGCGGTCCCTCTGCTCGCGCGCTGCGCCGAGTTCGGGCGCCGGCATGTGAAACCGGGCGTTCAATCGCACGCCGGGCTGCCGCGATTTTGATCCTCGACGAATTGCAGCAAAGGATTCGCGACGCGGCCGGCCGGGGCGCCGCGCTGTGCATTCGCGGCGGCGGCACCAAGGACTTCTACGGCAACGCGCCGCGCGGCGAGCTGCTCGACACGCGCGGCCATGCCGGCATCGTCGACTACGAGCCGAGCGAGTTGGTGGTGACTGCGCGCTGCGGCACTCCGCTTGCGGAGCTGGAAAAGACGCTCGCGGAGCGGGGCCAATGCCTGCCCTTCGAACCGCCCCATTTCGGCCCGGCCGCCACCGTCGGCGGCTGCGTCGCGGCGGGCCTGTCGGGGCCGCGCCGCGCGAGTGCCGGCGCGGTGCGCGATTTCGTCCTCGGCGCGAAGATCCTCGATGGGCGCGGCCAGTTGCTGGTATTCGGCGGCCAGGTGATGAAGAACGTCGCCGGCTACGACGTGTCGCGCCTGCTCGCCGGCTCGCTAGGCACTCTGGGCCTGATCCTGGAGGTTTCCTTCAAGCTGCTGCCGCGCCCGCCCGCGGAGTCGACCCTGCGCTTCGAGCTGCCGCTGGCGAAGGCGCTGGAAAACCTGAACCGCTGGGCCGCGCGGCCGCTGCCGGTATCCGCCAGCGCCTGGCGCGACGGCGAACTCAGCCTGCGCCTGTCCGGCGCGGAGAGCGCGATCCGCGACGCCGCGAAGAAGCTGGGCGGCAGCGGCGTCGCGCCCGGGCAGGCTGCGCAATTCTGGACCGGCATCCGCGAGCAATCGGATGCCTTCTTTGCCGGCGACGCGCCGCTCTGGCGGCTGTCGCTGCCGTCGAACGCGGCGCGGGTCGATCTGCCGGGCGAGCAGCTGGTGGAGTGGGGCGGGGCGCTGCGCTGGCTGCGTTCGCGCGGCGAGGCCGGCGCCATACGCGCCGCGGCGGCGCGCGCCGGCGGCCACGCGACTCTGTTCCGCGCGGGCGAAAAACCGCAGGGCGCCTTTGCGCCGCTGCCGCCCGTGCTGGCGCGCCTGCATCGCGGCCTGAAGCAGGCGTTCGACCCGGCCGGCATTCTCAACCCCGGCCGGCTCTATGCGGAGTTCTAGTTCTTGACGAGTTTTTTCTTCAATGCCGT
>Ga0335083_10011537_pt1 | contig 10610 bp, 12 predicted proteins | sample Lox_Sample_42_FD_206716 | JGI IMG/M metagenome (GOLD analysis project Ga0335083, IMG submission 206716) | Soil microbial communities from Loxahatchee National Wildlife Refuge, Florida, United States - Lox_Sample_4.2 | ecosystem: Environmental > Terrestrial > Soil > Wetlands | place: USA... | reverse complement strand
ATACAGCGCGAGTTGCACCACGTCCGTCCAGATGACGGCACGCATGCCGCCTTCGAACGTGTACAGAAGGGTGAGCGCGGCGACGATGACTATGGACCAGCGGTCGCCTGTGCCGAACGCGACGCTGACCACCTTCCCGATCGCCGAAATCCGCACGCCTTCCGCGAGCGCCCGCGTGACCATGAACACCAGCGCGGCGGCGCGCTTCATCGACGCGCCAAATCGCTTTTCGAGCAACTGGTAAGCCGTGTAAAATTCGCCATGGAAATACTGGGGGATCAGAACCACGCACAGAACCACCCGCGCGACCAAATAGCCCAGAACGAGCTGTAGGAAGCCGAGATTCCCGTCGAAGGCGATGGCGGGCGTGCCGATGATTGTGAGCGTGGAGGTTTCGGTGGCGACGATGGAGCACGCAATCGCCCACCACGGCGCCGAACGGCCGCCCAAGAAATAGTCCCGGAGGCTCTGCTGCTTGCGACGGAAGCGGATGCCGAACAGCGTGATGCCCGCGAGGTAGAGCAAGATAATCGCGAGGTCGAATGGGCTGATTCGCATGGCGAGGCGGCGGGACGCGCGATGCTAACCGCCGGGTTTCGAGGGTGTCAAGCGCGCTGAAGGAGATCGATGTCGCGAAAAATTGCCGCCTCTGAGGCATCCCACTATGTCGGATTTGATGGGGGCGGGTCCAAGACGGAATGCCTCCTCGCTGACGCGGAGGGCCGCATCGTGGCACGCGCCACGGCGGGACCCTCCAATCCGATGCGCACAGGCTATGCACGCGCATGGTTCGCGCTGAGCGAGGCGGGCGACAAAGTGCTGGCGGCCGCAAAGATTCATGCGGAGCATGTGCGGGCGATCTGCGCAGGGTTGGGAGGCGCGGGGCGGTCCGGCGTGGTGCGGCGCGTGACGACTTTCCTCGAAGGCAGCTTCCCGAACGCCACGATTCGCGTGACCACCGATCTCGAGATCGCGCTCGAAGCGGCGTTTGGCGCGGGCGAGGGGATGATTTTGCTCGCGGGCACCGGATCGGCCGCGTTTGGCCGGGATGCCGCCGGCAAGACGGCGCGCGCCGGGGGGCGCGGTCCCTGGGTGAGCGACGAAGGCAGCGCGTTCGACATCGGCAGGAGCGCAGTGCGCGCGGTGACGCTGGCGGAGGAGCACCGCGGGCAGGCCACCGAGCTCTCACAGAAACTCTTTGAGCTACACCAGTGCAGCGGCTGGGAAGCGCTCTCGGAGCAGATCACGAAGAATGCGGACGACGTATTTCCGCGGACGTTTCCGCTGGTCGCGCAATTAGCTGACAGGGGCGACGCGGTGAGCAGGGAGATCATGACAGGCGCGGCGGCATCGCTGGTCGAACTCGCCGTGGCGGTGGCGGACGATCTGGGCTGGCGCGACCGAGAATTCTCGTTGGCCAAGGTCGGGGGCGTGCATGGGCGCTCGAAGTTTCTGGACGCCGCCATCGATGCGGATTTGAAACGGCGCCTGCCGCGGGCGCGAACGGTCCCGGTCGAGATATCTCCCGCGGAGGCCGCGGTTCGGCTGGCGATGCGGCTGGTCAGTGCTAAGGGAAATGCCGCCTGAATCGGAAACGCGGGTTGAATTCGCTCGATCGGCCTCCGGCGAGGATTTGAAGCCGCTGGTGCACGAAGCGAGCGAGGAAGTGCTTCTCGCGCTGCTGGAGAATCCCAATCTCGAAGAACCGCACGTGACTCTGCTCTTAGAGCGGCTCGATTTGCCCGCGAACGTGCTGGCAGCAGTTGCGGCAGAAGGGAAGTGGGCGTCCAGCGAGCCGGTGCGGCTGCGGCTGGCGCGGCATCCGCGGACCCCGAAGCGGTTTGCGCTGGCGGCGGTGCGGCAGCTTTTTCTGTTCGACCTGGTGCGCTTGAGTTTGCTGCCATCAGCGCCGGCAGATATTCGGCGCGTCGCCGAGGAAGTGATCCTGGCGCGCGTGCCCCATCTGCCCGTTGGCGAAAAGCTGACGCTGGCGCGGCGGGGCCCGTCGCGCGTGGCCGGAGCGATTCTGGCGGAAGGGCATCCGCAGGCGATCAAGCTGGCGCTCGCAAACGCCTTTCTGACCGAGAGCCAGATCCTGCGCGTACTGGCGAAGGCGGGAGTAACGGAGCGAGTGGTGGCGGCGATCGCGCAGCATCCGAAGTGGTCGTGCCAGTACAACGTACGCGTAGCGCTGGTTCGCAACGCGCACACACCGGCGGGGGCGGTGCAGGCTTTCTTGCCGAATTTGACGCTGCGCGATTTGAAAGACATTGGCCGGCTCGAAGGTCTCGCGCCGCATCTCAAGAAGCACATAAGGCAGGAGCTGGCGCGCCGGGCCGAGGCGGCCGGAAAGTCCGCCTGATCGATGATGGCGAAGAAATCCAATTCCGTCCGCTGGATCATAGCGCTGGGCGCGATTGCGCTGGTGGCGGTGCTGGTCTACTCGTCAATGCAGCAGACCCGGGAGCGGTACGAGGTCTGCGTGACCTTCAAGGGCGCCACGCATTGCGCCACGGCGTCCGGATCGACCTACGATCAGGCCGTGCGCAGCGCCCAGGAAATCGATTGCCAGCTTCTGGCGAACGGGCGCGACGAGAACATGGTTTGCCTCGATGCTCCTCCCGCCAGCATCCGCCCGATCAAATGACGCGCTGCCTAAATTGCGGTGCGGCGAGGGACGCGGACATATGCGTCTCCTGTGGGCTCGGTTCGCAGGCCGCTGAGATGACTCTACGCAAGAGTCTGCTGAACCGGACAGCGATCTTCGTTCTGGGCGCGCTGGCATTCGTGGCAGCGAGCGTCCGGTACCCGCCGTTGGAGGTCGACAGCGTGCTGATTTTCATCGGCGTGCTGTTCTTTCCGACGCTCGGGCTGGCGATGTGGGTGGAGCACAGGGCGCTGCGCCACGCGGAGGTCGAAGCGCTGAAGCGGGTCTACTACGGGCTGGTCCCGATCCCGTGGCTGCTGGCGGGGCTGCTGCTGATCAACGGCGCGTTGGACCGAAACGCGCCGCAGATCGAAGAGGCGCGCGTCGTGGGGAAATTCGCGATGGCGGGCGCGCTGCCGATTCGGCGGCTGGTAGTTACGTCCTGGCGTGAGGATCACCGCTTCGAACGAATTGCGATCAGTCGCAGCGAGTATCCCGAATACCGCGCGGGCGACCTCGTGAATGTGAAGGTCCAGAGCGGCCTCGTAGGCATCCCGTGGATCTCCGGCGTGTCCAGCCGATAGCTCTCTTGCGGTTCGGCAGTGTATCCCACGAATCACCACCGTTTGCTCTGAAGGTGCAGTCCGCTTGCCGATGCTACGATGGCCCGAGAGGCAGACGCCGCGATGCACGTGCCGGAAACCTGGGTTGAGCGACTCCCGTTCCTCGAACCGTTGGAGAACGAATGGCAGCGTGTGCCGCTGGCAGCGCTGATTGTGGCGAGCGCATTCTACGGCCTCTTTCTTTGGCAGGCCGCCCGCGGAAGCGGACCATTTCTGATGATCGACCTCGTCTTCATACCGGTTCATGAGGGCGGACACCTGCTGTTTCGGTTCTTCGGCGAATTCCTGTCCGTGGCGGGCGGCACGATCCTGCAGCTCAGCGTGCCTCTGATGCTGGCGACTTTCTTCTTCTTTCAGAGGCAGGTGCAGGGTGTTGCATTCTGCTTGTTCTTCTTTTTCGAGCAGTTCCTGCCAATCTCCGTTTACATGGCCGACGCGCGGGCGCAGGAACTGCCGCTGCTGACCGTCGGCGATGCGGACGACGTGATTCACGACTGGAACTACGTCTTCGATCGTTTCGGCGTGCTGGAGCACGACACGCAGATCGCGCACGCGGTGCAAATTATCGGCTGGATCGGCATGATCCTCACGACTGCGTGGATGATTTGGCGCAGCGTGGTGAGCCGAAGAGCGTCTCAGTAGAACGGCCGCATGTCTGGCGGGTGAGGAAGCGATATTTCGAGGACGCGGTCGTAGTCACCGAGCGTGAGGCGAATCAGTTCCGCAGGCCCAACATCGCGGTCCATCCATTCCTTGCTCGGGATCTGCGGATTTCCTTGAGTCAGGTCGCCGCTGTCGAAGTCCGTGCCGCGCGCCTGTAGGGCGGCGACGGGAACCTCGTAGACCAGCCTGCCTTTCAGATCGAGCAGCAGATAACGGTGCCCCAGCAGCAGGAGAACCAGATCGCCCGACTTTTTCGCGCTCTTCTTGTCCTTCTTATCCGGCTGAAAGATATTCCAAGTGAGAGGCGTTTTGTCGTCGAGCCTTACCTGAGCCTCGGAGACCGGCTTCCAGCGAACTCGCTGCGCATCGGCGGCCTGGCCCGCCGACACGGGAATCGCAGACAGCGCGAGCGCGAGAATAACGAGGGTCCGGCAAGTCAGGGACGCGCGGCAAATGGCCGAAGACGGTTTCATCCAGGAGCAGAATACATCACCACGGAGTGTCCCGAGCATCTCGGCGGGCTATTCCCAGTTCACCTTGACTTGCCGCGCGGATACGACGACGTAGCCTTTGGCGCGCCCGTGCTCGACCACATCGCGCAGGATTGCGACATCCTGCTCGCAGTAATCCGCGACGCGTTCCTTCTGGCCGGCGCGCCACCAGGAGACGGCTTGCAATCCGTCTCCGCTCTTGGACGAGCCGATCGTATCCTTGGCCAGCTGATCGAGTTTCACACGCCGTCCCGTTTCCCTGTAGAGCTCCTCGAGAACGTCGAAGGAGCGCTGGCGGAGAGCGTCGACGGGTGCGTATTTTCGAAGCACTTCGAGATCGAAGCGGTTGCCGTTGAAGGTAACGATCCGCGTGAAGGATTCCAGCTCAGCGACCAGACGAGCGGCATCTTCTTCGAACCAGCGGCGAAAGCCCTGCTCTTTGTCCCATGTGACGGCGACGGCGAGGCCGAACCCGGGGATATTGGCCCAGCCGCCCTCCACTTCATGAGACAGGCGGAGAGTTTCAATATCGAGATAGACTTCGCGGTCAAAAAGTCCGGGCGTGGGAGTCTCCTCTAGTGCCCCGTCTCGCCGAGCGATTTGTCGAGCAGGCGAATGGCCTCATCCACGTCGGCTTTCGCAATGTTGAGTGGCGGCGACAAACGAATCACGTTGCCGAACAGGCCGCCTTTTCCGATCAGCAAGCCGTTCGCGCGGGCGCGCTCCATCAGTTCGTTCGTTTCAACCGGCGCGGGCTCTTTCGTCTTTCGGTCGCGGACGAGCTCGAGTCCCTGCATCAACCCCATGCCGCGCACGTCTCCGATCAGCGGATACTTGTCTCCCAGCTCGTCGAGGCGCTTCCGGAAATATGCGCCGACGGTGTGAGCGTTTTCCAGGAGGTTTTGTTCCTCGATCACTTGGATGACGGCGCGGGCCGCCACTGACGTAACCGGATTTCCGCCGAAAGTGGAAATCGTCAGACCCTGGAACTTGTCGGCCAGGTCAGCGGTCGTGATGGTTGCGCCGACGGGGACTCCATTGGCCATGCTCTTGGCGCAGGTGATGACATCGGGAGTGACTTCCCATTGCTCGATGCCAAACCACCTCTTGCCGGTGCGCCCGAATCCGGTCTGAACTTCATCTGAAATAAAGAGACCTCCGTAATTCTTCACGATGCGATAGACGATCTTGAAGTACTCGGGGGGAGGGGTGATAAAACCACCGACGCCCTGAATCGGCTCAGCAATGAACGCCGCGATCGAGCCGCTCGTACCCGTCTGAATCAGATTCTCGACATCGTTCGCGCAGGCGACGCCGCAATCGGGATACTTCAAGTGCAACGGGCAGCGATAGCAGTAGGGATTCAGGGCATGCGAGACACCGACGCTGATCACGCCGCTCTTCCGCCAGGGCGCTTGGGCGGTGACGCCCTTGGCGAGGGCAGAGGAGCCCGCATAGGCGTGCCGGAGAGCGACGACGTCGTAACTCGAACTCGTCATTCGGGCGAGCAGGATGGCGGCCTCGTTGGCCTCGGTGCCGGAGTTCGTGAAGAACGTTTTTTGCAGGCGACCGGGCGTGATCTGCGCGAGCTTTTCGGCCAGAGCCACGATCGCTTCGTTCGGATAAAGCGTCGAAGTGTGCTGGAGTCTATCGACCTGCGCCTTGATCTTCGATGTGACCTTTGGATGGCAGTGGCCGACTCCGATCGTCAGGATCCCGCCGAAGAAGTCGAGGTACTTGTTTCCTTCGATGTCCCACAGGTATTGCATCGAGGCGCGATCGGCAACGAGCGGTTCGCGATAGTAGTTTGCGACGGCGGGCCAGAGATACTCCTGATGCTTGCGAACGATTTCTTCGCTGCGGCTGGTGGTCGTCTTTGGTGGCGTCATACTTCGGTCAGTTTACTCTGCGCGATTCGGCGGCGGCAAGGGCGGCTCGGCACGGCTGTTCGGAAACAGCGCTCGCGGTTTTCGGGCGTTCCCGTATAATCCCACCCAGTGAAACTGGGCGCGATCTTGAGGAACCTGGTGCGCGCGACCGGGCGTGTGTTTCCCGATTGCGTGACGCTGAGCCAGGCGGTCGCGTTCAACATGTTCCTCGCGTTCTTCCCGCTGCTGCTACTGGCTCTCGGACTGCTGAGCGGGACGTCGCTCTTCTCGGATGCCCTCAAGGAAATTCCCAGCCGCCTCATGATGATTCTCCCGCCGGGCAGTTCCCGCGTCGTGGAGGAATACTTCGTCCGGCGCACCGTGCATCCATGGAGATGGTTTTCGCTCGGGCTGATCGGCACGCTGCTGGCCGGCACGCAAGTGATGATTGGGTTCATGGAGGGTTTCCGAGTGATCGAAGGCGATCTGCTGAGGCCCGGCTACTGGGGGCGGCAGGCGCGCGCGCTGGGCTTGCTGTGCCTTACGATCGTACCGATGCTGATGGTCGTGGCGCTCACCGTATTCGGCAAACAGATACGCTCTTCGCGCGTGTTCCAGCTCGGCTCGCCGCATTTCACGCGGGAGCTGGAACTCGCCGCATACGCGGCAGTCGTGTTCCTGCTGGCAATGGGAGTTCTCGTCCTGCTCTACCGCATTGGCCGGCCCGGCCACGCCGGCTTTCGGGAACTTCTGCCCGGCGCGGCGGTTTCGACGGTTCTCTGGTGGGCGGCCGACATCGCGTTCGGTTTCTACGTTCGCAAGATGCCCTATGACGTGGTGTATCGCGGACTGGCATCCGCGATCGGCCTGCTGATCTGGATGTTTCTGACGGCGATGATCGTGCTGCTCGGCGCCGCCTATAACGCGGAGGCCCGCGAAGCCAAGCAGACCTCGGTCCGCCTTACCGTTCTCACGCCCTGAGGCGCGCACGGACCATTGCGCGCGGACCTATAACTGGTAGACTGAAAGCGGCAGTTCTCCAGCGGTGGACTCCCTTCCACCCCCGCGGAGGCGCGCGATGAGCGACATTCACGTCGAGTGCTATGCGGGGCATCGGGCCGATGAAAGACCCCTCCGATTCGTGATTCGAGGACGCGAGTTCCTGGTCGACGAATTGGACGGGCGCTGGTATTCCCCCGCGGCAAGTTACTTCCGGGTCCGCGCCGATGACGGCAACTACTACGTGTTGCGTCACGACGAGGCGCAGGACTTCTGGACGCTCGACGGTTTTCGCGCCGCTCATCCATAGGTGCCCGTTTACGTGGGTCAGACTTCGTCCAACGGCGTCGATTTGCGCCGTTACCAGCGGATCGCGGTGCCTGGTGACGCCGGCATCCGTGTGTTCGGACGGCCGCCCGGGCCGGATGTCGAAGGCAACGTCACCGTCATCAGCGTCAACGGAATGTTCTGCCGCACCCACGCGAACGTTGCAGTCGGGACGGTGCTCGAACTTGTCCTGCAATCGCCCGCTGTTTCGGTCGAGCTGCAGGGCACGGTGCGCCATGCAAACGAGCAGGGAATGGGAATCGAGTTCACGGGCTGCACGGAAGAAAACAAGCGCAGACTGGAAGACCTGCTTTTGCGCCTGCGAGCCTGAGCTGCGGCAATTGTGCTGTTTACCGTTGGTGCGACACCGCAACTAATCTCTCCCCGCAGGGTTACATTGAAAGCATGAAACGAGCCACCCAGTCCGGCGGAGCGGTGCTGATCGCAGTCGCTTGTGCGGCCCTCTTGAGCGGCCTCGCGGTGGTTGCCGCGCCTCGCGTTAGCGCGAGCCATCACAACCCAGCCGCTGCGAATACGAACGCGCCGGCCCTCGACAAGAAGTTCAAGGGCCACCTTCCGATTACTGAGCTCACCGAGGATCAAGCGATTGTCCACGCCCTGAACCGGCTGGCTTACGGGCCGCGGCCCGGTGACGTGGACCGCGTCCGACAAATGGGACTCGAAAAGTGGATCGGTCAGCAGCTGAATCCAGAATCCATGGACGACTCGGCGCTGAATCAGCGGCTGGAAAAGTATCCGACGCTGAAGATGTCGTCCAAGCAATTGCTGGACGAGTTTCCTCCGGCGGCGCTGGCCGCGAAGCGGGAAGGCGTGACGAAGGACGAGTACAAGCAGGAGATACAGGAGAAACGCCGCGATGCGATGGCGCAGGCGCAGGATTCGACTCGTGCAGACAAGGCTCAGCAGCAACTGGCGAAAATACAGGGTCCGAACCGGATCATCGCCGAGCTTTCGATGGCAAAGATTGACCGCGCCACCTACAGCCACCGGCAGCTGGAAGCGGTGATGGAAGACTTCTGGTTCAACCACTTCAATATCTTCGCAGGGAAGGGCGCCGACCGATGGCTGCTCACGTCGTACGTCCGCGACACGATTCGCCCGCACACGATGGGAAAGTTCCAGGACCTGCTGACGGCGACAGCGAAGAGTCCTGCGATGCTCTTCTATCTGGACAACTGGCTGAGCGTCGATCCGGCGGCGTTTCAGCAATTCAAGAATGAGATTGCGGCACGCCGCGCACGGTATCAGGGACTGTTTGGCGGCTTTGCGCCGCCGCAGCAGACATTTCCGGGTTCGGACTCGAATGCGCCATCGCAGCAGGGCGCAGTGGCGCGTTTCCTGCAGCAGGACCGTGGCCTGAACGAAAACTATGGGCGCGAAGTAATGGAATTGCATACCGTCGGAGTGGACGCGGGCTACTCACAGCAGGATGTGATTGAGATGGCCCGCACGCTGACCGGATGGACGGTCCGCGAACCACGGCGCGACCCGGAATTCGTGTTCCGGCCGGAGTTTCACGCCGAGGGAAAGAAAGTCGTCATGGGACACACGTTCGATTTCGGCGGCGAAAAGGACGGAGAGGAAGCGCTACGCATGCTCGCCAGCGATTCGCGCACCGCGAAGTTTATTTCGACGGAGTTGGCCCGGCATTTCGTGTCCGACAATCCACCACCGGCGCTGATCGATCGCATGGCGCAATCCTACGAATCGAGCGGCGGAGACGTTCGCAGTGTGCTGAAAGCGATGATCTACTCACCCGAATTCTGGTCAAAGGACGCATATCGCGCGAAAGTGAAGACCCCGTTCGAACTCGTGGTGAGCACAGCGCGAGCACTCGACTCTGATGTGACGACTTCGTTGCCGCTGGCAGTGTGGATCGGGCGAATGGGCGAGCCGTTGTTCCTGTGCCAGCCGCCGACCGGCTATTCGGACAAGGCCTCGACCTGGGTGAACACGGGCGCGCTGCTAAACCGGCTGAATTTCGCGCTGGCGTTCGCTACGGACCACATGCCAGGAGCCGCAGTAAGCCTCCAGCCGATGTTCGGCGACGACGCGGCAAGAGATCCGCAGCTGGCACTTTCGCGTTCGATTGAGTTGTTTCTGGACGGGCAGATCGAGCCATCGACGCGCGCGACTCTGGAGGAGCGCCTCAATGATCCACAGATTCTGCGCGCAAGTTTCGACGATCCGGTGAAGCAGGTGAACGAAGGATTGCTGTCCGGTCTGGTGCTGGGAGCGCCGGAGTTCCAGCGGCGGTAGATCGCATTCGGCGAGGAGAGCGGCCGTGAACATCTCGCGACGGTATTTTCTGAAGGGCGGCGGCATCGCGATGCTCGGCATGGCGTCGCTGCCGTCTTTCCTGCAACGCGCCATCGCGGCGACCGCAGCGCCGGGTACGAAGAAAATGGTCGTGCTGTTTCAGCGAGGCGCGATGGACGGGCTGAACGTGGTGGTGCCATTTGCAGAGCCGGAGTACTACCGGCTTCGGCCGACGATCGCGATTCCCGAGCCGCGACGGGGTGGAGCGGAAGCGGCAATCGACCTCGACGGTTTCTTCGGCCTTCACCCGAGCTTGCAGCCTTTGCAGCCGCTGTTTCAGCGCAACGAACTGGCGATCGTGCAGGCGGTGGGCTCGCCCGACCCGACGCGTTCCCATTTCGACGCGCAGGACTTCATGGAATCCGGCACGCCCGGCATGAAGTCCACCGAGGACGGGTGGCTGAACCGCGCGTTGCAGTCGATGCCGGAGGATAAAGCGTCGCCGTTTCGGGCGGTCGCGTTCGGTCCATACCTGCCGCGCACTCTTTCGGGCAGCGCGCCGGCCGTCGCGGTGCCCGATCTGAAGCAGTTCAAGATGTTCGGGCCGCAGCAGACGATCGAGGGTGGATTCGAGGCTATGTACGCGCAGACAGTCGATCAGGCTTTGCGAGGGGTCGGCCAGGAGACATTCGAAGCCATCGATCAGCTGAAG
>Ga0335083_10011534_pt1 | contig 10611 bp, 8 predicted proteins | sample Lox_Sample_42_FD_206716 | JGI IMG/M metagenome (GOLD analysis project Ga0335083, IMG submission 206716) | Soil microbial communities from Loxahatchee National Wildlife Refuge, Florida, United States - Lox_Sample_4.2 | ecosystem: Environmental > Terrestrial > Soil > Wetlands | place: USA: Florida... | reverse complement strand
CATGATCTGCAGCCGGAAGGCGACATCCATGATCTCGCGGTTGTTGCGCGCAATTTTGATCCAGCGCAGGTTGGGCTCGAATCCGAAGCCTTGGAGTAAGTGCTGCGTCACCGTGAACTGAAACGATGACTGCAAAGCGGGCGACAGAGTGCTGAACAGAGCATTCGAGGTTGTTCGGCTGTTGTTGAACCCGACCGACAAAAGGGTGCCGGTAGCGAAGCCCTGGCTATAGGTAAAGTTCGCATTGCTGGTGTTCTGCACCAGAGTCGAGGTACCGGTGAAGATGATGTTCGACTGTGGCGTGGTGGCACGCTGGCCGAGGATGCTGCTTCCGGTGACGATGGGATCATAGTTCGGGATCGCCGGACCTTCACCGGTGGTCGATGCCACGATACCCAGGGCGCCCGCGCCAGAGCCGCCGACCGCGACCGTACCACCCCCGGCGCCTACGCCTGTAGAACCCGTAGTTGTGGTGCCGGTTCCACCGGTGGCGACACTACCGGTGGTGCCGCCGGGAGTTCCCTGCACGATTCCGGCGTTTACACCGAGCGCGGGCTGACCCGACGCGGTACGGAGGATGTCGGTGTCAGCCGTATCCAGGTTGTACCGCTGGATGGCGATATCGAGGTTGTTCTCCAGAGCGAGGGCAACGGCATCGTTCAACGAGAGATACATCTTGCCGTCTTTGATAATCGTGTCGATCGTCGCGGAGTTTGTCAGGTTGGGCTTGGGAACGTCACGCGGCATGTAGGGCTGCCAGAACTTGGGAAACGCCGATTGCCCTTTGGTGTAGTCGAGTTCGGAATAGGGATGCGCGTTATGCTGCGGTGCCGGTGCCTGCGGCATCGGACTGACCGCCTGCGGCTCGGCTGACGATTTGTTACTTTGCGGCGGCGCATCCTGGGCGAATCCGGCGGTCGCCATAAGCGCTGCCAATATCAGCGACAGTACGCTTTTCGTCGCTGACACTACAGTTCTAGAAACAGACATTCCCTCGTCTCCCAAAACGTATGACATTTAGGACCGTGCAGGCTTTAAATTGCAGTGATTCTCCGGCTCCAATCCTTATTACGGAGGAGAGTTCGCGAAGGTTCAATTGCAGGCCGGCAGCCGATCGTAGGATATTCTTGACTCGAACCTCGTAAGTTGCAGGAAGTACAATAGTATAGCCGAGTCGCGGCAGCTTGTTTTTGGGGCTGTCGTTAAGATTTGTCACGCCCGGCAACGACGGCGCGTACCACTATCGCACTTCTCGTGAGCCGCAACCTCAAACTGACGCTGGCGTACGACGGCACCGACTTTAACGGCTGGCAAATTCAGCCGGGTCAGCCGACCGTCCAAGGCACGCTCGCTGAATGCATTCGGCGAATTACCGGCGAGGATGTACTGCCTCAAGGTTCCGGACGCACTGATGCCGGGGTGCATGCTTTGGGCCAGGTGGCTTCGATCGCCATCGAGTCACCGATTCCCGAGCGCGGGCTGATGACGGCGCTGAACGACGCGCTCCCGCCGTCGATTCGAGTTACTTCGGCGGAAGCAGTGGACGCCGATTTCCATGCGCGACATTCAGCCAAAGCCAAGACCTATCAGTACCGCATCTTCCGCTGCGACATTTGCCCGCCATTCCTGGCGCGATATGCGTTTCACGATCCCTACCCCATGAACGAAGAAGCCGTAATACGGGCCACGGAAGCCATTGTTGGTAAGCATGACTTCACATCGTTTGCCGCCTCAGATCCGGACCGAAGCGCACGTATGGCTAAAATCCCCACCCCGCCAAAAAAAGGCGGAATGGGGCACCCAGAGATCAACCATGCTGTACCGACCGCGCCCTCCAACATTCGAACCGTTCACTCTGCGCTGTGGGCACGCACACGCGACGAACTCACGCTCACTGTTCGCGGCGACGGATTCTTGCACCACATGGTGCGTAATATCGTCGGCACCCTCCTGCAAGTTGGTAAAGGAAGTCTGCGCGTGAACGATATCGTCCGTATTCTGGAACAACGTGATCGCAGCGCTGCCGGTCCCACTGCCGCAGCGTGCGGACTGTACCTGGTGAGCGTAGAGTACTAGGCGGGGCCCTAACATGACCGCTGAGGCGCAAGCTGTTCTCAATAAGACGGTCGTTGATACCAATCCTGCAACCGGAGAAGTGCTCGCCGAACTGGCCTGTGCAACTGCTGACGAGGTGAACGCAGCGGTGCTGCGCGCGCGAACGGCGCAGCCGAAGTGGCAAGCCACACCGGTTTCCAACCGCATCGAGGTTTTGCGAAGGTTTCAAAGTCTCTTGCGCGACCGTACCCAAGAGGCTGCGCAGCTCATTTGCCGTGAGGCAGGCAAGCCAACCGCTGAAGCGATAACGACAGAAGTTCTGGTTGTGCTCGATGCCGCCGAGTTCTGTATACGGACGGCGCATCGTTTTCTGCGCGACCAGCCGCTACCCCATGGCAATCTCGCGATGAAGTCGAAGCGCGGGCTGCTGGTGCGCGAGCCCTACGGCGTGATTGGCATCATCTCGCCCTGGAACTATCCCTTCTCCACGCCGGCCGTAGAGACTCTCGGAGCTTTGATCACGGGCAATGCAGTTGTGATTAAGCCATCGGAGTTCACTCCTCTTGCAGCGCTTGAACTGCAAAAGCTGATGCACGCCGCGGGACTCGATCCCGATCTGCTGCAGGTTGTAATCGGCGAGGGTTCCACGGGAGCCGCGTTGATCGATTCATCTATCGACAAGCTCATCTTTACGGGCAGTGTTGCCACCGGCAAGCGGGTGGCCGAAGCGGCAGCCCGTCGCCTGCTTCCGGTGGTACTGGAGTTGGGCGGCAAAGATCCCATGATCGTGCTGCCCGACGTCGACCTCGATGTCGCTACCAGCGGAGCGCTCTGGGGTGCCTTCATGAACGCCGGCCAAACCTGCTTGTCGGTCGAGCGTTGCTATGTCGATCGCGCCATCTACGAAGACTTCCTGAGATTGATGGCCGAGAAAATACGCAAGCTTCGCGTGGGCAATGGCCTCAACTCAGAAGTCGAGATGGGGCCGCTGATCAACGAGCGCCAGTTGCGCACGGTTGAGGCGCACGTGAATGACGCAGTCGAACGCGGCGCGCGCCTCGTCGCCGGAGGACGACGACTGACCGAGTTGGGTTCGAACTTTTACGCTCCCACCCTGCTGGCTGACGTCACTCCCGACATGCGCGTCCTCCAGGAAGAAACGTTTGGACCGGTATTGCCCATCGCTGCCTTCAGCACGGTATCGGAGGCTATCGCCCTCGCCAACCATAGCGAATTCGGCCTGGCGGCCAGTGTCTGGACGCGAAATCGCAAGTTCGGGGAACTCGTTGCGCGGCAGATCAAAGCCGGCACGGTGATGATCAACGACATGATTTCGTGCTTTGGCATATCCGAGGCGCCGCATGGCGGATTCAAGCAGAGCGGCATCGGGCGCACTCACGGCGAGATGGGACTGGCTGAGATGGTTCAAGTGAAGTACATCGATTCTGACCTCTTACCCAAGATGAAAAAAGTGTGGTGGTACGGCTACGGAGAGCTGTTTCAGCAGCAGGCAATGGGGCTTGTGCAGGCCCTGTACGGGCGCGGTTTAGCCAATCGATTCAAAGGCTTTATGCATACGGTAGGCGCTGTTCGGCGCGGCAGCCGCATCTAGAGCAATTTCGCAGTGCTTCGGGCCATTTACCGAGGGAAACCGAGGATCAGTTTAGCGATTAATGAAAAACGCGAGTGGAAGACATCTCTCGCAGAGCGCTTTTTGTCACCTCCAGCAAGCCTCACGTCCCCTTTTAGGAGTGTTTACAAATTCTTGACTGGCAAACATCTCAAATTCAGCAATTTGCGTCGAATCGCTGCTATCCTTCTAGTTGATTGAAGGGTAGGGGGTTGTATGGTAGTTCGCGCCTACGTCATTTCACCGCAGCTTATTCCAACTTCTGAAAGCCGATTGAGACTTCGTCTGCGCTGGACACCTCTGATGCTCGGGATCTTGCTCTGCGCACTGCCTGCACTCTCTCAAGGACCAGGTGGAAGCGGGGCCCCTGTTACGTTCACTCCGCAGCAAGGCATCGCGACCCAGATGGGCAATACCGCTTCGGGGCGCCCCGACGACACCCGGCGCGGTGTCAAGATTCAGGTCACCATCCTAGACTCGAACAAGCAACCGTTGAAGCAGGAGTCTCTGGTCAGAATTACCAGCCAGGATACAGGTCACGTCTTTTTCCAGACCACGAAGGGCACGGAGACGACCTTTGCCGATCTCCCGCCTGGGAAGTACCTGATTGAGGTTGGCTCGGCTGGATACATCGGGGGCCACGCCGAAGTCAATATCACCGATCTCGCTCACGATGCGGCGCAGAATTTTCTTCTGCCACGCGATCCGGCGGCGGTAAATCTCACTCTCGGCGATGAAGCTCTCCCGTCAAAGGTCCGCAAGCAGGCCGAAAAGGGAGTACAGGCGCTCGTGTTGGGTAACTTCGTTGAGGCTCGCAAATACTTGGAGTCTGCCCACCACCAGGATCCCACCAGCCCGAAGATCAATTTCCTGCTGGCCTATACCGCATTTCAGCAGAAAGAAGAAGACCGGGAATTGGAATACCTGCTGGAAACGATCAAACTCGATCCTCAGGACCTGCAAGCGCAGAACATGCTGGGACAGCTCTACTATCGGCGTGACGAATACGCGCATGCGGCGGACGCTGAATCGATTGTGGTGGCGCGCAGCAAAGATTCCATACCAGCCCGCAAGGTGCTCGCCAACTCGTATCTGAAGCTGAAACAATTCGAAAAGGCCCGTGAGCAGTCGCAGTGGCTCGTCGATCATGGTGGCAGCGAGGCTGGCTCGGCGCGGCTCGTCCTGGGACAGGCGCTGGCGGCTTTGGGTAAATATGAAGAGGCCGTGCCGGTCCTCCAGGATTATCTGAAGAATGAGCCGCAAAGTTCGGTGGCAGGGCAAGTCAGGGAGCTAATCGCTGACCTTCAAAAGGATGCCGCGAACGCCAAGCTGGCTATCCCCGACCCCGACCTCGGAAACGGAACCGAAATCCTGCTGAAAGCAGGCATGCCCCTGGATGTGGATAAACAAAAGCCAACCGTGGCGGCGGGTGTAAACTGCCCCGCCAATATTCTGCAACTGACGGCAAACTCCTCGAATCAACTGGTGGCCAGTGTCTCGCAGTTTTCGGCGATCGATCACATGGTGCACGAGAGCATCTCGCCGCAGGGTGCCACTAGAAATCGCGAGACCCGGACTTACAATTACGTGGTCTCCATCACCGATCCTCCGGATGGGGCTCTTAGCTTCCAGGAGTACCGGAACTCCGACAATTTGGACATGCCCGACAAGGTCAATACCAACGGGCTGGCGGTGCTCGCGCTCGCGTTTCATCCATACTTTCGCAATGACTTCGAAGTGAAATGCGAAGGGCTTGGGGATTGGAATGGTACTGCGGCATGGGTGGTGTACTTCCACCAGTTGGATAACAAGCCGGCCCGCCTGCGTTTCTACGTGGCGAACAAAGTCTATTATCCGGTTAGCCTCAAGGGACGCGCATGGCTTTCAGCCGACAACTATCAGATCATTCACATGGAAACTGATCTGGTGAAACCTGTTCCCGAGATTCGTCTGAACACGGAGCACACCAGCGTCAGCTACGGACCGGTGCAGTTCCGCAAATACAGCGCCGATCTTTGGCTACCTATCAGCGCAGACATGTATGTGAGCTGGGGGAGCCGGCGCTTCCATCGCAGCGAAAATTTCGATCATTTCATGCTATTTGCGACCGATGCCTCGGAAGCGGCGAAACCGCCGAAGACGGAGACCACTCCCCCGCCAGTGCCGAACTCAGGGCCGTCGCCCAACGAATAGAGAGCGTCTTGTCGGATTGGGCCGAAACTGTGCTACGCCGTTGAAGCTGCGTGCGAACCGCCTGTCCCTGTGTGGCGCTGCAGAAACTGCAGCGTCTGCTGGTTAAATTCGGCGACATTCTCGTAGAGCGCCGCATGTGCGCATTGCTCAAAGGCCAACAGCTCGGAGTTGCGAATCCCGTTCTTCAGCGGCTCCGCAAATCGGGTGGAGGTCAACAAGTCGCGACCACCAAACGTGATCTGCGTGGGAGCCGCAATCCTGCGAAGCTGCGCCTCCGCATCGTGTGCCAACACGGCATTCGATTGCTCCATGAATGACGGCAGCGGTTGTGCCGGACGGGAACGGACAAAAGCTTCCACCTGCTGAATGAATTCCGGGTTCTGGCTGTACAACTCAGGAGTCAGGCACCAGGGGAGGATGCCACGTATCACCATCTCAGGCACACTCGATAGCGCCTGCGCCATGATCTGCCAACTTCCAACAACCGTCTTGGTGTGAAGGTCAGACCTGTGCCAAGCGCTGTGTAGTGATAACGATTTCACCTTCTCTGGATACTTGGCAGCCAGCCACATCCCCACCGCGCCTCCCAGGGATAATCCGGTGACGTGCGCGGGCCCTGTTCCCAACGCTTGCATAAAAGCTGCTATGTCGTCAGCGAGAACTTCCGTGGAATATGCGCCTTCCGGTTTGTCGCTTTCACCCGTTCCGCGGAGGTCGATCGAAATGCAAGTGAAGTGCTTTGCGTATTCAGCCACCTGAAAGGCATAGCAGGCATAATCGGCGGCGAGATAGGGTATAAGAACCAGTGGCTCCCCACTACCTTGCTGGTCGTAGTTCATTGTGATGTTGTTGGCTTTGACTTTGGGCATGGACCGCAACCTCCTCTCGAACGCTGGTGAGAATGAGAATTTACACCCGAAAGCGCGGAGTGGGCTCGATTCCGAACAAAATAAATTGGCCGCCCCCAAAGAGCGGCCGGAATCGTTCCGGGCTGTAGCCCAAGTTCACGGTTCGATGATGCTGGCGTGCGCTCCAGTTTGTCTTGTCGCTTATTTCAGTGGATGCCAGGCACATAGGACTCCGGGCGGAACGCCACCTGCGTTGTTCGCAGTTCCCAGAGCGATGTTGCATGCCCACTGGTTACCGGGATGCGGATTGAGAAGGGCACTGGCGAAAGTAAATCCAGTCTTGCTGGGATCGCCGCAGGCATTCTTGACCGTGTAGTCGTACCCGTATGCGGCCGGCAAGGCGCTGCACAGCGGAATCGGTACTGCTCCACTGGTCTGTCCTTTTGCCAGGTTCCCGGAAACCGAGACAGTGAAAGTACTGTTATCGCAATTGTAGGTCTGAGGATCGTTAGGCCAGGTATACGCACGAGGGAAGACGGTGTGTACCGTGTCGTCTCCGATGCAGGTGCTGGGGCCTGTAATGCCCGGCAGTCCGGCGCTCTGGCTGCATTTCAAGAATGGTGGCTCCGCCGCAGGCTGGTTCACGTTGGTACAGGTTGCAGGGTCGCAAGGCGTCTTCGTGGCATAGCCTGCGCAGGCGCAAGTGTTCAGGCCACCTTGCGCTTTGGTCCAGCAAGTCGCGTAAGGGGCGCATTCACTATCCTGGGTGCAGCTCTTGCCCGGGCAAATACCTCCACCGCCAGGCTCGGGCTGGCATTCGCCGAATTCGCATTTGTCTTTGCCGGGCGTGCATTTATTTCCGCCCCAGGCGGTTGCCTGGCAGCAATACGCTCTCCACGCACCGCACTTGGAGCCGCTCGTATCCTGGCAATCGGCCGCAGGAGCGGTGGGATATTCGTAATACCCACAATTGGAGAAACAAGCGACGTTGTTGTTAGCGTACTGTCCCTTTTGGACGTACATACTCAAGTCGCTACTCTTCAGCAGGAATGGCTGCGCGCAAACGTTGCTGGCTCGAAGGTCTGCGCCCGCTGTTGAATTGGGAGCATAGGGATGACCCGTCTGCGAACGGTCTGCCTGGCACCAGAACACGTCGTCCGGTGCGCCCGGGTGATTCGCATGGAAGGAACCCGTAGGCTGGATATCCATGGTGAGGTTCGCACCATCCACCACGCTTACGTCCCAATAGTTTAGAAACAAGTTAGGTTGGCCCGAGGGCACGCAGTTGAGACAGAACTCGGCTATGGTCACCGGTGCAGTCCCGGCCAATGGGAACTTTCCGCGGGCTTGACTCCAGCCTGCGACACCGCAATCAAATTGATCTCCGCAAGTTCCGGTCTCGCACTGGGCCCTGTCGGTGTTGATATCGTAACGGCATCCGGTTCGTGCCCAGATGCGTGGCCCAACCTGTCCCGCTTGCTGGGTGTTGTACCAGGCCGGCGGGATATGCAGGGTCAAGGATCCTCCCGGCGGTTGCAGCCAATTCTGCGCTCCTCCATCCGGTTCCAGGGTCGTGGGACCGAAAGCCGCGAACAGGACTGTCTCGGTTGAGTTGTTGACCACCGTGATCGTTATGGGCGGACCGCCTTGCCCCGCGCAGGTGCCAAGCAATCCTGCGACGAGCACAAGGACGACGACGAAGATTTGTGAAACCAGCCGAGCGCTATGCCGGCAGGGAGTTACAAGGAAGGGGACGGCTGCTGATTTCATGGGGTCTCCCCCTCTGGGTGTCGAATCGCGCCATCCATACTGCGCTGCGGAGGTCAATCTTGCAACGGAATTGCGTTGGGAGTTGCGGAATACTCACGGGAGGCGTCGCATCAGAGTCGACTCGAGTATGCCGTTGCAACCCGGAGCGCAAAGTAAATCGGCCGCTCCGAAGAGCGGCCAAACCATCACAGGATTGCTTGCTACTTCGCCTCTTTCGCTGCGAGTATGTCCACCATTTCGATCGCAGGGGCACCGGCGAGCAATTCGTCTGCCTTGGCGAACAGTGCCTTCGCGATGTCTCCGTTGAGATGTGCCTGACGGCCGTTGTCATCACCGAACGTATCGAAGATCCCGAAAGTATGCGGCCCCAGTTTCAGGGCGAACCACGTAATCGTGCCTGCTTCCCCCTGAGCCAGAGGCAAAGCGCTTACCAGGAAATCCGCCAGTGCCTGCTCTTTCCCGGGCTTCGCTTCAAGTCTTGCTAAAATTGCCAGCTTGCTAGCCATTCCTATCTCCTTGCTGACCGGTTTGCGGGTCTCCACAGGAAGATGCACGTACGCTGGGAAAGTGACAGATTGATGTAAGTTGATTTCTGATTAGGACAACGAAGCTGGGTTGCTGACACAAAAAGCATGGCCGCCCCGAAGAGCGGCCGCAAATCCTCTTACTGACAACTGACCACTGACAACCGATAACTTCTTCTTACCCCGCCACCTCTTCCAACTGCTTCTGGTCGATGTCAAAGTTCGACCAAACATGCTGCACGTCGTCGTGATCCTCCAGCGCCTCAAGCAGCCGGATCATGGTGTTAGCCTGCTGGCCTTCCAGCTTGGTGTAGGTCTGCGGAATCATGCCGATCTCCGCGACTTCCGGCTTGATGCCAGCCTGGGTAAGCGCCGCCATGACGCTCTCGTAGGTGTTGGGATCGCAGATGATCTCCCAGCTTTCGCCGTCGTCCTTCAAGTCCTCGGCGCCGGCCTCAAGAACGATGCTCATCAGGTCGTCTTCTTTCGCCGCCGACTTGGTGATGACGATGTCGCCCTTCTTATGGAACATGTAGGCGACCGATCCGGCAGCGCCCATGTTGCCGCCGTTCTTGGAGAAGGCGTGACGGATTTCGCTGACCGTGCGATTGCGATTGTCGGTCGAGACTTCGACCAGCACCGCAACGCCGCCGGGGCCGTAGCCTTCAAATGTGATCTCTTCGTAGGTGACACCGGGAAGCTCGCCGGTCCCGCGCTGAATGGCGCGCTTGATGTTGTCGGCGGGCATGTTCTCGGCCTTGGCCGCAGCCACCGCGGTGCGCAGGCGCGGGTTTTTTTCCACGTCGCCGCCGCTCTTGGCCGCCATGCTGATTTCCTTGATCAGGCGGGTGAAAATCTTGCCGCGCTTCGCGTCCAGCGCGCCCTTCTTGTGCTTGATTGTGGCCCATTTTGAATGGCCTGACATGAGAGACCTCGAAGAAAATATGGCTAGTTTGCATCGCACGCAAGCCAAAGGAGGGTTTGCATGGAGCACCCGAGCGGAGTTGCCCGGGCAAACCACGATTATAGCATCGGCTTACTGGTTGTCCCTGAACCTCGGCTCGCGCAATCAGACGCCTGCCAGGCTCTGACGCACGTTTCGCTTACCCAACTGCGGGCGAATTTATGCTGGCTCTATCCCGCCATCTTCAGCTTCGCCAACAGCTCTGAGGGGTGTACCGGTTTCGCAAGAATTTCGAAATCGTGGCCCTGTGAACGGGCGTTTTCCAGCAGATCGGCGGTCGCGGCCTGGCCTGAAAAAAGTAGAATCTTGCACGAGGGCAGAAAGTCGCGGATTCGGATGGCGGCCTCGATGCCGTCCATGTCCTGCATGATTACGTCGCTAATGATCAAATCAGGCTGCAACGCACGGGCACTTTCCACTGCAGACAACCCGCTGTAAACCGCAGAGGCATCGTAGCCATTGATATCAAGGATCTTGGCCAGAGTGTCAGCTATCACTTGCTCGTCATCGACTACCAGCACTTTGGGCCGCTTGGGCGCTTGCATTCACTAGCTCCTTCACAGGTCGCGAAGCTGAGAAATGATTGTAATGGAATCAGCAGAACAGCCAGCTAACCACAATTGGATG
>Ga0335083_10011532_pt1 | contig 10612 bp, 8 predicted proteins | sample Lox_Sample_42_FD_206716 | JGI IMG/M metagenome (GOLD analysis project Ga0335083, IMG submission 206716) | Soil microbial communities from Loxahatchee National Wildlife Refuge, Florida, United States - Lox_Sample_4.2 | ecosystem: Environmental > Terrestrial > Soil > Wetlands | place: USA: Florida... | reverse complement strand
TTGGTATTCCGTTCGAGCGGCGAGCACGGCGTACCCGCGAATATATCGAAGTGATGCGCAAGCTGTGGGGCGAGGAGAAATCCACCCACGACGGTGAGTTCGTTAAGTTCAAAGACGTGCGCAGCTTTCCCAAGCCTGCGCAGGGCGCGAAAGTCCCGATCATCTTTGGCGGCGAAAGCGCCCCGGCGCTCCGTCGCGTCGCGGATTACGGCACCGGATGGTTCGGGTTCAATCTCAATCCTGAACAGGCGGCGCAGAAAGTCGCGCGGCTGAAGGAATTGCTGCGGGAGCGCAATCGCGATCCGCAAAGCGTCGAGATGATCGTATCGCCGTATCTCCAGGGCGTTACCCGCGAGGATCTCAGCGCTTACAACGAGCTTGGCATCAGCGAGCTCGTCATGACCTTCTCGCCGCCGGAAAATGATGCGCAACTGCAGGGCGCGCTTGAGAAATTCGCTCGGGAATGGGTCGAACCCGCCGCCAAGCTCGACTGATCTGTCATTCAGAGGTGAGTTCGCGAGCCGAAGAATCTCGCGGCCTCCACGTGCCGCGGGTAGTGAGTTCCACCCGGAACTCTTTCGCACGATGGTAGCGTTCTCGAGGTCAGGTACGGGTCCTATGATGCGTGAAGCGCACCTGTATAGGGTGAGGTTGCAGAATCACGTCTTGCCAACTCACGCAGACGGATCGATCATCCATCGATGGCATCCAATACCGCAACGCACGACGCGACCATCGCCGATCAGTTTACCCGACAGGCCTCAGGCTTCGCCGCGGCCCCGGAACTGCACAACGACGCGGTCCTCGCGCTGCTTACCGATGCGGCTCATCCAAAGCCGAGCGACCGGATGCTCGATGTAGCCTGCGGACCGGGCAGTGTCGTCGCTGCCTTCGCCCCGCTTGTTCTGCATGCCGAGGGCGTCGACGCGACCCCTGCTATGCTCGCCGAGGCGCGCAAACTCGCGGCCACGAAAAATCTCCGCAACATCGGTTTTCGCAACAGTAGCGCCTATCAACTCCCCTACCGCGACGCGAGCTTCGATATCGTCGCGACCCGCTTCGCCTTTCATCACCTGGAGGATCCGCCGGCGGCCTTCGCCGAGATCGTGCGAGTCGCGCGCCCCGGCGCCCGCATCGTTCTCTGCGACGGTGTTGCCAGCGACGATCCGGTTAAGGCCTTGGCGTTCAACGAGATGGAGCGCTTTCGCGATCCCTCAACGGTCGATTTCCGCACCGTCGGCTATCTTCATGATCTCTTTCGTACTGCGGGTCTGCCGAATCCATTGATAACCCGATTCCAGGTCCCGTACCTCGCCGAAACCTTGGTCGCGCACTCGTTTCCAGTCCGCGATGATCGCGCCGGCCTGATGCGGCTAATCGAACAGAGCGTCGCTGGCGATCTCCTGGCAATGAACGCTCATCGATCACCCAAAGGCATCCATCTCGCCTACCAAGCGGTGGTCTTGGTTTCCGAGAGGCCTTAATAGCCCGCGCGTCTTGAGATCCCTCTCCCCGTTTGCAGAAGGTCAGGGTGAGGATCCGCTATGCTGGCGGAGCACTGGGGGAGAGCAAGGCGAGCGGAAAAACTCCCAGCCCGATCTGTATCAAGTGCAGCGCGCCTTTTTGTTATCCTGAATGCAGCGAGTAACTGCGAGCGTAGTGAAGAATCTCGGAGAACTTCGCGCGTCGCTGCGCGACAAGCGGAGCCGGTCCCGGTCCTTCCTTTTCCTGTGTGAAGACTACAACTGGCTCAACTGCCCGAACGATCGTCCCTGCGAGGTCAGCGTTCGCGATAGTCCCGTCAGATCTTCATCATTGTAAAATTCCAGCTCGATTCGTCCTGGGCGCTTGCCGCGCTGGCGCACGATCCGAACCTTACGTTTCAGTGATCGCTGAAGCGATTCCGCCAGCGCGACCAGGTTCGGATCGTCGCGATGCGCCGTTCGGATTCCCTGCCCGCGCCGTAACCCACGCTTCGCGCTCGCTATCTCTTCAACTTCCCGCGAGGTGATCTTCGCGTCGGCGATCTTTCGCGCCTCCGCCAACTGCGCCTCCGGCGAGCTCAGCGCCAGCAGCGGCCGGACCTGCCCGGCGGTGATTTCGCCGCGCCCGATCATCTCGAGCACCTCGAACGGCAAATCCATCAGCCGGATTAAGTTCGTTACGTACGAACGGCTTTTGCCGACCCGTGATGCTATCTCTTCATGAGTAAGAGTAAACTCTTTGCTCAAGCGTGCGAAGGCTTGGCCCTCTTCTACCACACTCAGATTTTCGCGCAGCAGATTTTCGACCAGCGACATTTCGAGCGCCTGCCGATCATCAAGTTCCCGGACGACCACTGGCACGGTCGTAAGCCCCGCGATTCCCGCTGCACGCAGTCGGCGTTCACCCGCGATCAACTCAAAGGTATCGCCGGCAGGCCGCGCAACGAGTGGCTCGATAATCCCCTGCGCCTTGATTGCCTCAGCCAATTCGGCGAGCGCGGTCTCATCGAAATAGCGGCGCGGCTGAAAGCGCCCCGGCGTTATCCGCTCGATCGGTATGAACTGGAAGCCGTTCTCGCTTTTCACCTCAGCAGCTGTATCCGCAGACTCGGCACGGGTAACGCCATCGTTTGGCATGTCCGCAGTCTCGGTGATGCGAAGCAGCGCCTCCTCCTGAGCGAGCACAGTATTTTGAATCAGCGCGTCGAGCCCTCGTCCCAGTGTTCTGCGATTCATGATGCTTTACCTCTTGCCTTCTCCTCGCTGCGCGCGAACAGCGCTCGCAGGCTCCAAGTCTTGGTTTTGGATTCGGCCTCGGATTGATCCCCCTTCGCTCCAGGCGGGGGGCTGATGGTTGGGTCGGTTCCCGCGAGGCGCGCCAGCAACTCTGCGGCGAGTCCGCGATAGGCCTCAGCACCCGCTGACTTCGGATCGTATTCGAGCACCGAAAGCCCGTGGCTCGGGCTCTCCGACAGACGCACGTTGCGCGGAATCACGGCCTGGAAGACATCGCTCGGCAGATGCTTGGCGACCTCGCGCGCGATCTCATGGCTGAGCCGATTGCGCGCATCGAACATCGTGAGTACGACCCCCTCGATCTTCAGCTTTGGGTTCAGCGCTTGGCGTACCTTGCTGATCGTCCCCAGAAGAGCCGAGAGCCCTTCGAGCGCGTAGTATTCGCATTGCATTGGCACGAGCACCGAGTCCGCAGCGACCAGCGCATTCAGCGTAAGTAATCCCAACGATGGCGGCGAATCTACAAGGATAAACGCGTAGTCATCTTTAACTTCGTCTAGGATTTTCCTGAGACGTTGTTCCCGCCCTTCAACCGCAGCCAACTCAACCTCAGCACCCACTAAGTCAGGTCCGGACGGTACCACCGAAACGTGGTCGCGCACCTTAACGATCGCATCTTTCAGCGGAATAGAGGCGCCGATTACCTCATAAATCGTCTTATGGGATGCTCTAACGGTCGCAAGAGTCTCTTGCGTCGATAAACCGGAAGTCGCATTGCCTTGAGGGTCTAAATCGACCAATAAGATGCGTCTTTCGGCAGAGGCGAGCCCAACCGCCAGATTAATCGCGGTGGTGGTTTTGCCGACGCCACCCTTTTGATTAGCAATAACGATCAGCCGCCCCACAACCACCTCATCCAAGCTGTGATTAATCACCCGGAGCGAAGGTGGAACAAGCAGGCACATCTCACCTGTGTTGTTTCTTCGCTCCGATGTTTCACGCGAAACATCGATAGGAAAACATCTTAAGCCCCGCTGATCGCAAAAGCAAAATCAGCGGCGTGAGAAATCCACATCTTTTCCACTGCCGAGATTTTTTAGCGCTTACGGGACACGACCAGGAGGCGCGGCACACGACTTTTGCCTCGAGTTACAGCGTAGGAGAGTTGCTCGGTTTCGCCGAAACCAACGGCCGCAGCGGCCGCCTGATCGAGAGGCTGGTCGGGGTTGGCGTAGAGTATCGCGATGCCATGTGCTTTGAGGGCGGCTACGGCGCTCTGATAGAAGACTTCAGGTTGGGCGAAGGCTCGCGCGGTTACAACGTCGAAGGATGCCAGTAATGCCTCGGGACCGCGATGGTGGGAATCGACCTCGACATTCGCCAGGCTCATCTCGGAAGCCGCTACGGTTAGGAAGGAAGCGCGCTTACGGCGGGCCTCCAGGAGAGTGAAGTTAGCCTCCGTAGCTGCTGCCAGCACGAGTCCGGGAAAGCCAGCCCCGCTGCCGAGGTCGAGGACCCGCCGACCTGGCCCGAAAATCCCTACCAACTTGGCCCCCCGAGGCTGCTCCGGTAACAACACAGGGGAAAGGCTATCGAGGATATGGAAAGCTAATTCCGCTGGATCGTCGGGAGCGGCTGTCAGATTGGTTTTGCTACCCCAGAGAGCTAAGGCCGCGGCGAACCTTTCTAGTTTCGAGAGCAGATTTACCGGTATCGCGAATCCGACCTCTCTGAGCTCCCGCTCCACGAGAGCGATCGTTTCTTCTGCGACTTGGGCTGGTTCTTTAGGGCTCTTATCTCGATGTTTCACGCGAAACATTGCGGATGCAAAAAGATGAGATTCTGCACGATAGTTAATCGCGACGGCGGAGGCAATCGGCTTTCGAAGGAAATGTAGGCGGCGATGTTTCGCGTGAAACATCGCCTTGGAATCGAATTCAGTCGGTTGGTATCGACCGCGAGCGAGTCGAGCGGAGATGAATGGCCAAGAGGGATACGGCAGCAGGGGTGATCCCGGGCATCCGGGCTGCCTGCCCAAGGGAGCGGGGGCGAACCCGGCTCAGGCGTTCCCGAACCTCGGTCGAGAGCCCGGTAACTTCGGCAAAATCGAGGGACTCGGGGATCAAGCTATCTTCCATCCGACGGAAGCGCTCTATCGACTCGGCCTGCCGCCGAACATAACCCTCGTATTTCACCTCGGTCTCGAGCTCAGCAGCCGAATCGGCGTCTAGAAGAGCTTCCAGTCCAGCGATTTGCAGCAAGGTCTCGTAGGAAACCTCCGGGCGTCGCAGGAGTTCAAAGGCGCGGACGGGTTCACTCAAAGGGCGAGCGCCGCACAGGGCTAAAGCCTCGTTAACGGTATCGTTCAGAGGAACGAGATGCGCCCGCAGGCGTTCGATTTCTGCTCGGATATTCGTGCTCTTTTCCCGTACGCGCATGCCTGAGGTGCTGTCGAGTAGGCCGAGGCGCTCCCCGATACATGCCAGACGGCGATCGGCATTATCTTCGCGGAGGGCCAATCGGTATTCGGCGCGCGAAGTGAAGATGCGGTAGGGCTCGCCCCCGATTCCTCGGGTCACGAGATCATCGATCATGACGCCGATATAGGCCTCATCGCGGCGTAGTACGACCGGCTCCTCACCCCGAACCCGCAGAGTGGCGTTGATTCCGGCGATTAGGCCTTGAGCACCGGCCTCCTCATAGCCAGTCGTGCCATTGAGCTGACCCGCAAAGAACAGACCCTCGATCAGTTTGGTTTCGAGCGAAGCCTTGAGCTGGGTAGGATCGGAGAAATCGTACTCGATAGCGTAGCCAGGGCGCATGATCTCAGCGGTTTCGAGCCCAGCGATCGAACGAACCATCGCGATCTGGATATCGAGTGGCAAGCTGGTCGAGAGGCCGTTGGGATAGACCTCGATCGTATCACGACCCTCGGGTTCGAGGAAAATCTGATGGCGCGCTTTGTCCGCAAAGCGCATCACCTTGTCTTCGACTGAGGGGCAATAACGCGGGCCGCGGCTCTGAATCACTCCGGAGTACATCGGGGAGCGGTCGATTCCGCCCCGGATAATCTCGTGAGTACGAGCGTTGGTCCATGTAAGATGGCAGGCGAGCTGCGGCTGCGCGATATGTTTCGTGCGAAACGAAAAGGGTGGCGGCGGTTCATCGCCGGGCTGCCGCTCCAATATCGAGTAGTCGATGGAGCGGCTATCGAGACGCGGGCAGGTGCCGGTCTTGAGCCGACCGACACGAAAGCCGAGTTCGGCCAGGCTATCGCTCAGGCCCATCGCGGCAAAATCGCCGGCGCGCCCCGCGTTGTAGTTCTTCAGGCCGATATGAACCAGGCCCTTGAGGAAGGTTCCGGTGGTAAGGATTACGTTTGGGGCCTCAAAGACTTCGCCGATAGCCGACTCGGCGCCGCAGACCCGCGAGCCCTCGGTTAGCAGGCGCTCCACTGAGGCCTGTCGGACCGAGAGATTCGGCGTGCTTTCGAGAACGCGTTTCATCCGGGCGCGATAGGCGGCCTTGTCGGCCTGGGCGCGCCGCGCTCGGACGGCAGGCCCTTTGCGGGTATTGAGAAAGCGGAACTGGATTCCGGTTTCGTCGATAGCGAGCCCCATCTCGCCGCCCAGAGCGTCGATTTCGCGCACGAGCTGGCCTTTGCCGATCCCGCCAATTGCCGGGTTACAGGACATCTGGCCAATATGATCGAGGTTGAGCGTGAGCATCAGTGTGCGCGCACCCATCCGCGCGGCAGCGAGAGCCGCTTCGATACCGGCATGGCCGGCGCCAACAACGATCACATCGTAAAGCATCGGATTTGGGTCGAGCGATGATTATGGCGCGGCGGCCTCCGTCGGCCAAGACTGCCCACTTCGAGAAGACGCCGATGTTTCACGTGAAACATCGGGGGCAATATGAGCAAGCTAATACGATTTGTAGTGAGAAGCTACAAAATGTAACAACAAGTACCGCTCCTTAATCCGAGTACCAACGCCAGGCCCACGCTATCTATTTGTCAGCTTATAATATCAGAGTGCAGGCAAGCGCCGTGATTCCACAGGTTATGTGCGCGCTAATGAGATCAGCGAGATGGCCACGACGATAGCTCAGACCGATGAAAACGGCACCGGCGAGCAGGGCTGGAAACGTTACGCCGTTGAGCAGCGCGAAAGCTACAACTGTTCCGCCGAATGAGACCGGAGTGAAGCTGCTGTAGGGCAGATCCTCAAACTCGGGAGCGATCAGACGGCGGGCGAGATAACCGCGGAGCGCGAGTCCCTCGGCGAGGGGAACTATAATCGTGGCAAAGGCGAGGATCGCGATGGTTCGCGGCGCATGCGTCGAATGGACCATCTCGCTGGACGCGCAAAGCATCTGAATGAGCGCTGCTCGGCGCTCGAGGGTAAACCAGATCGCGCCGACGGCGACTCCGGCGAAAAGTGGGAGGAGCGATGGCCGCAGGTTCTGGGTAATGCTGCGAAGTTCGCGTTGATAAGACCAGATGATCAGGAGGGCGGCGGTGAGGCCGGCCAGATAAACTAAATCCGCGCCCGTGCTGGCAGCAAAGGCTTGATCCGTGGTTGCCCCGAGGAACACGGCAATTAGAGGCATCAGATAGGCGGTGGCTGGGTTCGACACCTTGATGTTCGCGCGATGACGAGCGAAGAGCCCGAAACGCGAGCTCGTGGCAATCAGGCCGCAAGCAACTAAATTGAAGAGCAGCCATCCAGCGACCGAGTGGAAACCCTTTACCCCAGCGTCGGAGCTCCAGGAGCCGATCCAGATGAGGGCGGCGATTCGCGCGACGTTGAAGAGCCAGATCGCGATCATGCCGATCGGGATCAGCAGTATGGCGCTCGGGAATTTGAGGTCCTCGCGGGCATACCAGAGGTAGGCGGCGACCGCGACGATGATCAGAGCGACTCCCTCGACTCCCGAGCAGGCTGGACCTACCAAGGCGGAGAAATCGCCGAGGCTGATGATGAATTTGTCGGGATCGAGCTGTACCGGCTGGCGTAGCAGATGGAGCAGCCCGACGACCATCACGAAGGTGATCCGCTGCAGTGGCCACCATAGTTCGGCGATGGAATTGCCGAGCAGGAATGCTGCGAAGCCGACGCCGAGGCCCGCCGCGATCGCGGTGCGGCTCTGCCGCAGCCATCGTAACCAGAAATTCGGCGGTAAAAGCGTGCAGCACCACGAGATTAGCGCGACGAGCGCCACGAGGGCCCAGAAGATCAGCCCGAGTTGCCATTCGAGGGTTGAGGCTGCGGGACTGGCGCGCCTAAGAAGAGTACTGCCCCCCAGAAAGGCCAGACATAGGAGATGCAGTCCGAGCCAGCGCCACGAGAGGAGTCGCGAGGGACCGAGCTCCATGAGTGTCCCGAGCAATTCTTCGCGCAGGCTCTTCCAGCTCATCAGAAGCATCACGGCGACGCCGGTGAGGAAGACAGGTCGGAGGCTGTGCTGGAAGCCGAGCAGGAGTTGGGTCGAGAGGCTCGGGTCGGTCATCCGAGCGTCGGCATTAAACGGGAGGGTCAGACTCACCATCTCGATAGCAAACAAGACAGTTAAAGCGAGCCATACCAGCGATCGCTCGATGCCGATCGCGCGCCAGAGGCTGGAGATCTTCGCAGATGGTTCTGTTTGGGGTAGGGAGGCCATCGATAGAATTACAGAATGATAGACTGCCTCTGCCTAAATCGCGATATTTTACGCACACACTGATCGGACTATTCGTTAACAACAGCCGCGACGAGCACTTATCCTAGAAAGATCGTGCCTGAGTCTGAAAAAGCTCTGAGTTTTGCCAACGGTGCGATGAGTCCGATTCGGAAGGATGAACGATGTGCCGGAATATCAAACCGCTCTTCAATTTTGAACCGCCGGTGACGCCGGATGAGATCCGGGCCGCGTCGATTCAGTTCGTACGCAAAATCAGCGGCTTCACTAAGCCATCGAAGGCCAATGAGACCGCCTTTGCGGAGGCTGTCGATGAGATTGCGGCGATCTCGGCTCGATTACTGCAATCGCTGGAGACGACCGCGCCCGCTCGAAGTCGCGAGGTCGAAGCAGCGAGGGCCAAGGCGCGGGCTGCGGAGAGGTTTGGGACCTAACCCCTCTAGGGGGAAAGGGAACAAAAGAGAGCGTGAATCGCGGAGCGCATCGACGATTTGGGAATGACAGGAGGGTTGCGCCCGCACCCGCGTCGCGCAGGCGCGCTCCGCGACCTTTCCCACGTCAGGGAGAGGTTTGAGGCGTTTGTCGTTGTCGTTTCAGCCCATGTATAGAAAGAGGCGCGAGCGATGATCGGAAAGGTAATACCGCGATGAAGATCGGAATCAGTGGAATCGGGATGGGTAAGGGGTCGCGTCCGCGGACCCTGCAAGTCGTGGCTGAGCATGCCGACCGGCTCGGTTTCGGCACCCTGTGGTCGCCGGAGCACGTGGTCCTCTTCGATCAATATGAATCGGCCTATCCCTACACCGAGAGCGGCCAGTTCCTGACGGCAGGAACGATCGACCTGACCGATCCGTTCGTAACGATGAGTTATGTTGCTGCTCGCACGAAGCAGATCCGGCTCGCAACGGGTATCTGCCTGGTGCCCGAGCATAATCCGCTGGAGTTGGCCAAGAAGATCGCCACGGTAGATAAGCTCAGCGGCGGCCGCGTCGCACTTGGAGTCGGAATCGGATGGTCGTGGGAAGAGTTCGCAGCGTTGGGAATTCCCTTCGAGCGGCGCGGGGAGCGCACATGCGAATATATCGAGGTGATGCGCAAGCTATGGCGCGAGGAGAAAACGACCTTCAGTGGCGAGTTCGTGAAGTTCGAGGGTGTGCGATCTTATCCGAAGCCGGCGCAAAGCAACGGCGTGCCGATTATCTTCGGTGGCGAGAGCGTTCCTGCGCTGCGGCGCGTGGCGCGCTATGGCAACGGATGGTTCAGCGTGAAGCTGAGCCCGGAGGCGCTGGCGGCGAAACTCGAACGACTGTCCGCGTTGCTCAAGGAACAGGGTCGATCGCTCAGTGAGATCGAGTTGATTGTCTCACCGTACGATCGGGCGGTGCCACGCGAGGAACTCAAGCGATACGCGGAGCTTGGCGTTAAAGAAGTAATCCCGTTCGTGCGGATGCCGACGGACGAGCGGGAGATTCCGGCGCATCTGGAGCAGATAGCCCGGGAATGGGTCGAGCCAGCCGCGGCGTGGTAGAGAAGTTTCATTAGCGGACCCTCACCCTAGCGACGAGCCGACGGCATCGTCGTTTCCTGTCCCTGAGGAAAGGTACGACGATAGGATCGAAGACCGTTGCGAGATTCCTGAAACTGCGTTGGCGACGGAGGTTTCGGGATTTCTCGCGCGGCTCTCGGCGACGCGCGAAAGGCCTGCATGATATAGCTCATCGGCCGGTACGCGCGCGGGAATGACAAGACGGTCGCAATTGATGCAAAAAGGGCTCGCCGAGCACGATACGTGTGCGGCAAGCCCATTTTTTCGCAGGGACCGTAGCCCCGCGAGTTATGGCGGCGCTCTCGTCGCCGCCATGATGCCTTCGCTCGCCTATGACGGAGGGGATCGTTCCGTCCTCGTCACCGGAAAGCCGGTCATCATGAGCTCGTACCCCCCTTCGGGTGTTGAACCCACTACGATCGTTAGACCCTTCGGGATGAATGTGCAAGGGCGCGGGAGGTACGTTTTGTCGAAAGCGGAATCACGTTTCCACTTTTCCGTCGGGTCAAGGACTCCGGGGTATTGGACTGACCGCGGCCTGAGGAGGCCACAAGATTCTTCGGCTCGCGGACTCGCCTCTGAATGACAGAAGAGCGCCGCACCTCCCACTGGGGAGAGAGATTTTTAGTAGGCGACGAAGCCGGACGTGCTTAAGCGTGCA
>Ga0335083_10011531_pt1 | contig 10612 bp, 6 predicted proteins | sample Lox_Sample_42_FD_206716 | JGI IMG/M metagenome (GOLD analysis project Ga0335083, IMG submission 206716) | Soil microbial communities from Loxahatchee National Wildlife Refuge, Florida, United States - Lox_Sample_4.2 | ecosystem: Environmental > Terrestrial > Soil > Wetlands | place: USA: Florida... | reverse complement strand
GAGGGAATCCACGGACGAAAGCGCGCCCGCGGGCAACGAAATCCCGACGCAGCCGCGGCCGATGACGCGGTCGACGTCGTCGGGATCTGGGTCCTCGAGCGCGATCGCGCCCCACACGCCGAACGGACCGCCGAGCGAGAGCGCCCCTTCGTGGTAGGCGTCGATCACGGCAAGCGACTGCTCGCGCGGAAGCGACTCGATCCCGAGCGGGCTCGAGAGGCACAGCAGCGCGCGGTCGAGACCGTCTCGCTCCACGAGAGCGGCCCGCCTGGTGGGAGCCTCGCTCGGCAGGTCGATGACATAGGGGCGCTCGCCAGCGAGAAAGAGAACGGTCAGCCCATGTTCGCGGCGAACGAACGGAAGCTCCCGACGCTCGGCTAGCGCCTGAACCAAGGGCCCGGTCCATACGTGCTGGTGTACGTCGATCTTGATCATGACTCGCGATGCGAAGACCGGCGCGGAACCCCTAGGCGCGTATCCGGAGTTGGCTGCGTGGGCGCGTGGCGGAGCTGCTTCTCCGCCGCCGCCGGCTGATTCGCGGGCGATGACCGGCGCCCTCGCCATCAGCCTCCTCGGCGTCGCTGATCGCCCAGGCGAGCCGCTCGACGAACTGGGCCGCCGCATGCTCGGTGCTCAGGTGCACCGACTGGACATGCTCGTCGAGCCAGACCGGGGCATCGGCGGAAAGGGGAAATGGATCGGTGGTGACGATGACTCTTGGCATCCGAGGTTCCTTTTCGGGACTTGGCGGCGATGTGGTGGATAAGGCATCCGCCGCGCAGAGCGGCTGCCTCTGAGGGGGCGTCCGGGGAGGGCGAGGGGGCACCCTCCCCGGACGCGAGGCGGAGGAACATCAGAGACGGCAACGTTCGACCACGCGCCCCCGCGCCGACCCAGGGTCGGTCACAGGGCACTGCCCGGCATGTCTGTCCACCAAGCGGTCGTACACGAGATCAAACATTGCTCACTAATCTTATCAAGATTCTTGGGTTTGTCAAGGGCATTGTTTCGCGTGGCCCGCGAACCCCCGCCGCTAGCATGGCCGAACAGTGGAGCGCGACTACAGAAGAGCACTGACAGAGCGGGTCCTGGTCTACGACGGCGGCATGGGCGCGACGCTCGAGCAGTTCGAGTTGACCGAGGAGGACTACGGCGGCCTGGCAGGCAAGTGTCACGAGGCGTTGGTCCTGAACAGACCGGACGTGATCGAGGGCGTGCACGAGTCGATGCTCGGGGCCGGCGCGGAAGTGCTCGAGACCGACACCTTCCAGGCGTCGAGGCTGAAGCTCGGGGAGTGGGGCCTGGCCGACTACACGGTCGAGATCAACACGAAGGCCGCCGAAATCGCCAGGAAGGCCGCGGGCGAGCAGCGGTTCGTCGCCGGTTCGATCGGGCCGACCGGCTTTCTGCCCGCCTCCGAAGACCCTTCGCTCGGGCAGATCGAGTTCGGCGAGCTGGTCGAGGTCTTTGAAGAGCAGGCGGGCGGCCTGATCGACGGCGGCGCCGACCTGATCATCGTCGAGACCGCCCAGGACATATTGGAGGTCAAGGCCGCGATCTTCGGAGCGAGGGAGGCCTTCAAGACGGCGGGCAGGACATTGCCGATCCACGCCTCGGTCTCGCTCTTGCCGAACGGCGGCAAGATGCTGTTGGGCACAGACATCTCGTCGGTGCTTACCACTCTGGAAGCCCTGAAGGTGGACGTGATCGGCCTGAACTGCTCGACCGGCCCCGAGGACATGCGCGACGCGATCAGATTCCTCGGCGAGTTCTGTTCGGTGCCGGTGGCGTGCATCCCGAACGCGGGCCTGCCGTTGCAGGGACCCGACGGCGAGACGATCTTCCCGGAGCGGCCAGGGCCGCTGGCGGACGCGCTGGCGGAGTTCGTAGAGCGCTATGGGGTCGGCGTGGTCGGCGGCTGTTGCGGAACGACGCCCGAGCACATCGCCGCGATCGTGGAGCGCGTCGCAAACCGCGAGCCGGCGACGGTCGGCGAGGAATCGGATGCCCGCCCGCCCGGTGCCCGCCCACCCGGCGCCCGCCCGAACGGGCGTCCGGAGCCAAGGCCGCCGCACCTCTCTTCGATGATCGCCGCCACCCCGCTCAGCCAGGAGCCGGCGCCGACGATGGTCGGCGAGCGCGTGAACTCGCAGGGCTCGCGCAAGGCAAAGGAGCTGTTGCTGGCCGACGACTACGACGGGCTGGTGCAGATCGCCGAGGACCAGGTCAGCGGCGGGGCGCACGTGCTCGATCTGTGCGTGGCCTTGACCGAGCGCAGCGACGAGGACGAGCAGATGAGGCTGCTCGCCAAGAAGGTCTCGCTGACACAGCCGGCCCCGATCCAGATCGACTCGACCGAGCCGGAGGTCATCGAACGGGCGCTCGAGCAGATCCCGGGCCGGGCGATCGTGAACTCGGTGAACCTGGAGGCCGGGCGCGAGAAGCTGGACCGGGTGGTGCCGCTCGCCTTGGCGCACGGCGCCGCGCTGATCGCGCTGACGATCGACGAGGTCGGCATGGCCAAGACGGCCGAGCGCAAGGTCGAGATCGCCAAGCGGATCAAGGAGCTGTGCTGCGACGAGCACGGCCTGGACCCGAAGCTGTTGATCTTCGACTGTTTGACGTTCACGCTGACGACCGGCGATGAGGAGTGGCGTCCGTCGGCTGTCGAGACGATCAAGGGCATCAAAGCAATCAAGGAACAGATCCCGGACGTCAAGACCTCGCTCGGCGTCTCGAACGTCTCCTTCGGCGTCTCGCCCGGCGCCAGGGCGGTGCTGAACTCGGTGTTTCTGCACCACTGCGTCGACGCCGGGTTGGACCTGGCGATGGTCAACCCCAACCACATCACTCCATATGGAGAGATATCCGAGCAGGAGCGTGAGTTGGCCGACGATCTCGTGCTGGATCGCCGCGAGGACTCGCTGGAGCGGTTCATCGCCCACTTCGAGGCCAAGGGCGAGAGCGACCAGAGCGCAGGCGCCGGCGCGGCGGACCCGACCGAGGGGATGGAGCCCGAGGAGGCCTTGCACTTCCATATCTTGCGGCGGCGCAAGGACGGCGTCGAGGCTCAGATCGACAAGAGCGTCGAGAAGATCGGGGCGGTGCCGACGCTCAACGAGGTGCTGCTGCCGGCGATGAAAGAGGTCGGCGACAAATTCGGCGCCGGCGAGCTGATCCTGCCGTTCGTGTTGCAGTCCGCGGAAGTGATGAAGAAGGCGGTCGCCCAGCTTGAGAAATACCTCGACAAGATCGAGGGCTACACGAAGGGCACGGTCGTCCTGGCGACGGTCTTCGGCGACGTGCACGACATCGGCAAGTCGTTGGTGAACACGATTTTGACGAACAACGGCTATACCGTGGTCGACCTCGGCAAGCAGGTTCCGATCCAGACGATCGTGGACGCCGCCCAGGAGCACGAAGCGACGGCGATCGGCCTGTCGGCGCTGTTGGTATCGACCTCCAAGCAGATGCCGGCCTGCATTCAGGAGCTGCACGCCAAGGGCCTGCCCTTCCCGGTCCTGATCGGCGGCGCGGCGATCAACAGGGCATTCGGCTACCGGGCGCTGTATCCCGGCGGCAAGGACTCGGATGAGCTGTACGAGCCCGGCGTCTTCTACTGCAAGGACGCCTTCGAGGGCCTGTCCGTGATGGATCAGCTGATCGACGACGACGCCAGGACCGCGCTCGCCGAGAAGCTGCGAACGGGAGCTAGAGCATTTCGGGAGAAGGGCGAGGAGCCCGAGGAGGACCTGAACTTCGCCGACGATTCGGTGCGCTCGGCGGCGCGCACCGACGCGCCGGTCCCGGAACCGCCCTTCTGGGGAGTCCAAGAGATCGACGTCGACCTGGACGAGCTGTACAGGCACCTGGATACACACGTTCTGTTCAAGCTGCACTGGGGCGGGCGCGGCGTCAAAGGCGAGGAGTGGCGGAAGCTCTTGCGCGAGGACTTCCAGCCGAGGCTGGCTCGCATGTGGCGGGAGGCCAACGGGCTGCCCGAGAAGAACCCGCCGACTCCGGGCGCCAACGGATCGACCACGAGCGTCGACGGGCCGACCCCGCGAGCCCCGTACCTGCACCCGCGCGCTCTGCTCGGCTTTTTCCCGTGCTACTCACTTGGCAACGAGATCGTCGTGCTCGACCCGCGCGTGCTAGACCCCAAGGAAGACGGCGGCCTGGACCCTCGAGACCCAAGCAGCGAGCTGACCAGGTTCGTGTGCCCGCGCCAGCCCAAGGGCGACCGCATCTGCCTCGCCGACTTCTTCAGGCCCGGAATCAAATCCCGCCCACCCCAGCCACCCGCTGAACTCGACGTGATCGCGGTGCAGGCGGTGACGGTCGGCCGCGAGGTCACAGAGCTGATGGACAGGCTGGGCACCGAAGGCGAGGTGACAGAGCAGTACTTCGTGCACGGCCTCGGCGTGCAGACCGCCGAGGGCTTGGCCGAGTGGCTGCATTGGCGCGTGCGCGAGATGCTCGGCATCGAGACGACCCAGGGCAGGCGCTACTCGTGGGGCTATCCGGCCGTGCCCGAGCAGTCCGAGCACCTGAAGGTCGACTCGCTCTTGGACCTGGGCCAGATCGGCATGACGATCACCGATGGCTATGCCCCGGACCCCGAGCAGTCGACGCTCGCGCTCGTCGCGCATCACCCGCAGGCGATCTACTTCGGCACCAGACAGGGCCGCCTACTGCCAGACGGCTCACCTGACGACGTGATCAAGGGATCGCCGCGCGACCCCTCGCTGTTCGGCGCGAACGGCGAGAACGGACCGGCGCTGGGCGACGAGGACCCGCCGGCCGGCGCCGTCGAGGAAGAGGACGAGCCCGCGCTGTCGGCTTAGCCCTCGGCCCGCGCTCGCCCGCCGCCGCTCGCCGGCAGGGGCGCCAGGGTGACCGGCGCGGCGTGCATCGTGCGCAGGCGCACGTCACGCCAGGAGAGCCCCTCGTTGAGCAAAGCGGGCAGGCCCATCAAGAGGGCGGTCGAGACCTCGACGGCCTGCAGGACGATGCCGTAGGCGATCGCGTCCGGGGTGGATACGTGATAGGCGCCCGCCAGAACGGCCACGCACGCGGCCTGGAAGACGCCGACGTTGGCAGGTGTCGCGGGGATCGCAGCGGTCACGTTGACCGCGAACAGCACCCCCGCCGCGGCCGCCGCGCTGCCTTGGAATTCGAGACCGAGCGCCATCAGCAGGAGCCAGCACGACAGCCATTGCAGCGCCCACGCGCCGAGCTGTCCTACTGTGGCCAGGCCGGCCGAGCGGACGTGCCTGAACACGCGCAGGCCGTCGCGCAACCGCAGCAGGACCGCACGCAGCGCCATCAGCCCGGCCCGCAGCCGAGGCGACCTCGAGACCATGGACCTGGGTATCAGCACGGGCGCGAACAGCACCGCCACCAGCGCCGCCAACGGGGCGAGCGCGACCAGCAACAGCGCCCGGTCGTGACCGTCGAGGACGCTCACGCTCGACAGCGTCACGGAGCCCAGGATCGCGAGCGCCAGCAGGTTGAGCATCGTCTGGGACACCATCGTGCCGAGCACGACCGGCAGCGTCTCGCGCGCGCGGCCGAGCCGCCTGGCGACGATCAGGGCGCGCGAGGGCTCGCCCAGGCGCGCTGGCAGGGTCGAGGACATGAGCACGCCGATGAACGTGCCCTGCATCGCGTCGCGCCTGCGCGCACGACGCCACGTCGGGGCGACGACCAGGATCGCGTGCCAGGCCAAGGCCCGGACGAACATCGCGCAGCACATGACCGCCAGGCCCGCCGCCAACAGGCCCGGCTTGGACGCGACCAGCGAGGCGGCCACCCTGGTCACGCCGATGCGCTGCAAGGCCAGTGCGGCGAGGACGATGCCCAGCAGCGAGCTGAGAGCCAGGCCGGCTCTGCGGATCGCGCGCCCGCGTCGCGCGCGAGCCGGCTCGTGGACGCGGCGTACACCGGGTACGCCGGCCGCTGCGATGGATGCACCAGCGTGACCTGCGGTCGCCGCGCCAGAGGCGATCTCACCGGGAGGAGGGACGGCCGCGGCCGTCGGCGGGTGGGCCTGCAGCGAGGGTAGGCGCTGAGCTGGCACCGCCGGTTTGAGGTCGGCCGGCGCCAGGCCACGGCGCACCGCAAAGCGCGCCAGCCTGGCCGTCGGCTCGCCGACGGCGAGCGCCTGCTCGTAGCAGTCCAGCACTTCGGCGGCCACGTGCGGCCAGGCGAAGCGCTCCGCGCGCTCGCGGGCGGCCCGCGCCATACGCGCACGCCCCGCCGGGTCCAATGCCAGCCCCCGCAGCGCTTCGGCCAGCGCCAGCGGATCGCCCGCCGGCAGCAGTCGCCCGTCGAGGCCGTCTCGTATGACGTCGCGGTAGCCGGGTATGTCGGAGGCCAGTACCGGCGTCCCGGCGGCCAAGCCCTCGGTCAGGACCATGCCGAAGCTCTCGCCGTGCAGCGACGGCGCGCAGAGCACGTCGGCCGCGGCCAGCTCTTCGCGCTTGCAGGTCTCCGAGACCTTGCCCAAGGCGCGCACGCCGCCGCCGTCGAGCGTCATGTGGGCGATCTCCTGCTCGCTGGCGCCCACCAGCGTCAGCGTTGCCGGCACGTGCTCGCGCAGCGCCTCGAAGGCGCTCAACAGCACGGGCAGGCCCTTGCGTTCGACGGCCTGGCCGATGAACAGGACACGGAGGGGTTCGGCCGTGTCTGGTCGGTCTTCATAAAACGACGAGCCGCGCGCGTGCGTACGCGCGCGCGCGGCCTCCCCGCCGGGAACAACCATTTGCGCCGGCCCGTCCCCCCCACCGCCGTCCTCCGCGCCGGGGGCCACGAGGTGCACGCCGTTGGGCACGATCCGGTAGCGACCCCCATAGAAGCGGCGCGCGGTCCAGGCCGCCGCCTCCGAGACGGCGATCCGCACCTTCAGCCGGTTCATCCGCCGCCTGCCCCCCAACGGGACCGCCGCGATCCCGTTCGTGACCGGGTTCTCGGAGTAGGTATGGAAGGTGCCCACGAGCGGCGCCCCCCCGCTGTGGAACAAGGCCTCCCAGCAGACCATCGGCACGACCGGCTCGTGCAGGTGGGCAACGTCGTAGCCGCCCTCCGTCAGCTCGCGCCTCAGCCTCAAGACGGCGCCCGGCAAGCCCGTGATGTTCGAGACGGCCCCGTTGGCGGGCAGGCCGAAGGTCCTACCCAACGAGACGAAGCCCTCGGGCGGAGGCACTTTCTGGGGTCGCGCGCCGCGGTGCAAATGCCTCGCGAACGCGTCGTCGGGGTCGTAGGGCGCCAGAATCCGGGGTTCGTGGCCGAGCGCGGACAGCTCCGTCGACAGGGCCTCGATGTGGCGCGTTACGCCGCCCGGGTAGGTCCAAGAGTAAGGCGAGATCAAAGCGATCCGCACCTCTCGGAGTCTAGCGAGCGCCGGCGCCAGACGGCTCGGCGCACAGCCGTGACTTGACGGGCGAAGCGCTCGCGGCTCGACTCGGTTCGACTCGGTTCGGCTCGGCTCGGCGGTTTACGACTCAGCCCCGGGCGACGACCCGGGCCCGGGCATCCAGGAAGCCGGCGCGCAAGAGTTTGAACAGGACCGCGAAGATCGCGGCGTCGAGCACGAGCAGCGCGAAGTTGACGATCCGGGGCACGTTCGTGAAGGCGGCCAGGCCGAGGATCGCGACGGTGTGAAAGACGACGACCGGCAGCAGCGCCAGGAGCAGCGCATGCGAGCGGTAGCCGCTGCGGTGCTCGCGCCAGGCGATCTCGAGCGTGCCGACCGCGACCGCGCCGAGGCCGGCGAACAGGGCCGGGCCACCGCTGGCGATACCCCCCTGGCCGAGCCGTGTCAGGCCGATCACCGCGCCGACCCCGCCGACGAGGATCAAGAGCTCGGACAGCGGCAGCGGATGCCACGGCGCGGGCGGGCGCTCGCCGGCGGGACGCGTTCCCTCCAGGACGCCGTTCGCGCGCGCGCGAGTGCCCCCATTTTTCTTATCTTTCGCCGTTGCCTGCCCGCGCTGGGCCGTGGCGCCGGCCGGCTGCCCGCCCGGCGCCGCAGCCGCCGGCGGATCGAGGACCGTTGCGGCGCCCTGCGCGGGCCTGCGCTTGCGCGAGCGCCCACGCCCACGCCCACGCCCGTGCGGCCTGCCCTTGGCACGATTACCGCCGGCCACGGCTCAGAGGTTCGACGCGCCGGAGCATGGTCACCGATCCTACAACCGCTTGGGGCCCCTCGAGAAAGTCCCATCGCCGGCGGCACGTATGCTGAGCCTATGCCCCAGCCGACCGTTCCCGAGCCCATGTTCGAACCGCCCGTCCCCGACAATCCGCCGGCGCGGCGCCTGCCCCCGGAGGGTATACCCGGCAACGAGCTGCCGGGACCGTTCGGTGTCGGCGAGTACGCGGCCAAGCTGCGTAACCGTCTGCGCCAGCTCGCGCGCGTGCAGCTCGTCGGCGAGCTGGTCAACTTGCGGCCGTCCAGAGCCAGGGTGTACTTCGAGCTGCGCGACAGCGCCGGAGCGATTCCGTGCGCGGCATGGCTGAACGACTGGCAGGCGATCGTCGGCCGCGACGGCGTGGCGCCCCAGGAGGGAATGCAGGTCGTGGTCGCGGGCGGCTGTGACTTCTATCCCGGCAGCGCGGCCTCCTCGCCCGCGTTCTCGTTCGCCGTCAGCGATCTGCGCGTCGCCGGCGAAGGCGACCTGCTCGCCAGGATCGAGCGCCTGCGCAAGCAGCTCGACGCCGAGGGCCTGCTCGAGCCGCAGAAGCTGCTTGCGCGCCCGACCCTGCCCCACACGATCGGGGTCGTTACGGCCGAGAACGGCAAGGCCAGGGACGACGTGATCGCCGGTCTCGGGCGCCGTGGCTGGGCCGGCCGGATCGTGTGGGCGTTCGCGCCCGTCCAGGATCGCCATGCGGCCCCGCTGATCGCGCGCGCGCTGACCGACCTGGCCGCGGTCGGCGACGTGGACGTCGCGATCGTCGCGCGCGGCGGCGGCTCGCTGGCTGACCTGCTGTGCTTCTGCGACGAGTCGCTGTGCCGAACCGTGGCGCTGCTGAGGGTGCCGGTGATCGCTTCGGTCGGGCACCATTCCGACCGCACGCTGCTCGACGATGTCGCGGCCGTCAGCTGCTCGACCCCGACGCATGCCGCTGAGGCGGCGGTCGGCCTGGACTGCGCGAGCGCCCGCATGGAGGTCATCGCGAGCGCCGAGCGCCTGCGCCAGCATGGCCGCCGGGCGGTGCTGACGCGGGCAAAGACACTGGGCGCCCTCTCACGGGCTCCCGCGGCGCACGTCGAGCGCCAGCGGGCGCTGCTGCACCAGCGTCTGCGTGAGATCCGTGCGGGCTCCCGCAGGCGCGTCAGGCATGAGCGGGAGCTGAGCACGCGTCGGACGGTCGTGCTGGCGCGCAAGGCCGCCGCGACCGCACGTGAGTGCCGTACGCACCGCGTGCGCGAGTTGCAGCGGCTGCTGCTGGCGCTCGCCGCGCACGATCCCCAGCGCACCCTCGAACGGGGTTATGCGCTCGTGCAGTCCGGGCGCGGCGAGGCGATCGCGACCGCCGCCGCCGCACAGGCCGCCGGCGAGGTGCGACTGCGGTTCGCCGATGGGACGATCCCGGCGAAGATCGAGCCATGAGCGAGAACACCGCAAGCAACGACGACGCGCCGGGTCAGACCTACGAGACGGCTGCGGCGAGAGTCGAGGAGATCATCCGCAGGCTGGACTCGGGGGAGGCGAGCCTGAACGAGACGCTGGAGCTGGTCGGCGAAGGAAAGGCGCTGATCGAGTTCTGCGCCCGCGAGCTCGAGTCGGTGTCCGGAGCGCTTCAGGAGCTGCGCCTGGACGAGCTGATCGAGCGCTTGGAGCGAGGAGCGCCGGGTGCGGGGATCGACGCCGGCGAGGACCCCGTGGCGAGCGGTCGTCCGCGACCGACCGGCGAACCGTCCGCCGCAAACGGAGAGACTCCGTGAGACGGCGAACGACACGTTCAAAGGACGCCGAATGAGCACCTGGGAGCTGTTGGCTGACCTGCCGGTCGAGATCGAGAACTACGAGCTCGAGCCGCTGCAGGCGAGCTGGTCGACCGAGTCGGCGCGCAAGACGACCGTCGTTCGCCTGCGCGGGGCCGGCCAGGAGGGCGTCGGCGAGGACGTGACCTATGCGGTCGAGGATCAGGAGGCCTTCCAGGACTCTGGTCCGGAGCAGGCGCTGTGCGGGCGCTTCACGATCGCGACGTTCGCCCAGCGACTGCGCTCGCTCGACCTCTTCCCGACCCCTACCAGCCGTCCGGAGTTCAGGCTGTATCGCAACTGGGCGTTCGATTCGGCTGCGCTGGACCTGGCGCTGAGACAGGCCAACACGACACTGCACGCGGCGCTGGGGCGCGAAGCGAAGCCCGTAGCGTTCGTCGCCTCGCTGCGCCTGGGCGAGCCGCCGACCCTGGAGCCCGTGCGCAGGCGCCTCGCGATCGCCCCCGCCCTGCGCTTCAAGCTCGACCCGACGCCATCGTGGGATGCGGCGCTGATCGCCGAACTGGTCGCGCTGGGCGCCGTCGACTCGGTCGACCTGAAGGGCCAGTACGAGGGAACGATCGTCGACAACCCGGCCGACCCGGAGCTGTACAGGCAGAT
>Ga0335083_10011530_pt1 | contig 10612 bp, 9 predicted proteins | sample Lox_Sample_42_FD_206716 | JGI IMG/M metagenome (GOLD analysis project Ga0335083, IMG submission 206716) | Soil microbial communities from Loxahatchee National Wildlife Refuge, Florida, United States - Lox_Sample_4.2 | ecosystem: Environmental > Terrestrial > Soil > Wetlands | place: USA: Florida... | reverse complement strand
TATCGGGCACATCCTCGATATCTCGCTGCGCGAGCTTGAGTCCGTGCTCTACTTCGAAGCTTACGTCGTGGTCGAAGCCGGCGAAGCTCCGGTAAAAGAGCGCGAGGTCATCAAGGACGAAGCCAAGTACCGCGAACTCGATCAACAGTTCCGGGCCAGTGGCTTCAAGGCCATGATGGGCGCCGAGGCGATCAAAGAGCTGCTGAAGCGGGTTGAGGTCGACACCATGTCGACCGAGTTGCGCGAGAAGATGCGCAACGAGACCTCGGTTCAGAAGCGGCTGAAGTATGCCAAGCGCCTGAAGGTGGTTGAGGCCTTCCGCAAGAGCGGCAACAAGCCGCAGTGGATGATCCTTGACGTGATTCCGGTCATTCCGCCGGAGCTGCGTCCGCTGGTTCCACTCGATGGCGGCCGCTTTGCTACCTCTGACCTGAACGACCTGTACCGTCGCGTCATCAACCGCAACAACCGGTTGAAGAAGCTGATGGACCTGCACGCGCCGGAAGTCATCGTGCGTAACGAAAAGCGCATGCTGCAGGAAGCCGTGGACGCGCTGTTCGACAACGGACGTCGTGGCCGCGTGCTGCGTGGCGCCAACAATCGCCCGCTGAAGTCGCTTTCCGACACCCTGAAGGGCAAGCAGGGACGCTTCCGCCAGAACCTTCTCGGCAAGCGCGTGGACTACTCCGGCCGTTCAGTGATCGTGGTCGGTCCCGAACTCAAGCTGCAGCAGTGCGGCTTGCCGAAGAAGATGGCACTGGAGCTGTTCAAGCCGTTCATCTATCACCGGCTGGAGCAGACCGGACACTGCACCACCATCAAGCAGGCGAAGGAGATGGTCGAGCAGCAGGAGCCCATCGTATGGGACATCCTGGAAGAGGTGATCAAAGATCACCCTGTTCTGCTGAACCGTGCCCCAACGCTTCACCGCCTCGGTATCCAGGCCTTTGAGCCCGTGCTGGTGGAAGGCAAGGCAATCAAGATTCACCCGCTGGTCTGCACCGCGTTCAACGCAGACTTCGACGGTGACCAGATGGCCGTGCACATTCCGCTGTCCCCGGAAGCCCAGGTCGAAGCCAGCGTCCTGATGCTGGCCTCGCATAACATTCTGTCGCCCGCGTCGGGCCAGCCGATCACCGTTCCTACGCAGGACATGGTGCTGGGCATTTACTACCTGACGAAAGCGAAGCCGGGCGCCAAGGGTGAAGGCCGCGCCTTCGCCAATATCGAGGAAGTACTGATCGCGAAGGAAATGGGCGAGGTGGAAACGCTCACCCCGATTCGTCTGCGCTACACCGGCGAGGTCATCGACCTTACCACGGCATACGACGATCAGGATGTGACCCACACCGAGCCCACGCAGTTCGACCGTCAGTACATCTCGACGACCGTTGGCCGCGCCATCATGAACGATCACCTGAAGCGCGGCGCAGCTCAGATGCCGTATGTCAACGGCTTGCTGAAGAAGAAAGGCATTGGCCAGTTGGTGAACTACTGCTACCTGCGCTTTGGGCTTGAGACCACGGTGCGGATGCTCGACGGTGTTAAGCAGCTTGGCTTCCAGTACGCGACGCGCGCTGGCCTGTCGATCGGTATCGACGACATGGTCATCCCGCAGAGCAAGGCTGGCCTGGTACGCGACGCTGAGCAGGCGGCTATCGCCGTACAGCAGCAGTACCTGGACGGCGCCATCACCAACGGCGAGCGCTACAACAAGGTGGTTGAAATCTGGTCGAAGATCACGGAAGACGTGGCCGACGAGATGTTCAGCGCCATGCAGCAGCGCGACAAGACGGGCGAGATCAACCCCATCTACGTGATGGCTGATTCCGGCGCTCGTGGTTCGAAACAGCAGATTCGCCAGCTCTCGGGCATGCGCGGACTGATGGCCAAGCCTTCGGGCGAGATCATCGAGACACCGATCACGGCGAACTTCCGCGAAGGCCTGACCGTGTTGGAGTACTTCATCTCCACTCACGGCGCGCGTAAAGGTCTGGCCGATACTGCTCTCAAGACGGCGGACTCGGGCTACCTCACGCGTCGTCTGGTCGACGTGGCGCAGGACGTGATCATCAGCGAGTACGACTGCGGAACGGTCGATGGCATCTACGTCACCTCCATCGTGGAGTCGGGCGAGATCATCGAGCCGCTGCGCGACCGTATCGTTGGCCGCGTGTCGCTGGAGAAGATCAAGGACTACGAAGGCAACGTGATCGTCGACGTCAACCAGGAAGTCACGGAAGAGCTGGCAGGCGCAGTGCAGGCTGCCGGTATCGAGCGCGTCAAGATTCGCTCGGTGCTTACCTGCGAGTCGAAGCGCGGTGTCTGCGTCATGTGCTACGGACGCAACCTGGCTTCGGGACGCCTGGTCGAGTTGGGCGAGGCCACGGGAGTTATCGCGGCTCAGTCCATCGGCGAGCCTGGGACGCAGCTCACCATGCGTACCTTCCACATCGGCGGTACGGCTTCGCGAGTCAGCGAGCAGTCGCGTCTCGATGCCAAGAACAACGGCACGGTGCGCTTCGTGAACCTGATTACGGTCCGCTCGAAGGAAGGCTTCCTGGTGGTCATGAACCGCAACGGTTCAATCACCGTGGTCGACGAGAAGGGCCGCGAAAAGGAACGCTACGCTGTGGTGTACGGCGCTCGCGTAAAGGTCGAGGATGGTTCGCAGGTTTCACTCGGCGATGTGCTGGTCGAGTGGGATCCGTACACCTTCGCGATCCTTACCGAAATCGGCGGAACCGTGCAGTTCAAGGACCTGCAGGAAGGTCTCACGCTGCACGAAGAAGTCGACGAGGTCACCGGACTGTCCCGTCACGTAGTCATGGACTCGCCAGACGAGAAGCGCCAGCCGGCCATCAGCATCAAGGGCGGTAAGAGCACCAAGCGTTACCTGATGCCTTCACGCGCTCACCTGATGGTGCAGGACGGCGACGAGGTCACGCCGGGCGATGTGCTCGCGAAAATTCCACGCGAGACCACCAAGACCAAGGACATCACGGGCGGTCTGCCGCGCGTGGTCGAACTGTTCGAAGCCCGCAAGCCGCGCGAGACCGCTGTCATCAGCGAGATCGACGGCGTGGTGAAGTTCGGCGACGTCAGCAAGGGCCAGCGCAAGATCTACGTGGTGGCTGACAACGGTACGGAGAAGGAATACTCGGTGCCGCGCGGCGTTCACATCAACGTTCAGGAAGGCGAGCGCATTCGCGCCGGCGAGCCTCTGATGGACGGTCCGCTCAATCCGCACGACATTCTTGCCGTGCTGGGTGAGAAAGAGCTGCAGGCTTACCTGGTCAACGAAATCCAGGAAGTCTACCGCTTACAGGGCGTGAACATCAGCGACAAGCACATCGAAGTCATCGTCCGCCAGATGATGCGCTGGGTGAAGGTGGAAGATGTGGGCGACACGTCGTTCCTGCTGGAGCAGCAGGTCGATAAGTTCCGCTTCCGCGAAGAGAACGAGAAGGCGATTGCCAACGGCGGCAAGCCGGCTACGGGCCGTCCCCTGCTGCTGGGCATCACCAAGGCCTCGCTCTCAACCGACTCCTTCATCTCGGCGGCCTCCTTCCAGGAGACCACGCGTGTGCTGACCGAAGCGTCCATCCAGGGCGCGGTCGATCACCTGCGCGGCCTGAAGGAGAACGTCATCGTGGGCCGTCTCATCCCCGCTGGAACCGGCATGGAGTACTACCGCAATGTCCGGTTGTCGGAGGAGATGGAGCAGGCTGCACAGCACGTGCAGGAGGAGGTCACGGCCGCGTACGAAGAAGCCGAGCGCGCGCTGGAGCTGCTCCGCAACGAAGGCGAGAACGAAGGCGAAGAACTGGTGACCGAAGGCGACTAGCCGCTCGGTTCATCAAAGCTGTAACTATGAAGCCCGGGGCGAGAGCTCCGGGCTTGGTTTTTGGCGCGTCAATCTGCACCCCAGGAGAATACACCTAATTCTCACGAATTGGTGTATGCTTTTGCAATGAGCCGCACAAACATCGATATCGATGATACTTTGATCCGCAAGGCACGTAAGCTTACCGGTCTGAAGACGAAACGTGAGATTGTGGAGAAGGCGCTCGAGTTGTTGGTGCGCACTGAAAGCCGTAAAGGCATCCTTCAATATTTCGGCAGCGGAATATGGGGGGGGGACCTTAAGACCTCGCGGAGAAATCGGGTTTGATTCTGGTCGACAGCTCGGTTTGGGTCGATTTCTTGGGTTTGTCGCCTGGAAAGGCTGGGACAGAACTGCGGCGACTCATCAGCACTGGCGAGCCGGTCGCAGTTGCCGGAGTTATCGTCGCCGAAGTGCTGCAAGGCCTGAAACGAGAACCCGATCGCATTGAGAGCTTTCTCTCCGAGTTCAACCTGTTGGAGCCTGCAAGCTTCGAAACCTATAGGGTAGCTGCCTCCATCTTCCGCAAAGCACGGGCGAAGGGCGTCTCCCCATCAACGATCGATACGATAATTGCCGCGATTGCGTTGGAACATAGCACCCCGATTCTTACGCTTGATCTTGACTTCTCGCGGCTCGCCCGGTTGACGCCAATTGAGGTCTATTGCATTAACCCCAACAGCATAAATTAGCTTGGGCTTTCACCCACTGACAACTGACCACCGCCAACCAGCAACTTCTTTCCTATCGCCGCTTCCCTCCAGCCTGTGTAAACTGCTTTTGCGCACCTGATGATTCCTTTCTTTCAACATCTACGCCTGGCGGTCTGGCGAGCGTTCGAGCATGACGCGTTCGCGGTTGCCAAGGCGGCTGCATTCTCGGCTATTCTTACGCTCTTCCCTGCCGTGCTGGTGCTGGCCTCGGTTCTCTCGACCTCGAACACCACGGAGACCTTCTTCCGCGAAGTCTACCGTTCGCTGGGCCGTATTCTGCCCGAAGGAACCAGCAGCGCCGTGCTCCAGTATTTCTCGGCCAGCAAGCCAGTCAAGGTAAAGCTGCTGGTCACGACCTCGATCTTCACTTTGTGGACGGCTACCGGCGTCATGATTTCCTGGATGGAAGGTTTTCGCAAGGCTTACCAGATGCCGAAGACGTGGGGGCTGGTGAAAGAGCGCATGATCGCCCTGCTGCTGGTCGTGCTGGCTGGGCTGCCGATGGCGTTTGCGTCGTTCCTCGTAGCCTTCGGAAATCAGATTGAGCGCTGGACCGTCTACCACACCGGACATGAGCTCGGGCCATACATCTTGGGCTTGTGGACAGCCGTGCGCTGGATCATCGCCGCTCTGACCAGCATCGCCGTCATCGGCTTGGTCTATCACCACGGGGTTCCGCGTACGCAGCCGTGGCATCGCGTACTTCCGGGATCCGCGCTGGCCACGGTGCTATGGTTTGTTTCTACTGTAATATTCGGCTTCTATCTGCGCCGCTATGCCAACTACGACGTGATCTACGGCTCGGTGGGAGCGGCGATCTCGCTTCTGATCTGGCTGTACATCGTTTCCATGGTCGTGCTCATCGGGGCGGAGTTCAACGCCTTGCGCTTCCCGCGATATTTGTTTGGAGCGCACTCTGACATTGATTCGGGCAGGAAGAAGGTCCAGGCGTGAAACCAGTTGTCGGTTGTCAGTTGTCAGATTGATCCACTAGCACTAAACGAGTATGCCTGACTCCTCTTCCGTAGCCGATCCGCTACGCATACCGGCGCACCAGCGGCGTCGCGCGAAGATCGTCTGCACCATCGGTCCCGCAAGCGAGTCGGAAGATGCAATGCGAGAGCTGATGCTCGCAGGCATGGACGTCGCGCGGCTGAATTTTTCTCATGGCACACATGATGAGCACCGCGAACGCATTCAGAGGTTGCGCTCGGTGGCCGCTCGCCTCGGCAGGCCGCTTTGCCTCCTGCAGGACCTTCAAGGCCCCAAGATACGAACCGGTAAGCTCAAGGAGCATGCTCCGATTACGCTTACCGCCGGACAGAAGCTCACCATCACTGCCGACAATACGCCTGGCACCTCCGACCGGATAACGACCACATACGCCGATCTCGCCAGCGACGTGAAACCGGGCGAGCGAATCCTGCTCTCTGATGGGAAGATCGAACTGCTCGTTCGCGAGGTCCGTAATGGCGACGTCATTTGCGAAGTCCTGAATGGTGGCGTGCTCGCCGAGAACCAGGGCATCAACCTGCCCGGAACGAATGTCAGCATCCCTTCCCTCACCGCGAAAGATCTCGCGGACCTCGAGTTCGGAATGAAGAGCGGCGTTGATGTAGTCGCAGTATCGTTTGTACGCTCGGCAGCAGATGTTATTCGCGCCAAGCGGGAGATCGCCCGCTACCGCGACGATGTAGGTGTAATCGCCAAGTTGGAGAAGCCGCAAGCCATCGAGGACCTGGATGCAATCCTGCAAGAGGCGCACGGCGTGATGGTGGCACGAGGCGACCTGGGCGTAGAAGTCGCGCCCGAGAAGGTTCCGCCCATCCAGAAGTATGTTATTCGTCGAGCTCTCGACTTTCGCCGTCCTGTGATCACGGCGACGCAGATGCTCGAGTCGATGATTGTGAATCCACGGCCCACGCGTGCCGAGGCCAGCGACGTCGCCAATGCTGTCTTCGACGGAACGGATGCAGTCATGCTTTCAGGCGAAACGGCAGTGGGAAAGTATCCGCGCGAGACCGTGGAGATGATGGCGCGCATTGTAAGCGAAGCGGAGGCGGCAAACCTGCGTCCGCTGACACCAGAGCACCAGCGGGGCCAGCAGCTATCGATCGCCGAGACGGTTTGCGAATCGATGGCGCATGCGGCACGCGACTTGAACGTCCGCGCGATTGCGATCTTTACTGAGACGGCCAACACGGCCCGGATTCTCTCGAAATATCGGCCCGCTGCAGATATTTATGGCTTCGCCTTCAGCGAAGCGGTACACAACCGAATGAACGCGCTGTGGGGTGTGACGCCGATTCGCTGCGCGGCCGAACTTACGGTTGAAGCCATGGCTGAATTTGCGGAAGATCAACTGCGGGCTCTGGGCGCGCTCTCGCCGGGTGATGTCCTGGGGCTGGTTGCGGGCACACAGCGCGTCGGCGGCGCGACGAATTTCATGCGGCTCATCGCAGTGCAATCGAAGGTTTAGTGAGGTGGAACTTGGCTGAAGAAATTGTATCCGTAGCAATCATTGAGGCTCTTCCCGGCAAAGGGGACGAGCTGATTGCGATGCTGCGCGAGCTGTACTCCATGATGCGCGCGAAAGGCTACAGTCGCGACGTATTGCGCCGGGACGCTTCGCGGCATGACCGCTACGTTCACACACGCTTTTGGAAATCGGCAGAGATGCGGGCAGAGGCCCAGCACGATCCTGAGGTGCATCGCTATTGGCTGCGGCTGCCCGAACTTTGCGATATACCGACCATTTACGAAAGTCTGGAAAAAGTGTTCGAGACCTAAGCTTCAGTTCACCCAGCCGGAGCGCGAGTCGCCGTTTTTCTTGTCACCACGCGAGGCATCCGGCCCCTTGTAATTGCCGTATTCGTCGAAGTAATCGTCGTGCTTGTAATCCTCGCGGTCATGCTTGCGCATGTAGACCTCGAACTTGCGCGCGGCGCGCTTCCGCTTCCAGCGGTAGTAGGAGTTGCGCAGCCCGAAATAGCGTTCAGAAGTCGCGTATCCGAACCCGCGGCGCGGCACGAACTTCAGGAAGATATAGCCGAACAGCAGGCCGCCGAGATGGGCCATGTAGGCGGTCGATTGGCCGAGGCTGTGCGCCGAAGATAACGCTCCATACAGCGCCAGCCCGATGATGCCGATAACGAAATACTTCGCCTTGATCAGGAACGGCAACGGGAAGAGCATCACTTCGGAATCGCCGTGCAGGATTCCGAAGGCCAGCAACAGGCCGTAGATGCCGCCGGACGCGCCGACGGTGAGTGTGTGGGGACTAACTCCCAGGATTCCGGTGAATGAAATCAGGACCGTACAGATGGCTGCCCCGATCGCGCAGAAGAAATAGAACTGCATGAACAGGTTGTAGCCCCAGTCCTGTTCCAACTGCGCGCCGAACATCCACAGGGCCAGCATATTGAACAGCAGGTGCAGCAACCCGTAATGCAGGAAAGCATACGTCACCAACTGCCAGATCTCGCCGTGGACAACAGCATATCCTTCAAGGCCCAAATGTCCGTAGAGCCAGTTGGCGAGTGGTGCTGTACTGTCGATCGCCTGGAACAGAGCGAACAGCAGAAAGATTGCGCAATTGGCGATGAGCAGTTGCTTCACCGCGCGGGTGAACGGTGGGAAGCTCAGTCCCATGCTGCCGAAACTGGACGTGCGTCGCATCACAGTTCTATTTTAGATGCTTCTGCTGCCGGGCTACAGATCAAGTTCACCACAGAGGCACCGAGATATCCAATGTTCTCTGTGCCTCCGTGTCTCTGTGGTTCAATTCGACCTCTCGCTACCGTTCCGGCAACGGCACCACGGCCAGGCTGCGATGTCCATTTGCGTCGACCGCACGCACGGCAAAGAACACGTTGTCCTTCGACATCGGCATCGTCGCTTTGGTCACGTTGCCGACATCCTTCGCGTGCTGCCATTCAGCCGCTGTCGTATCGCGCCAGAGAACCTCATAGGATGCCGCCAGTCCTCCGGGCGAGGCCTCCCACACCAAAGTTGAATCATTCTGCAGTTCTTTCGTCAGAATGCGAACGTTGGCCGGCGGAGCAGGCGCCGACGCCAGCGACACCAGCGTCGCGGCGTTCAACCGCGTTACGTTGGCTACGTAATCGTAATCCACAAACTTGGGCAAGTCTCCGTACTCCACGCCGTTTTCGGTGCGTAAGGTCTGATGCTGATGGTTGTAGTTCTCGCGGAATTCCGTGAAGCGCACTGCTGCATAGCCCTGCTGATTGAATGATGTCTGATCGCCTCCCCGCAGAAAACGGTCGGGACGGAACACCAACATCGGGTGGAACGCCTTCGGCGGCAGGTATTCCTGAGAAGTCCCGGCGATATAGCGCGCCAATTCACGTGAGGCGCTGTCGTCCTCGGCGCTTAAGGCGCGAATCATCTTGATCTGCTTCTCGTCTGCCGTGGCAGTGGTCGGGATACCCTCAGAGAACACTCGCACGACGTGCTCATCTTGGCCAGTTGCACCGGGCGTCTTGTCGCCGCCGACGATATCGTTGTTTAGCGCCGCTTCGATGTTCCAGCCTTGCGCTTTCGCCATCTTGGCGAAATGAGCGCTGCCATAGAGGCCCTGCTCTTCTCCCGCGACTGTGAGGAAAATAATCGTCGCCGGAAACTTGTGTTTGCTCAGTACACGCGCGCATTCCATGCTGACTGCCGTACCGCTGCCGTCATCGTTCGCACCGGGAGCCTGGCCGGTCGCATCTAGGATATCGGTGTTGCGCGAATCGTAGTGGCCCGTCACCAGCACGATGCGTCCGGCGTTCGCAGGATCGGTTCCGCGCAGCACTGCATATACATTGGTGAGCTTTGTGGGCTGTGGAACGCGAGGCCCAGGTTCCTGAGTGAACTCATCGGTCTTCACCTCCAAGCAGCCGCCGCAGTCCTTCGAGTATTCTTCGAACTGGCCTTTGATCCACTCCGCCGCGGCATTGATTCCCTTGCCACTTGACGCCGGCATATCGGACGAGAGCGTTTGTCGCGTGTAAAAGCTGACCAGCTTCACGATGTTCTGCTCGATGTGCTTGGCAGACACGTCGCGCAGTGCCGCCGAGATCTGCGGGTCGGGCTTTGCGGCCGACAGGGGGCTGGAGTTGTCGGAACTTTGAGCAACCGCGGACGGAATCGTCAACATCAAAAACGCGATTCCCGCAAGCAGGAATTTTGGATTCTGCATGGAAACCTGAAACCTCACGATTTCTTCTGCGTCTGTTACTTGACGCTGATAGCAAGAGATTCTAAATATAAAAGTGCGGAAGCGCTGCGACCCACCGGGTGCAGGCCGAAAACGAACGGAGGGCATCATCGTATGGTTATCTGTCCGGAATGCGAAAGCGATCTCGATATTGAAGAAGACGAGGTCGATGAGGGTGAAGTTGTCTCGTGTCCCGAATGCGGTACTGACTTCGAAGTGGTCGCCGTCGATCCGCTTGAACTCAGCCGCGTCGAAGGCGAAGACGAGGACGACGACGACGACGAGGACTCCGAAGAGGAGGGAGAGTACTGACCGGTGCATCGCTCGATCGCAAGGGTCACAGGCTCGCTCTCCGTCCTGCTCTCAGTTGTGCTGATAGGTGGTGCGCTCTATTCCGCACCACTTCCCCATTCACCGCAATCCAACGCAAAGGATGCCGCAAAAGACTATGCGCTGATCTTCGGAACCGTCTGGGGGCCGGATTCTCGTCCCCTCGCAGGAGTGCCCGTCAGGATTCGCCGAGCCTCGGAGAAGAAGTTCCGCTGGGACCAGGTCTCGAACCACTCGGGCGAGTTTGCCCAGCGGGTTCCTGTGGGCAAGCAGGATTACGTAATCCAGGCTGACATCAAGACCCCGAAGGGCGTCCCCAAGCCAGAAGTCACAGTACACGTTGACGATAACGAACGGCAAGACGTCGGCATTCACCTGACGGAACAGCAACTGCGAAGTCAATGAGAGTAGATTAGACGTTATGAAAAAGTCGTTCAGCGTGTTGTTTATCGCCTTCATTCT
>Ga0335083_10011529_pt1 | contig 10612 bp, 7 predicted proteins | sample Lox_Sample_42_FD_206716 | JGI IMG/M metagenome (GOLD analysis project Ga0335083, IMG submission 206716) | Soil microbial communities from Loxahatchee National Wildlife Refuge, Florida, United States - Lox_Sample_4.2 | ecosystem: Environmental > Terrestrial > Soil > Wetlands | place: USA: Florida... | reverse complement strand
GGTTCACAAAGGACCACTGGATGATGAGAGGTTTTCTCATTAACGCTCACAGGTACGCCGGTGACAAGGATGGCGCGGTGGCATGGCTGGAAACCGCCGCCAGGGAGTGCCAAGGTCACTGGATCGAGGTCTGCAACGAAGGCGTGCTCGTACAGTTGAAATCGGACTATCATTGGGACCCGTACCGTTCTTACCCGCGGTTTCAGGCCATCGTCCGACAGGTTGAAATAGGGGGGCCACCACCATGAGGCCCGGCCCTGAAATGTGCCTGATCATCCCTGGCCCCAAAGCCTGCCCAGAGCTTGTCGAAGGGTTCGCGCCCCGCTTTTGGGCGCTAACCTGGGAGTAACCCTCATCATTTTCTTAACTCCGTGTCCTCTGTGTCTCTGTGGTAAGCCCGGCGGGCGCCCCCTCGGAGGCGAACTGCAGGATGGTAAGCAGTTGCAGCGGCGTGATGCCGAAGGACGCGATAATTTCCGCAGGCGGATGTCCGTCGGCCAGACTTTGCAACACTCTGGGCAGCGGAGCGTCGGTTCCCCGAACCACCCAGCGGTTGCCGGTTTCTCCCCGCAGGAGCTCCGCTTCCGAACATTTTGACCAGTCCAATTGCGGCGCGCGCTCCAGCCACGCGGGTGCGGGAGCAGGGGGCGCAGATGGCGCAGACGGCTTCGTCGCTGGCCTTGCCTCGGCGGGACGCCGCTGCCGTCTCTCTGTGGCTGCGGCTTTCGGCTGAGGTGTCGAAGTAGGAGCCCCTCCCTCGGCCACCTTCTGCCGGCCCAAGCTGGGTGGCGTGCTCGGTTCTACGTCGGCGGCCTTCGAGTCAAGCTGCGCCTCCCAAACGTGAAACGCCTGCAGGATGGCTTCGCGCAGGGTCAAACCCTCGCGTAACGCCAGGATCCGAATGTAACGCCGCTCGGCTTCCGACAATCGCGCGACTAACAGCTTGTTATGATCGTTATGATTTTTATTAATGAATAATAGCTTATCTTTGTTATGCAAGCTTAGCAAATCTCGACCTAAAAAGCGCGACTTTTGTACTTAAGTGCCTTAATTTACCTGATTTTAAATGTAAGTCGTTTGCCTTCAATATTTTGCCGGAGCGTCAACCTTGCTGTCCATTTGTTTTCAATAATTTGCAGACAACAATAGACCGGGGATTTTCGCAGGCTCTTCCAAGGCGCACTTTGCATTCGGAAAACCTGGTAGACCGAGCCTTCAGGCTCGCGTCTGTAGCCGGCGTTTGACCCGCTTTCGCCACTGAGGTCGATGACCTCAGCGACGAAAGGTTTTTGTTGATATCAGCGGACGCGACGCTAAAGCGCCGCTCTACCCTCCCTTCGCGCTGCGCTATACTTTTGTGTTTGCCCATCCTCATTCCGTTCTTAAGGAGTATTCCGTTATGGCAACTGCCGCTGTGTCCTCTGCTCTTTCCTACGCTCGTGAGAACCAGAAGCGCTTCCTCGACGAACTGAAAGACCTGCTGCGCATTCCCAGCGTCAGCACCGCTGAAGAGCACAAAGACGATGTCCGTAAAGCCGCCGAGATGGTGGCCAATGACCTGAAGCGCATTGGCTTTGAGAATGTTGAGATCATCCCAACGCAGAAGCATCCGCTGGTTTACGCGGACTGGCTGCACGCCGCGGGCAAGCCGACGGCGCTTTGCTACGCACATTACGATGTGCAGCCTGCTGAGCCGCTCGACGAGTGGAAATCGCCGCCGTTCGTGGACAAAGATGCTTATCCGCTTAAGGGCGACGAAGCGCAAGCCGCGCAAAATTGGACCGAGCCGACCGAGCGCAACAACAACGTTTACGCGCGCGGCGCCGTGGACGACAAAGGCCAGCTCTGGATGCAGCTTAAGGCCTTCGAGTCGCTGTTCAAGGGCGGAGACGGCAAGCTGCCCATCAACGTGCGCGTGCTGATTGAGGGCGAAGAAGAAGTCGGCGGCGAGAGCATCGAAGAATACGTCGTGAAGAATGCCAACACCGGAAAGCTGAAGGCCGACTTCGCGCTGGTCACCGACACCGAGCTGTTCGCGCCCGATATGCCAACCTTGTGTGTCGGCCTGCGCGGACTGCTGTATACCGAGCTTGAAGCGCAGGGCGCGAAGGTTGACCTGCATTCGGGCGTTTATGGCGGAGCAGCGCCGAATCCGCTGTTTGCGCTGGTGGAGATCATCAGCAAGCTGAAGGATGCTGACGGCAAGATCCTCATCCCCGGCTTCTATGACGCGGTGCAGAAACCGACCGACGATGAGCTGAAAGCTTGGGCCAGCCTGCCGCTTGATGAGGAGGAGTATCGCAAGAACGAGGTCGGTTCCACCGTGCTGACCGGCGAACCGGGCTATCCCGTGCTCTATCGCACGTGGGCGAGACCGACGCTTGAGGTCCACGGAATTCCCGGAGGCTTTACCGCTCCCGGCGCGAAGACGGTGATTCCGGCGCGCGCCTCGGCCAAAGTTTCCATGCGTCTGGTGCCGAACCAGAATCCGGACGACATTCTGAAGAAGTACACCGAGTACGTGAAGAAGCTGACCCCGAAAGGCATCCAGGTCAACATCAAGGTGCATAGCAAAGGGCCAGCGTGCGTGGTCAACACTGATAACCCGTACGCACGAGCGTCGGTCCAAGCCATGCACGAGGTCTTCGGCAAAGACACTGTGTACATCCGCTCCGGCGGCTCGATCCCCATCGTTACCCAGTTCGACAAGGACCTGAAGATTCCCAGCATCATGATGGGCATGGGCCTGCCGGACGACAACCTGCACGCCCCCAACGAGAAGTTCCACATCCCGAACTTCTATCGCGGCATCGAGTCGATCATCCGGTTCTTCCAGATCTTGGGAGAAGGGAAGTAGAAACAGCTGACGACGAACCTCGAGCGGCGGAGGAGCAAACCCTCCGCCGTGGCTTTCGAGAGACCGCTCTCCCATCGCTGCCTGGGAAGTCGCGAGCTCGTAGCCATTTCTCTACAAACTTCTCACAAATCTGTGACAAAACGGGCAAGCGGCCTGTGAAGAATTCCCCCAGGCTTTGGAGGCCATCCCCATGAAAACCTTGCTGACCTTCTTCGCGGTTCTCGCCCTCGCGATAACCTGCGTCGCCCAACCTTCATCGCCTGTCATTTCGCAGGTGTACACTTTCTTTTGTAACCACAATTTCACTTCGTGCCCTACCGGCTTTGACCCCACACTCGCTCCCATCCAGCCTTCCGACGGCAATCTGTATGTGGTTACCTGGTGGGCCGGTCAAGGCAATCCCAACGCCGGCGGCACCGTTTTCCGGACAAGAGGCGGCGGCCAAGGTATCGTGATGCACACCTTTCAGCCGGCTTCGCTGAATGGCGGCTTTCCCAACGGAGAGAATCCGGTCGTCGGATTCGCCGAGGGTACGGATGGAAACCTTTACGGCGTTACGGAGCAAGGCGGAGCTAACAAGTTCGGAGTATTTTACCGGCTGGCGCCCAGCGGCAGCTTCCAGGTGCTCTATAACTTCTGCTCGATGACAGGATGTCCTGACGGACCTGGTCCGCTGATCCTCGCGACGGACGGCAACTTCTACGGCGCAGGTGGCAATACCATCTTTTGCATGACGCAGCAGGGGAACTGGAGTTCCCTGCACACACTGGATCCCTCGACTGAGGGCGTGGCGAACAGTCTGATGCAGGCTTCGGACGGAAACTTCTACGGTACGGGAGCGCTGAGCGGCGACCACGCTACCATCTTCCGCGTAACTCCCTCAGGCCAGTTCACCATCCTGCAGCAGTTCTCGTATCCGACGGCGCTAACCAGTGCGCTGATCCAGGCCTCCGATGGATACCTTTACGGAGCAACCAACGGCAGCGGACCCGGCACAGGTATCTTCCGCATGAGCCTCTCCGGCGACCTGCAATTCATTCATCAGATGACGGACCAGGAAGGCTATGAGCCTGTGCAGTTGCTGCAGGCTTCGGACGGAAACCTGTGGGGCCTGTCCGATTTTCGCAATGGCTCTTTCTTTGCCATCACGCTCGGCGGAGTTTCCATCACCAGCGGCGCGTTCAACTGCAACACCACCGGCTGCCAGCCGCAAGCCATGACCGAAGGGCAAGACGGAAACTTCTATGGTACGGCAATCTCGGGTGGCAATATGCCGGGACAGAACGCCGAGGGCACCGTCTTCAAGATTGCAGCCGGACTCGGTCGGCACATTTAGGGCCTTGCTCTGTCGTGGGGCTGCGGTGTGACCGGACTGGGGTGGAGCGGGCCTAAAGGGCCCCGCTCCGCCGATACCCTTTGGATACCCCCATCCTTTTTAGCTTGAATCAGATACAGCGTCTCATTAAGCTTTTACTTGCTCTAGTGGTTTTCTCGCCTGGCTCTCTCCGCGACCTCGACGTTCACTGATTTGCGGCACTTCAGGTGCGATATAGTGTGGTCCTTCGAATTGGCACACAAAATATTGGGTTTATGTCTTGACCCCTCCACATTTCGACGGTAAAGTTGCTTTGATCTGGGCGTCCGGCGTGGCGCTCCCAGGAGTTGACGTTGCTCAAAATCAAGAAACTGCAGATCCTAGGTTTCAAGTCGTTCTGCGACCGTACTGATCTTCGCTTCCAAGGCGACGGCATTGCTGCCATTGTAGGGCCGAACGGCTGTGGCAAGTCGAACATCTCGGACGCCATTTCGTGGGTGCTGGGCGAGCAGTCGGCACGCCTGCTGCGCGGCGTCAACATGCAGGACGTCATCTTTGTCGGCACCCGTGAGCGCAAGCCGATGGGCATGGCGGAGGTGTCGCTCACGTTGGTTGATCCCGAGGTGTACGGCGATGTAGGCGAGCCCGAGATCGATGTTCAGGACGAGCTGCCGGACGAGTGGGACGAGTCGGCCCTGCGCGCAGCCAGCGCCGACGAAGCGGAACGCTACGCCGAGGAGATTCGTCCCGGCCAGATCGAAGACGACGAAGCCGTCTCTCACCCTTCCGTCGAAGCGGCGGCAAGGGTGGGGCACCCAACAGACGATGTTGCTTCCGCGCCTCCCCACGTGGTGCTCAAGATTCGGCGCCGCAAGTTCAAGCGCACCTTCAAGGCGGGCGAGATTGTCGTCACCCGCCGCCTGTTCCGCTCCGGTGAAAGTGAGTACCTGCTGAATGGAAAGCTATGCCGATTGCGTGACATCCAGGACATCTTCATGGGCACGGGGTTGGGGCCTGAGTCCTACGCCATCATCGAGCAGGGGCGCATCGGACAGATTCTCAGCAGCAAGCCGACCGACCGTCGCGCCATCATCGAGGAAGCTGCCGGCATCACCAAGTTCAAGACGCGCAAGCGGCTGGCGGAGGCGCGCCTGGAGGACGCCAGGCAGAATCTGGCGCGCATCAACGACATCTTCGACGAAGTCACTCGCCAGATGAACTCGCTGAAGCGCCAGGCATCGAAGGCCGAGCGCTATGCCCGGCTGCGCGACGAGATGCGCGCCAAGCTGCGCGTGCTTCTGGCCAGCAAGTTTGCCCAGTTCGACGCGGAAGCAGCAGCCGTGGATGCTCAAATCGCAGAGGTTGCCGAGGAAGTGCGGGTCAGGAGCGAGGCTGCGCAGCAGATGGAAACCGAGCACGCCGTAGGCACTCAGCGGGGCTACGCCATTGAGCGTGAGTCGCAGGAGAACCGCGAAACGCTGAGCCACCTCGAGATGGAAATCGATCGCGCTGCCGAGCGCCGGCGCACGAACGAGGAGCGGTGCTCCGAACTGAGTGCACGCTCTGCCGGGGCACAGGCCGAAATTGCCGCCACCGCCGAGCAGCTTTCCCGCTTGCAGCAGGAACTGGAAACCAACCGGGCCACGCTCGCTTCGGCGAACGCAGATGTTACTCAGGCCCAGCAGGAGCTTCACCAGCGCCAGCGGGAGGCAGCGGCTGCTGCTTCGTCCCTTATCGAAGTTGAGGCGCAGCAGGAGCGCCGTCGTGACGCAATTCTGCTGACCGTCTCTGCGGCTTCCGCAGTACGCAACCGTATTACGCAAGCGGACGAGCGAATCGCCGCCCTGGATCGCGAGGCGCATCGCCTGCACGAGGAGATAGCGGTTGCACTTCGCCAAATGGAAAGTTTCGGCGGCCAGCAGGGCCAGCTTGAAACGGAGTTTGCTGCGGCTACCCAGCGGGTAGATGCGCTCACGGCGCAGATTACCAAGACACGTCAGGAACTGGAAACGAGTCGGGCCTCCGAGGCCGAAGCGAAGCGGCGATTAGATAGCTTGCGGGGCGAATATGCCGGCGCCATGGGCAAGAAAGGCTCCCTGGAGGCGATCATCGCCGAACATGGCTATGCGACCGAGTCGGTGCGCCGCCTGTTTACCTCGGGCGCGATGAGGGATGGTCTGGCCCCTGTCGGCGTGCTCGCCGATTTTCTCGAGGTCGAAGACCGCTATGAGCATGTAGTGGACGACTTCCTGCGCGAGGAACTGAATTACATCGTAGTGAAGTCGTGGGACGCCGCCGACGAGGGCCTTCGCTTGTTGCGCAGCGATGTGGACGGACGCGCCACCTTTCTGGTCCATCCCGAAGATTCGCAGGCCAGGTTTTCATTCCTCGCCGATGAGACTTCGCAGCAGGTTTCGCATGGCGACGGCGTCGTTCCGTTGAAGCATTGCATCCGCGTGCTCAATGGATTTGGCAAGTCTCTGGAAGTAATTCTGCCGAAGCTGGGCAATGGCTACATCGTGCCCGACCAGGCCGCCGGCCGCAATCTGGCGCTGGACAACCCGGATGCGTTCTTCCTGGCGCAATCGGGCGAGTGCTTCCACAACGTGACCGTCACCGGAGGCAAGCAGCGCAGCCAGGGGCCTCTCTCCCTGAAGCGCGAGTTGCGTGACGTGCTGCAGCAGATGAGCGAGATGGAGCGAGCGCTCGCCCAGCGGGAAACGCAGGTTGCAGCCCTCGGCCACGAGATTGCGGAGCTCACCCGCCTCCTCGAACAATTGGAGGAGAGCAAACGCGAGGCCGAGCGGCAGGCCATGACCTCGGGACACACCCTGCATCAGCTCGAAGCTGAAATGACGCGCGTGCGTGGTCGCTTGTCCACTTGCGAAGACGAGTTGCACCGGGTCAACGAAGAACGGAGTGAGCGTGTGGCCTTCGTGGCCGCTCAGATCACCGAACTTTACGGACATGAAGAGAAGCAGCATGACCTGGAACAGGAACTGCAAGCCGCTCAAAGCAGCCTCGAATCCCTGCGTCGGCTCCGCGATGAAGCGGCGCAACTTGCCGGCGAGGTTCGAGCCACCGTAGCGACCTTGGAAGAACGGCGCCGGGGTGCAGCCGGCGCGGTGCAGCGCATTGAAGGGATGCTCTCCGAGGTTGCAGCCCATCTCGCTAAGCTGAAAGCGCAACTGGACGCCGCCTCGGCGGAGAAGTTGCAGCGCGACGCGGAGAATCTTCGTTTGGCCGATCAGGTGGTGGCCTGGAGTGCCGAGCGTGAACAGGCGCTGGCGCGGGACCGTGCACTGCAGGAAGAATTGCAGGCTGTCCGGGTACACGTCACGGAATTGGAAGAGTTGCTCAAGTCAGCGCGCGCCGCCTTGGATGCCGCACGTGACCGGCGCGGTGAGGTTTCTGCGGCGCAGGCCCGCCTGCAGTCGGATGTGCAGCATCTGGCGGAAACCTGTTCGCAGGAGCTCGGACAGCAACGTCACGAGCTGATGGCCGATGAAGCGCTGCCGCGCATCGGCGCCGAGGCGCTGGCAGAGGAGGAAGCTTCCTATCGCGAGATGCGCACCCGGCTCGACAATATGGGGCCGGTGAACATGATGGCGCTGGAGGAATACCAGGAGACAGCCCAACGTCATGAGTTTCTGGAGACGCAGCGAGTGGACCTGCTGCAATCCATCGAGAATACACAGAACACGATCAAGGAAATTGAGGCCATTTCGCGGCAGAAGTTTGAAGAGGCGTTTACCGTCATCAACGAGAACTTCGGGTTGGCATTTGGCAAGCTCTTTGGCGGCGGGCAGGCGTTCATGCGCCTCACGGACTTGGAAAACTCCGCGGAAAGCGGCATCGACGTGGTCGCGTCGCCTCCGGGTAAGAAGCTGCAAAATGTTCTGCTGTTATCCGGGGGCGAAAAGGCGCTTACTGCTCTGGCCTTGCTGATGGGCATCTTCCAATATCAGCCCAGCCCGTTCTGCATCCTTGATGAGGTGGACGCTCCGCTCGACGAAGCCAATATCGGGCGCTTTACCGAACTGGTACGAGAGATGAGTTCGCAGACGCAGTTCATCATCATCACCCACAGCAAGAAGACCATGGGTATAGCTCCGGTCCTCTATGGCGTGACCATGCAGGAACCGGGGGTATCGAAGCTAGTGTCAGTGCGCTTCCACGAAGAGCCGGCGAGGATGGCCGCAGTTCCGGCGTAGGATGCTCTTTCCGGTTAGGGCTGGCTAACTCCATCGTATAATCCAACCGGCCCGGCCAGCAGCGCCGGCGAGGTTATGAATGGTCAAGTCATAAAGTTTGTGTTAGCTGACTTGACAGGCAGCTGGACGCGAACCGACAACGGGAACATCATCAGCTACCAGCCTACTAGCGAGGTTGGTCTGGAAGTCGTGCGGGAGAGCGCAACCGGAAACCCGACTACCTATTTCTATACTTTTGGGCAGGCGGCCGAGGCCGTCCTGGTGGTCGATGACGTTATTCACATACTCTCCCGGTTTACCAAGTCATTGCCCGGCGATCAGATCACCAATCCATCGGGATCACCGCTACCATTTCACCGTCCGGTGGACCCTGGCTCGAAGAAGGTTCCCTGATGGAGAGTGCACTCGGTCGCTGCGGGTCAACAAAAAAGGGAGCGCATCGGCTCCCTTTCTAATTACGGAATGGATACGGTTCTATTTCCCTGACGCGGTGGCCTCTCCCGGCGCGAAGGCTATGGCAGTTGACGTCTTGCTGAAGTCCAGCTCGTTGATGGTCGGAACGCTGCCGCTGTGATCCAGCACAACCTGATTGTGGGCTGGCTTGTAGGACAACTGTTTCAGTTCGCCGTTGGCAGTCGCTACGGTCTTGTTGCCCTTCATCACGCTAACTTGGCAGGTTGAGCCATTCGCATCGTATTTTACGGTGTACTCACCGGCAGGAATGACGGTGCCGTTAAGCTGAGTGTCATGCAGCAGGGTTAAGGGTTCGCCCTTGGAACCGGCGAATGCACTTAGGGAAATGGACACGGCCAGGGCCAGCAAAGCAACACGGGCCAGGATACGGGTCATTGATAAACCTCCTCCAACTTGTTCTGACGGCCCGCCTGGCAGAAATAGCTTGCGTTTCCAGCCAGGTCGCATAGAATGTCGCTCCGGGGTCAAACAGCAACAGGGAACCTTCCAAAGCCTCCCTCGAGATTGTCTCGCCTGGGCCGCCAAACCGCTGGCGAAACATTCTGTTTGGCCCCGATATGTTTGAGCGCGTCCGCTCCTGTTACCGCCGTTTGAAGTTTCTGGACGGTTGCGAGGGGACGCTCACTCTGCTACCCTCCCCGCAATATACGTGTGACGCAACAGAAAAGTTCGCGATGATGGTTCGTTGCGTCGCGATTTGGACGCACCATATTCGGTGACGTTAGCGATACCGGCCAGTCCCAACACAATTGCGCCCCACATTCGAAAATGATGCAGACGCCATCCGCTAAGTTGCATTCGTCCCACTCAAAGTGTCCGGAGTCCGGAAGCGGTAATGGATGTCTGGCAGAAAATGAGTAGGAATCGCTTCGTTTGCGATGTCAACAGCAGTGCACCACGTGGAACAGCGGCCAGGTCGGAGCCTTGATTATTGAAGCCGCTTTACGCGATCCATCCACCACCAACCACAATCCCCCCATCGTAAAAGACGACTGCCTGACCAGGCGTGATGGCGCGCTGCGGCTCATCGAAGGTAACCAGCGCTTCGTCGTCGCCACTGCACTCCACTACGGCGCCGGCAGGCTCGTGACGATGGCGGATCTTGGCCTGCACTCGCATGGGATCACGCAGCTTGTCGATAGCAATCCAGTTCAGGCGCCCGGCACGCAGGGTACGCGAATACAGGTCATCGCCGCTACCCACCACAACCTGACGCTTATCGCCGCGAATCTCCAGCACATAAAGCGGTGAGCCCGTCGCCACGCCCAATCCCTTGCGCTGGCCAACCGTGAAGTTGTGGATGCCGCTGTGCTCGCCCACCACTCCGCCGCTGGTAGTGACGAGTTCGCCGGCAGTATCAGGCAACGCCTCCCCCTGCTCCTCGAGATATGCGTCGAGGAACATCTTGTAGTCGCCGCCGGGAACAAAGCAGATCTCCTGCGAGTCCGGCTTCTCGAACAGCGGCAGGCCTGCGCGCTTTGCCTTTTCGCGTACCTCAGGCTTGCGGATCTCGCCCAGCGGAAATAGCGTGCGGCTGAGTTGCTCCTGCGTCAGGCCGAACAGGAAATAGGTCTGGTCCTTGGCGCGATCGGCGGGCCGCTTCAGGACCCAGCGTCCGCTGCGCTCGTCGAACTCATTGCGCGCGTAATGACCGGTGGCCAGCAAATCGGCTCCAATCTGGCGCGCAGTAATGAGCAACTGGTCAAACTTGAGATGGTTGTTGCACAAGCTGCAGGGAATCGGAGTTCGGCC